>POVV01001133.1_pt1 | contig 10848 bp, 14 predicted proteins | sample 1560271 | NCBI WGS metagenome assembly POVV01 (sample SAMN08337232, study PRJNA429181) | Bioreactor metagenome, whole genome shotgun sequencing project. | biome: cows' rumen and soil; feature: anaerobic; isolation source: anaerobic chemostat enrichment culture, galacturonate as sole carbon... | reverse complement strand
GTGTTGTAGGGAGAAAACTTCCTGCAACACGGGCTGCGAATAATACGCTAACCCGTTAGAGAGTCAAGTGTTAAATCTCAGATTTATTCACCCACATCTCGGTCTGCGCGGCTGTTTGCCGTGTCAGTGGAGGCGCATTATAGGGATATTCAACTGGATAGCAAGGTTTAAATGAAATTTTTTCTCAATATTTAATATTCAAGAAAAATCATCAGTTGAACTCGCCGGATTTTATCGCTTTTGGCAATGCGGCCAGACTATCGAGTACCTTATCTGCCAACGCTTCACCTTCAGCAGTAATCGGCTTTCCGGTTTTAACTAAAACTTTATAGCCAACACCTGCATTAATAGCAGCTTGCATATCTTCAACTTTATCACCAACCATATAAGAGGCGGCCATATCGATGTTCAATTCTTCTTTTGCCGATAAAAACATTCCGGGCTGAGGCTTACGGCAATCACATACTTGATTAAACGGTTCAACTTCACCTTCAGGGTGATGAGGACAATAATAGATACCGTCGAGATCAACATTACGATCGGCTAAAGACCAGTCCATCCACTCAGTTAATATCATGAATTGTTTTTCAGTAAATTTACCTCTGGCAATTCCTGACTGGTTGGTCACAAGCACCAATGCGAAACCCATTGCCTTTAACTCAATACAGGCATCGATTACGCCGTCAATAAACTGAAATTGGTCGATCTCATGAACATAACCATGATCAACATTAATGGTGCCGTCGCGGTCAAGAAAGATCGCTGGTACAAGATTCGCCACAAATATACTCCTGATGGCTGCGGGTGATTCCTAGTATCGCACTATTCTACTCATAGAAAGAACGTTTCGATAGATCCAAAATCCGATTGACTTAGACGTCTAGACGCCTTAGCATCCATCTAATCACTTGGCTTTAGCTAAGTTCTGTTTATTGATATCAGTGACTCTTTGCAATAAAAGATAGCCACTGCAAACGCATAGCATAAGAAAATAATGATTAAACTTCAGAATATTACAAAAATATTCCAGCAAAAGAACCAGACCATCACGGCTCTTTCTGACGTGTCTCTGCATGTTCCTGCCGGACAAATATACGGCGTCATCGGTGCTTCCGGTGCAGGAAAGAGTACGCTTATTCGTTGCGTAAATCTGCTTGAACGTCCAACTTCAGGCCAAGTTTTAGTCGACAATAAAGATTTAACCGCGCTTTCTTCAAATGAATTAACCAAAGCACGCCGTCAGATGGGCATGATATTCCAACATTTTAATCTATTATCTTGTCGCACCGTATTTGGTAATGTCGCTTTGCCTCTAGAATTAGGAGGGGTTCCTGCTACAGACAGACAACAGCGGGTTAAAGAATTACTCGATTTAGTTGGCTTAAGTGATAAGCATGACGCCTATCCGGCCAATCTATCCGGCGGCCAAAAACAACGGGTTGCAATTGCCCGAGCGCTGGCGAATAACCCTAAAGTTTTATTATGTGACGAAGCTACCAGTGCTTTAGATCCGGCAACTACACGTTCAATATTAGAATTACTTAAAGATATTAATCGCCGCTTAGGCCTGACTATTTTATTAATTACCCACGAGATGGACGTGGTAAAACGCATTTGCGATCAGGTGGCGGTTATCAGCGATGGTCGATTAATTGAACAAGACAGCGTGAGTGCAATGTTCTCGCACCCCAAAACCCCGCTGGCCCAACAATTTATTCAAGCGACGCTGCATCTGGATATTCCAGAGGATTATTCCAATAGGCTCAATCCGGAACAAAAAGAGAATACTCATCCACTTTTACGCTTAGAATTTACCGGCCAATCGGTTGATGCACCATTGCTATCTGAAGTGTCCCGTCGCTATAACATTAATAACAACATCATCAGTGCCCAGATGGATTATGCCGGCGGGGTAAAATTTGGTGTTATGTTGACTGAAATCCACGGAACCCATGAAGAAACCATCGCGGCTATTCAGTTTCTCCAAGAACACCATGTAAAAGTTGAGGTATTAGGTTATGTCTGAAGCAATGATGCTGTTGATGGCTAAATCAACGTGGGAAACCATTGTCATGGCTTTTGCTTCTGGCTTTTTTGGTTTTCTTATTGGCTTACCTGCGGGCGTGCTGCTATATGTCACAAGGCCGGGACAAATATTAGATAACCCGACTATTTATCGCTCAATGTCTGCGGTGGTTAACGTGTTCCGTTCTTTACCGTTTATTATTTTAATAGTGTGGATGATCCCATTTACCGATCTTATTATGGGCACATTTATCGGATTAAAAGCCGCGTTAGTACCGCTAAGTATTGGTGCCGCGCCTTTTATTGCCCGAATGGTAGAAAATACCCTTTTAGAAATCTCTACTGGCCTTATTGAGGCTGCCCGCTCCATGGGAGCAACGCCATTACAGATTATCTATAAGGTATTATTACCAGAATCATTGCCCGGCTTAATCAACAGTGCGTCAATTACCTTGATTACACTTGTTGGCTATTCGGCAATCGTAGGAAGTACAGTAAGTGCCGGCGGCTTAGGCCAACTCGGCTATCAATATGGTTACGTTCGATATGATGCAACCGTCATGAACACAGTACTTGTGCTATTAATTATACTGGTTTATTTAATTCAGTTCTGTGGGGATCGTTTGGTCAAAGCCGTTACTCATAAATAACTGTTTTGATAAAGATAATTGTGCTGCTTGCAGCGTACTGATAATAGAGAGAAAAATATGTTAATTAAGTTTAAAACCTTTGCCGCGGTTAGTGCTCTTATTGGTTCTCTCGCGCTGGCAGGATGCGGGCAGGAAGAAAAAAGCGCTAACCAAATTAAAGTTGGCGTTATCGTCGGCGCTGAATTAAAAGTTGCCGAAGTGGCTAAACAAATCGCCAAAGATAAATATGGATTGGACGTTGAGCTAGTCTCTTTCAACGATTATGTATTACCTAACGAAGCCTTAAATAAGGGCGATATCGATTTAAACGCCTTCCAACATAAGCCATATTTAGATCAACAGATCAAAGAACGTGGCTATAAACTAGCCGTTGTAGGTAATACCTTTGTTTATCCTATTGCTGCTTATTCAAAGAAAATCAAATCTCTGGATGAGTTAAAAGACGGTGCTCAGATTGCAGTACCAAACGATCCAACTAACCTTGGTCGCTCACTGCTGTTACTGCAAAAACAAGGCCTAATTAAGTTAAAAGAAGGCGTGGGCTTGATGCCAACACCGCTGGATATTATTGAGAATCCAAGAAACTTCAAAATCGTTGAGTTAGAGGCACCACAACTACCTCGTGCTTTAGATGACAATCAGATAACTTTAGCCATTATTAACACGGCTTATTCAAGTCAGATTGGCTTAACGCCAACTAAAGATGGCATTTTTGTTGAAGATAAAGATTCTCCTTATGTAAACATCATTGTTTCTCGTGAAGACAACAAAGACTCAGAAAACGTGAAGAAATTTCTTCAGGCGTTTCAGTCTGACGAAGTATTCAAAGCCGCAGACCAAGAATTTAAAGGTGGCGCAATTAAAGGCTGGTAATAGTCCTTCTAATAAGTCGTGATTATTCCAACTTAGCTAAAAAGGCAGGTAATTATTATCTGCCTTTTTCTATGAGTCCGTTTATAGTTAACTTATACTTACTACTTATTTTGAACTTCCCAAAAAACACGTTTCCACGTGCAATATTATTTTTATTAAAGGATATATCAATGCGAATCCTCAGCCTCTGTCTGTTTGCCCTTCTTCTTGGTGGTTGCGCTCAATCAGGCACTTCAAATTCTGAATTAGAATCCGTGATGTTATATAGAACTGACGCGGAGCTCTCTGGCGTAAAATTTAAAGAATTAGGTCAGGTTTCAGGTGACTCTTGTCAGTTTACTTCACAGGATGCCCCTCCTAGCATTCCAGCTGCCACCTTAAACATGCAAAGAAGAGCAGCATTTCAGGGCGCTAATGCCGTATTACTTAACCGCTGTGAACTGATGACCAGCGTACCTGGCTGTCACAGAGCGGCCATATGTGAAGGTACCGCATTAAGCGTTGCGTTCTAAATGACTGCATTGAGTATCGAGCCTATCGGTATTATCCATTCTCCTTATAAAGAGAAGTTTGCCGTACCCCGTCAGCCAGGGCTTGTTGCCGACGGCTGCGGGGAATTACGCTTATTACCCCCCTACAATCAGGCTGAAGCCGTTCGCGGTCTTGAGCAATTCAGCCATATCTGGGTACTGTTTATTTTTCATCAGACTCAAAATGGTGGCTGGCGCCCGACGGTACGACCGCCAAGGTTAGGTGGAAATGCCAGAGTTGGCGTATTTGCAACCCGTTCTACATTTCGGCCAAATCCAATCGGCATGTCTCTGATTGAATTGAAAGGTATTCGGCAACAAGGTTCAGAAATAGTTTTAGAACTGGGAAGTCTGGATCTAGTGGATGGAACTCCCGTTGTGGATATCAAACCCTATCTGCCTTTTGTAGAAAATATTCCAGATGCACGGGCCGGTTTTGCACAGGATATCCCTTTGGCCGACATGCCTGTCAATTTCACCATTGAGGCAGAACAAAGGTTACTACAGGAAGTTCGCAATCACCCTAATTTGCGTCGCTTTATTACACAAGTTTTAGCTCAGGATCCACGCCCGGCATATCGAAAAGGCGAGCAACAAAGCAGAGAATTTGCCGTACACCTATCCGAATTCAACGTTCGCTGGCGGGTTGAGAATGGCCAAACTGACGTTATTGCTATAGATAAACGTTAGAAATTCCCGATCCTCTCTTTTGGCTAAGTGTCGTCGCTGATACACTAAGCCACTTTAATAAAATTAGGCATATACCCCTTTTGGTTTTGTTAGCGTTGATTGTATCTCGCTGATTCACCAATAGTGCGAAGCCACTGTTATCAGCAGTTTAATTGGAAGCTCTATATCATGCGTACTAGTCAATACTTGCTCTCAACATTAAAAGAGACACCCGCAGATGCTGAAGTCATTAGCCACCAGCTAATGCTACGCGCGGGTATGATTCGCAAGCTGGCCTCAGGCCTATACACTTGGCTGCCAACCGGCCTGCGAGTTCTGAATAAAGTCGCTAAAATCGTTCGTGAAGAGATGAACGATGCCGGAGCAATTGAAGTGTCAATGCCGGTCGTTCAGCCAGCAGACTTATGGCAGGAAAGCGGCCGTTGGGAACAATATGGCCCTGAACTGTTACGCTTTGTTGACCGCGGTGAACGCCCGTTTGTTTTAGGCCCGACGCATGAAGAAGTTATTACTGATTTAGTGCGTAACGAAATTAACTCCTACAAGCAGTTACCGTTAAACTTTTATCAAATTCAGACCAAATTCCGGGATGAAGTTCGCCCGCGTTTTGGCGTAATGCGTTCACGTGAATTCATCATGAAAGATGCTTATTCATTTCATACTACACAAGAGTCTCTGCAGCAGACTTACGACAAAATGTATGATGCCTACAGTAAGATTTTCACCCGCATAGGTCTGGATTTCCGTCCGGTGCTGGCTGATACCGGCTCTATTGGCGGAAGTTCTTCCCATGAGTTTCAGGTTTTAGCAGAAAGCGGTGAAGACGATATCGTATTTTCTACTGATTCAGGCTATGCCGCTAATATCGAGTTGGCAGAGGCCATTGCGCCAGCAGGTTCTCGTGCCGCAGGTACTGAAGAGCTACGACTGGTTGACACACCAAATGCAAAAACTATTGCTGAACTGGTTGAACAGTTCAATTTATCCGTTGAAAAAACGGTTAAAACACTGATGGTTCACGCGGCTGAAGAAACCGGGCATAAGCTGATTGCCCTGTTAGTTCGTGGCGATCATGAACTAAATGAAGTTAAAGCTCAGAATTTACCGCAGGTGGCTAGCCCATTAACCTTCGCTACTGAAGACGAAATTCGGGCGGCCGTCGGTGCCGGTCCGGGGTCATTAGGTCCGGTAAATTTATCCATCCCATTAGTGATTGACCGTTCTGTGGCGGCAATGAGTGATTTTGGTGCCGGTGCAAACATTGATGGAAAGCACTACTTCGGTATCAACTGGGAGCGCGATCTTGCAATTCCAACCATTGCTGATATTCGCAATGTTGTAAAAGGCGATCCAAGCCCTGATGGTAAAGGTACCCTACTCATCAAACGCGGTATTGAAGTTGGCCATATATTCCAGCTAGGCACTAAGTATTCGGAAGCAATGAAAGCAACCGTTCAAGGTGAGGACGGACGTAACCAACTGATGACTATGGGCTGTTATGGTATCGGGGTCACTCGCGTGGTTGCCGCATCTATTGAACAGAATCATGACGATCGCGGAATCATCTGGCCTGACGCTATTGCACCGTTTGAAGTGGTTATCGTACCAATGAACATGCATAAATCTTTCCGCGTGCAAGAAGTTGCCGAGCAGCTTTATCAGACACTGCGTTCAAAAGGCGTTGATGTATTATTTGACGACCGTAAAGAGCGCCCGGGTGTGATGTTTGCCGATATGGAACTGATCGGTATTCCACATACCGTTGTTATCGGTGACCGTAACCTGGATAACGATGAGATGGAATATAAGCATCGCCGTAGTACGGATAAAGAGATGATTAAAACCGACGAGATCGTCTCTTTCTTACTATCTCAATTAGGTCGCAGCTAATATCAAATTGGCTTAGCTTGATAGCAAAAACCCCGCAACTGCGGGGTTTTCTATTTGGAACTCAATAACTGACTTTGCCGCGCAACGTTTTTGTTTCGCCCCGCCTGTTTTTACTGTCCAAGCGTTTTCTTTTGGCATTTTTACTCGGCGCCGTTGCTTTTCGGGCCTTTTGGAAACGAGTCGCGTCTTGAATTAACGCCACCAGGCGAGCCAATGCGGCTTCACGATTTAGTTCCTGACTGCGATATTCCTGAGCCTTGATGATAACAACGCCATCGCTGGTAATCAGATGATGAGTAAAAGCCAATAGCCGCTGTTGATAAAATTCAGGCAGGCTAGAACCTCGAATATCAAAACGCAGATGAATTGCCGTTGATGATTTATTTACGTGCTGACCACCCGCCCCCTGAGCACGGATAGCCGTCAAAATAATTTCGTCATCCGGAATTGAGACTCCGGCAGAAACAACTAACATAATTAATTACTCACCAACGGTTTGCCACGGCTCAAACTGCAGTTCAAAATTGGTCTGATTATCAGAAAGCCAAATAATTCCGTCCTGAATAGTCGCCTGTAACTGCATATTTCGTGCGCTCATTGAAGCCAACTGTTTTAACTGAACGTCATCTAAAAATAGTACCGTCAGGTTTTTATGGCCACTGAGCTTTTCTTTATTCTGCTGCCACCACACTCTGCCAGCACGGTCATTGTATGCATACAAAACAACTTGCTTAGACTGATGACACGCTTTTCTTAATCGCTTTTCATCGGGTAATCCCATTTCAACCCACAGTTCAATGCCATTATGATCGTTGTGCCGCCAAATTTCAGGTTCGTCATCTGCACTTAAACCTTTAGTGAAAACCAAACGTTCATCAGCATGGCAAATCCATGCCAGCAGGCGCAACATCATACGTTGTTCCGTTTCTGACGGGTGTTGCGCGACAGTCAGCACCGTATCCAGAAATACCTGCCGGTCCATATCGGCAACATTTACCGTTGCTTTAAGTATTGTTGCTTTTAACGCCATAAAGAGTTTGCCAAAATGAAGGAATTTGAATGAACGATAGTGTACAGAATTCAGCGGGCTAGCGCGACGATAACCCGAGCAACAGCTTTCTATAAATGAGGCCAAGTAGCTGATATAAAAAATAACAACTATGCTATAGTCAGCGCTGTAATTAATGTAGAGTAGCTCAGGCATTAATGAAAACGTTGCTTGATAAAGCTCCGTAATATGAGATTGGCTGCAAAGGAGGACTGAGTGCAAAAATACAGCGAACTTGTTCGGCGTAAATATGCGGAAATAGCCAGCGGCGATCTTGGATATGTATCCGATGCATTAGGGTGTGTATTAAAAACATTAGATGAGATTGCGGCTAATGAAACGCTCTCATCTGCAGTTAGGGAACAAGCGGCTTATGCTGCTGCTAATTTATTGGTGAGTGATTATGGTGATGACTGAAAAAGAGTACCAACCCATAAACTGTGATGACTATGATAATTTAGAGCTCGCTTGCCAACACCATTTAGTTCTGGCCATTAAGCTTAGGGGTGGTGAGAAGTTAGAGGCTAAAGCTTGTGACTTATTATTAAGAAAACAGGTTGAGTATCTGATTGTTGAAATCGATGGCGCGCAACAAGAGCTACGGCTTGATAACATTGCCTATTTCAGCCATCCGACAATCGGCAAAATTGAGATTAGTCTTGCCGACTAAGCCTTTTGATACGGGCAGATTCTCTGCCCGTATACTTTATTCCCTGCAAAGCCCCTACCAACCCTATTCTGCTAACTTATTGCTTATCGCCTAAACTTGCGTAGTAAGCCGCTAAGTCAGCAATATCTTGATCGGATAGTTTTTGCACATAAACGCTCATAATATTAGCCATATTTCCGGTACGCTCCCCTTTTTTATACGCATGCATTGAGTAATCTAAATAGACCTCATTCTGCCCGGCAAGGTGCGGATATGTAGGAATTGATACTTTCCCGTTCATACCATGACAAGCTACGCATTTAGCCGATTTACTTTTACCAGCGTCAATATCGCCGGCTGCATAAACAGAAAAGTTAATCAGTAATGATGCGGATAATAGTAATAGTGTTTTTTTCATTGTTTTTTACTCCTGTAACGACATTGTTTATTGTTCAATAAGTTAATTTAATGCGTTGCCTTGAGAATCCGTCCAACAAATACGCCAAACTGGTCGATCTTCCTTAGGACTTCCTTCAGCAGTAACAAAAAAACCAATGGCGGCAATCAACGTTTGCCCGTAATAAACCAAAGGAATCCGCTGCCGTTGCCACGGCGGAACGGATAATTCTTGCCATAATTTTTTTAACGTTCTGGAATGTTCACGCCCAACAATGCGAATGATGTCTGCACCCGGCGCAGTAAAGCGAATACTAACACATTGATTGTTTTCAGGTGACACTATAGCCACACCTTTATCATGTGAAATAATTAATTGGCCAAGATTATCGGGTAGTTCTAAAGGCTCGCAGCCATCCCATGACAGGTTTATCGACCCAATATTTTGCATCGGTGGTAATAAATAAAGGTTTTCCCGATAACGGCGAATTTGATTACTGCCCAATTGAAACTGAGGTTCAGCGTCCGGTTTACTGAGTGCAACGTCAAGCCATATCTTATCTAGCTGACTGCGCGAAGGCATCATAACCTGATGATAACGAAACCAGCGACGTAATAAAGCCCGGCGCTGAAGAACGGATACTTGAGCTAAAGCTGAGATATTAATCGCCCCATCAGGCTTAATCACACCTTCCAGTACCGGCGTAAGTAACTCATCCAGCAACGCTTCCTGTTCTGCACACAATTCCGCACTGCGAGAAACCATTTGTGGGAACTGAGGCCAACGGCGTGAAATTTCAGGCAGCACGCGTAATCGCAAAAAATTACGATCGAACCGGTCATCCTGATTGCTGTCATCTTCAATCCAGCTCAGACTATTTGATTCAGCATAGTGCTCTATCTCAGCACGGGTAATATTAAGCAGCGGACGAACCTGTTGATGGTCAAAAAAAGGCATTCGTTCAGGCATAGCAGACAATCCGGCAGGGCCGCTACCCCGCTTGAGAGCCAGAAAGAAAGTTTCACACTGGTCATCCTGATGTTGGGCGGTGACTAATATTTCATCATCGGATAATAAAGAGTGAATAGCCTGATAGCGCGCTTCTCTGGCCGCGGCTTCTATTCCGGTAACCGAAGCATCAACCTGAACATACACAATCTGTAAATCAATTTGCCAGAGTTTACATTGAGTCTGGCAGTGTTCTGCCCACTGGTCAGCATAGTGACTTAAACCATGATGCACATAAACCGCCCGCACCAGCAGGTCAGGTCGAGAGTGGTGACGAAGGCTCACCAAAGCATGTAAAAGTACGGAGGAATCAACACCACCGCTAAAAGCGACTAAAATACGGGAATCGTATCTTAACTTTTCTGCTACCTGATCTATTATCACATCACCAGCCATTGTCATTTTTCCACAGAATACTGATTACAAGCTCTGCTCATAAAGTTCTAGCGGTAGTCCATCAGGATCGCTAAAAAAAGTAAACCGTTTTCCAGTGTAAGGATCTATCCGGATGTCCTCGCACTCAACGCCATCTTTATTTAGCTGAGTGATTGCGAGATCTAAGTCCTGAACGCTGAATGCCAAATGTCTTAATCCACAGGCTTCAGGTCGGCTAACTCTCTCCGGCGATGATGGAAATGAAAACAACTCAATCATGTACTGCCCGTTTAGCGCTAAGTCAGCCTTCCAGGATCCACGCTCTGCTCGATAGTATTCAGCCATTAAAGAAAAGCCTAATGTATGACAATAAAAGCCCTTACTTTTTGAATAATCAGAGCAAATCACGGCTATATGATGCATTTTATCAATATTTAGCATTTTTAACCCACCTAAAAATATAACTATAATAAGTTAAATCAAAGAATTAACAATTCATCATACAATAATCAATTATCGGTATATTTCTAGTTAACTCGATTCAGCTCACTGAATAATAAAGGAGTAGCACCTAGAATCTGCGGCTAAATTAATACACGAAGCCAAAAAGGACGAGCCATGTCAGAGTATGTTTCCTTTCTTTTAGGGATTATTCCACTTATAGCCCTAATTATTATGATTCTTAAGATTAAAACGCCTATACATTATGCAGT
>POVV01001132.1_pt1 | contig 10880 bp, 11 predicted proteins | sample 1560271 | NCBI WGS metagenome assembly POVV01 (sample SAMN08337232, study PRJNA429181) | Bioreactor metagenome, whole genome shotgun sequencing project. | biome: cows' rumen and soil; feature: anaerobic; isolation source: anaerobic chemostat enrichment culture, galacturonate as sole carbon... | reverse complement strand
ATTCTGTCTTTTCTCCTTCTCAAAATGCTCACTGGCGTTAATGAAAAGGACATCTTCAATCTTTTTGCACTTTTTCAATACCAAAACACAAACCGGAATACCTGTTGAAAAAAACAAATTAGAAGGTAAACCAATAACAGTATCTATGTTATTATCTTTCAGTAATTTTGTACGAATACGTTCTTCGGCTCCACTGCGGAACAAAACTCCATGTGGCAATATTATCGCCATTGTACCCTCTCCTGAGAGAAAATGAAAACCGTGTAATAAAAATGCAAAGTCAGCTGCAGATTTTGGTGCAATGCCATAACTTTTAAATCGAAAATCTTCTGCCAATGTATCATTAGGCTCCCATTTTAAGCTAAATGGAGGATTAGCAACAATTGCATCAAATTCCATTTTTTTTGCGGGGTTCATCTCATTCAGAATATCCCAGTCATTTAATAAGGTGTCTCCATGATGAATTTCAAACTCAGTATCTTTAAGTCCATGTAGGAGCATATTCATTCGGGCAAGATTATATGTCGTAATATTTTTCTCTTGTCCATATATTTTGCCTATGCTTCCATTACTGTCGCCCATCTGTCTGCGGACGTTCAGTAATAAAGAACCTGATCCACAGGCAAAGTCCAACACCTTATCTAATTTATTCTTTTCGCCTAATGCCGGATTTTGGCTATCCAAAATGACAATTTTAGATAAAATAGTAGATAACTGTTGAGGTGTATAAAATTCTCCTGCTTTTTTTCCAGAACCAGCAGCAAATTGTCCAATAAGATATTCATATGCGTCACCTAAAATATCTGTATCGGTAGAAAACTTAGCTATTCCTTCAGCTATTTTCTGAATAATGACACAAAGCTTTTTATTTCTTTCAGAAGGTATTTTGCCTAGCTTTTCTGAGTTCAAATTGATTTCTGAAAATAAACCTTGAAAAGCACTTTCAAATGATTCATTTTCAATATATCTAAAACCATTTTCAAGCGTCTCTAACAACTCTCCATTTTGAGTCCGAGCCATTTCCGCAATATTACTCCATAAAAATTCTGGTTTTATAACATAATGGACTTTCCGACGCATCTGTTTTTCAAAATCTAATATGTCTGCGTCATTATTTTTATACCATATTCCTAAAGCAGTGTGTTTATCTTCTTCATTTAATTGTGGATAATCTCTACCCAATTCTTTCTTGGCTGCTTCTTCGTAGTTGTCAGACAAGTATCGGAGAAATAGGAATGACAACATATAATCACGGAAATCATCCGCATTCATCGCTCCCCGCAGTTGATCTGCTATATCCCAAAGGGTTTTACCCAATTGCTTTTGATCTTGTAATGTCATAATAGGCTGGATTGTTTTGTTTCTTCAACAAGTATTTCAGGAAGATAAAATTCATATTTTTCGAGAAATGCTTGTAGTATGTTTTTAAAAAGTTCTTTGTTGTCTATACCCATTTCTATTGGTTCGTAAATGGAATATTTTCCATGACTTAACAAGTTTAATGAACGTGCATACAGAGTTTCATCATCTACTCCATGAATACATTTCGAAAAGTCATCATAACCAAAGAATGTAGATGTTTTTTCCATAATACTGCGTAACATATTGAAATGATAAGTATTGATCTTATCTGAATCAACCGCATCTTTCAACTCGCTTAACAGTGCAACATGGTGGAAGAATGGAGCATCATCCGTTGCTCGCAAGGTATGTCCATCAGCTCCATTTTTATGCAGAAAATAACGTTTACATCTATTTTTCTTTAACTCATTACACATCACGTTAAAAAAGAGGTTGTGATGAGAAGAAATAACTGTTTTAACTTTGTTAATTCCACTTCTTACTAACTTTGACAAATCACTTGCTACAGCAATTGCATTGTTATCATCTAATGAAGAAATTGGATCATCAATATAAATATATTTAACCCAATTATAAGATTCTTGCCCATCGATAGTCAATTCGCAAATAGCAAGAAAAACACACCATATAAATATATTCTCTTCACCACGAGAAATTTTTATATTATTCTGAACGATATACTCAGGTACTTCTGAATTCGATTTATGTATGGGATTTTTAATTACTTTGCTAAAAGAGACCTCCCATTTTTCATAGTCAATTTTGAAATCAAATTCAGCATATCTCTCCAAATAAGCAAATATTTTCTCTTCCAGTGCTAACTCTCTAAATCCGCTAAAAAAGTTTGATCTTGCATTTATTTTGAGAACACGATTTGTATCGTTTTCCAAATCATTATCCCATGAAAAAAGGTCTTCCGTGAAAGCGTTAAAATATAGTGTATCAGACTGTCCTTTCTTTTTCACTTTCCCTTTTTCTTTGAAGTCCATAGATAGTCGAGTTTTACCAGTTCCATTGTAAGCATAAAGTAATACAAAATCTGAATTATTTAAGTCATCTCGTAACCTTGTAACAAGATTAGGAAGTGTTTTGTATTCATATATTTTACAGGATTGGTTCATTTGTCTTTCTTATTCGTATGCTGCTAACCCAGATATTTCACGTCCCTGAGCTTGTTTTTTCAAATGAGGAACTAAGTCTATCATCAATGCGAGTTCTTTTGTACGACGTTCTTTCCAACTTAAATCTAAAGGTTCCAATAAATCAGTCAGTTTCTCTCCGTCAAAAATCATCCGACGCATAATTTTATCTATAAAATCTTTTAAGATTGATGGCGGCAACCCGTGCCTATTTGCAATCTCTGCTATCTCCTTCTCATTTTTTTCTATTTTGAAAGTGTCGTAACCTTCACGTAATGAATTTACATCTTGTCCTCTATTCCAATCTAAACTATTGATATATTCCGTCAAATCTTCCTGCTCATCCATCAGATTAGAATTAGAGCTAAGCAAACTAATAATTTGACCTTTAGTCAGTTTTTGCTTAGTAGGTTTCTTTTGGGTACTATCAGCAATTAATTCCATGATATAATCATAGTCAATCACAGCGGATGCAAAAAGTACGAACTCAAAGTCAAGTTGTTGCACTTCGACAGGAGCTTGATCCCCTTGTTTTTGCTGTATTTCCCTAAACTGTTTAGCCGTTTCTATATATGAGCTTCTGAATGATCGAAGGTTTTCTTCTGGTAATATTGATTCAATTACAGTTTTTTGGTCTTCATCTAAATCTGTATATTGATCAAGTTGAGTTTTTAAACGTTGAACTTCCTTGAAGTTCTTAACAAAAGCTATTCGGGCTGCATCCCCTTTTAGATTATATACTGCTTGCGGTTCACAGACTAAATTATTTTGCGCCATAAAATCACCCAAAGCAACCACAGCTTCTTTGTATTTTGCAATTACTACCGGTGCAGGATCTACTAGCCAAATTTTCTTAGCCTCTTCATCTGATTTTTCTCCGGAAAATAATGCAATGGCTTCATTTACGGATGTTTCTTGATGTCGAAAATCTAAAATGTTTCCATACGGCTTAGTATCGTTGAGCACACGATTAGTTCTCGAAAAAGCCTGTATCAGTCCATGATATTTTAGATTCTTATCTACATAAAGTGTATTTAGATATTTAGAATCAAATCCAGTGAGTAACATATCTACCACAATTACAATATCAATCTTATTTTTATGATGATAATCCGAATTGCTATATTTATGATCTTTTATACGCTTTTGTATATCTTGATAATACAAATCAAATTCATAAATACTATGATTGGTACCATATTGCTTGTTATAATCTTTAATTATACTTTTTAAAGCTGCTTTTTTTTCATCAGGATTCTGCTTATTGTCTTCTTTTTCTTGTTCCAAATCTTCCTGAATTTGCTGAATGTCTTTATTGCCTTCTGCAGGAGGAGAGAAAACACAAGCCACATTTAGTGAAATGAAATCTTTGTCTGTTTTTTGTTTTTGTTTCTGAATCTCTTTAAAGAGATTGTAGTATTCTATCGCATTATTGATAGAGGCTGTTGCTAAGACAGCATTAAAACGCTTAGAGTTAGTTGCAGCATTATGTTTTTCTATAATAGTTTCCACAATAGCTTGTTGGGTAATTGTTTCTCCAACTTTAGGTTTTATATTACCTTGCCCTTCAAAATAATCTATATGAAAACGAAGTACATTTCTGTCATCTATCGCATTGGTAATCGTATAGGCATGAAGTTCCTTTTCAAAAATATCTTTGGTTGTTTTGTTGGAGGCATATTCTCCTTCCCTTATACTTTGAGTTGAATTTTCATCAAAAATAGGAGTTCCTGTGAAACCAAAGAGTTGAGCATTGGGAAAGAATTCTTTAATCGCCTTATGATTTTCACCAAATTGCGAACGATGACATTCATCAAAAATGAAAACAATTCGCTTTTTACTTAGCGGTTCTAGTCGCTCTTTGTAATTCCTTTTGTTATTTCCATCCAAGGCTAATCCTAATTTCTGAATGGTAGTCACAATTACCTTGTCCGCATAATCAGTAGATAATAAGCGCCTTACTAAAGTCTCCGTATTCGTATTTTCTTCAACACTTCCCTCTTGAAACTTATTGAATTCTTCGCGCGTTTGTCTATCCAAGTCTTTACGATCCACGACAAAAAGACATTTTTCTACATCTGGATTGTCTTTCAACAATGTTGAGGCTTTAAAAGAGGTAAGTGTTTTTCCACTTCCTGTTGTATGCCAGATATAGCCATTGCCTCGATTCTGATGAATACAGTTTATAATAGCTTTTACGGCATAAATTTGATACGGACGCATTACCAATAGCTTCTGTTCACTTTCCACCAAAACCATATATTTACTAATCATTTCACCCAATGTACATTTGGGTAAAAACTTTTCAGCAAAAGAATCTAAATGAGTAATCTTTTTATTCTGCTCATCAGCAAATTGATAAACAGGCAAGAACTGTTCATCAGCGTTAAAACTAAAATGCTGATTCTTGTTGTTAGAGAAATAATACGTATTACTTCTGTTACTAACAATAAATAATTGCATAAAGCAAAGCAATGTATTATTGTAACCATTTCCCTGATCATTTTTATAATCAACGATTTGTTGCATCGCTTTGCGAGGAGAAATCTCAAGAGTTTTCAATTCAATCTGAACCACTGGGATACCATTGATAAGAATAATTACATCATATCTCTGATTGCTATTTCCCGTATTTATTCTCAATTGATTAATAACCTCATATTCATTTTTGCACCAGTCTTTTATATTTACCAATGTATAATGAAGAGGTGTCCCATCTTCACGCTGAAAATAGTTCCTGTCTCGCAATAATTTTGAAGCTGCAAATACATCAGGAGTTATAATTTCCGCTTTTAAGCGCTCAAATTCACTCTCTGTCAATCTCACTCTATTCAGAGTCTCAAATTTCTCTCGGAAATTACTCTCAAGAGAATTCTTATCACGAATATCATTGCGATATGTATATTTTAGTTCTTGTAACTTTTTTATAAACAATTCTTCTATTTGTGCTTCCCTTATCATAGATGCTAATATTCCTAAAATGAATTAATTTGGAATTCCAAAGTTAGCGAATAATCCTAAATAATCAGTAAAAACAAGTTCGCATATTGAAATCAACAAACTTCCATGTTATTGACTTCAATTTATTACCTTGTTAACTCAATTCCTTTCTTATAATACTCATTCATTAGGAGTGCATAATCATTCTGCTGCTTCATACAAAACAGTGTCAGAATAAATACCAATAATCCGAGTATGGCAATCACGAGAGATGATTTTCGAAGTTTGAATAATTTAAAATTCAAGAAGGACTTTTTATCATCTAACTTTATTGCAGACAGTTCTGGTGGTTCTTTCAGTATTGCTGATATATACGACAGAACTTTATATACTCCTTCCGTATCCTTTTCTAACTGCACAATATCTTTATGAATAACTTTGAAATGCGAATCGCAGTGTGTTCCCAGTCCTTGTATATACTTTTCTAATTTTGAAACTATCTCGTCTTTTTCTTTCTGAAAATCAGGCTTAATGATTGCCTGCTCATCTCTTAAATTTGATAATTTCTGCATTTCGGAAAATTTTTCCAGCTTCTTATCTACCTCTGAAAGTTTTTCCCAAAGGGCATCGTTCGATACTGACTGTGCCATATTCTTTTATTTTTTTAAGTGATTAATAATTAGTTTTAGAGTCTTGGTCTCTTGATTTTCTTCTTTTTCTTTTTCCGCAACAAAGCTTCCGCTTCGTTCATATCGTAATTTGATGGGTGGATATCAAACAAACCACTTATAGATGATATCGTATCGGCTACGCCCGATACGATACCATCCACAATATTACTTCCGGTTGTTTCTGGAACAATTGGCTGATGCAGTCTCTGTTCCTGACTGTAGCTATTCTCATTCAGCATTATATCCAGCTTTGAATAGCTAAATTTTCTATCCACATCCGAACCCTTGAAAGAATGTTCTCCTTTCTTGAAAGACAGACCTTGTACTTCATCGGTCTGCCCTTTGTACTTGTATTCAATAGCTACTCCTTGCTGTTTGAGGACTTCTTCAAACTGTTCCCAGCTCTTGGCTTTAGGAAGAGCATCTTTAATCGCATGATAGATTTCGTATTTAGTCTGTTCCGCTCCCTTTAGCTTCTGAACATTTACCTTGTCTTTTCCTTGCCCATAAGTCAGATTGTATTTATCCTTTAGCTGCTTGCAGACCTTTTCGTTACGGTATTGGTCGTTCCTGTCAGTAATAGTCTTGCCATCGTTATCTATTCTGTTGAATACAATATGACAATGCGGATGACTCGTATTATTGTGCCGAACAATGATATATTGTGTGTTCTCTATTCCCATCAACTTCATATACTCTTTTGCCACACGTTCCATAAAATGATCTGTCATTCGCTCTTTATCATCGGGAGAGAATGCCAACGGAATATGTCCGACACATTTTGAAAACTTCGGATTGAGTAGACTTTGCATATAAAAGCTGTTGATAATGGATTTAACATCGGTTTCCAAGACACCTTCACTTACTAAAATCTTAGCATCTTTATCAGCCAAAACATATGAAATACATCCCTTAAAGCTTCTTCCTTTTACTATTTTTCCAATCATCCGAAAGCTTGTTTATAATATTTTGTATCGATTCCAGTAATGGAATAGCCATATTTTCGAGCCGTTTTACACTCAAAAACCTGACTGTTTTTACGAATTGATTTAAATTATTTCCCATGTTGGAGAGGCTTCGAAGCGTATCCAGCTCTTCTTTTTTGAGTGGTTCTTTTATTTCACCGTTCAGGATAGCATCGTGACAATAGACACTAAGCGGAAGATTTGCTTTGGTTGCCCGATGCCGAATGGCATAGAGTTCCGGCTCGGAAAAACAGACTGCAATGGTCTTATCTTTCCGGGTGACGGGACTCTTCTTGGGGCGTCCTTCTTTTCGCTTATCTTGATTGTCATGACTCAAATTTTCCGATTTTTATTTACTGATAAAGCAATAATAAATAAAAGGGTCTGTGACCCTGACCCTAAACTGCGACCATCGGGAGCGGTTTCCCCTTTGGCTGGTAAGCCAAAGCGAGGGTTTTGATGCAATCAAAACATAACCTCGCTCCGCTACATGAACATTTATGTTCCATTCGAAAAGCTAAGTCGTTACACTATACAGACTTACTTTACAATAGATAGAAGCCTAATCTTAGAGCTTCTTCCACATTTCTACGTCATCCCGATAGATTTCCAAATGATGACGGGCAAGGTTCTCAATAAAGCCCGAAACGCTCATCCTTCGTCCTCCCAACTTGCGAACAATTTCATCCAGACCATCACGAACATCCCGACTGATAAATACAGGCTTGCGATCTTCGAGTTTTGGAACAGAAAGAAATGTTTGCTGATATTCCTCTAAAGATTCTTTACGCTGCTTGCTACTGATACGTTTTATTGTGGAACGTGTATCTGCAACTGATTCTGTTTGCAAACTATCCTCTGTATGAATCCTGTCTTCTGTTTGGATACTTTGCTCGATACCTCTATTGGCGTTCTCTTTACTTGCTCCAATGTCCACTACATTGGAATCCTCCATTCCAAGAAATTCTTTCAGAAGTTCTTCTTTGTTTTCATTATTGGATTTTGGGGTGTTGGGTTTCTTTTCGACCGAAGGTACAGGCGACCAGTCTTCGGGCATTGTCTTTTTTTGCTGACCGTTGTCAGTTTGTTTACTGTTCATAGAAATTGATGTTTAGAATGTAAATAGTATGATTCTCCAATAGATGGAAAACCGATTATCAACAGCAAATAAACAACTATTAGTCACCAGTATTAACAGAGTTGGTTTGTATGAGGTAATCTGCAATATCTTTCTACTGTGTCGAATGTGTGAGCAGTGCAGAATGCTGTATTTTGCTCATCTAATTGAACTATACAAGCTAAATATAATGTATAAAAACGATGTGCTTTTTTAGAAATTTAAATGCACATTTTAGTCATAATAGAAATTGCTTTGCCTCTTAAAATGAGAAAAATAGAATTACACTATAGACAACCCCTGCCACAAGCTACCACCGGATTTAAAAGGCATTGAAGGATAAATGTTTCTGCTTTACTTCGTATCGGAAGAAAGAAAAATGAGAGAGGTGATGCCTCTTGTAGCCAAATCGGCGCCACTGGCTACCACCGGACTAAATGCTTATTAAAGGTGTTTTTTTTCTTTTTTACTTCGCAGCATAACAATGAAGTTATCACAGTTTAATTTGCCTGTTTATGAGTAAAATACAACATGCGGTTGCAAAGGGATCTATCGGTTGGAATGTGATAATTGAAAGGTTTACTTTTGAAACAAATAGGAATAATAATTTAAAAATATAGTGCATATGGAGATAGTAAATATTGAAGCAAAAACATTTGAGGCGATGCTTTCCAAATTTGAAAGTTTCGCTACCCAGATGGAACATCTTTGCCGTCTATATGGCGACAAGGAAAGTGACTGGTTGGATAATCAGGATGTATGTATGCTCCTGAATATTTCGCCCCGAACCCTGCAAACACTTCGGGACAACGGCACGCTGGCATATTCTCAGATCAATCACAAGACCTACTATAAGCCCCAAGACGTAGAAAAAGCGCTTCCATTAGTAGAGGAAAAGCGTAAACAAGCCAATCATCAGGGAAAGGAACTGTAAGTATGGAAGAATATCAAATCTATCAAGGTTTTCCAACTGGATGGCTGGGAGCATGGGAAAGTATCAACGCCAATCCCGACGTGTATATCTTTCAGGGATATGATGGCAATTATTATCTGCTTGCGTACAACTATGACAAAGAATCGGAGCGAGGAAATTTTTCTTGCTACGATATGGATGCCGACGAAAATGGGTGGTATATCCAAATGGGAATGAAGTGTTGCCTATTAATGTCTGAAAGTTCTCCTTATGGGCTTCATATCACAAGTTGGGGTAGTTATATAAAGTGTTAAACTAAACTACATGTAAATCAATAAAATAATAACAAGATTATGAGTAATCAATTAATCACATCGGAGAACAATGAACGTGTAAAATCGTTTCTTCTTTCATTGGATCATTTGGCTTCGCTAATGGAGCGATTGTTTCCTGTTCGCAAGCCTACCCTGAACGGAGAGAGTTTTTACACGGATGAAGAGTTGTCGAAAAAACTAAAGTTAAGTAGAAGAAGCTTACAGGACTATCGCAACGAGGGGAGAATCCCATACATCAAACTGGGCGGTAAGATATTGTATCGTTCGTCGGATATTGAAAAGCTACTGGAAGATGGCTACAAGGCGAGTTTCAGGAAGTAGTTGCTCCTCCCATCCCTCCATGATTATTTTTTCCTTTTTTCGACTGATAAACATCCTAAAACAGCAAGGGAATAAATTAGACAAGACTATTTTGATAAATACACTTTTTCGTGTGCGAAAAAGGAAGATTTGGCAAAATACCCGAAGGGCATGGTCTTGGTGTTTTATTCCCTGCTTTTATATTTGTGTTCAGATGAAATAAGGAATATAAAAATACAAAAAAACGGCAGGCATTGATTTAGATAGCCTGCCGATAGTTAGATTTGAAAATTGGTATAATATCAAAATTAATTCAACATTGAATTCTGAATAGGAAGCATCAACATTTTCGGGATCTCCGTTCTTACTACTCTTCTATATATCCACTTCCGAAATACCTCTGCATTTGCCGATTGCACCTGAAAAGCAACGGCAATAATCATCTCCAATCCGTAATAATCAGGATATATTTTTGAACCCTCGGCTGTACAACTCAAAGAATAGTCTCCTCTGGCAACGCCTAATTTCTCAATAGCACGAATATGCTTTTTTGCCGTATGATAATAGATCCCAAACAAGTCGGCAATTTCCGAAATACTCATTTTTGTTTCACCCGGAACGATTACTGTTCCATTATCTGATAGAATGATCTTTCTATTTTCCATGCTTGTTTGGTTTTAATTGCACTGTTTTACATTGATTTGCTTTATTGTCATTTTCAGCATAATCTTCCAGTTTGTATTTCCCGCCAATACGGCTACTTAACTTCTTTATATCCTCATTAAGCTTCTGTCGTGTTAGCTTGGCGTAAATCTGGGTGGTTTTTATGCACTTGTGCCCCATCATCTGACTGACGGTTTCCATCGGAACTCCCTGTGAGAGCGTGATAAGGGTTCCGAAATTATGTCGGCTTTGATGGTAGGTAATCGTTCTCTCAATTCCGCATAGCTTGGCAATCTTTTTCAGATTAACATTCATACAGGAAAGATATATCATATTGAAAACCTTATTGCTTTTTCGCTCCGATTTATATTTCTGCATGATCTGTAATGGTACATCCAATAGTGGAATATTGCATTTACTGCCAGTCTTTTGCCGTTTTATCTTTATCCAAAGGCTTCCGTTCTGCTCTTGCTGG
>POVV01001131.1_pt1 | contig 10887 bp, 8 predicted proteins | sample 1560271 | NCBI WGS metagenome assembly POVV01 (sample SAMN08337232, study PRJNA429181) | Bioreactor metagenome, whole genome shotgun sequencing project. | biome: cows' rumen and soil; feature: anaerobic; isolation source: anaerobic chemostat enrichment culture, galacturonate as sole carbon source...... | reverse complement strand
CATACCGAACTACAACCTGCCTTCGAGAATCAACATCTTTCATTCGAGCAATCAATAAAGAGTCTTTCAGGTCTTGTTTCCAATCTTTGTACTCAGACCACCGATTACCTATTTTAAGCTCCATCGTATCTGTCATTACAATAAGCTCCCTTTCTTTTTCTACCTTTTGAGTAAACATGTACAAAGCACGGAATGCTTGCTTTTCGGAAACCGGTGTTTGTTGTATAAAGGTAGCACTTAATAAGTTCAAACTAAGTAAAGAAAAAGCAAAAACAAAAGAGATAATTTTCATTCTACAAAATATTTAGTTCTACATTAGTTCTTTCATGCCAACTGAAGAGACAAATTTCTTTAAGATTGAAACATCATTAAAAATGATTTTAGCATTGTGAATAGTGCTAATAGCCAACTTATTTTCCAATGTGTCTTTTTCAAATTTAATCTTTACTTTATGACTGTATTGATTGTCTGAAAGAGGATATCTCTTTTCTATCACTCCATTTATCGTACTACCCTTACCTGAAGTCATTATAATTCTATTTCCTTGCTTCACTTTGTCATAATCTTCTATCGCAATTTCTGCAATGCCATAACAAATATGATTCTTCGGGATAATCATACACAGCAATCCTCCTTTATCAATATATGTTTCATTATTGGTATTCATTAAAATATCACCTGTGATCGGGCTTATTATCTTTTTTGTAGAACTTTTGCCAATAATATGTCCAATGGTAGAACCTGTATGTATTGTTGCGGGTATGGAATCCGACAGAAAAAAACCAGCCTCAGATGAATGAATAAAATAGACTTCCGGATAAGTTTTAATCTCTACCTGTACAGAAATAGTTTCTCTATAAGGCACAAATATTGAAATAACAAATAAAATCACTAAGACAATACAAATAATCAAAGTTCCACTACGAACTAATGCAGAAGGTACTTGTCCTATAATATTCCGGACTTTCTCACTTCTAAGTTCTATCGATTTATCTTTTTTTTCCATATTAGCTCCCCAATTCTAACTGATTCTTAACCAACTCATAATACTTTCCTTGTCTTTTAGCAAGCTCCTCATGTGAACCGACCTCGGCAATACATCCATCATCCAGTACTACAATCTGGTCAGCGTTCTTTACTGTGCTCAATCTGTGCGCGATTACGACAACTGTTTTATTTTTATAAAATTCTTCGAGGTTTCCTACAATCATCCTTTCATTCTTTGCATCTAAGGCATTAGTTGCTTCATCAAAAAATACAAAAGTAGGATTCTTATATACTATCCGTGCAATCAGGATACGCTGTCTTTGGCCCTGGCTGACACCTTGCCCATCTTGGCCTATTTTAGTATTATACCCCAATGGTAAGGCTTCTATATAATCCGCTATATTTGCAACGCAAGCTGCATGACGCAATTTTTCCAAATCTATTTCATCCTCTGAGATTGCAATATTACGCGCAATGGTATCTGAAAACAGGTAGCCGTCCTGCATGACTGCTCCGCAAGTCATACGCCACCACGAAAGGTTTACTTCTTCAAATGCTGTAGAACCAATATTGATTTTCCCTTCGTCTGGCATATAATACCCCAACAGTAATTTCAGAAGTGTAGTTTTTCCACTACCACTAGCACCTACAATTGCAGTTACTTTATTTTTAGGTATCTCAAGAGATATATTATTGAGTACATAAAAGGGGAGTGCCCCGTCATATTTGAAACAAAGGTTCTCTATTCTGATCGAAGGCTCCAGAGGTAAGCTATTGACAGAGCGTTTTTTGTTCTCTTCATCATCCAGCGAATGAATTTCATTCATCCTATCCAGACTGATACTAACATCCTGCCATTGGTAGATAAAACTCATAATTTGTTCAACCGGAGAATTCAACTGACCGATTATATATTGAATCGCAAGCATCATACCCAATGTTAAGTCCCCATTGATTACCGCTGTTGCCGCTAATACTGTGACAAGAATATTTTTTAATTCATTTATAAAAACACCTCCGGCTTCTTGTGTTTGTCTTAAATTTAGTGATTGTATATTTACATCAAACAAATCAGCTTGTATGTCTTCCCATTCCCAGCGTTTATGTTGTTCACATCCCTGTAGTTTGATCTCCTGCATACCGGTTATCAGCTGATACACAACATTTCGATTAATGCCCTCCTTTTCAAACACTTTATAATCTAATGTCCGCCTTTTTTTAAGAAACACCATGATCCATATACCATATAGAATACTCCCGGCAAGAAATACCGTAAATATTGGTATGTTATATACAAACAAAACAATAGAGAAAATGATAAATGTAAAGGCTGAGAACAACACATTGATCGTCTGGTTTGTAAGAAAATTCTCTATGCGCCGATGGTCTTCAATACGTTGCAACAAATCACCCGTAAGTTTGGTATCGAAAAATTTCATGGGTAACTTCATCAGTTTAATGAAAAAATCCGAGATCAGTGAAACGTTGATGCGTACACTGATATGCAGGAGTATCTTACGACGTATAAAATCTATGGCTGTACGACTGAAAAGCAGCATCATTTGAGCCATAAGTATCAGCCATATAAAATGGATGTCTTTTCCTTGTATACCTGTATCAACGACAGCTTGTGTCAAAAAAGGAAAGATAAGTTGTAGCAAACTACCAATTAATAGTCCCAATATTAACTGGCCGAAAAAACGACTATACTTTAATAGGTATTTGGCTAAAAAACGGAAACGGCTTTCAGACGAAATGCTATTCCCTTCCTGTTCATAGAATAAATGAGTAGGTTCTAAAAGAAGAATAATCCCTTTTTCTTCATCGTTCGTTCTTGTGCTTGCCCAATGTTCACAGAACTCTTTTTGGGTATAAGTCAGTAAGCCCTTTCCCGGATCAGCGATATGAATAATGTATTCACCTCGTTTCTTTTTAATACCATACAGAACGACAAAATGTTCCTGATTCCAATGGACGATATAGGGAAAAGCTGCTTTTTTAATCAGGTTATCGAATGTAGTCCTGCCGGCAACAGTATGAAATCCAATTATTTCGGCAGCTTTACTGATTCCAAGCAAGGACACACCGTCCCGACCGATAAAAGATTTGTTTCTCAAATGCTCCAACGTATAATTTTTACCATAATACTTCGCGACCATGCAAAGACAGGCCGGGCCGCAATCCATCGCATCAGGCTGTTTTATGAAGGGGAATGTCATAGGCTATTTTCTCTAGTTGTCAAAATCTGAAAAATACGCTAGCCAGAAAATTTCGCGGACGTATTTTGTATTCTTTATTCATACTTGTTAAACCATCGTACACTGTGTACCCGTATTTATCCTGATTAAATATATTTTTCACGGAAAGATTCAGTTCCCATCCGCCGGCAAAACTATAGGTAAACTCTGCATCGGCAAGGAAAAGATGTTTGGAGACATTGTTCGGCATTTTATTGTAGTAGTGTTCTCCCCTAAGTTGTATATAATATTTCTCTCCGGGAATAAAATTACAAGATAATACCTGCGAAATACTTTCGGATGACGATTTAACATCCGTGTCTTTCACATTCAAACCATTACTCTCATAGTTGAATTCATACGAAAAGTTGCACCATTTAGCAATTTTTGAATTGATTTTAGGAGTAATATTCCATATCTTCGACGAGTAAGGTGTATTAATCCCGTTTTGGAGTGTGGAGCCATTATAACCCATGTATGATGAGCGTATTGATACCATTCCGTTAATAAGATCCAACCCCTTGCTAACACTACCGTTCAGCATCCATACATCCGAGTTATTGTTCTGGGGTATAAATGTATTCAATATGTAATCACCTATAAAAGAACGGCTTGAGGTACGTTTGGTTTCGTTCCATGACCGGATCACACCTGCATTGGCAAAAAAAGCACTTAAGGGCTTCTTATAAGTGACATTCAAACTTGTAGTTTTTTGATTTGCAGTATTATAGTCTATAAGTCCACGGGAAAAGTTCCGGTAATTTTGCAATAATAGTCCACTGTAAAATTGCTGTTCTTCCACAGGACTTTGTGCCAACCTGCCCGACACCGAAGCAGATAGGCGGGAGGTAAAATGATAACGTATGTAAAGGCTCGGGGATAGAAGGAATTTAGTATCAGAATCTTTTAATTCCTGAATCTTATCGTGATAACGGTATGGGGCAAGTGAAACCGGCATATTGAACTTCGCCTCAAGCCCGCCTTTTTTATACTCCAATTCCGGCGATACATATAAATTGATGTAATTCATTGATAAATCATTATTCATTATGCCAAGTGTATCGGGTACGCCGGTCAACTCGCTTTCCATTGAACGAAACACACCGATAATTCCCATCTTTATTGCTATAGTTACGGGCTTGACAAAGAAAGCCATTGATGTGTTGGTATTCGTGTAAAACGCAGAAGAACTGACATCCTGTTGCAGTCTTTCATCCTCCCTTGTTACATTTAAATGCTGTGGCTTGAATTGATATAAGTTGTAGGAGTTTAACGTATATGTTTTGTTACCGGATCGTTTTAACATCTCCAGATCATTAGAGAATCGATGGTGAGGAACAGAGGCGGATTGGAGATTTGGATAAGTTCCGGTAATGCCCATATTGATATCATCCCATAAAAGCTCCGCATTTACTTTGTTCTTCAAATAATAGGTAGGTGTATTTGCTGTTAATACAATATCTGTCGATAAACGGTTCTGTTTAGATGCCGCCGATTCTCCTATATCTGTTATTATTGTTGAATCTTTCAGGAAATAAGTGGTTTTTGAAAAGTTATCGGAAGTCAACCTGTTGTTCGAGTAGGATATCTGGGAAGTCAAATCGAAATTTTTGCTTAATGCCCAAAGATTATTGGTGCTGACCATGTGGGATTTATTAAAACGAATCCGGTTGGCATCTATATCCGTCAGGTTATCGGGGCGCACATTAATGTAGTTTTCCAAACGGTAATTTTTTGAGAACTGATTCATAATCTCATCTATGGAAAAGGTTTTGGTTTCTTGTGTGACGTCTATTCCCGTATTATTGGTTTTATAAGTATTCAGCGATTGTGTCTTAGCAGTGAAGCGCATCACAAATAATTCCGCACTCCAGAGAAACGGTTCAAAACCGGCACCTGCTTTGGCTGTTCCTACCCAACGTGCTTTGGCATCTTCTTTCAACCGGATATTAATGGCCGGATTTTGAGAGAATGAGATGTCTTCCAACGCTTTTATCGGTTGATGGTTTTCCATCACTTCAACGCTTCCCACATCTTGCTGATGCACATTATTGGTTGCCAAGCCATATTGCCCTCCTAACAAATCCTTCCCTTCAATATAAAATTTATTAATAGCCATCCCATTGTATTTTATTGCTCCACTTTTTTCAATCTCGATACCCGGCATTTTCTTCAGCACATCAGCTAATGATTTGTCCTGTGCATCAGCAAAACTGGAAACAATATAAGAAATTGTATCTCCCCGTTGACGAATACCGGGGGCTTTAATAATGACTTCTTTCAGTTCGGTAGCTTGTTCCGATAATCGGACATCATATTGGAAACGGTCTCCAGACAATCCAATTGCCTGTGATGCGTATCCCATCATGGAGAAGTGTAAAGTATGGTTTTGGGGAAGAGACGCAAGTTTTATCTCGTACTCTCCATCTTGTGATGTTTGGGCATATCTTACAATTTTACTCTCTCCAGTAGGGCGCACTGTAACCAGCACATTGGATAGAGGGATACCTGTTGATTTATCAGTAACTTTTCCCGATAAGACGACTTGCTGGGCTTCTATATATAATGTACAGAAGAAAAAGACAGCAGTCAACAACCATTTTAAAGATATGTTCATATGTTCTTATATTGTAGATTTTAGCAGAATGCCTAGATCCGTTAGTAAAAAAGGAATATCCCGAAGGGAGTATTCTTTAGGAAACACACGGTTATTTATCCAAATAGAGGGTACTTTCTCGGCTTTTAATTTATCATTGTTTCTCAGATGTTCGGAGAAAAGATGAATGGTTTCTTCCGGAATATTATCCGGAGGATAAATTTCGGATAGCTTACGAATGGACTGTGTCTTAAACCATTCTTTGATGATATTTAACCGAACTTTGGTATTATCATTTTGCCTAAAAAGATCAAAAAGATAAAGTTGTGGCTTATTCAGGTTATCATATTCATGAGTTATCATACCATCTAACCTGATATGCCATTGGATAAATGAAGGATAGGTTTCCAGTAATTTGATTATCTCAACCGCGATATTTTTACAAGGATTGCATATAGGGTTTAGAAGAGTAGTAATAGTTACCGGAGCTTCCACATATCCAATGGTCAGACTGTCGCTCAGCTGTTGCGATATGTTTTTCTGCCCGCTAAAAACAGCTGAGGTTATAAGAGGAGTCCTTTTTAATTGCAGGACAGATTTGCTTGTATTGAAAACCTTTGCTTGATTTTCTACGATACGCTTCATTAGAAACAGAACCCCTATACTGATGAAGCATGAGAAAAAAAGCATTCGGACTACGGGAACAAGGTCGCCGGAAAAGATTTTAGTTGGAAAGAAAAGGAAAAGTATCACCTCAAATATAAGGGTAAGCATTGTACCCAGACACAGTGGGCACCATTTTTTTACGACGATCTTTTGATAAAATATCGAAAATAAGATGAAAGGAGTACTGCAAACGGATAAATAGAATAAAAGTTGTAGAACAGGAATCATGATGCCGGAAAAAGGAGCGATACATAATAGAATAATTCCCATCGAAAAATAGACAAATCCTATATCAGCCAATGCGACGTTATTAAATAGTTTAGAGACTTTGGACTCAACCACCTTTGTACAGTCAAATGCATCACCCACGTGACAAAATGTGTCAAAAACAGAATAAACTCCTTTCGACTCCTGCATAAGCAAACCAACAGTAAACCAAATTCCTGCTATTTTTAGTCCTAATAAGGTACTAAAGAATAAAAACGATTGTAGAGGAAGCGGATTTATTACAAACATTCCAAAAACGAAGCATAAGGTAGCCAATACAATACCATATTCAGTCACCCTACTTACAGGTTTATGAAAGATGTTATTCTCTGTTTTCTCTGACAGGACAATAATGCCATCCCATAATGTACAAAAATCATCCTTGGAGATCTTTATTTCTTTGTTGAGAAAAGCATCGTAATAAGTAACTTCTGTTTCAGAAACTATATAGACCAATATAAACCGGTCTGTGCTATCTTCTTTGATATGGGCTATAGCAGGTGTTGTTGCTTTTGTGAGGGCAGTATAATCCGCCCGGTATGCAGTTGCCTTTAATCCAAAATAGGTACATGCCTGTACGATGGATAGTATGGATGGAAAAGATGGGGCTGACTGCAACACCAACTGCAACTCTTTGGGATCACATTTAATACCCATAAGTTGTAAGTGTCGCAGGACCAGCGGGACAAAATAGTTGTTTAATTCCATCATCCTGATTTATTTATAATCTAATTCTATCAGACCGTATTGGATTACTTTTTGTGAATTATTCTTTCCAATATCAATTCCGGTTTCAAGTTCTATATATCCGTTTATATCGAGTAAATAACGCTTTTGAGCTTTCAAAAAATCTCTTCGGCTTGTTCTCTCGAACTTTTTATTACCTGTATTCGATTTACTGAAAATAATAGGTTCTCGCTCTACCTTTTCCAATCCATTTATAAAAAATGGTATTGTTTCTGTTTATCATAAACCTCCATGATTAATCCGGGTAAACCGCCAAATTTCCACGGGCCATCACTGATCGGTATATCAGTTGAAAACCAAGCGGTCCACTGTCTGCCCCGAAAGTTACATGCTGCTTTTTGACAGGAATAATCCAAAATGGTTTTGAAGCTATCTGATATCTGCCAGTTTTGTGCATTTAATTCATCCTCATAGATGTAGTCTTGTGTAGATATACCATCCGCTACTGTCATCTTTCCTTGCGGATAGTTTTTGTAGACATAAGTTCTCATACGTTTGTAAGGAAACCCGCCTTGAGGAATACCTCCTTTTGCATCTGCTATAGCTTTTTTTAAAAGCTGACGCCTTATTTCTGACCCATCTTTAGCCTGACTCAACGAATCACTCTGAAAAGTGTAATAACTATAACACTTAGAAAGAGTCTTTCCTATCTGAAGATATAGCAAATCTTTACTTTGAATATTGTTGAGTGTATCTTTTAGATAAGTATGCGTATAACTACATTTTAGAGATGCTTCCCCGAGCATCTGTTGAGCTTTTCCATATACAAAACCAACTCCAATAGCCACTAACATAACAATCTTTTTATGCATTTCATCCAGTTTTTATAACACAAAAAGTCAAGCATAGAATTCCTATTTATAATCCAATTCAATCAGGTCATAGCGCATCACTTTTTGTGGGCTATTGCTTCCCAAGTCAATCCCAGTTTCCAATTCTATATATCCGCTCATATCCATTAGATAACGTTTTTGAGCTTTCAAGAAATCCTTTCTATTTGTTTTCTCAAACTTCTTACTTCCCACGTATGTTTGGCTGAACACGATAGGCTCTTTCTCCACTTTCTGTAATCCTATCATAGTGAAATAATATTGCTGTTTTAGGTCATATACTTCCATTATTAATCCCGGTAAACCGCCGAACTTCCACGGGCCATCGCTGACAGGAATATTGGGTGCAAACCATGCAATCCACTGTCTGCCTCGAAAAGTACATTCCGCTTTTTGACAAGGATAATCCAAAATAGTTTTTATACTATCAGAAATCTGCCAGTCTTGCGCATTCAACTCATCCTCATAAATGTAATCCTGCAATGAAAGCCCGTCCGTCACTGTCATTTTTCTTTGCGGATAGTTTTTATAAACGTAGGTTTTCATCCGTTTATGAGGATAATCATTGGTATTAATCTTTTTTTTCGAGAATGCATTATTAAGATGTTCTCGCATTATCTCATAATAATTTGGCATGGCCAGTATGGAGTCAACCTGATTGCTGTAGTGACTATAGCATTTACTTATTGTGGTTCCTATTTGAAGAATAAGTAAATCATCATTTTTTTTCTGTGATAATGTATCTTTTGTATATAAAAACCTGTATTGACACTTTATGTGAGCGTTGTCCAGTCTTTTTTGACTATATAAATCATGAAAACCAAACCATACTATCACTATGAATAAGTAATATTTCATATTTTGAAAAAGTTTAATAAAAGAGGATGCATCATTTCGACACATCCCCTCAAACTATTTTAACGACAATGCTTGTTATAGCCATGACGAGCCCCTTCCATTGCACCTTCACTTAAATCGTTGCTCATTACAATATTAATCAAAGTTTGGCAATACTCTTCTTTTGAAACTCCACCTTTGATTTCATTCATTTCTTGTAAATTCAATACTTCTAACATAGTTGTATAATTTAAATCCATCTGCATAAAGAAGATAGAAAGTTAACAATAAGTGTTTTTTGTTTAGTTTCATATAGCTCGACAGCTACATCTTCTTACTCATATTATTGTATTTTCAGAAGACTTCCGGTAACTACAGAATCTAAACCCGTTAGAAATTAGAGCTACCGTGTTTTAGTCTTTTCGCGTTGCCTTTTCTTATTCAATTTAATGATACATCGTGTTGATTAGTCTCATCGGAAAAATCGCTCTCCTGGCAAGGGAGGGCTTTTTATCTGGAATTCAAACCATACGTATGGTCTGCAAAAAAAAAACACAAACGATTTTAGATACTACTTAAAAACACCACTCACAACCACCTAAAAATCAGATAAATAAAATCGAAATAAATCATATTTTCAGATGTGAGCACGTTCTTTCGTAGCCTCTAGCCAAGCTTCTGAAAGTTCCGAACCAAGAGAAGCTACACCCGACATTAAAAAACTGCAAAATATCCATACATAAAACCTCCTGTTAAATCTTTAAATTCTATTTTATAATCTCCAGGAACAGAATCAACAAGAGGGATAGACAAAAAAGACTGTTGCCCAGCATGAATAAGTTCATCATATATCACGCCGAATTTGGTTATTATCTGTATAGAAACATCGCTAGAAAGTGATTTGAACTCAATATTAAGTAAATTATTGTCAGAAAAAGATACAATGATCGGCATTACTGGAAGTGACTTATTCGTCGTATTCTCAAAACTCCCTTTCAATTCTACATTAATACAGTTATTAGGTGAACAAACTGACACTGTAGCTAAATTGACTATGCTAGGTAACGCAAAGATGCGCAAAGGTATCAATAGTAAAATGGTTAATACAAAAATAGAGTGTTTCATAATGCATGTCCTTTTAAAGTTTCGTTAAACAAAAATAGCATCTTTAAAGCAATAAAATCAAAAAAGAGGCTGGACAAATAAGCAACTCTTAACCGACTTAAAATCTGATAATTAACAAACAAATCATATAAAACAGGTGGACAAATGAGGCTATAAAGCGAGCTAAAACTAAAGATTAAGAATCACTTTATCAAAAGGTGTTGAGCTATCAAAACCAATTTTAGCCCTTAATCGCTGCTTCCTCTTGACAAGCGCATCCATAGTAACACCCAAAAATAAAGTTTGATTGGATTGCTTAACCCCTATAAGAACCAGATAACAAAGACATAATTCAATATCAGAAAAGGTTTCCTTTGCCGGAAGCTTGCTTCTCAAAGAACCACCTTGTATTAAATCAATAAGGTCAAAGAAAGAGCACCAATCCTCTGATGTTAACTGGTCGCACGCACTGTAATTAGGCTCGGTTAATACCAGAATAAGGATATGCAAAGCACTATGGTAATTTAAATTTTTATCCGGATCAGAAATCTTGAGGAGTGATAATGCATGCTTCATTTGTTTGTTAGCATGGAAAAGATTTCGATTATTATTAATA
>POVV01001130.1_pt1 | contig 10922 bp, 10 predicted proteins | sample 1560271 | NCBI WGS metagenome assembly POVV01 (sample SAMN08337232, study PRJNA429181) | Bioreactor metagenome, whole genome shotgun sequencing project. | biome: cows' rumen and soil; feature: anaerobic; isolation source: anaerobic chemostat enrichment culture, galacturonate as sole carbon... | reverse complement strand
TTCTTTATTCCGGGCAATATTACCCAGACAAAAGAACAGAAGATTATGTAAACTATCTCACAAAATAAGGATTGATTATCAATAAATTAAAAGCAATTATTTACATAATCTTTTTGTTTACATAAACTCAATTATGTAAAGGTTGACATAATTGAGTAAAAGCATAGGGTAAATAACGTCTTCCACCATAGTTTAAACTTGAGGTTCCAATCTGGAACCTCAAGTTTTCAGCTTCCTCTTCGGTTAACTGAAAACAAAACGATTGTGGAAATCTTTCGATGTTCCTTTTCACGGCTTTATTTAGGTTCTTAGTTTCTACCTGATATAAGGAAGCCAGATCGCTATCCAGCATTACGTGTTTATCTCGAATGGTGAAAATCAGTTTTTCTATTTCTTTTTTGGACAGGATTATATTACTCATTTCTTTTTTTGTTTATTGGGTGGAAATTCGAAAGAGCTTTTTCCGGTTGTATCCAACACAATGTATGCATCGAATTTTTTGCCTGATTTACTTTGCATTCCTTTTATGAGTTTTGTTCTTCGTGTTTTTAAAAGACTTTCAATATCATTGGTACTCAATAATACTCCGCAAACATTACGAAACTGTATCCAATTACAAACTTCATCGGGACATTTTATCACCTTATTCCAAATGAGGAGTTGCTGTTGTTTACATTTTGGACATTCCAGTTCAGGTTGTTTCTGTTTTACAATAGTAGATTCTAATAGTTCCTTTGTAATAAAATCTGCATATAACTCCATTTCTTTAAGAAATATGGTGGCATCTTCTTGATCATTTTCAATTTGCTGTAATGTTAACTCCCATTCTGCGGTCATAGCAACATCAGCAATCTTTTTGTCTTTAACTAAATCATAAACCTGCAAACCTTTTTCTGTTGGGATGAGTGATTTCTTTTCGCGACGAATATAGTCACGCTTAAAAAGAGTTTCTATTATAGCTGCTCTTGTAGCTGGGGTGCCAATACCAATCCCCTGTAAAATTTTACGTTCCTCTTCACTCTCAATTTCCCTCCCAGCACTTTCCATTGCTGATAACAATCCGGCTTCGGTGTACAATACAGGAGGTTTAGTTTTCTTTTCTATTACCTGCATACTTTTGATATTAACTTCTTCACCAACTTTCAGTTCGGGGATATCTTGTATAGGCTCACTGTCATCCTCACTAAAATTTCCACGAATAGCACGCCAACCCGGTTCAAGAATTTTACAACCTTTCAAAATAAAATCATAATGTATTACTTGTAAGGTAATATCTGTTATTTCTTTGGAGCATGGATGTGAGATGGCTTCCAATAATCTGAAAGCTATCATATCATAAATTGCATTTTCTTTGGCAGGTAATTCAGCGGGTATTTTTTCAGTAATGAGTAAACCATGATGATCCGTTACTTTGACATCGTTCACCATACGTTTATTGAAACGTCCCCATTTCACTTTTTTGCTGGCTTCCTTACACGATTCTCTGTTTTCTAGTAGTCTTACTAGACCAGGGATTTCAGCCCATAGATCTTCAGGAATATATTTACTACCTGTACGCGGATAGGTAATCAGTTTCTTTTCGTAAAGGCTTTGAGCAATGTTAAGCGTTTCATCCGCAGAGAGTCCAAGTTTTTTATTAGCTTCTTTTTGTAATCCTGTCAGATCGAACAATAGAGGCGGTTGCTCTGCTATCTTTTTACTCTCTGCTTCAATCACTCTAGCTATTCCAATACGCTGTAACGATTTCAGTATGTCTTCAGCTAGCTTTTTATCGTCCCATTTAGTTTTTGAAAGACTTTTGAAATCTATTGATTCCTTATGATGTTCCAGATTTATCTGCCAATAAGTTTTTATTGAGAAGTTTCTATTTTCCAGATACCTTTTACAGATGAGGGCTAATGTGGGTGTTTGCACTCGTCCAAGCGAATATACACCATGCCCAGCGGCAATACTCAATGCTTGTGAAGCATTGATGCCCACTAACCAGTCGGCACGACTTCTGCCTTGTCCGGCATGGTAAAGTCCATCAAAGTCACTACCAGGTTTTAGGTTTTCTAAACCGTGTTTAATGGCTTTTTCGGTCAAAGAACTTATCCAAAGACGCTCAAAAGGTTTATTGCATTTAAAGTAATCGTATATATAACGAAATATCAATTCCCCTTCACGTCCGGCATCAGTAGCTACAATGATACTTTCGCTTTTACTGATAACCTGCTCAATAATTTTTAACTGTTTTAAAGCTCCGTTATCAGGTACGTACGATTTGCCTTTTTTGATTTTCCTTACTGTCAATAAAAAGGGATTAGGAAGCATTGGTAAGGATTCTCTTTGAAAACCTGAGATACCATAATCTTCAGGCATTCCCAAAGCAACCAAATGCCCAAATGCCCAGGTAACGTAAAACCCATTACCTGTCAAGAATCCTTCTTTCTTTTCTGTTGCACCCAATATTGTGGCAATCTCTCTTGCAACACTTGGCTTTTCTGCTATTACTACTTTCATATTTTGCTATTTTGGAGATTTACATTTTTTTGCCTTTGGATTTAGCGGGAGCTTTTGGCTTTTCCTGTTGCTCTTGTTGCGTCTTACTGTCAGGGTTTTTCTGCCCTGTCTTTAAAGGCTCTTTTAAATTTTTTGTAGCCTCATTAGTTTTTCCCTGAGAATTAACAGCTGTCTGAGTTTTATGTGCTTCAACAGGTTGGATTTTTTCTTTCAACCTATCAGGGTTGTTAAACGAAAAGCCTGTTTTGCCTGTTTCCTTGTCAAAAGTTATATAACCCTGATATTTCTGGCCTTTTTTATCCAGTAATCCATCTACATATACAGTTTGACCTTCTTTGAATTTCTCGTACTGTTTGTCATCCAGTTCTTTTCCTCGGAAATTTCGCGGAGCTTCCTGAGAAGTACCTTGTAATTGTGTTTGCTGCTGATTTTGTGTCTGCTTATTGTTGGTGGTTCTATCAAATAAAAACTCTACATAACGTTTGTCGGCATTGAATTGAACTGTAGCATCGAATGAAGTACCTTTTTTTGAGATCATTCCCTCAATCAATAGTGGCTTACCCTCCATAAGAGTTTGTTTCTGCTGCTCATTCAATTGTACGCCTTTTAGTTCATCAGGTACTTTAATCTTATCTGTCCGCAGAGCAATAAGCTCATTGGTTAGTCTATCTACACTTATAATGGAAGGTATTGTTTCACCTGTTTTAGGGTTTTTAAGATCAACAGTTCGCCCCATATTGCCTGTTTTAATCAGATTCTCTTTATCCTCTTTGCTGAATTCATGCCCAAAGAAAGGGAAGTTTAATTGAGGTTCTTTTCTTACGCTATGGATAAGCATAACAGCTTTGCCATCTTCGCCGGGCTGTAAAGACAACCTGCCTTCAGGACGGGAAACAGCAGTTCCGAGGTTTAGCGTAACTGTTACCAATTCATTGGTTTTATATCCTTTTAAAAGAGGATCAAGCAAGTTTCTCTTTTCCAGATATTCTTTGCTCAATCCAAGATTGTTCATCATTTCCCAATCAATCTGTTCCGGCTTGAAACGGTATTCGCCTGTTTCCGGAGTTTTTTGTGTTGTTTCCATATTTTTATGATTTTCTTGTTTTAACTCTGGTTCTTTTACCTCATGCTTTGCCATTACTGATTCCCCTTCTTTAGTAGGTGTATCAATCTGTTGCTGCATTTTTTTTGCCGTATCAATTGCTTCATCAGCTGGTACTTTAAAAAATTTAAAATGGGTAGGATTCTTCAGTTGACGGAAAAAATTGGAAAAGAAGTTAGAAAACATATCTCCGTGTTTATCCACACGCATAAACTGATTTTGGTTTTTCTCATTTGGCTCTACAGTTTTGAGATTGCCGTCTTTATCAATTCCTTTGACAACCTGAATCCTGTTTTTTTCTTTGTCCAATACCAAAAGTGTTTCCGATAATTGATCCGGTAATTGCGGACTATCTATTGTTTCTTCACTCATAATTTTATTGTTTTAAAACTGTTATCTTTTCGAAAATAACCTATACACAAAAAGGTATGACCAAAGCGTCCTTTAGGGGCATTATTTGTCACTTGCTGTCTTTAGTACGGTGCAATGGAGTATTGAAGCTTTCTCTTACAAACTGATGTACGTCAGTTAATTTGTAATATAATTTACCGCTGATTGTATAGTATGGTAACTTGCCAGAAGAACGATAACGTTGTAAAGAACGACTACTGATTTTAAGCATCTGAAGTAAATCCTGATTATCTAATAATACTTCACCATCTATGGTGTTTTTCTTTTTTTCAATATCTGTTAAGCTATCTTTTAGCATATCGAAACGATCCATAATGCGTTCCATCCACGATATAAATTCTATTCTATCTATATTCATAATGTAGTCCTTTAAGAATTCTTTAGTTTTCTACCTTTCTCAATGTAACTCTTGCCTTTAGCCATAAGCTCCTGTACATATTCATCGCTGGTCTGTACGGCATTGGCATTAAGCATATCTTTTATAGCTCCAATGGTATAGAAATACTGTCCATACATTTTGGAATAAGCTATTTCTCCTTTTGTACGTATTCGCCAAAGTGTTTTTTCACTAATATGGAGATACTGACATACTTCATGGTTGTTCAGCCAGAGGCTATCATAGCTGGTATCTTCTGATTTCAGGATAAAATCATTAATTGCCTTTAACCGCTCATTGAGCTGTTTCCACGCTTCTTCTTCGATTGTTATAATTTTCATTGTACACGTATTTATTAATTACGATACAAAGTTGGATTGTCTGGCTGGTATTGTCTGCCAAGCTCTGCCAATTGGTTTGGAGTTTTTTTTAAATTTTCTTGAATCATATAAACACCTAGTTGTTAGGCATTAAGAATACATGAAAGCATCAGCAATAACGGTTTGTGAACATTTGCCAATTGGCAAATATGGGTAAAGAAAAAAGCAGTACGTTTAGGGTACTGCTTTTAAGATTGGTGTATCGAAGTAACTATAGATCTTTATCCATATATTCTTCAAGAGATATTTTAAGCTGATCTAAAAATGTAGTTCGCGAACCACTCCTAGTTTTCATTCTATGAAATGCATGATGTACATCGTTAAGAGGAATTTTAAAAAGTATCTGACAGATCAAGCCGAGCTTTCTAATCCCAATTTTGCCATGACAAATTGTTCCTGACGCATGTATTGCATAAATTAGTTCAATAAGTGCATTTTTTGAGTTTGTCCATGTTAATTCTTTTATAGAATCTATATGATCCAGTTTTATACCTGTATTATCATCAGGGGCTATCTTATTTATTAAATAAGAATATAGCAAATCATTTGAAATGATTTTGGCAATTTTGTAGTCATAGTAAGTTGAGAATTGTAAATCGATTTCAAAAGCAATACTATTTAATCCATCATAACAATTAACATTACCTAACCTGAAGTATAAATCATCTCTGTCAACCCTGCCTGAACGATAGTATCTATAAAAATCAGAATTACAGATGTGCTCACTGTAATCTATCTTCAATTTTTCAAGATGCTTAGAAAAGTACTTATGATAGATCTCACCTTCATTGACTGGACAAACGGTTTCTATTCTAAACAGCTTATTGTAGTAGATTAATTTTCCTAAAATATATGGTTTGATGTTTCGGAAGAAATCAATTTCTTCTTCGTTGTTTTTAAATCCGTTTGAGATTACATAATCTTTCACAGAGAGAAGTAAATCTTGCAAAAAAATCGTCATTTGGTAGGCTTCTTCTACAATCAGAGATAACTCTGAGGATAATCTACTCTCTTTACTGTTTATTTCAGCAATAATATTTGGCAGGGATATTCTCATAAGTGACATATTTAGAAATTAGATAGTCTCTTCCATATTTTACAAAATTTGTTATTATAAACGAGAAAATTTCCCAAGTACTAACCAACTTGGGAAATTTTTATCCATTTCTAGTAGCAATATTTTTATGTTTTAATCAGAAAAACACCATGAGGACATGTCTTATTAAAGGACATAACTGTTAATGAAAAAGTATTTAAAATAATTAATGATTCGATGTCAAAACAAACCAAACGTTCGGTATCTTTGCAAATGTTGCTTGTTATAAACTATAAAGATATAATTTGGAAAATAGCTCATATACCCGAAAAAAGGAACCGGAATTAAGTAAGCAGTTGATTATCGACGCGGCTATTCACATTGGATCAGAATCAGACTGGCACCACGTAACTTTTCAATCTATTGCTGATTGGACAGGTTTGAGTAAAGGAGGGATTATCCATCATTTTAGGAATAAGGAAGAATTACTGGATGAGCTAGTAAATCAAAGCCTGATTAACCTTACGGATAAAGTAAAAAAATACAGAGATCAAAATGTCGATAAGGATGGTGCTTTTGCTTATCTGAAATTTATCTTAGAAAAGAAAAATGATGAAAAATACGCTAAAACAATGCGAATCATTCTCCAAGCAATCATGATTAACTCCAAGTATCGCCTACAATGGGAAGATTGGTACAATCTTCACATTTTGCCAACCGATGGAGAGGAGTTGAGCATACATAGTACTATTGTTTTTCTGGTGGCAGATGCTATCTGGTACTCAGAAAATATGGGTAGTATACACCTTACTGAAAAAGATAAACCCAAGGTTTTAAATTTTTTACAGCAATTAAAGTAACCGATTCTTTATTAGGTATTAACACCAATTAATGGATAATATATTGAATCACAAAACAAATAAAATGATTCTCAAGTGCTTACTTAAAACTGTTGATATTTAAAATTAAACTTGTTTGGATATAAAATATATAAAATGGAAGAAACCGTAATTCATCAAGACAAAATATTTTCCGGTATAAATTACTCTGAAAAGAAACTGAGAAACAGAGAATTCATAAAGTGTGAATTTGTCAGTTGTGATTTTAACAAGAGTGATCTAAAGGACAATAATTTTGAAGATTGCACTTTTAAACAATGTAACTTTTCAATGGTGGACGTTGACGGAACCGGATTCAGGAATGCTGTATTTATTGGGTGCAAAATGCTGGGGGTAGACTTTGCAAGATGTAGCAAGTTTGCGTTTTCGTTTTCGTTTACGGAATGTCATTTAGACTACAGTAATTTTTTTGGAACAAAGCTTCGAAAAACTACTTTCAAGAACTGTACATTAAAAGACGTTGAATTTGGTGAGGCTGATCTGACGGCCTCTGAATTTTTAGGATGTGACCTTTCCTCTGCTATATTCTCTAATTCTATTCTAGAAAAAACAGATTTCAGGACAGCAGTAAATTTTGCTATAGACCCAGACGTTAACAAGATGAAAAAAGCGAAGTTTTCGGCACTTAACCTTGTAGGTCTTTTATACAGACATAATTTGGATATAGATTATGACAGCTAATAAATTATTTGACCAATCATAACCCGTTGAATTATCTGATAATTATCACTGAAGCATGCTGTACCAAGTAATTGCTTTTCCAGTGATTCATTGCTTTATTTTTTGTACTTTTGTAATTGAGTTACAAGGAATTTGAATATAAATGAATGCAGTAAGCACCATTACTAAATCATTACCAATAATAATTTCACACTGCCTAATTCGCTCTTAATTAACCGCTTTGGTCCTAATTGATTTTTTTTTATAAAAAAGATACAACTTTTCCATTCCTTTGTAGCAAATTTCAATAATGAAATTCAGAATAATTGAAGACTAACTCATATAATATTCATTTTAATATTTTCAGCACGTTAACCTAAACAGGCAGATAGATGAAATCGCCTTTAAAGGGGTAGATAACAATGAAATTTACCTTTATATTCTGTAAGAAATAATTAATAAATACTTAATATAATATTGTCTATCTCTTTTGGCTTAACATCTATTTTTGCCTCTGCAATTTGAGATAATTTAAATATAAAGCAAAATTTATGTTAAAGAAGTATTTATTTAAAATTTTCATGTTTCTTACTTTTATGTCCATTTCCTCGCAGAGCGTATGGGCACAAAGTACGCAAGTAAAAGGAACTGTATCCTCAGAAGGATTGCCCTTAGTGGGTGTGAGTGTGTCTGTAAAAGGGACAACCATAGGTACAATTACAGACTTTGATGGGAAGTATACATTAGACGTTCCTAACAAACAGTCTATTATACGCTATTCATTCATTGGATATGAAACAGTGGAACGTGTTGCCAATGTAGGAATTATTGATGTAACCCTTACTGAAAATGCCCAGTCGCTAGATCAGGTTGTAGGACTAGGTTATGGAAGCAATGCTCGCAAACAGGATTTATCTGCTGCGGTAGGTGTTATCAGCAATGCTGATGAATTAACCGTTCGTCCCGTAAGCTCTACCGAGAATATGCTTCAAGGTCAGTTGGCCGGCGTAACCATTAGCTCAAATGGTGGAGACCCTACTTCTACTCCTAATATCGTAATTCGTGGACAAGGTTCTCAACTAGGAGATAATGTCCTTTGGGTAGTAGATGGCGTTCCGGGAATGCCTATCGCTTCAATGAATGACATTGAATCTATTGTTGTGCTTAAGGATGCTGCATCAGCTGCCATTTACGGAGCTCAATCGGGAGCAGGTGGAGTGGTTTTGGTTACCACAAAAAAAGCAAAGAAAGGCGAACCATCTCTTTCGTATGAAGGTATATTCGGTACACGTCAGGCTACTAATCTCCTTCAATCTTTAACGGCAGAACAGCAAATAGAAATGCGTAAAACCTCTTACAGTAATGCAGGTCTCACATTACCTATTGGTTGGGATATTAGCCGCAACCCATATGTAGGGACCACACGAACCGATTGGATGGATGAAATTTTCAGAACAGCCCCATATCAACGTCACAATGTAGCATTGAATGTAGGAACGGAAAGCTTTAAAAACCGTATATCATTTTCTTATGACAACGATCAGGGAACATTGATCAATACTTTCAACAAATCAATAAATTTCCGCTACAATGCAAGTATGAAGCTGAATAAGTGGGTAACAATTTCTGAAGATTTTGTTTGGAAAAATACACAAAGGCGAGGAATTGATACAGGAAGCGCTTATTCCGGAGCTATTCTTTCTGCACTATATATGCCTCGTAGTGCTACAGTCTATAATCCTTTAGACGGATCTTATGGAGGAGTTACGACTGAAGACCCTGCTTATATTGCAAAATATGGTTCAAACTTTGCTGATATTCATGGAGACGCCATTAACCCTGTTCGCTTACTACTTGCTGATAATAATTACAACAAAACAAGCAATACATGGACAAATACAACTCTTGAAATTGCGAACATAATAGATGGACTAAAGTTTACCAGCCGCTTTTCATATAATTTGGCAAGTAATTACTATAAGAATTTCACACCTATCCGTGATGAAGTAGGTAAACCAAACATGTCAAATACCCTGAACGAATCTACTTATCGCTCGGATCAGTGGAAAACAGAAAACACACTAACTTATGACGGAATATTTGGCAAACATTCGGTAAGTGGACTCCTGTCTACTACTGCCGATCACTACGACCAACGTGGATTTAGTGTATCAGGAACTGGATTTGCCGACGAATCGGATTTCTTACAATATCTTGCTTTTGCAGGATCTACAACAGCTAAAGATTATCTGAATGGCCCCGATGCGAATGTCTCGCTTATATCACGGTTAGCTTATTCTTACGACGATAGATACTTTGTAACCGGATCGTGGCGTCGCGACTATGCCGGACGTTTACCAAAAGAAAACAATTACGGTGATTTTCCTGCAACAACACTGGCCTGGAAAATTTCGAGCGAAAAGTTCTTTAAGAAAACAGATCTTCTAAGCCTACTCAAGGTACGAGCATCATGGGGACGTGTAGGTAATATATCATCGGTAATTATGAATTACAAATCACTAATCCTCACAAAAGAGGAAAACACAGATAACAATTCAGGGCAATATGGAGTGACTGCTGGCGGCAAATGGGGTACAAGCGTATATAAAAATCTGGCTATTAATCCCGACCTAACATGGGAAACGTCTGAACAAACCGACTTTGGTTTAGATGTCAGTATGTTTAGAGATCGCTTAGCCCTATCACTCGATTATTTTGACAAAAGAACCTTCAACCTGATTCAAACTCAATCGATGGATTGGCCTACAACAATGGGGTTACAAGCGATGAAAGTCAATCAGGGAGAAGTGCGTAATAGAGGATTTGAAATACAGGCCAACTGGGCTGACCATATCAACAAAGACATGTCTTACTTCGTGTCAGGCAACTTCTCTACTTTGAGAAACTGGGTATCTGATATAGGTGTGAAAAATGCAGACGGAACACCGGGGGTATGGACAGATAATACTACATTCCGAAATCTTCCTTATTTGTATCAAACTGCGCAAGGACAGCCTTTGAATTCTTATTTCTTAATAAAGACAGACGGAATTTTCCAAAGCGATGCAGAAGCTGCAGCGTATGTAGATAAAGACGGAAAACGTATTCAACCAAATGCTGTAGCGGGAGACTTGAAGTTTGTAGACTATAATAATGATGGAGTAATCAACACTGCCGACCGTCAATATTGTGGAAGTGCAATACCTAAAACAACATTTGCTTTAACATTGGGCTTCACTTACAAGAAAGTATCATTGAGTGCTATGTTTCAGGGTGTAGGAGGTGCACAATCGTTATACGTAGGTAAATACATGACTTTGAGTGATGTTGAAGGCAACTTTAACCGCTCAAACGAAATATTGAATGCATGGAGTCCGACAAACACATCATCAAATATACCTCGTTTATCAAAATCAGACCCTAACGGCAACTTTGCGACTGCGTCAGATTGGTATTTGGAAGATGCTTCGTATGTGCGCTTCAAGAACTTGACTATTTCTTATGACTTGAGCAGCATACTCCGCAAATCATCTCACCTAGCCCAACGCAACAGCAA
>POVV01001129.1_pt1 | contig 10942 bp, 10 predicted proteins | sample 1560271 | NCBI WGS metagenome assembly POVV01 (sample SAMN08337232, study PRJNA429181) | Bioreactor metagenome, whole genome shotgun sequencing project. | biome: cows' rumen and soil; feature: anaerobic; isolation source: anaerobic chemostat enrichment culture, galacturonate as sole carbon... | reverse complement strand
AAGACGTTATATCTGTTGATCGCTGAGAAGCCTGAGGAAACTACCGAAACCATCGCCTACAAAGCGATTGATTTATTGCAGCTTGCGTTTGGACAAGGGCTGGCGCGGCCTGACGAACCCATTCATATTACCGCTCTGGTCGGTACTTTGCTGAAGCAAAACCGGCCGGATTTGGCCGCAGCCGTATTAGATACTTATCGTGGCTTAATGCGCAGTCTAAGCAGCGCCGAAATGGCATCAGAGCAGCTGCAGACAGTTGGCGTCATGGCATTAAAAGCTAAACAATCGTTTGTTGCCTCGAAAGCGGTTCATATACTATTCGCTTTATTTGAAAAACCGGAAAGAGCGGCAGAGGAGCAAGCTGTCACCGCCGCATTGGGTGCGTTGCGCGTAATTGGCAAGCTGGCAATCAGCCGTTCTGATCACGATTTTTTGCGCGAATTATTAGCCCGGCTCTGCGGCTTTCTGGCCGTCAAACCACAGCCGGCTATTGTAAGCAGCCCTTTGGTTGCCGTCTTTTCGCTTTGGATGCAGATTATTGTCAGTAAGCAGGACGAAACAGCACTAAGCTTATTAATGGATCGCATTCAGCAATTAGCCGATCATCAGGTAATTGGACCGCCGGTTATTCGCGGCATTCTCTATGAATGGCAGGATTTGGCCGGTATTGCGAGTTTAAATCCTCATAGCCCGGTTGCTGTCAGCCTTATTCATAACATGGTAGTACTGGCTGAGAAAACACAGGATTCTTCGTTATGGGCCGATATGGTATCAGCAGTTATGAAGATTGGGCGTTTAATTATCGAGCAATACGGGCTGCAGTTTGCCTTCCCGTTGCTGTATCCGTTATTTGACAGCAGTCGCCAGATGCTTGCCGATCAGGTTCGGTTTCCCATCGAAGCCGCGATTAGCGATTTTCGGCAACGCGCGTTAGCTGTTACGCTAAGAGAAGCTCTTTCGACTGCAGAGTTTGCCGCTCGCGCGCGGATCATGGGAACACCTTATGAGGTGATTGAGGAATGCTACTGCTTTTGGCGTAATGACCAGGGGATCAACTATAAGGCGAAGTCAGCTAAAAAGTTTTTTCAGCTCATCATATTATTTTGGCAAAAGCAGATGGGACGGCAAGCGAGCAAACAAATGCCTGCTCAGGCCGAACTCATGGAACCGTTGCTGTTGAGTCCGCTGGAATTAGCCCGTCTTGATTTTATGAAATAAAAAATGCCGCTTGCATCAGCAAGCGGCATTTTTTATTCTCGGCGGCGGTAGAGCTTTGCCGGTTAGCAGCCAGGCGGCTGCAGGCAGTTGTTGGCTCAGTAGTTGTATCAGATACGAAACAGTCAGGCTGATGACTACTGTCGAAAAAAAGAACAACAGGATAGCCGGAACGGTCAAAGCTACCTGATAGCTCACAAAGACTGCGTCAAGGCCACTCATGACAAACGGATGAACCAGATAAATGAAAAACGAGTGCCGGGACAATATGTTGAGTATTTTGGTTGCCACAGGATGCAGCGGTTTCGCCAATGCCAGGCTCAAATACAGGGCAGCGGCTCCTGTGTATAATACGCCCATGGGACTAAGCTGATGAATAGTGTATGCTGTTTGTTTCAGCGAAAAATCTAACTTCAGAACAGCGAAATAGTACGATGTGAGCATGATGCCAAGCGAAAGTAAAAAGCAGTTTTTAAATAGCGTGTGGTGTTTTTTTAATGTATTCTGCCATTGCGGATAATGTAAGGCAAACACGGCGCCCAACATAAAAATCCATAGATAATGCAGCGGCAAATAGTTCAACCGGTAGCCAATAAGCAATTTGAGCCAATATGGGCTGATGACTGGTTGCAAGAAATAACTTGAATACGCATTAAAGAATATTTGTAAAGCCAGTAAACCGCCCAGGCGCGGCAAAGGTCGCTCTGACAGCCAGATCGCCAAGGACCGCAGTAGCGGCAGGCACAATAAAAATAGCAATAAAATGACCATAAAATACAGGTGGTATGAAGCGAGACCGAATAGGAGATATTCCCATAGCTTCGATATCTGCCATATCGATAGATCGTTATACTGGAGGGTATAATTGAGCATATATAACAGTGACCAAAAAAGATACGGGATTAAAACAGAGACAATTCGTTTTTGGGGAATGGCAGACAAGCAGGAGGCGGGTTCTTGATGATGCAGATAAAATATGCCGAATGCGCTGACAAAGAAAAAGATGGGCACAGAAAAGCGCGAAACAATTTCAAATAAAGCGAACAGATGGATGTTCGTGTCTGGATTTGACAGTGACCAGGCACCGGTGTGAATCCCGATAACGCCAAGCATTGCTAAACTGCGGATATATTCAATTTCTATGATGCGTCGTGTCATACTGCCGTTGTCCTTCCGCCTTTTTTGGGTTGCCGGCATGCGAATTAATCCAATAGACTCCGCCTAATACAAACAGTCCGCCTGCCAGCACAACCGGACTAAGACTCTCATTCATGAACAGTAATCCGGCAATAATGGCAAATAAGGGGTTCATGTAATTGAAAACAATTGTCCGCACGGCACCGATCGTTTCGACGCCCACATACCAGATGTAATATGCGTACACAGAGCACAATAGAGCAAGATACACTGCCGCATATATGGTAGGTGGAGTAATCTTGCTTACTGCCTGCCAGAATGGTTCTACAGCGAACAGACCGGGTGTTAACGCGGCAGGCAGCAGCATGAGTGTACCGAAAATGTGGATATAGGCAATAGCCACAAACGGGCGGTACTTTTTCATAATGGTCTTTCCATATAAGGTGAAGCCTGCCCAAACCAATGAATTGGTCAGCAGCAGCAATTCGCCGATGATGCTTTTTGACTGAAGCAATATGGTAAGGTTGCCCTTGGTAATGATCAGTACGACTCCGCAAAAAGCGATGGCAATACCGGCAGCATGCCGCCAATTGAGCCGTTCCTCGCCGGTAACGGCGGATAGCAATGCGGTAACAATCGGGCTGGTAGCGATAATCAGGGCCGCATTAATACTTGTTGTATACTGTAATGCCGTATATTGAATCCAAAAATAGGAGGTAATCGCCATAAATCCTAATATAACAAAACGAGGTAAATCGATTCGTTCGATCATATTGTTTGACATGAACATCAGCATGACAGCCATGACAACTGAAGCCAGAATAAACCGCAATGTCACCAAATGGAGCGGTGATAATTCACGCATGCCAAGCTGAGCCGCGGCAAACGATGTGCCCCATGCAAAAGAAACACCGGTTAAGGCCAGATAGAGAAGGGGTGGACGCAGAATCATTTCCAGTCTCCTTATATACAGCGCGAATAGGATAGCTGATGAATTATGGAAATTTGCCAGAGCGCGTGTTATACTTGATTATAGCATGGAAAAACAATAAGAAACAGACGTAAGAGAGCACAAACGGAGCAGATGATTATTAGGTATCGGGATTGGACGCTCTGCATTTCTGATGCTGGGCCATCCACACTATCTTATGCGTGGTCAAAGCAACTGATCATGCCTAAGCGGTACTTAGTAGTCAGACGAATGTAAAATTATCAGTATTAGGAGGATGTTAGTATGAAGCCATTAGGATTAGCGGATGGACGGATCGTCGATTTATCGGAAAATGTAGTGCCTATGGAAGACCGGGGTCATCAATTTGGTGATGGAGTTTATGAAGTCACCCGTGTCTATAATGGCAAGCTATTTGCCTTCCACTCGCATATGGAGCGTTTGTTCCGTTCCCTGCGTGAGTTGCGGATTCCTGTTGTTTACACAGAAGAAGATCTGCTTACCGCCCATCAGTTGTTAATTGATGAAAGCGGCTATAGCGAAGCGGCTATTTATTTGCAAATTACCCGCGGCGTTGCACCGCGCGGGCATAATTTCCCCCAGCATACTGTGCCGCGTCTGACGATGTCCATTCGGCCGACGTCTTCACATCCTCTGTTAAAGACAGGAGCCAAAGGCTTGATTACCGAAGATGAGCGCTGGCTCCGCTGTGATATTAAGTCGCTAAATTTGCTTGCCAATATCATGGCCAAGCAGAAAGCCGCAGAAAACGATTGCTTTGAGGCGATTTTATTCCGTGAGAACGGTATTGTTACTGAGGGAACCTCCAGCACCTTCATGGTCGTCAAAGGCGGCGTGGTTTGGGTGCATCCATTGACTAAGTTAGTGCTGCCCAGTATTACCCGTAAAATAATTATTGAGCAGATACTTCCGGAGTTTGATATACCGGTTCTTGAAAAAACCTTTGATGTGGCGTTTGCCAAAACGGCGGATGAAGCGTTTGTTTGCGGCACCAATAGTGAGATCATGCCGTTAATTGCTTTGAATAACCAACCTGTCGGAGACGGTGTTGTCGGCCCGATCACGAAAACAGTTCAAGATGCTTACCGCGCAATCATTGACAAGGAATGCGGTAAATAAAAAAAACGAGCGGTAATTCCGCTCGTTTTTTTGTCCAATGGCTAACCCGCTCTAAGACTCCCGCTTCTGTAAGCGGTGAGTTTAGTCTTACTTTATTTTCTAATCCAGCTTGACGGCAATAAAATCATTGATTTGGAATGGTGTATCCTGTACCGCTTGGTCAGGCAGGATTGCGAAATGCCGAAAGAATTTTTTTGCGCCGATATAAGCGCCTTTGGCTGCGTAACGAACAGGAAACGCATTGGCTTTCGGTTCGTCAAGCGGCATGATTCCTAGTGTCTTATTATTGGTATCAAATCCTAACATACAGAAATGCCTTTCAGATAGTAATTCTGTTGCCTTTTTGTTGAAGACAATTCGTCCGTTTACCCTAACCTCGACTAGTGGAGAATTGGATTTGGCAGTGCGTTCTTTACGCGGTTCAAACAAGGTAAAAGAATAATCCATGTTATTGTACTCCTTTCAAAAATAGTGCCAGCTTTCTATAATAAAGTATGCACAAAACTCGCATATCATAAACAATAATATAAAAAAAACAGTGTTATTTTTATAAAATTAAGCAAATGGCGCTGAAGAGCAAACAATAAAGCCGTCCCGTTTTCTGTTTGCTTGTTCATTCCTTGGCAGTTTGCTGATATTTCGCTATAATGAAGAGGAAAGTGAGGCGATTTTTAATGGACGGTGTTTGGCTAAAACTGATTGGTGTGATGGTATTTGCAAATATTATTAAATATGCAGTCATGTCGCCTTTATTTTGGGTTGCTGTCGATCTAGCCGCATTGGGGGCCTGTTATTTCTTATTGCGGACAAATCCGTATATCAACCTGCGAACCAGCATGTTATATTTAAGCGGATTCACGCTGATCAGCATTCTTGTCGATTTGGGAATTATCGGCGCTCTTGTCGGTAATATTCTCTCACTGTTGGTGATTGTCTGGCTGCTTTGGCGCAATCGTTCGCCGCGTATCCAGAGGCCGACTCTGCGCCACAAATGGCATAAATAGAGTTTGCGATGAGTAGACAGACGATTCTTACCCGTACTGCCTTATTATTGGCGCTGATGCTGATCTTCCAGTCACTGCGGTTTTTCATCCCAATTCCACCGTTGTTTTCTACGTTTCTGATTGGAACACTTGTAAACGCCAGCTTGATTATTGGTTTGCACACGGCAGGACTTTTTTCAGCGCTACTGCTTTCCGTCATTGCGCCACTGGTCGCTTATTTTCAGCAATTGCTGCTATTGCCGGTATTTATTATTCCGGTTGCGGCAGGAAATATAGTATATGTAAGCATAATGTTTTTACTCGAGAAGCGGAACGTCAGGCTTGCAGCCGTCATTGCCGCAAGCGGCAAGACATTCGTGTTGTACACCGCATTTTTTTGGTTGCTCAATAGCTGGCTTAACCTGCCGCCCCAGATCGTATCCGGATTATTGTTTGTTATGAGTTGGCCGCAGCTGGTCACTGCCTTAGCTGGAATCGTGCTTGCCGTTGTCCTGCGGCGGCGTTTGTCAAACAGCTAAATCCGTGAAACTTGTAGAATTTATTTTTACATAGTGTGACATACATCACGGATTTAGTTGCCGTATTCTTATATAATGATTTCAGCATGAACAATAAGATGGAGATGGAGGGGAAAATATGTTTTGTTACCAATGTGAACAAACTGCTGGTGGAACAGGCTGTACTCAGATGGGAGTTTGCGGCAAGAATCCTGACATTGCCAGCTTACAGGACACACTTATTTTTGGTCTTAAAGGTATTGCTGCCTATGCGCATCATGCGCGTGAACTGGGCGCCCGCGATGAGCAGGTTGATGCATTTATGCACGATGCCCTGTTCTTTACCCTAACCAATGTCAACTTTAGCTTAGAACGCCATATCGAGATGGTTTTAAAATGCGGTGAGATGAACCTGCGGGTTATGGAACTGCTTGATAAAGCCAATGTGGAACGCTTCGGCGAGCCGCAGCCTGCTAATGTATTTGTCGGACTGAAAAAGGGCCACAGCATTTTGATTACAGGCCACGATTTTCTTGATCTCGAAGCCTTGCTGCAGCAAACTGAGGGGAAAAACATTAATGTGTATACCCATGGCGAAATGCTGCCAGCCCATGGGTATCCGAAATTAGCGAAATACCCGCATTTTGCCGGACACTACGGAACTGCCTGGCAGAATCAACGTAAAGAATTTGAGGCTTTCCCCGGTCCGATTATCGTTACGACAAATTGCGTGATGCCGCTGACTGCGAAAGAAACGTATGCAGACCGGATCTTCCTCAGAAGTATTACCGGTTTGCAAGGCGGTCATGACATCAGTGACCGGAATTTCTCAGCCGTGATTGATAAAGCGCTGTCGATACCTGCTGTCGAAAGCGATCAACCGGGTGAATATACAGTGACTACCGGTTTCCATCACGGAGTGGTTCTGAACTTGGCTGATAAAATTATCGAAGCGGTTAAAGCCGGCAAGATTCGCCGTTTCTTCCTGATCGGCGGCTGTGACGGCGCTCGCCCTGGCCGTAACTATTATACGGAAGTAGCACAAAAATTGCCCAAGGACTGCGTCATTTTGACTCTTGCCTGTGGCAAATACCGTTTTAATCACCTTGACTTTGGTGATATCGATGGTATTCCCCGTTTGATTGACCTGGGTCAATGTAACAATGCATATTCGGCTATCCAAATTGCGGTCGCTTTGTCGCAAGCCTTTGAATGCAGTGTCAATGATTTGCCCCTTTCCTTAATTTTGTCCTGGTACGAGCAGAAAGCGGTAGCTATTTTACTGACTCTGTTGCATTTGGGCATTAAGAACATCCATATCGGACCGACACCGCCCGCATTCCTTACGCCGAATGTATTTAAAGTTTTACAAGACACCTATAATTTGAAACTTGTTACTACAGCCGATGAAGATTTAAAAGCAATTTTGGGCTAATGCGTTATAGAAAAAAATTCCCGCAAATTTGCGGGAATTTTTTTCTATAACGAGTACATTTAATTTGATTGTCACGGTGTATTCCGTTTATTTAATCTCAAATACCATATTTACTGTGCCATCCACTCTGATCGAGCCCGGCATAATCGGTGTCGCACCATTGGTTTTCAGCATATAGCGCTGCGTGAACTCAGGTAAATGAATCGATATGCCATTTTCCTGCACAGAGATCATTCGGCCCAGTTTCTTCCCTAAGGCAGCGGCAATTGCTGCCGCTTTATCTGTTGCATCTTTGACCGCGTTTTGCAGTGCTTGCGATTTCAACTGCGCATCATCGCGTTTACTAAAGGAGATACCCAGAATCTGATTCACACCGGCGTCCAGCGCATTGTCGACAAGAGAGCCGATTTGTGACAGGTCATCAGTTGTTGCCGTTAGGGTGTGACTCACCCGATAGCCAATGATCTCCGGTGTTTGCTGAGCTTTGGCTTCATTGTGAATCGGATATACCGCATATTGGGTAGTTTTTAGCTGCTCCTCAGCCAATCCCATATGGAATAATCTGGTTTGTACCGCGGTGGCAAGAACGGCATTTTCCTGCTGCGCTTCTTCTGCTGTTTTACCGGTGGTGACAATCCCGAAATTAATTTTTGCCTGATCAGGAATGGTTTCGACATGGCTTGAACCCTGCACTGTTACTGTAGAGACGGCAGCCTGGACGGGGGATACCATATAGAAAAATGCCAATAAAATGGCGGTAAGCAGCTTCATAAATCAAGTCCTCCTTTGTAATAACATTTTAAGCCTTGGGGATTAAAACAGGCGTTGCAGGAAATGCACGCAGCCTTACTATCGCCGTTTTGCAAACGCACGACCAGGCCCGGATCGGCAACAAAGGGACGGCTCATCGCAAATAGATCAACGATACCGTCAGTCAAGATGGAACTCATCACAGTTACCGACCGCAAGCCGCCAACCAAAATCAAAGGTATCGCCACATGGCGCCTGATTTCGCGGGCGGCAGGCAGAAAATAGGCTTCTTGTTCCGGTTGGGTAATGTGGGGGCGCGCCATAATATCTCTGGCCTCGCGCATACCGCCGCTAATTTCCAGAGCCGTTACTCCGCATTTGGCTAGTATATCGGCAGTAGCGCAGACATCGGCAAGACTGAGATATTCCGGTCCTTCCAAGCCATCAGTAGAATTCAGCTTGGCAAGGATCGGAAAGCCGTCCCCTGCCATTCGACGGGAGCGAGTCAAAATCTCGCGCAGTATCCGCGTGCGATTGTCAATACTGCCACCCCAGTCATCCGTGCGGCGGTTAGTATAGGGAGAAATAAATTGTGACAGAGCATAACCATGCGCAATATGTAATTGAACTCCATCCACACCGGCACGTTTGACTCTTTCAATCGCTCTGACGAAGTCATCTACCAGTTGGTAAATCTCGTCGCTCGTCCAGGCTTCAGGTGTAATACCGGTACTATTGTCCCTGACCGGTGATGGAGCTTTTGGCATAAGACCTCCGGTCATGGCAGGCGTTGTCTGCCGGCCGGCATGGGAGATCTGGACAACCAGCCTGGAACCGTAAGGCTGAACGACAGAGCGGAGCTTGCTATACCCATCAATAAACCGGTCATGATAAATCGCATTTTGCCGGGCGCTGACTCTGCCTAATGGTGAACCTACAAATGCGTGAGCAGTGATGATTAGACCAACATCGTTGATTGCCAGCTTCTGATATAAAGAAATTTCCGCCTCAGAGATAGAGCCATCTTCATTTCCCCAATTATCATTGGTAGCAGAGCGGACGAATCGGTTTTTAAGCACCAACGGACCGACTGAGACAGGTTGGAATAGTGATTTCATAACTGCCCCCCTCAGCAAGCATTCAACTGGTTCTGTGTATATATTCTGCTGCTATAGACAATTTCCTGCCATATTTTACAGAGAATACGGAAGCAAACTAAAGTAGAAGAGGCTTTCAGTAAATCTGAAAGCCTCTTCTTGATTGGTGCCGGAGAAGGGACTCGAACCCCCACGTGGAAACCACGGTTGATTTTGAGTCAACTGCGTCTGCCATTCCGCCACTCCGGCGTATACAATTTGTTCGGACAAATGCTATAATACCATCAACTTGATTATGTTGTCAAGCAGATCCTGATCAATAAACAGGCTGTTTATAAAAAAGTTAGCAAAGGATGACAGCGATGAAAATACAGGTGGGGGAAACCCTGTTTAATTGGTTTTTATTCACTGAACGGCGCCGAACGGTACGGTTGCGAATCACCGGCCCAGCCACTCTGGAGATTACGGTTCCCTTACAATATCACCAGGACCAGGCTGCAGAGTTTATCCAGACAAAAGAAAAATGGATTTTAGCCACTGCTAAAAAGCTGGCAGCCCTGGAGCAGGCAGCAGCTCAATTTGCCGTAGAGCCTGGCGGCTGTTTGCCGTTCATGGGCAAGAGTTATACACTGACGGTTGCTTATCATCCAGTCCGGCCATCGGTAAGGCTGGATGGCTCGCTGCTGCGAGTCTGTTTGCCGGAAACGCTCCGCGGCAATCAAGAGGCGTTGACCAACCGGCTAATTTGCTGGTATAGCGAGCAGGCACGGCAATATTTGACTGAAAGAACTCTTGAGTGGGCGCAGGTGATCGGTGTCAAGCCGGCAGCTTTGACTATTCGTGACCCGAAAAGCCGCTGGGGCAGTTGTTCTACCCGCGGTAATATCAATTACAGTTGGCGATTGCTGTTAGCGCCTGTATCAATCATTGACTACATCATCGTTCACGAATTATGCCATTTGCTTGAGCCCAATCACTCCAAACGCTTTTGGCAATTAGTCGAGTCTTTTTTGCCGGATTTTAAAGAGAGCAGACACTGGTTGAAGACTCATGGCGGTGTATTGATGCGGCTGTTTTCCCACTGAAAATGGAGAGGGACTTGCCAACAGGCAAGTCCCTCTCAGCTTATTGAAAAACCTAAAGATTCAGGCCGCCGAGAAAGGTCAAGATGCTAGGCAGCCCGAGGAAGCGCGCGCAGACAGTACGTTTGCAGGGTACGGCAAGCGCGCTCCCGCAGGGCTGATTGCGCAACTCTTGGCGCTTTAGCGCCTTAGAGTTGGCGGCATACCCTTTACGGGTGCAACGCAGATTGGCCTTTATCGACAGCCGAAGAGGGACTTGCCAACAGGCAAGTCTCTCAGGCTGTCGAGCAACCCAAAATTTTAGAGCGGGGTTGCTCGTTTCATTCGCTAATGGATTTTCTAGCATGAGAAAAAAGCGAAAAATAGCAAAATCGCTACCTCCCTAGGCCATTTTAGCCAGGTAAGTAGCGATCTTTTTCATGTTCTGGCAAGCCGCTGTCAGCAGCGCTTGCTCCTGTACATGTTGCCTGCCCCGGAACCGGCAGTAACGAAGCCCATGCAGCTGTTTAGCATCCGCAAAGCTTCGCTCAATCGTTTCCTTTCGCTTTTTATATAACATCTTACCCGACTCGGTCAGCCCATTCTGCCTGACCCACTCTCTAGACCCTTCCCAGATATGACGGGTCAGGCTCTTTC
>POVV01001128.1_pt1 | contig 10943 bp, 9 predicted proteins | sample 1560271 | NCBI WGS metagenome assembly POVV01 (sample SAMN08337232, study PRJNA429181) | Bioreactor metagenome, whole genome shotgun sequencing project. | biome: cows' rumen and soil; feature: anaerobic; isolation source: anaerobic chemostat enrichment culture, galacturonate as sole carbon source...... | reverse complement strand
TTCCGGCAAGACTGACCCGTAACTGTGCATCCGCTCCCGGGCGCGACGACTTTTTGCGGGTAAAGCTGATTTGGCAGGCTGGAGAATACCGGGCTGAACCTGTGTTGGGGAAATCCGGACTTATCAGTGTTATGACTCAGGCAGACGGGGTTGTGCATGTGCCTGCTGACAGCAGCGGGCTTTACGCCGGCGATGTGGTCCTTGTCGAAGTCATGAGGGAGGCATAGTCATGCGCACAGGAAAAGCATATTTAGAGTGTCTGCCCAGAGAAAAAAGCTGGGAATTATGGCAGAATACGCTGATGTCGGCTGGTTATTTTACTGATTTGCCGACCGAGACACTGCCGGTTGAACAAGCCTTGGGGCGCGTTACTGCCGGGTGTACCTATGCCAAACAATCGGTGCCGCATTATAATGGCTCTGCCATGGATGGTATTGCTGTCAGGGCGCAGGATACGTTTGGCGCAACAGAAATTACCCCGATGCGCCTGAAGTTACTGAAAAGTCATGAACCTTTTGTGCCGGGAGGATGCTATATAATTGATACCGGTGATTTGATGCCGGCAGAGACTAATTCAGTCATTATGATTGAAGATGTACATATAGAAAATGCGTCTGCCGAAATTATTGCTGCTGCGGCACCATGGCAGCATGTCCGCATCATCGGTGAAGATATTGTCGCCAATGAGATGGTATTGCCGGAGCACCAGGTAATCAGGCCGGCTGATATTGCTGCCCTGTTGTCTGCCGGACTGGAAACCGTTGAAGTGGTGGCAAAGCCAAAAGTTACCGTTATTCCTACAGGTACTGAGCTTGTAGCACGTTCACACGACTTAAAACCTGGCGCAATCCTGGATGTTAATTCCCATATGTTATGTGCGGCAGTTACTCAGTGGGGCGGGGACGCTATACGTCATGAAATTGTGCCAGATAATTATGAGCAAATCAAGCAAGCGGTTATTGCCAGTCTGGCAACCAGTGATATGGTTATTACCAATGCCGGCACTTCAGCGGGAACTGAGGATTTCACTTCCCGCATTTTCGCTGAACTTGGTGAAGTGCTGGTTCATGGGGTAGCCATCAAACCTGGCAAGCCGGTGATCCTGGCTCTCTGCCAGGGAAAGCCGGTAATTGGCCTGCCAGGGTATCCGGTATCGGCCATGCTGACTGCCGAATTGTTTGTGAAAGATGTGCTCTATGAGCGGCAGCGTCTGCCGATTCCGGCGGCGCAGCAGGTTCCGGCGGTACTGGCACGACAACTGTCCTCGCATGTTGGCGTTGAGGAGTTTGTACGGGTATCTGTAGGGACAATTCAAGGGAAAACAGTGGCTGCGCCGCTAAGCCGCGGTGCAGGGATCATTTCTTCACTCATCAAAGCGCAAGGTGTTCTGGTGGTGAGTGAACGCAGTACCGGGCTTCCGGCCGGCGCTGCGGTACAGATAAACATGCTTAACCGGCAGCAGCCGGAAACAGTACTGGCTGTCGGCAGCCATGATCTGGCACTGGATATTTTAGGCGTATTTTTAAACCGCTGGAGCGGCAAACTGCTGTCGGCCGCCAATGTGGGCAGTATGGGCGGCATAATGGCCGTAAGGAACAATGAAGCTCATATTGCCGGTATTCACATGCTTGACGATAAGACCGGCGAGTATAATATTCCTTTTGTTAATAAATATTTGACAAAAGGAAACTGGCAGCTAGTGCGGCTGGCGCGCCGCGAGCAGGGATTGATGGTGCTGCCGGGCAATCCCAAAAATATTAAGATCCTGGAGGATCTGGGGAGAGAAGATATCACCTATGTAAATAGACAGCGCGGTTCAGGCACCAGAATGCTCTTAGATCATCTAGTGCCTCGAACAGGATTACGGGTGGAGCATATTACAGGCTACGAGAAAGAAGTCAGCACCCACATGGCGGTAGCGGCAACCATTACGGCCGGTGCAGCCGATACCGGCCTGGGTATCCGGGCGGCGGCGACGGCTTTGGGTTTAGAATTTATTCCGATATCCCACGAATGCTACGATATCTTATTGAACTTCCCGCCTGGCGATATTACGGCCGAAACAATTATTACCATTTTACAGACACCTGCTTTCCGGCAGGAAGTGGAACGTCTGGGAGGTTATGATCTGGCAGAAGCCGGTACGGTGCTGCTAAAGATGTGAATGGTTCCTGGTGGCTATGGTTGCTTGCCACTAAGTGGTGAAACAGGCCTGTATGGCACAATTTAATGACTTTAATAATAAATATTTCTTCGAGTCTGTGAATCTAAGGCTGAGAAGCTAAGATAGCTGACCGATAGGGTATTCCAGGAAACTGGAGCACCTTCCTTGTGAAAAGAAGAAGCTTACACCGCCAAAAACGGCATTGCTTTATCTTTCGCAATGCTGTTTTTTAATTTCCAACAGAAAGTATAGCTTTCTTAAGAACAAGATAAGGGCAACATTGACTTGCGCCGCGTTAAGGCGCGTCGCAAGCCGTGTTTTCTTTATGAAAAATTAAAGGCAGGTGAATGTACAGGAACGGCAGTTTTAGCGCTAGACTAATGAATAGGAAAAGGGAGAGGTATGGTATGCAAAGAAAAGTACTAAATTTGATTGGCGTCATGATGATCATTCTCATGACTTTCGCCTTGACAGCCTGTCAGAAAGCTCCGGATCAGCAGGCACAAAGTCCGGCCAAACCGGCCAAACCGGAAGTTATTCTGGCTACTACTACCAGTACCCAGGATAGTGGCTTGCTGGATGTAATCATTCCGGCTTTTGAGAAGAAAACCGGCTATGTGATTAAAACCATTTCTGTTGGCACAGGCCAAGCCCTGGCAATGGGACAAAAAGGCGAAGCTGACGTATTATTAGTACATGCTCCGGAGGCTGAGAAAAAAGTAGTGGATAGTGGTGCGGCTATTAATCGCCGCCTGGTAATGCATAACGACTTCATTATTGTTGGTCCTGGAGAAGATCCGGCGGCCATTAAAGGCAAATCAGTTATCGATACATTAAAAGCCATCAGCACAGGTAAGGCACCCTTTGTATCACGGGGTGATGATTCCGGTACCCATAAACTTGAACTGAATTTATGGAAAGCCGCTGCCATTAAGCCGCAAGGTAATGCCTGGTATCAGGAAGCGGGTGCCGGTATGGGGCAAACTCTTAAAATTGCCGATGAGAAAAAAGGCTACACCATTGCCGACCGGGCTACCTATTTGTCCCAAGCAAAAAACATTACCGCCCAAATTCTGGTTGAAGGCGACGCAAAATTGCTCAACATTTATCATGTAATGGAAGTTAACCCTGAAAAATTCGATAAAGTAAACAAAGAAGGTGCTAAAGCCTTTGCCGACTTTTTGTTGTCAAATGAGGGCCAGAGCATCATCAGTACTTTTGGGAAAGACAAATATGGACAGGCTTTATTTACTGCTGACGGTGGTAAAACCGAAAAAGATTTTGGAATATAGGCCTTAAATTATGGATAATATCTGGCAAGACCCAGAGATTCTGGCGGTTGCCCTGCTGACGATCAAAGTGTCAGGGATAGCTACCATAATAAGCATTATCCTGGGAATACCGCTGGGGTTATGGCTGGCACTTAACGAGTTTCCCGGGAAAAAAATTATTGTCAGCGTGGTCAATTTTGGCATGGGGCTGCCGCCGGTTGTCGTGGGATTGGTGGTTAGTTTAATGCTCTGGCGGTATGGACCGCTGGGGATGCTGGGAATTATGTATACGTCTTGGGCGATGATTATCGCCCAAGCTGTTATTGCCAGTCCGATTGTTGCCGGATTATCGTTTGCCGCTATTGGCAGTCTGAACCCGAAATTACGCTTGCAGCTCTTATCACTTGGGGCTTCCAAATGGCAGGCTAATATACTCTTGATCCGCCAGGCGAAACTGGGGTTACTGGCTGCTGTTATGGCCGGGTTTGGCGGCGTAGTATCGGAGGTAGGAGCTTCCATGATGGTAGGAGGTAACATCAAGGGCCAGACCAGGGTGTTGACTACCGCTACGGTCATGGAAGTGGGTAAAGGTAATTATGACACCGCTTTGGCGCTTAGTTTTATTTTGTTGGTTGTGGCATACGGTATTGTTGCCGCTTTAACTTATTTGCAAAACCGGACTGCAAGATAGCAAGGCGGGGAATTATGGAAGAAACCATTATCGAATTAGACAAAATTAAGGTATACCGTAACCGGCAGCCGGTGCTGGATATTGAAAATCTGGTTATCGGCGCAGGGGAACTGGTGGCAGTATCAGGTGCCAATGGTGCCGGGAAGAGTACGCTGCTGCAGGTAATCAACCTGCTGCTGCCCTATCAGCAGGGAATGCTTACCCTGTTTGGCCGGGATGCTGCTAAAAACGGTCCGGAAACTGTCCGCCGCTATAGCTCGATGATGTTTCAGGAGACGCTGCTGGTTAATGGCACGGTATATGATAATGTGGCTTTGCCTTTAAAATTCCGCGGCTATTCTCCAGCACAGATAGAAGAGCAGGTACGGGAAGCGCTTACTACCTTCCATTGTCAGCACTTGGCCAAACGTCAGGCCAACCAGCTTTCAGGCGGTGAAGCGCAACGGGTTGGCCTAGCGCGGGCGTTGGTTTTTCAGCCGCAGTTACTGCTGTTGGATGAACCCTTCGCCGCCTTGGATACGGCTTCACGGACAGCCATCCTGACGGATTTAAAGCAGGTAGCAACATTACATAAGTTAACGGTGTTACTGGTTAGTCATAATTTTAATGATGTGCTCTATTTTGCCGACAGAGTGGTGGTGTTAGAAGGCGGCCGGATTATTCAAGATGCTTGCCCGGAAGTTGTGCTTCGCCGTCCGGCTACTGCAACTGTCGCTAACCTTGTCGATATGGATAATATATTGCCGTGTCAAGTGGAGCATTGCGGACGGGAACTGGTGGTGCGTTTGCCTGGGGGTGTTGAGTTTAGGCATAATACCCCGGCCCCGCCCCGGGCAACGGCCTGTTGCCTGCCGGGGGATGCCCTGTACATCCTCAATGAGAGCTCGCTGCTGCGCCGTCAGCCGCTCATAACGGCTAAAGGCAAGGTGGTCGGAATTATTCCAGGTGTTGGAGCTTATAAAATCAGGATTGAAACTGGTTGTTTGTCACTGCTGGTGCGGGTACCCCGGGAGCAAACCATTGGTCTGACACTGGGCAGCAACGTAGAGGTGGCTTTTAATCCGGAGGAAGTTCAACTGGTATAACAAGGCTGCCCTGTTCTGTTGCCTTTATTCTCTTTTTAGGTTTTTAGGGAAAATTGGATTTTCGGTTGGGGAAAATAAATAAATTCGTACTGTTATTAGAAAAAATTAGCAGGAATTTAGGCTTTTTTGCAGAATAGATAATAGCAAATAATCTCATGTACAGCCAAGTCTATAATATACGGACAAGCCAGCCATGTGGACGCATTGAAAGTATATTCGAAAACTCCGCTCTTATGGTCTGTTGCCTATCGGTCACGGATAGCTAATAAGCGCGCACCTAGGCTTATTTTGTTTATACAAAATGAACCCATGGGTGCTTTTTTATTGTGGACGGCGAATACTTTTAGAATATTTTTTGTTGTTTTCCTAACAATAACAGTGATTACTTTCTTAATTAGCTAGTAACATATCATTCGCGGGGAGGGTGCGTAAATGATTGACATTAAAGAGCGAGTTAGAAACAAATCTTTATATGCAAAAATTGTTAGTGCCGAAGAGGCGGCTAACAGCATTAAACCAGGAATGAATATTGGTGCCAGCGGGTTTACGCCTGCAGGTTATCCCAAAGCGGTACCCCTGGCATTGGCAGCGAGAATGAAACAAGAGCATTTTCAAGTGAATTTATGGACCGGTGCTTCGGTTGGTAAAGAGCTTGACGGGGCTTTGGCGGAAGCGAAAGGGATTGCCAAACGTCTTCCTTACCAAACTAACGATACCATCAGAAAAGCCATTAATAGTGGTGCCATTCAGTATACCGACCTTCATTTAAGCCATGTAGCGCAGATGTCCCGTTATGGATTTTTCGGCGGCAAGGTGGATGTGGCTATTGTGGAAGCTTGCGCTATTACCGAAGAAGGCCATATTGTTCCAACAACTTCCCTCGGTAATGCAGCATCCTTTGTGCAAAGTGCTGATTTTGTCATAGTGGAAATCAATACCAGCCAGCCGCTTGAGCTTGAGGGTATGCATGACGTCTATGTGCCGCTTGACCCTCCGAACCGTCAGCCGATACCGCTGGTCAAAGCCAGTGACCGTATTGGCACACCTTATATTCCGTGCGGTCCTGACAAAATAGCTTATATTGTGCCCTGTGATATCAAAGATGACGTTCGTCCGCTGGCAGCCATTGATGATGATGCCAGGGCGATGACCGGTCACCTTATTGATTTTTTACACCAGGAGATTAAAGCCGGCCGCATGCCGGTCAATCTGCTGCCCTTACAATCAGGCGTAGGTTCGGTTGCAAACGCGGTCATTGCCGGCCTGGCAGATTCTGATTTTGAAAATCTTACTGTATACACTGAGGTTGTTCAAGACGGCATGTTTGATCTTATTGATGCCGGCAAACTGATTATTGCCTCAGGTACTTCTCTCACTCCTTCCCCGGATGGCTTAAAACGCCTGTATGATAATATTGCTGAATATCGCAAGAAAATTATTCTCCGGCCGCAGGAAATTGCCAACAACCCGGAAATTGCCCGGCGCCTTGGGGTAATTGCCATGAATACTGCCATTGAATTTGACATCTATGGTCATGTCAATTCCACTCATATTATGGGCACCAAAATGATGAACGGCATCGGCGGTTCAGGCGATTTTGCACGCAATGCCTACTTAACCTGCTTCTTCTCCAATTCAATTGCCAAACAAGGCAGTATTTCTTCCGTTGTTCCCATGTGCTCACACTTTGATCATACAGAACATGATGTTGATGTCTTTATTACCGAACGTGGCATTGCCGACATCCGTGGCTTAAGTCCGAAGGAACGTGCCAGGGTTATTATTGACAACTGCGCTCATCCTGATTATCAGCCAATGCTGCGCGAGTATCTGGAGCGGGCTGAAAAAGCCACCGGCTATGCGCATACACCGCATCTCTTACATGAAGCTTTATCCTGGCATACTCGCTTCCTGGAAACAGGCAGTATGAAATAAAGCAGATTTATCAGCACCTGTTGTTAGTTACTGGTGAAGGTAAACTGGTCAGACTCTTGGCCGTTTTTACACCCAGGTGCAGAGGCGGCAGAGTCTTAAGAGCGTCAGTCATCGGATAAATAGAATTGACTTATACAGAAAAAAATAATCTTTCCGATGCATCAGAGAACTACATATCTAAAGGAGGAATTTAGAAGATGTGCACAGCTAACCTAATTAGCCTGAAGGAAAAGATGGCCGAGTACACCGGCAAGGTAGAAAAAGCCCAGGCCAAATTTCCGGAACGCAAAAACTTACCTTACAACAGGCTTTATACTCCCCTTGATATTGAGGGCACCGACTATGAACAAGAGATTGGTTTCCCCGGACAATATCCGTTTACCCGCGGTGTGCAGCCAACTATGTATCGCGGCCGTTTCTGGACCATGCGTATGTATGCCGGCTTTTCCACTGCGGAAGAATCTAACAAACGGTATCGCTACCTGTTAGAGTCCGGCGGCACCGGTTTATCCTGCGCCTTTGACCTGCCGACCCAGATTGGTTATGACTCGGATGATCCGATTGCTGAAGGTGAAGTCGGCAAAGTGGGTGTTGCTATCGACTCACTGGCTGATATGGAAATCCTGTTTGACAGCATTGACCTTGGCAAGGTATCGACATCCATGACGATTAATGCCCCGGCTTCCGTACTGCTGGCTATGTACATTGCCGTTGCTGAAAAACAAGGTGTCAGCCCTGACAAACTCAACGGGACTATCCAAAATGATATTCTGAAAGAATATGCGGCCCGCGGTACTTATATTTTTCCGCCTAAGCCTTCTATGCGGCTTATCACCAATATTTTTGAATATTGCTCACAGCATGTCCCTAACTGGAACACCATCTCTATTTCCGGTTACCATATCCGGGAAGCCGGTTCGACAGCTTCCCAGGAAATCGCTTTCACAATTGCCGACGGTATTGCCTATGTTGATGCTGCCATTAAAGCCGGTTTAAATGTTGACGATTTCGCCGGACGCTTGTCCTTCTTCTGGAATGCTCATAACAATGTACTGGAAGAGGTTGCTAAGTTCCGCGCTTCGCGCCGGGTCTGGGCCAAAGTAATGAAAGAGCGTTTTGGTGCGCAGAGCCCCAAATCCTGGATGCTGCGTGTACATACACAAACAGCCGGCTCCATGCTTACCGCGCAACAACCGGATAATAATATTGTCCGCGTTGCTTTGCAAACAGCGGCAGCCGTGCTTGGCGGTACCCAATCCCTGCACACCAATTCCAAAGACGAAGCGCTGGCTTTGCCCACCGAAGATTCGGTACGTATCGCGCTGCGCACCCAGCAAATTGTGGCCTATGAAAGTGGTTTAGCCGATGTGGTTGATCCGCTGGCCGGTTCGTATTACATCGAGGCGATGACCAATCAAATCGAGCAGGAAGCCTGGGATTACATTAAGAAAATTGATGATATGGGCGGCGCTGTTGTGGCTATTGAAAAAGGCTATATTCAGCGTGAAATCCAGGAAAGCGCTTACAAATGGCAAATGGAAGTAGAAAATAAACAGCGCGTTATTGTTGGCGTTAACCAGTTCCAAATTGAAGAAAAGGCGGTAGAAGGTCTTTTACGTGTGGATGCTTCTGTTGGTGAATTACAGAAGAAAAAACTCTCAGACCTCCGCGCCCGCCGGGACAATGCTGCTGTTACGGCTGCGCTGGCTAAACTGGAAGCAGGCTGCAAAGATGAAAATACTAATCTTATGCCGCTTATTCTTGAGGCTGTTAAGGCCTATGCAACTCTTGGAGAAATCTGCGGCGTAATGCGCAAAGTATTCGGCGAATACGAAGCTCATGTAAGCCTATAACTCTAAAATAGGAGGGACAACGATGGAAAAACGTATTAGAGTATTGGTAGCAAAGCCTGGCTTGGACGGTCATGACCGCGGCGCCAAAGTCGTAGCCCGCGCTCTCCGTGATGCTGGATTTGAAGTAATTTATACTGGCCTTCGCCAGACGCCGGAACAAATTGTGGAAGCATCACTGCAAGAAGACGTAAATGTGGTGGCAATCAGCCTGTTATCCGGCGCTCATAATCACCTCTTCCCCCGCATTGTCGAGCTGTGCAGACAAAAAGGCATGTCCGATGTACTTATCATCGGCGGCGGTGTTATTCCCGATGCCGACATTCCGGGACTTAAAGCCGCCGGTGTGGCCGAAGTATTTACTCCAGGCACCCCGACAGCCAATATTGTTGAATTTATCAAAACTACAGTAAAATAATAAACACTCGCATTTGTGAGATGTACAGGTGATAGGAATGAATATCGTAGAAGAGGTGCTGGCCGGCTCCAAACGAGCCCTGGCCCGCGCTATCACCGCTGTGGAGAATGAGTACGATGAAGCAGCCGAGATTATGAAACAACTCTATCCCCATACCGGTAATGCACATGTTATCGGCATTACCGGCCCCCCAGGCGCCGGCAAAAGCACCCTTACTGACAAATTGGCCAAAGAATACCGCTGTCAGGGAAAAACCGTGGGGATCATAGCCGTTGACCCAACAAGCCCTTTTTCCGGTGGCGCTATTTTAGGTGACCGTATTCGGATGAATGAACTAACCCTGGATGAAGGGGTATTCATTAGAAGCATGGGAACAAGAGGCAGTCTGGGGGGATTGTCGCGCAAGACCGCGGAAGCTGTAAAAATATTAGATGCTTCAGGCAAGGATGTTATTTTTATTGAGACAGTAGGTGTCGGCCAGTCCGAAGTCGACATTGTTAAAGCCGCCGATACCACTATGGTAATGCTGGTACCAGGCCTGGGCGATGATATTCAGGCGATTAAAGCCGGTATTTTAGAAATTGCCGACATATTTACCATCAATAAAGCGGACAGAGATGGCGTGGACCGGTTAAATACTGAAATTGAGATGATGCTGGACTTAAATCAGACCATGCTGGCATGGCGGCCGCCGGTAAAACGGACGGTAGCCAGTAAAGGGGAAGGCATCACCGAGCTTGTTGCCACCATTGAAGAGCATATCTGCCATCTGAAACAATCAGGACAACTGGCCGCCAGGCGTACAGAACGTACGAAAAATGAACTTATTGCTTTACTGGATGAACAAATCGGCCGGTATATACTTAAGACCGTTATCACCGGCGGTACCTTCGACTCGTTAGTGGCGGCCATCGAAAAGCGGGAGCAAGACCCGTACACCGTAGTTACAGATTTATTGCGCCAAGTGCTGCGCTGATAGAAAAAAAATACGCAGTTGACAGGAAAATATAGTACCTGATATTAAAATATGGTATTATGAGAAAGATTGGATATATCAATCAAATTTTAACAGGAGGTATTGCGAATGTCCCAAGAGTGTAAATCAGGCGTAAACGCCCGTAAATTCGAGGTCCTCAAAGTTGATCATATTGGTATTGCAGTAAAAGACATGGAACAAGCCAAGAAATTTTACACAGAAGTGCTTGGCATGACAGCTATGGGTGAAGAAGTTGTGGAAGAGCAAAAGGTAAAAGTATGCTTTATTCCCTGCGGCGACAGTGAAGTGGAATTGTTAGAATCAACTTCTCCGGATGGTCCTGTAGCTAAATTCATTGAAAAGAACGGCGAAGGCATTCAACACGTAGCCCTGCGTGTTGACAACATTGAGGCTGCTCTTGCGGACCTTAAAGAGCAAGGTGTTCGCCTTATCGACCAGGCGCCGCGCTATGGCGCCGGCGGTGCCAGCATTGCTTTCATTCATCCAAAAGCAACCGGCGGCATTTTACTCGAATTGTCTGAACGCAAGTAAT
>POVV01001127.1_pt1 | contig 10946 bp, 10 predicted proteins | sample 1560271 | NCBI WGS metagenome assembly POVV01 (sample SAMN08337232, study PRJNA429181) | Bioreactor metagenome, whole genome shotgun sequencing project. | biome: cows' rumen and soil; feature: anaerobic; isolation source: anaerobic chemostat enrichment culture, galacturonate as sole carbon... | reverse complement strand
TTCCACAACCAGGAACTCCTTGACCAGGCACATTTAGAAAAACCCTTCCGTATGCAAGGCTGCCCTGTCTGCAATTGTTGAGTAAGCAAAATGTACATTATGTAACTCATGACGAGTTACATAATGAAAGCAGCCGCTATATGAATAGTGTAACCATGAAGGTTATAGCCGCAATGATAAAGTGCGGCTTACTTTCATGGTTTTTTATTTTCCGTATATTCCCCTAAACGAGTTAGTAATGTGGTCTCATTTAGAAAAGAAAGGATGCTTTGAGGTGCTGTAATGGATATTAACCTGCTGTTCCAAAAAACCTGCCGCCTTGTTATTACCCTGGTTGTCATCTTAACTATTAATTTTGCTTTACCCCGCCTGATGCCGGGTGATCCGGTTATAACTATGCTCGGACAGGAGGCTGCTATATCTGAGGCAGATTTGGGCGAAATAAGAAGCAGGCACGGCCTGGATAAACCTTTGGCTGAACAGTACTCGGCTTACTGGCACTCATTAGCCCGGGGAGAATTAGGCTATTCCTATCATTACCGACAGCCTGTCACGCAAATTATCCGGCAGCACTTAACCTGGACACTCATCCTGCTCTGTCCGGTAGTAGCATTATCCAGCCTGCTGGCGCTGCTTTTTGGTATGGCTGCCGGCTGGAAGGCCGGTTCAGCCTTGGACAAAGTAATAACCTGCAGCTCGCTGGTCATTTACTCACTGCCACAGTTTCTTATTGCTATGCTGCTACTAACTCTGTTCAGTTTTAACCTGCAGTTGTTTCCGCTGGGCGGCCTGTCCTCAGGCAGCAGCGGCTCCGCATTAGCGAATGCCGCTGATACGGTCTGGCATTTAATACTCCCCCTGGCAGCACTTACGCTTTCTGCCTCCTCTTCGAAGCTGCTGGTTATACGCAATAGCACAGTTAAGTACCGCTATGAAGATTTTGTTACCTATGCCACGGTCAAAGGATTGTCGCCTTTCCGAATATTGACCGTTCACCTGCTGCGCAACGCTTGCCTGCCGTTGCTAAGCCTGATCGCCTTGAATATCGGTTTCATTGTGTCAGGGGCTTTAGTTGTCGAAATTGTCTTTTCCATTACAGGCATGGGTACTCTGCTGTATGAGGCGGCGGTGTACCGCGATTACCCTTTGCTGCAAGGCTGCTTTTTGGTGCTTACTATATTTGTAATTGTTGCCAATACACTGGCAGATTTCGCTTATTGTATTGCTGATCCTCGCATTGCTCATTCATCCTGACGGAGGCTGCTCATGTCACTCAATCGCCCGCCTGCTTCGGCGCTATGTGGTCTGCTGCTTTTGTCAGCACTGACATTGACTGCTTTATTCGCTCCCTTATTAGCTCCTTATTCGCCGGCTGAACGGTTCACACCATTTATGGCGCCTTCGGCTGCTCATCTCCTGGGCTGCGACGACATTGGCCACGATATTGTAACCCAGTTGATTTATGCCAGTCGCGTCTCGCTGTCAGTCGGGGTGGCAGCGGCCATCACGGCAGCCGGCATCGGAGCTGCTGCCGGTATTCTGGCCGGCTACTGCCGGGGCTGGCTGGCGCATTGTTTAAATGGCTTCATTGATATTGTCCTGCTTATCCCGGTATTGCCACTAATGATTGTCTTAGCCGCTTATCTTGGACCAAGCCTTGGAAATATCATTATCATTATTGGTCTGTTAGGCTGGTGCTCAACAGCCAGGGTAGTTCAGGCCCGGGTATTGCAGCTTCGGGACTTACCCTTTATAGAAGCCCTGCGGGTGCTGGGTATTCCCGGGCATCAAATCATACTTAAGCATATTGCCCCCAGTGTTATGGAAGTTATTGCCGCCAAATTTATCCTGGCAGTCGCCCAGGCCATGCTTAGCGAGGCGGCACTGAGTTTCATCGGCCTTGGAGATCCGTTGTCGCTGAGTTGGGGTGGCATACTGTATTACGCTTTTCATCGTGGCGGTTTTGTCAATAATTTGTGGAACTGGTACTTGACGCCAGGCCTGTGTATTGCATTGGCGACATTGGGTTTTACATTACTGGGATTTTATCTGGAAGAAAGATCACGCGAAAATAATGTTCAGCCTTTGGCGGAGGAATAAAAAATGCTGCTTCGTATCAACAATTTACAAGTTTCTTTCGCAGTTGGTGTACTCTCTATCCAGGCAATACATACAGTAACTATTAGCTTTGCTAAAAAATCAAAAACGGCAATCATCGGGGAAACAGGCTGCGGCAAGTCGGTATTAGCAGCAGCCGTAGCCGGCATATTGCCGGACAATGCCGGCATGCAAGGACAGCTTGCCTGGGAGAACACACCATTATCACAACAATTGCTGCCAGACATTCGCGGCAAAGATTTATCGCTAATTCCGCAAAATCCCCTTGGCAGCCTTAATCCGGTACTAACAGCCGGGTTCCAAGTCAGTGAATCCGTCCGGCGAGCCAATCCCTGCTGCAATAAAGAACTCGTATACAACCAGGTGCTTGACCTTTTTCGCGCTGCCGGGTTTGCCAATCCAAAAACAATCTACCAGTCCTATCCTCATCAGCTATCCGGCGGCATGGCACAACGGGTCTTACTGGCCGCAGCTATGGCCAGCCGCCCAAAACTGCTCATTGCCGACGAACCCACCAAGGGGCTGGACCTGGAAACCCGTAACCAGAATGTTCTGCTCTTGCACCGGATATTTGAAAACAGTGCCCTGCTGCTCATTACCCATGATATAGAAGTAGCTGCCACCTGCTGCCTGACAGCCGTCATGTACGCCGGGGAAATCGTGGAGACAGGTCGATCTGAAGAAATATTGACAACCCCCCTGCATCCTTATACCTCACAATTGCTGAATTCCCATCCCTCCCACGGCCTTACTCCCATCCCCGGTTCTCCTCCAAATATGAGCAGCCTGCCTGCCGGTTGCCGGTTTGCTGACAGATGCTCTCTCCGGCAAAAATTAAATAGCGCTGCAAAGAAAGTTTGTCTCACCGCCCATCCCCCGCTGGAGCCCCGGAAAGCTTACGCATCAGTGAGGTGCTGGCATGCTTGAAATAAACCGATTAACCAAACATTTCTCGCAAGGCTGGTTAAGGCAAACCACCACCTATGCCGTGCAGGATGTTTCCTTTACGCTCCCCGCCGGCAAGACCTTCGGGCTTATGGGGACAAGCGGGAGCGGCAAATCCACTGTTGCTAAGCTAATAACCGGACTTCTCCGGCCGACCGCCGGTGAAATCAGATACCAGGGAAGCAAGCTCACCGGTCTGTCCCGCTCAGGCTGGCAGCCATTTCGCCGCAAAATACAACTGATTTTTCAGCAGCCCACCCTGTCACTTGATCCCAGGCAAACAATGCTTGACGCAATGCTGGAACCCCTGCTTGCCCACAAGCTAATCAGTTCCCGCCGTCAAGGCTTTGACAAAATAGAGCAGTTATTAACACTCACCCAGCTATCTGCCGAGATACTGCCCAAATATTCCTGGCAAATCTCGGGGGGCCAGGCACAACGCATCGCCATTGCCAGAGTACTGGGACTGGAGCCTGAAGTAATCATTGCCGATGAACCTACCGCCATGCTGGATTTATCTGTCCAGGCCCAAATTCTCACCTTGTTAAAAGATATCCAGCAACAGGCGTCGCTCAGCCTGCTGCTTATCTCTCACGACCCAGATGTCATCAAGGCCTGCGCCGACCAAGCCGCCATCATGGCTAACGGCAAAATTGCGGCAGCAGGCCACCCGGCGGACATCCTGCCACAACCAGGCGGCCTGCTGTCTCTGCGCCGCTCAATACTGCATCAATGCACAGGAGGATTACCATGAAATATGCGACAGCCTTAGGGTTATTCATAACCCTTATCTTAACTTCCCTGCTGACAGGCTGCAGTCATAATCATAAAACGGTGAATACCGGTGCCCAGGCTATACCTATGCTGACCATCGGCACAACCATGAAAGTGAAAGCCATCAGCATCGAAGATTATTACTTCGGTATCTTCCGCGCAATTTTCACCCACAAAGGGCTTGTCAAACTGGATGAAAATGGTCAGTTTACCGGCGACTTAGCCCAATCCTGGAACACAGCTGACGGTCAAACCTGGACCTTTAACCTCCAGGACGGCGTTACCTGGCATGACGGGGCTAAGGTAACAGCTGCTGATGTAAAATTTACCATCGAGTATAACCTAAAACACAATGCAGAGTATAAAAGCCACTTTTCCTTAATAAAGTCAATCACAACACCTGATGATCAAACAGTGGTCATTACTCTTTCCCAGCCAACCCCCCGCTTCCTTGTCAATTTGCTGGTGCTCAGAACATTGCCGCAGCATATCTTTGCCACTGTGGACAATCCGGCAACCTATAATGACCCCAAAGCCGCCATTGGCTGCGGGCCCTATATATTTGAAAAGTTCGATGAAAGTGCCGGCATCATCACTTTCAGAGCCAACACTGCCTATTACCGGGGTGTACCCCCCATTGCCGAAATTAAAGTACGGCTGTTTAAAAATCCCGACGCTCTCTATATGGCACTGCAAAATGGCCAGATCGACCTGCCTTATACCTACTCGGCCGGAACCGACCCTATTTATGCCGCCAACCTGGCGAAGAACCCGAAACTCAAACTAGTGAACATTCCCAATCTCGGTGTCAGCAAAGCCCTGATCTTCAATGTCGCCAGACCTGTAGTCAGCGACCCTCAGCTTCGTACCGCCCTTTCTTATGCCATTGACTATAACGAGCTGGTTGGCTTGTTTGCGGCCAATAACGGCACAGTGCCTGCTGCCGGCTTCGTTCCCCGCGGCACACTCGGGTTTGCCGCAACCCGCCAACTGGAATTTAATCCTGACAAGGCTAACCTTTTGCTGGAGCAATCCGGCTATCATTTGAATACTACCGGCACCAGAGAAAAAAACGGCCAGTTGCTCACCTTTGAACTGCTGGTTAGAAACGACATTCCGGAAAACATCCGGCTATCAGAGCTTCTGCAAAAATACTTTGCCGGCATCGGTGTCAAACTCACCCTTAAAACAGTGGATGCCACCATATACCAGACAATCAGCAATAAGGATAAATCCCATATCAGTCTGCTATCCCGCACCACCCCCTGGGGCATGATGATGTGGGCAGGCATGGGCTCAGGCTATATGGATGCCCGCAATATTGGCTGGGCCATGGTTGACGATGTCAGGTTTCGTGATATTGTTGACAAAATGAATGCCGCGCTGAGCCAGGACGAATACCAAAAATACTGTGCCGAATTACAGCAGTATTATGCGGAAAACCTGCCAGCCATATCGCTCTATTGGGATAGCTTCATCCAGCCGCATAACGCTGCCCTGACAGGCTGGAAGGTAAGCCCGATGTACGGCATTCTTAATGAAGAAACCTGGTACAACCTGCAAAAGACTGTACCATGATGAAAGGAGACAAAATGATGAAAAGAAAACACCGCAAGTTAGCCCTGATGACAGCTCTGGCAGGTATGCTGCTGACCAATTCGGCAGTATTGGCTGCACCAGCGGAGGGCACCAGCGAGTTTGAACTGGACACGGTGGTTGTCACCGCCACCAAGACCGAAAAAAGCATCAAAGATGTTCCTGCCAGCGTATCGGTGATTACTGCCGATGACTTAGCCAAAGCAAATTTTAAAACCCTTGATCAGGCACTGCATTATGTGCCAGGCATGTATATAAAAGAATCACAAGGCATGATGGGAACTAAAATTTCGCTGCGCGGTATGACACAAAGCCAGGTACTGGTACTCATGGATGGAATTCCTCTAAATAATGGCTATTCCGGTGGCACAAACTGGGGCAATATCCCTATTGCATTAATTGACAGAGTCGAAGTCATCAAGGGCTCCTTTTCTTCCCTGTATGGCACAAACGCTATGGGGGGCGTTATTAATATAATTACTAAAAAAGACGTAAAAACACAGACAATCATCAAAGGTGGATTTGGTGGAAACGGTACAACCACCAGTTCCTTCTTTACAAGTGGTCAGGCTGAAAATAAAAAATTCCAATATGTACTAAGTTATGACTACCGGGATGTTGATGGTCACGTAAATCAGCCGGAACAACTGCCTGGAGGAGTCCGTTATGGTAAATTTGCCACCAAAAATGAAAATACCGGCATAAAATTAATGTATGATTTCAGCGAAGGCGAACGCCTATCCTTGTTGCGTACAGAAAGCAATTACACCTATGGCTACTACGAAGGCGGCAAGGATAAGGGGCAGCGCAAATTGGAGCTGACCGGCATTACTTATGAAAAAAAGCTGGATGACACCAAAGAACTCAAAATCCACCTGGGAGAGCAAAACTATAAAAATTACTGGCAGATCGCCAATGGTAATGGTCCCAATCCCAATCCTGTCAAAACAAAAGAAGCAGATATTAGCTTAAACTGGGCTATTAATACTAAGAACCTGCTTACATTTGGCGTTGCCACCAAAGAAGACAAGGGTTCACAGTACAACAAAACCGGCCAGCGGACTGCCACTGCCACCACTAAAACCAATGCCGTCTATCTGCAGGACGAAATCACCATGAACCCGAAAAGCACTCTTTACTTAGGAGCACGTTATGATGAATGGAAAACCAGCAATACAGTAAAAAACGGCCAAGCCATTGCCGACAGAAGTATCAGCAATGTATCGCCAAAAGCTTCTTTTCATTACAAAGCCGATGACAAAGTAACCCTTTATGCTTCTGCGGGTAAAGCCTTTAACAGTCCGACAATTATGAATGTGGCGTTTGATTATAAGGATTTGCAGGCCAACTCTGACTTGCAGCCGGAAGAAATGACCTCCTATGAAATCGGCGCCTATTTGTCTACCGGTCCCAAGACCACAACCAAACTTGCTTTGTTTAAAAATAATGTAAATTTAATTTACCAGGGTGCCAACCGCTGGCAGCAGGGCGATGCGGAAATACGCGGGTTTGAGGTAGAAGTCAATCAAAAATTCTCGCCTGAATTAACCGGCTTTATAAACTATACCTACAATGATGCCAAATTTACCAACAATCCTAACGGCTATACCGGTAACCGCGTTCCGACAGTCCCCATGGATACCCTGACCTTTGGCTGTACCTATGCAAAAGATAAATGGACAACCAATTTACTGGGACGCTACATTGGTACAGCTTATGAAAATGAAAAAATACCTATGGGTTCATGAGCCATTTTGTTGCCGATGTAAAACTTAATTATGCCATGTCAAAAAACACCAGTTTAGCATTAGCTGTTGATAATGTTTTTGATAGAAAATATTATCAGCGTGTTGATACATTTAATATCTACGCACCCGGACGTGTTGCTTATCTTGAACTAACGCAAAAATTCTAGGCCCCTCATTAGTCCTCCTATACCCATAGATAAGCATTACCACGATTTCTGTCACAGGAAAGCTCCCTAACCACCGGTAAATTTGTCACAAAATAACAAAAAATGAAAAAATATCTTTACAGAACTCCTTGAAAATGCTAAGATTTAAAAGTGAGGATGGATTGTGAAAATCCGCAAATATGACAGATGTCATATCTTCCCGGTAAATTACGTAGAGCAATGCCTAACAGCATAGCAGAAGAATGTGGTATGAAACCATGCGGGATAAGTATGTCCCGGGTTTCATACCATTTTTTTGCCCTGACGGAAAACCTTGTTTGGTATCGGAGAAAAATTATGGAGAAATAGTCAAGGAACACACGTTCGTTATTTCACGAACGTGTGTATCAGAGGAAGGTGAACGATGAATATTAATTATTTTGCCGAAGCCTGGAAAAAGGATTTGTCTGAATTGGCCGCGACCCAAGAGTTCTGGAATATGCGGGCCGACGAGTTTAATCAGCATGGCAGGGATGAAAACGGAAAGCGGCTCCAACAGGTTATTGAATTTTTAACAGCCCGAAACATATTGACCGCAAATGCGGAAATTCTGGACATCGGTTGTGGTCCGGGCAAATATACCCTGGAGTTTGCCAAAAGGGCCAAACAGGTAACCGGGATGGACATTTCCCCGAATATGCTGAAACATGCCAGCGAGAACGCCCGGCAGCAAGCGGTGGATAATGTGCGCTTCGAACTGTCTCCCTGGGAAACGCTCACCCTGGAAGAGCACGACTGGGAGGCCAAATATGATTTGGTATTTGCCTCCATGTGTCCCGGAATCAGCAGCAGCGACAGCCTAATGAAAATGTGCCGGGCCAGTAAGGGAGCCTGCTTTTTAAGCAGCTTTGTCAAACGGGAGGATGAATTAAGAGACAGGCTGTACCGGGTGGTGTATGGTCAAGAGCCGGATAACCGCTGGGGTAAAACGATATACCACGCCTTTAATCTGCTGTGGCTGTCAGGCTATTATCCGGAAGTAACCTATCATGACAATGAGTTTGAACATGCCTGGCCGCTGACCAAAGCCGCCGAACTCTACAGCCACCAGTTAAAACACATGTACAAGGCAACCCAGACAGTCGAGGGGATCGATGACAAAATTGCCCAATACCTGGACGACCTCGCGGTCAATGGCATTGTCACGGAAAAAGTGCAATCCAGGACTGCCTGGTTATACTGGAAGGTATAAAAATTACCATAAGGGAGAGGATTTTGTGAACAAGCAGGAATGGCAGAAATGTGTGGAGTTTCACGGGCATGAGTGTCCGGGGCTGGCGATAGGCTTCAAAGCCTGCGAAGCTGCCAGGGAAAAATTAGGAATTGCATTTTCAGAGGATGAAGAAGTGGTGTGCGTTACCGAAAATGACGCTTGCGGTGTTGATGCCATTCAGGTAATCACAGGCTGCACTATGGGCAAAGGGAATCTTTTGTACCGCAGCACCGGCAAACAGGCGTACAGCTTTTACAATCGTGCTACCGGTGAAAGTGTCCGGCTGGTATTAAAACCATTTGGGGGTGATATGGACCGGGAGAAACGCCAGGCCTATTTGCTGGAGGCACCGGCCGGCGAAATTTTCGAATTCAAAACCCCCAAATATACAGTACCGGAAAAAGCCCGGTTGTTTAGTACTATCTTATGTGAAGAATGCAACGAAGGCTCACCGGAACACAAAATCAGGCTGCAGGCAGGAAAAAAGGTTTGCCAGGATTGTTTTGCCGAATACAGCCGTGGGTGGTAAAAAACTATGTACCGTGACTTGAAAAGCCAGTTGCGTAAAGCAGTTGTACTGGCGATAGCCTTTTGCACAATGCTGCTGGCAGGCGGCTGCGGTACCGGTGAAAACACCGGTACCGCAGCAGAAACCAATAAACCGCTGGTCATCAATCTGAGCGGCGGCGACTCAGGCCTTCCCTCGCCTTATGCCCACTATCCCCGGGGGCCGGGTACGTTTAAAATGAGCCTGATTTTTGACAGTCTGCTGGAACGGGGAGAACAAGGGTACATTCCCTGGCTGGCGGAAAAATGGGAATTATCGCCGGATGGCAAGATATACACTTTCACGCTGCGCCAAGGGGTCAACTGGCATGACGGCAGCCCCCTGACCGCACAGGATGTCAAATTTACTTTGGAATATTTTGCAAAACATATTCCGGTCAGCAATGAATTGGAGATTGACGGCAAAACAATTGTAGAATCGGCGGAAGCGGTAAATGATCATACAATAAAAATTGCCGTGACCAAGCCCAATGCCACGATCCTGGGCCGGCTGGGCACTGTCAGAATTATCCCTAAGCATATCTGGGAAAAAGTCGATGATCCGAAAAAATTTACCGCTCCGGCAGCAACCATTGGCTGCGGACCGTATATCCTGAAAGAGTACCATAAAGAGCAGGGAGCCTACAAATTTGAGGCGTTTGCCGGGTACTGGGGCCCAAAACCGCAAGTGCAGGTGCTGCAGTTTATTCCTGTCAGCGACAGTATGCTGGCCTTTAATAAAGGCGAAATCGACCTGACTGCCGTGACTGCGGACTTGCTGGCAAGGTATGAAAATAATAAAGAGTATGTCATTAAGCAAAACCCGGCGTTTTGGGGGTACCGGCTGCTCTTTAATATGGAAAAGCGCCCGGAGCTGAAAGATAAGCAGGTGCGGCAAGCCTTTGCCTATGCGATTAACCGCCAGGAACTGGTCGATAAAGTTGCACGGGGAGCGGCGATCCCGGCAAGTGCCGGTTATCTGCCGGCAAGCCATATCTGGCATAACCCGAATGTCAGGCAATATGATTTCAACATTGAAAAAGCTAAAGAATTGCTGCAGGGGAAAAAGCTGACCTTCAACCTGCTCATCTCAAGCGGGGAAGCAAGAATTGCCGAGCTGCTGAAGATCAGCCTTGCCCAGGCAGGGATTGAGCTTGTCATCAGGAGCGTGGACGGCAAAACACGGGATGCGGCGGTTATAAGCGGTGATTATGAACTGATTATCAATGGGCATGGCGGCTGGGGCGGCGATGCCGATTTACTGAGAACAGCCTATGTTGCACAATCCCCGGATCAAAGTCCGTCGTCCCGCGGGGTACGCGGATACAGCAATGAAACCATTAGTACCTTATGCAAGCAGCAGCTTGTGGAAATGGATCCGGTAAAACGCAAACTGCTGATTTTCAGACTGCAGGAGGTAATCGCGGAAGAATTACCTCAGGTACCGCTCATGAATACGACCGGTTATATTGTGTACCGGCCTGCAAAGTATGGCAACTGGAGGTATATGTTTGATCATCATGAAGTCTCTCATAACAAGCTTTCGTACCTTGCCGTCCAGTAAGCTGTTCGATAATAAACCGCTGAAGAAATTGTGCGAGTATCTGATTACTTTTTTTTGTATCATTACCTTAAATTTTTTTCTGCCCCGCCTGCTCCCCGGCGATCCCTTTACCTTTCTGACAGGCGCGGCGGATGAAGTAACCGTAACTTATACCGAGGAGCAGTTGAGCAGATACAAAGCCTATTTTGGACTGGACAAACCGCTGTCAGTTCAATATACCGACTATTTGCTTAACT
>POVV01001125.1_pt1 | contig 10973 bp, 18 predicted proteins | sample 1560271 | NCBI WGS metagenome assembly POVV01 (sample SAMN08337232, study PRJNA429181) | Bioreactor metagenome, whole genome shotgun sequencing project. | biome: cows' rumen and soil; feature: anaerobic; isolation source: anaerobic chemostat enrichment culture, galacturonate as sole carbon... | reverse complement strand
CCACAATTTGATCGAGATAAGGAGAATAATAATGAGCAGAACAACAGTAAGTATTAAAAGGATTAACCAAGAACTTGATAAAATATCTGGATTAGATGGCATCGTTGCGGATATGTTAGAAGCGAAAGAAAAGGATATTAGAGAAATGGTCGACAATATTTTGAAAAATTATTCAGAGGCAAGTATCTTTAATTATTATGGCAATTGAAATCAGGATTCTAACAGAAGTGGAGATAAACTATGGGACATAAATTAAAATATCCGGTAGGTTGTAAAATTAGTTGGGGCGGTGAAGAATTTGAGGTCTTAGAAAACTATTACGACTACAGCGGTACTGTGAAGCAAGGAAATGATATTATAACAAACTTTTACTTTTGTTATCAGGGAGAAGAAGCCATTGTAATCAGTGAATAAAATAAGTGATTTAAGACTAATTAAGATTTAACTTATCATGAACGTTGAAAACTTAATATTGATAGTTTGTAAAGATTAATGTATTCTAAATCTATACAATTCGGAATTTAGAGGAGGAAATGGAATGAGTAATAAAGAAATAGTAAAATATTTTTATGAGAAAGTAGTTTCACAGAATCTAATTAACGAAGTTTTTAAATTTGTATCCAATGATTGTGAAGTAAAAGTGGGAGAGCAAAGTATTCACATAGGAGTAGATGGTATGAAACAACATCTAATTGATGTTAAAACAACATATCCTGACTACACTATGAAAATCATTCGCCAATATTGTGATGGAGATTATGTTATTTCAGAGTTCATTATGGAAGGTACGCATAAGGGCGAGTGGTTGGGCATGAAGCCTACTAATAAAAAACTTACTTTTACTGGCGTTGACATTGATAAAATTGTAGATGGAAAAATCGTTGAGCATGGCGGGGCAGTAAATACGTTTGAAACTTTGTTTGAAGAAAAGATTATAAAGCCCTCGTGAAATTAATTATAAAAAACTACCTACTATCAGTATTAAGCTGGTAGTTTTTTATTGTCAAAATGAGAGGAGTTTAAGATAGCTGATCGTGATAACCTGTGCCGGTTTCCGAAAGAAATCAGCTGTCAGGAAGAACTGGATAATATCTGTACAGGTTGTAAAATGCCAGTATGTGTGCGATATTTTAAAGACGGATATCAGAAGATTAAAGTCTTTTCTCGAACAAATAAAATAGTCCCTTTCGGAAATTAACTTGCCCTACTTTCAAATAACCCAGATTATAATAAAGTCTTAAAGCGGCAGGGTTTTGAGAAAAGGCATCAAGACGAGCAGAGCTCATTCCCTCTTTTCTAAGTATAGACTCAGCTGATAGCATGGCTTTTTTGCCAACTTCCATACCTTGAAAATTTGGATTCACACACAGTCTATGTATTACAGAGAATGAAGGATTTTTGTATTGCCAGTCTCCAGTTTCGTATTCAGGATCACATTCTTGGTTCAGTACAAAAATTGCGGCAATAGCAGTTTTGATTTCACACAAATACATGGTTTTCTCTTCTATATCCATTTTAAGGATGCTTTCATCAGGATATAAATCATCCCACTGAAAGATGTTATTGGTAAACATAAGTTTAGTAACACTTTTGTAGACTTTAATAATTGCAGGGAAATCTGTCATAACGGCTTTTCTAATTTTCATGATTTATCTCAACTTTCTTTTGTGTTCTTAAAACACAATGGTATTGAGGAGGATCATGGAACTTTTTTTTCAGCACCAATAACCCCAGATCGAGTTGGATTAATTGTTCAGCACTTTATAGAAGAACATAACTAGATGCCTAAACAAAACTGATATATTGAGAAAGGAGTAAAGCCCATATTTAAATTAATTAGTGTACAAGAGTTTGGTCAGCTTATTAAAAACGTATTTCATTTTGATGGGGGAAGGCCGGTAAGACCGTGGGACCCTACCGGCACTAAATAAAAGATTGTAACAAGAAAAATCAAGTAAGGGATTTTTTGTAATACCTGCTTTTTCTCTAAGGTAATAATACACAATATTTGGGCAAAAGAATGGATAATGTATTGGATTGTTATTTATGTGTAACTAAATTAAGATTTACAGCAGTAATGCACATTGGAAACATAATATTGACAGTTAGTAGAAACCATTATATTCTATAATTAAAATAGCTATTTTTATTTTATATTATTTATATTTTGTGGAGGATATATGGATATTAGAAAAGTAAACGATAAAGAATTAGGGTTAGTTGCCGAAATGACTAGCCAATTATTCGAAGATGAACCAAGTGATATGGTACTATCTATTGAACAATATGAAAACAGATTACGAAAATATTTAGATTCAGGCTGTAATGCGTTTATGTTTATTGAAGAGAATGTGATCGGTTATGCTCTAGTTAATATAGAGAAAAAACCTAATTATCTCATTGATTTTTTTATTAGTAGGCCTTTCCGGCGTGGAGGGAATGGAACCGTCGCTTTTAATTTACTTATGAAGGAATTAAATACTGAATGTATTGATTTGGATGTTTTTTGCTGGAATGAAAGAGGGAAAAAGTTTTGGGGAAGTCTTGGTTTTAAAGAAAGGGCAATAATTATGAGAAAGCAATAAGAAACGAGTTGAATATGCATTATTTGTAGAAAAAAACTCTTAATTCAAAAATGGTAAGCATGGACTACTAACTATCAAAAATATAGTTAGTAGTTTTTTATTGCCAGAGATCAATAAACTGAGATTTTCTAGAATACTTCCTTAAATAGGATATCGTGCTTTGCTGAAATGAAGCTAATTGAGAGGCCGACAAGAGTGAGAGATCCTGCCGGCTTAATGAAGTAGATTTATGTAAAAGGCTAATAGCCTACTTACGATGATACTATAATGCAATTATGATAAAAGTTTGTTGAAAGTAAAGTTTGTGAAGAGGATATGATACGAGTAATTTACAGATGAAAGAACTAATTCTTTGAGTGAAAAATGGCCGCGCTGTATAGTGGGAAATAAAATCATATTTATAAAAGTGAGAAGGAGATGACATTATGGGAGCTTTAGCATTTGTAGGATTACTTATAGGATTATTTTTATTGGCAAAGGAGAGTATGACCCCCAATACGCCAGCTGAGAACACGAGGGATCTGGATGGGATTATGAGGGATTCCAGTAAATATTCAAAAAAGGAAATGCAAAATAGAATACGAAACGGACACTACAAATAGTGTGCGCAAAATACATCGTCGAAGGCCACTAGAAGCAAAGAATCTGGTGGCTTTTGTATTGCCAAAATAGTATAATGGAGGAATGATAATGAGTGGAATGGATAAGGAAATTACATTAGAACCACAAGATATTGTAAAATATAGTGATGAAAATGGTTATTACAAATGGTATAATGATTTTAAGAGTGCGTTTGATAATATTAATATAAAAGAAACCATGGAGGTAGCATAGTGGCAGGACTTATTGTTATTATTTTAATGTTTGCATTTTATAAATACGCAACCCGTAGACCAAGATATGGTACTCAAGCATATCTTGATTGGAAGTATAAAAATTACCCAGGCGGTGGCGAGTATATGAAATCTTTAGAAAAGAAGAATATGTCATGCTCATATGGAGATCTACCAATGACTCCATCTGAAAAGGCTGCTTATAATAAGCATGAAAAGGAAAACGGAAGACCTGGGATTGATTAAGTGAGCATAGAAGCTTACGGGAAAGTTGATTAAAGAAATTGTTGGAATTTACTCGGAGGATGATAAATGTGTTTATTTCTTATGCTGTAATTAAAAAGACAATTGACGAATGGGACCCCATTGAGTTATTAACTACTCATGCACCCGCAGATGAATACGATAGTGAATCTCGTAGTATTTTTGATAGAGCTAAGGAGATGACCTCTGCAAGTATGGAAGTTATGGCTAATATTATTTTTGAAGTTTTTATAGAGAATTTTGGTGACGATGTTTTTATTCTGGGGATTGATGAATGTAAAAAAGTTGCCAATAAAATATTAACTGTTGCTAGTGGTCATTGCAAAGAAACCTAGATTTTATAGATTCGGGAGGGGAATTTATGTGGAGCAACGATGAGGATTTAAGGAATGGTAATGTATATAGATGTTTAGAATGTGGACAAATTTTTATTGAAAAGGATGCTACATGCTGTTTGTTTTGTAATAGTACAGAAATTTCAAATGAGGTTAATGAATCCGATGATGATTATTTAGATTTTCTTCATAAGCAAGAGTTACAGGATATGGATTAATAAGGTAAATATGCTGGAGAAAGGCTAGTGGTATTAATAAAAATATGGTATGAGAATAATAAGGGGGATTTTTTATGTTTGGTCATTTGGTTTATTTTAATAGCGATAAAGTAATAGAATACGACGCAATTTTACTTGGTAATGAAATAATAGAATATGAATCCATAGAAGTTTCGAATGAGAAAACAGCCGATGCTAATGCGAAAGTATTTTCGGGTGGTAAAAAGTCGATAGAAAATTATCATGGCAAAATAATAAAAAACGATATGTTGACATGTAACAAATTTCTAAAGAATCTGAACGATACTGATTGTTATATAGATTTTGTTGACGGAATTATTGAATATGATAGCAATTATTTGGCAAGAGGTAATATAATCAGGATTGAAAGTGATATATTAATACCTGAAAAATTTGATGTTTTTAAATTATGGGATACGTACAAAGATTATTTTAACCATGAATTTTCCACCTCGATTGACGAGGCTGATTATAAAGCATTTGGAAAAATGCTTGAAACAAAGGAATTGAAGATTCCCATCTGTATCAATATTGGCGATAATTTGGGCTGTGCATTACTTACTTCTTCTCTTTTAAAATGTGACTATGAGTCTTTTGAGAATTTAGAAGGTGAAGAAGTTATAATTTTGGCAAAGGTTATATCTCCAAATAAATCTAAAGAAAAAGAATTATTTAATCCACTAACAGATTTTTTATCTCTAAATAGGTTTTTAAGAAGAAAATCTAATGTAGAAGAAAAATTACCAACTGAACTATCAAAGATATATGTAGATAGAAATTATGTATTATTAGAAGTATTGGCTATATATCAATAAAATAATAGTTTTAACCCTAAAGTGGAGGATTAAAGTATGGGTGACAATATATTTACCAAGCCAGAACACCCATTTCTTCTAATATTTGAAGATATGGAGCATAATGTGAGTTATTCTTGGCTTAAAACGGAAGAAGAATTACTGGAAGTTGCAAAAGAAATTAGAGATGTAGATGGAACAATCATTGATTCTATAGAAATCGGAAGCAGTCGTGAGGTTGATTGTGCTGGACCTATCCGTGATGAAGGTTGGTTCATCGAAAGTATTATATCTGCTTATGATGAAGCGGTCAAACAAGGTTTTGATAGTATAGTGCTTGCAATTGATACAGATATAGACAAAACATATTATATTAACGATACAGAAAATGGCTTCCAGTGCGATAACTTTGATTATTGTTTTGATGATTTAGATTCCATTGCGAGTGAATTGTTTAATGAAATACATGGTAGTGTCACGGAGATAAGAATAGAATAGGAGATTTCTTAAATGAATAACTTCGAGAAACTTAGAAATGAAACGTCCTCTATAGAAGGAATGGCAAAACTTTTTTGTTCTTTTAGTTGGGACGGAAGTGGGCGTGTGTTTAGTTTACATGCTGGCAAGTATATGGAGAATATGGACGAAGCAATCCGAGCAGAAGTTAATTGGTTAAGCAAAGAGGAATGAAATTTGAGATTTAAGGGGAGAAAGAAGAATGAAAGATCTGAAAAGAGATTATCTGATTAAAACGTTCTCTCGAACAAAACGAAAAGATTATGAGAACTATATTATTAATGGTATTTGGCATAAACTGAATAGAACCGATATACAGCCAATAACTCAACAATATGTTAAGCGTAGTGATGCTAAGTATGCTTTAATAGATTTGTACTTCCCACAAGTAAATCTTGGCATTGAAATTGACGAAGAATACCATGTTAATAATAATGAACATGACTTATTACGTGAAATGACTATGGAGCAATTACTTAGTGCATGTGCCGAAACAAAAGATTTTAAACTGCTGCGCATAAAAGCGTATCAAAGCTTAGATGATATAAATATACAGATTGAGGAAGTAGTAAGAGAAGTTAAAGAAAGAGCTACGAAATATAATATTGAAGTATGGGATATTAATGAAAATCCAGTAGAAAAAGCACTAAAATATAAAAGATTATCAGTAAATGATAATTTATCATTTGATACAATCGGACAAATATGCTATTGTTTTGGAAAAAATACGCCTAAAACGCAGCATTCTTATTTTTATATAGGAAATAATTATCAACTTTGGTGTCAAAAGCTTGCTATTCGCGTAGATAATAATTTTATGTCAGTGTCTAAAGGCTGGATAAATATTTTATCCGATGATTGGAATACGATTAGTGAATCTAATGATGATAAATCAATAATTAATACGAGCAGTCCTATATCTTTTCCGGAACGTAAACGTATAGTTTTTGCCAAAAGTAAAGATACATTGGGAAGAAACAAGTATAGGTTTATCGGTATCTTTAAACTTAATGTTGATGAATCAAAAAGCGGAGAAGTTATAATATATAATAGAGTTGCCGAAGAGCTTGACTTAAGTATTTTTTTGATGAACTGACTCAATGACGATAAAATCTAAGAATCAACTTAGATTTTACAAAAGATGAAAGGTAAAAATTATCATGATTGAATGTCCTAACTGTAAGAATAATGTAGTGCTCATTGATGGAAAATGCCCAAAATGTGGCTGCTCTATATCTGATACCTATATAGAATCTGCAAAGCAGAAAGAGAATGCTGCGAGTAAAACAAACCCAACAGTTATTTTATATGTTTTATGTACTATTTTCGTGATTACAGCTTATGTGTTCTTTTGGAAGGCATATGATGTTAAGCATAATTACTATAATTCAGAGTATTCAAGAACATTAAATAAAAACGTATACGTTGGTGGCGATGCTTACAATATAATTATTAATGGAACGTATTTCGCTGGATATTCAGTAATTGCCTCTTCATGTATTGTGTGTGGAATGGTTTCGTTTAGTACAGGGTTATTGTTAGCTAAGAAGAAAGAAGAATAAAAAAGAGAATAATATTGTAATCAGTTAGAAGGCATTGGAGAATAATCCAGTGCCTTTTATAGTGCTTACAAAACAAATCAATAATAGGAGGAGTCAATATGTCAGTTTCAGAGGAAAGAGGCAATATAGAGAAAGCTAATTCTACAAGCGATATTAAGAATGCGGATATTATAACCATGCCACGATTCAAGGCTGATGGAACACCAGATTTGCGTTATGGTTCTAAAAAGAAGACTGGTACAAGGGAATCTACAAAAATGGAGTGCTTATATGAACGTGATGATATCATTGCAATATATAAGATATTCCAAGACAGAATTGAAAACGCTGCCTCTCTTTCTAAAGAGAAAATCGCTAGACGAAACCTTACGATGTTTGTTTGTGCCATCAATGTCGGTCTACGAGGTGGGGATTTCTGTTCACTTAAATGGTCAGATATTTTAGATAAGAATTGGGATTATAAAGCGTCAGCTGATTATGTTCCTGAAAAAACAATCCGTAGAGATGATCATGGAAATATCGTTAAGGCCAAACACATTGAACTATCCTGGAATGATGATTTTGAAATAGCACTGTCTGATTGGTTGTCTTGGTTGAATAACTATGATTCGGAGCAGGAACTTGATACCTACATCTTTAGAAGTCAAAAGGGTGGGAGTATTAACCCCAAAGAGTGGTGGAAGATAATGGAGAGCGTAAGGAAAGAGGCTGGTATTAAGCAGAAGATAGGGACTCATGGGCTTAGAAAAACGATGGCCTACCAGTATATCACAAATGCCCCAGATAAAAGCCAGGCATTATTGGAAGTATCAAGTCAACTCGGTCATAGTGATCTACGAATCACTGAAAGATATGCCTGTCTGGAAAAGAAAAATATTGAGGCTGGAAAACAGAGAATGTCGTTTATATACGATAAGTAATGTGATAGAATAGAGGAAAGAAAATTTATACGATAAATGATTGATTTTAAAAACTAGTCAACTGAACAACCAAATTTGCTAACAATTAATTAGATAGTGTCATATACTATAGAATACAAATTTAGGTCGGGAGATATGATTTAATGGACAATTGTTTTGTTAATAATCAATTTTATCCAGGAACGAATGCGATTTCTCTTGTTAATCATTCGCCAGAAGTAAAACCGGGTGACATGGTTAGAATAGTTAGGATATGGGAGGGGAATTTGTGTGCCGTTCAGCTTCCTAATGGTATGATACATCGGTGGTTTGCTTCATTTGAATTAGAACCGGAATATAATTATTCAAAATGTCCTCTTGAACACGGAGGATTTGCTACAGTTATAAATACAGAAGGACATGGTAATCCTCCACACATCGAAGTTGGAACAACGGTAAAGATTGTAAGATGTATTCCAACTTTATTTTATGATGTGATACTTTGTACTGGGGAATATCATAGGTGGTTAGCTGATTTTGAATTAGCGTATCCAATCTAAATTTTAATATTATAAAACCGGACTGATGTAATGCTCTCTGGTTTTAAATTAAATTTGTACAAGCATTGATGAGGATAAAATCCGGTTTTCATACAGAAGAAAGAAATGATCATTAACTTGGAGGGTAAAATTATGTTTTTATTTCAAAAGGGTGATACAACTGCAACTTTTAGGGCTATATCTGATAAGATAGATACAAAAATAAATGCATTGTCTAATGAGGAAATATGTAGTACTGATTTGGAAGAATTAGTAGAATATTATTTTGCAGAGAATAGGATAGGGTTAATTGAAGTTTTTAAGGAGAATATAACCAAAGAGTTAACTGAAACAAAAATAAAACAACAAAGCGATTTCTACAGAGCTGGCCGTGATGAATACTGCTTGATAGATGGATATAAGGTCATATTTACAATACCATTTGAGGGAGATGTTGTATTGTTAGATTTAAGACCTTCAACTTTTTACATGAGTTCTTTCCCTGTAGATTATGTAATCTCTCCAAATGATACAGAATATGGGAAAATTATTATTTCCTTTGATTTTAAGAAGAAAGAAATGCTGGATAGTGGCGATAGTAATGAACTAGTTTTAAGGAAATTTAATCAAGAAATTAAAACATATTATGAGACAATAATTAATATTAATCTTGAAGCGGAGCAATACAATAAACGTTTGCCGGATTTAATTAGACAGAGTTTACTTAGAAGGAAACAAAAGGCGGAAGATTATATAGAGATGAGACAGCGCTTGGAATTATCGTTGGAATTAAATCCAAACGCACCAAATACTAAACCGATTTTAATGAAGAAAGTTAAAAAGAAAACAGTTAGCTTTCCGGAAAAAAGAAAATCAGAAATAGAATATGAAATTTCAAACTCAGATTATGAAAATATAAAGAATATTATATCATTAGCCTGTATATCGATGGAGAAATCAGCCAGAACTTTTGCAAAATTATTGGAAGAAGAGCTAAGAGATATCATTTTAGCTAATCTTAACACACATTATCAAGGAACTGCCTCTGGTGAAACATTTAGTAAGATTGGGAAAACAGACATATATATTCCATTCGAGAATAAAGCAGCTTATATTGCAGAATGTAAAATCTGGCATGGTAATAAGAAATTTTTAGAAGCTTTAGATCAATTATGTGGTTATACAACTTGGAGAGATACGAAGACATCACTAATTTTATTCAATAAAGAAAATAAAGATTTCAGTACATTACTAGATAACATTGACAGGTCTATTAAGACTTCAGAAATGTGTAGGGAAGCTTTTCGAATAAAACCTAATGAGTGGCAGATAATTTACCAAAAGTCAAGAGGTATAAAGAATTCGCTTGTTATTAATATAGTAATATTTGATTTACTTATTGAATAAAAGTGAAATTTTATTGTACTATTTGGGAGGGTATTTAATGAAAGAATTGATAATAGAAAGAATTGAAGCTAAGAAAATTTTAAAGGATACTTTATATGGGCAAAAGACAGCGCTGATGCATATGATACCTTTAAACTTAAGAAAAAAATTATGGAATGAACGTATTAAAGAATGTGTCGACAAAGAATTGGAAGGTAATTTAGAATTCCCACTTTTTAGAGGCATGGTAATTGAAGATGATGGGATTTATGATGAAGACAATTTATTGGCAAAGATAAACGAATATAAAACTGGGCCTTTTTCTTGCAATAAGAAAATTGCAAATGCATTTAGTCGTTGTGGGAACAATGGGAATTTAGATATCTATAGTTCAAATTATTACTCAGTTATTTTAAGGTTTGTTGATGGGGATTACCTGAGCGTATTTAAATTATTTGATGAAAATGATATGTTTGAAAGACATTTCATTAGAGAAAAAGAGTTTTATTGCTTCCCTAAAGAGGTTTTGATTGAAGAAGTTAAATATTACGGCTCGAGTCTTGCAGGTAAAAAAATTGCAGAATCTATTATTTCACTTTCTTTAAAAGGGATGAAATAACTATTTTATGTCGTCGTGATTGAAACTACTATGTGTTAGCAAATTTTTCATATATGTGATTCATACAATTATTTATACCATAATGTTATGAATGAGATATGATGGCATATAATAGAATTAATTAGATCATTTGAGGGATTCCATGGTAATACACGTTGTTCAACCCGGTGAAACTATTAATTCCATATCAGACTATTACAAAATTCCTGTTGATAGATTAATATTGGAAAACGGAATTACAAACCCTGGTAATTTAGCAGTAGGCCAAACTATTGTGATAGTTCAACCGGAAACACTCTACACGATCCAGCCCGGCGATACTTTGGATAGTATTGCGGAGCAGCATGGAACTACACCAATGGAGTTATTAAGAAATAATCCCTATCTTTCCGATAGGGAATA
>POVV01001124.1_pt1 | contig 10978 bp, 11 predicted proteins | sample 1560271 | NCBI WGS metagenome assembly POVV01 (sample SAMN08337232, study PRJNA429181) | Bioreactor metagenome, whole genome shotgun sequencing project. | biome: cows' rumen and soil; feature: anaerobic; isolation source: anaerobic chemostat enrichment culture, galacturonate as sole carbon... | reverse complement strand
TGCAAACTCTGAAGATGAATGTGAGGTGTATCTCTCTAAGGCGTTTATGGATAAATCCCAATTCCCTTCATCCTGCCCATAAACCTCAACAAAGTCCGGGAAAAAAATACCTGAAAAACCAGAAGGACAGCCCTCAACAACTTTATTAAGTATGACAAGAGCTTCACTATATTCTACCGGTAAATATTTTCCCAGACTCATACTTATTTTTCGTACTCTGGCTTTTAACTCTAAATCATCCCAAGTCTCGTCCATTGTTGTTTTTAAGAACTCGTCGACCTGAAATGAGTGATAAACTGATTGAATAGCCAATGCAATCTCACGAAGCGATTCATGATTGAACATATTTTTTAATAAATCCGGCATTTTTTCTCCTTTTGCAGTATGCTCTCTCCTAATTATTTGCTTCACAAAATATAAATTCTCCACAACTGCTAAAACAAAGACTCTTAACCACAATAACGTCTTATATAATTAAACTTTATTCGTTTTCTTACCCACTCTGCTAAAAGGGAATATATTTAGCGAATACCAAACATAAAAACACACCTACAAGACAATCTCAAGATCTGAAAGACCTTTGTATTACTGGGATTTCTGCTCCAGCTATACGACTGTTTCCACATGCATTGAGGCGGAAGTCTTATAATACATGGCGAAAACATACTAGCATATTAAAGTGGGAGGTAACCATTCTCCCCATTTATTATATTTCCGTGCCATAATAAAACATTACTCTTAATTATGTCTTATCTTTGCATTATATAGATAACAAGCATTCGGCTTGCTGTTTAACATACAGTCCTAATAATCAAAAGAAAAAAGCCGAAATACAACCTTATTTTTTAAGTATTCTTTTTATGGAAGCGACATCTAACAAATTCACCGTCTCAAATTTTCCTTTATAAAACACACCCCAGTTATTGAAAACACAAGGCAATTCCTTTGCTTTTTGTAGCGTATCCACTTGAATAAAAGATACAGGAACGTCATTCATTTCACAATATTGTTTTACCATTTCAATGCTTTGATAGACATAGGGGCATTGCATATCATAATAAATAGTTAGCTCTTTGCTTTCAATTTCTTGGTTTTTAACATTTTGTGTGAACTTTGGCGTTGTTCCGTCAAAAGAAAGTGCAAGCAACTCATATCCGTTATTGGTAGTATCAACAACCTCAAAGCCGAACTTCTTCGCAAATGATTGGTCAGAAAGAAAAGATTTTTGTTTTTTTGCTCCAAGCATACAAATGCCGGATTTCCCCCTTTCTTTAGCATCATCCAAACAATACTTCATCAGCAATTTCCCATACCCTTTTCCTTTGTAACTGCCAGAAACCCATAAGCAATACAGATAATAATAGTTTTCACCAGTTATGGGAACCCAAGCTGTTTCAAGAGGAGCGTATTCAATAAAAACCGTAGCCTTTTCATTTGACTTTCTAAAGACATGACCTTCATTTAGTCGGTCTGAAAGCCATTGTTTCTTTGCTTCAATACCTTGATGAGGCTTTTTACTGCGGATAATGCAGCACAAATGCTCATTGACAAGGTTTTCTGTTGTTAAGTTTACAAAATCAGCATTCATATGTGCCCTCGTTTCAATTTGACATTTATTACCGTTAAACTAAAGTATACTACGTTCGTTAATCCAAAACAATTATAAAATCTTAGTCCGTTCCGAATATCCTGACAGTCAAGGGGTGAGCAGTATTTTTTCGAAACGAACGCGAAAAAGTACTACGCGCCCCGAATCCCCTTTGGGGCTTTATCAACACATCGAAACAGCGCAAAGATGTAAGTATTATCATCATAGTCACGAAATCTGTAGCGAAGGCAGCTTTGCAGCCCTTACAGTTCACTTATAAAAATTTCCTCTTACTTTGCGTTTCAGCCTTAGCAGATAATAAGTTTCATAATGATAAAAGCAATATATACTTGACATTATGCAATATATGGTGTATCCTATGACTATGAAAGGGGGCATTCCATGAAGAACAAGAGAATGAAAATCGCCCGAATGGAAGCTGATATGAAACAAGAGGACTTAGCAAAAGCCGTAGGTGTTACCCGACAAACTATCGGTCTGATAGAATCAGGGGAGTATAACCCAACATTAAACCTTTGTATATCGATTTGTAAGGCGCTAGGCAAAACATTAAATGACTTATTTTGGGAGGAATCGAAATGAATAAACAAAATATACAAGACGAGAGAGTTGTAGCTCAACGCCGTAAAATAAATAGTGAAGCTTACAGCATTTTAATGATTGTGCTACTTGGTTCAATACTCGTACAACAATATTTACTAAACGCTCCGTTTGAACAATATGCTGTGGAGGTTATATGTTTTTTTGGAATGTCCCTATACATGATAATACGGTTTATGACCATGGGACTTGACATATTCGGCGAAGGTAAACGGGCTAAAACCCTTCCTGTTGTGAACAGTATAGTAGCCGGAATTGTAGTAACGGCGATTAATGGTATTTTGAACTATACACAGTACGCAGAAAAATATAAGGAAGATGGTATAGGTTATTTTATCGCCGTGTTGGCAATTACTTTTATCAGCGCAACCATTTCAACTTTTATAGTACTTTTTTGCCTTAATTATCTGAACAAGAAAAAACAGGCAAAAATTCAAAAGCAGTTAGACGAAAAAGAACAGGACGAATAGCAGTGTCTTTCTTTCGCTAATAAGCATTACCAGGCATTTTGCCTTATCCATATCATATGAATCCATAAACTAGAAGCAAGATATATGTCTTGCTTCTTTTCTTGCTAATTATGAATTCAGGCTGAGCCTTTGCACCATAGTAGCCAGAAAATTAGATGCAATATAGTTACGTACCATTAAACTTCAAACAACTTTGAAAACTGCATAAGGAAAACGGAACGTCTGCAAACAGACGCCCCGCCCCTATACTGCGATTCATTCAAAGCAGCCAGCGTTATCGTTTTATAAATATATGATTATAAGGGGCTGCTTTATAAACCTTAAGATATACCAAGGCCGGCACTGGCGTAGCCTGCGATGGTGGCTGCTACATCGAAACCAGCAGTGACCTCTGCGGAGAATAACAAAAGCAACCTGGTTCCTGCGGTAACAGGAATGTTCAGTCCGGTGGTGACACCGCTGATGATACTACCGATAGAAATTGCTCCCGTGAGGGAAGGTGACAGCGTAACCACTGCGCCCGGCACCTCAACAAAGGTGTTGTTAGGTGTAGTGGATTCGAACAACTGAGCGGTTACTGTCACAGTCGAACCAATCAGGCTGAGCGCAGTGCTAATGCTCAAATAACCGGCTAAGGAGGTAATAATCCCATCCCTGGGCATGGAGAACGCCAAGTTCGTCAACCCTAGTAGATTGACTGTTCCGCTGGAAGCGGAAATGCCGGAAAGGTTACTCCCGAATCCAACTGCGCTGGAGGTGTTAAGCAATCCTCCGAGTACTGTGGCCAAGGTAACAGGTGTTCCGGAAGCAAACGGAATAATGGCTCCATCGCCCGCCAAGCCGATAGGGCCGGTAGGTCCTGTAGGTCCAGTATCACCAGTAGGTCCAGTAGGTCCCGTTGCTCCAATAGGGCCAGTAGGCCCAGTATCACCAGTAGGCCCAGTGGGGCCTGTTACGCCAATAGGTCCAGTAGGCCCGGTAGCACCGGTAAGTCCAGTAGGTCCGGTAGCACCGGTAGTGCCGGTAAGTCCAATTGGGCCAGTAGGTCCGGTAGGCCCAGTAACGCCGGTAAGTCCAATTGGCCCAGTAGGTCCGGTAGGGCCGGTAGGGCCGGTAGGGCCGGTAGCGCCAGTAAGTCCAATTGGCCCAGTAGGTCCGGTAGGGCCGGTAGCGCCAGTAAGTCCAGTAGGTCCGGTAGGTCCGGTAGGCCCAGTAGCGCCGGTAAGTCCAGTAGGTCCGGTAGGTCCGGTAGACCCAGTGGGTCCGGTAAGTCCAGTAGGTCCGGTAGGTCCGGTAGGCCCAGTAGGTCCGGTAGGCCCAGTAGGTCCGGTAGGACCAGTGGGCCCTGGACAACCTCTAGGCCCAGTTGGTCCAGTAGCTCCTGGGCAGCCTTTAGGTCCTTGACAACCCCTAGGGCCAGTAGGCCCTGTTATGATACAACGACGACGACAAGAACTCTGATCATCATTAGACTCTATATAGTTATTCATATGGAATTTCCCCTCTATAATTATTGGCTTATATATGGAAACATAATAAAGAATTTTATTCTTTATATCCATAGAATATGTCAGATTGTACATGTCTGTTAATTTATAGTGATTAGTACATTTATACGAAATTTGCTAATAAGGTAGAAAAAGTTTACAAGTCGGTATTATGGTTGGCACATTTTAATGGTGTAAAAAAGTAATATGACAACCAAGATTTGAAAGGAAAATCTAATATAAAGAATTAAATAATCATGTAAATTAGTTTTTGGCGTTTAGTATACATTGAAAATTTTATTGATAGTTAGTAAATATGATGATATTCTACTCTTGAAGATTAATTATAAAAATGTGACCTTTAGATTAATTAAATCATGTGCGGAGGAGACATAGCAGTACGGTGACTAAACGCATCATTTGAGTACACGCATTACACTTGAACCTGCAATTACATTGTACCGACATTCTGGATTATTTGAAACCTTTAGCAATGGTCGTTATGTAGAAATGGAAAAGAAGCTGTAATTACTACTTACACTTATGAGCATTATGATGTTCGTATTAGGGGATGTTGTACTTATGTGACTATTGATTTTCAATTTCCGGAAGTTGGGGGGCAAAATGAAAAACTAGACTTGAAAACATTCCTGTTAGGGAGCTTTTTCAGCCTTCATACGTATGCAGAGAAAGAATATATAAACAAAAAATCGCAGAAGAGTTGGAACTGGGTATAATAAAGGAGGGAACATAGATATCATTTATTCATTATAGAAAAATGAAATCAGAACTTAATATCCAAGCTGCAATTCCGGGATGTACAGAATGGCCATTATTATTCAATGGAATTACTACTCCCGTAGCTTGACTGGATAATACGTTTAACTACCCGATATGAGCATAATCGGAATCTGAATGATGTTCGTATTATTTATATAATGGAAATTTAAACAACTTATTGATATATATATATACAAGACAGGAGAAAGCTAATGAAATTAAAACAAAAAAAATTGTTTACTTTTTTCGTACTGTTCACAGTATTATTCATCCTGGGTGCAGTTCCGGTATTTGCGAAAGAGGATGCTATACCGTCCATTAATCTGGATGTCACTCTTCAAAGTGATGGCTCTGCGGTCATAACGGAGATCTGGGATGTTCGCGGTGTATCCAGCGGTACTGAATATTACAAGGCTCTGAATAACATGGAAGGGATGAGCGTCTATTCCCTTGCTGTGTGGGACGAGTCCGGAGCGCAATATAAAACGCTGAACGACTGGGACACAAAGCTCTCCAGAGAGGAAAAGTCCGGTACCTGCGGCATTCTGAAAACCTCCAAAGGATATGAACTCTGCTGGGGCATTGGCAGCTATGGTAACCATCAGTATACCATCCATTATACCATAGAGGGTTTGGTAAAAGATTATGGCGACTATGCAGGATTCTATCATCAGTTTATATCGGAGCTTTCAAGCGCTCCGGAATCAGCTAATATTAAAATCCGGATGGAGGATACACGTCTGACGGCAAACAATGCCCGCATCTGGGCGTATGGCTTTACAGGAGAAGTTGAGATCGGGAGCGACGGCAGCCTTAATATTTTTTCTTCTGAAGCTTTAGAAGGAGGAGACTATGTAAATGTGCTCTGCCGCTTTGAAAGAAGCTTGTTCCCACTGGCCTCTGCAGCTGGTATGTCTTTTGAAAAGTTGCAGGAATCCGCAGAAAATAAAAACTCTGATATTGCTTTATATATCGTCCTTGCTGTTATAGGGGCAGTTATTGGTGTGACAGTCCTTTTAATCGCCTTCTATTCTTCACGATATAAACTGGTAGACGGCACAGCCGTTCGTCTTCCCGGAAAGAAACAATTAGATACGAACTGGTCGGTTCCTTTTGACAGCAGCATTCCTGCGGTATATTCCGCTATGCTGCTGCTACGCAAGGGTATTTCCTGTGAAACGCTTATGGGCGCTTATCTTATCCGCTGGCAGGAAGCGGGGTATATTCGCATAGAAGAGCGGGAAAATGAGCGAACTATAAAAAGGACTCAAGAAGAAGCTATCGTGTTTAGCCAGGATAAAACACCGGAACAAGGGGTGGAGCGGTCGCTGTACGAAATCTTAAACGACGACACTGACCGTGACGGCATTCTTTGGACCTCTGACATCGAAAAGCGGGCGGGAGCACTTTACGAGAAACTCACTGCATGGGCGGAAGAAGTGAAAGGTGAAGGCGAAAAAGCATTAATCCGCTCCGGCGCGGCGGCAACGAACATAGAGGGCACTGTCCGGTTTACTGTATCGGGTTTTGATCAGGCTGTCAAGCTGCTGGGGTTTAGGAAATACCTGTTAGAAATGCAAAGGCAAAGTAAAGACAGGTCATTATCGGGAGAACTTTGGGGGGATTATCTTGTGTTCGCTGCTTTGTTTGGCATCGGAGAGAATGTCCTCGAAAGTATGAAAACCCTAGACCCTGCATATTTTGATACCTTCGCAGGCATGTACGGCTGCAACGCCTACAACATGAGATACCTTGTAATCATGACGAATCATATTTCGAGCGCTGCAACGCCATCCAATAACACGGACGGGATAAGCGGAGGCGTAAGTTCGGCGGGCGGAGGAGGTTTCTCCGGAGGAGGAGGTGGAGGCAGCCGGTAATGGGCTGCCTTCACCATATGCAGTATAGGCGAAATATATTCACTTACATTTTAATATTCTTCATTTTATAAATAAAAAATAACGTCGGAGTGGTCATATAGTATCTTAAAGCTAAAACGAATGGAATGAACATGTGCGTTATAGACCTCCGGTACTGGAGCTACTTAAACTTTTAAATTTTAGGGGGTAAAATAAAAGCATGATTAAAAATGAAATTCTTGTCTTATTAACTCATCAATGGTGTGATTGGGAAGCCAGCTATGTTATTGCCGTAGCAAATTCTTTTTCTGATTATGTGGTAAAAACTATCGCAATTGATGACTCACCCAAACTATCAATGGGAGGTATCAGGGCCTGTATTGATTATAGTATAGAAAATTATCATACATATGAAAAGCTTGCCATGGTAATTTTACCAGGAGGTCTGTCTTGGGAAGAAAACGATTATGATGAAATAAAAGATTTCGTTAAAATACTCAAAGAAAAGAATATTTCTATAGCAGCAATATGCGGTGCGACCTATTTCTTGTGTAAGCACGGTTTTCTCGATTGTGTTAAGCATACGGGAGATTCCTTAGATCTTTTTAAAAGTGCTAAGGGATACAAAGGAGAAAACTTATTTATTTCTGCTCAAGTGGTAGTGGATGGCGGTTTTATTACTGCAAATGAAACTGCAGCTGTGGAATTTGCTTATGAAATCTTCAAAATTCTTAAAGTAGATAGTGATGAGGAAATGAGTCAATGGTTTGACAATTTTAAAAATGGGGCTATTCGATAGGTTACATATGGAATAACGATATTCCAATAAATATATAAAATCAGATAAAAATGGCCTTAATTATTGACCACAATATTAACAACCAAATGATAAGTACAGGTACAGCATAATACCATTTCCTGACCAGTTTTTTTTGTGAAATATTCTGGGCTTCAATTCTATATTTTTCAAAGGTTTCTTTTGGTATGAATATAATTGTAAGTGAAATCAATGCAGGAAGTAAAATGATATCATCAACATATCCCAATACTGGAATAAAATCTGGAATAAGATCTATCGGAGATAGTGCATAAAGGATCGTTAATACAGCAAAGATTTTAGCGATAATGGGCGTTTCAGAACCCTTTAGAGCTAAGAATAGTGCGGGAATATCGGTTTTTAATTGTTTTGCTCTTTCTTTTAAATTCATTAAGGCATTCCTTTACTTATACTCATTTTTGTTTGCTTACCTTACTATGCCATAAGTATCTAAAAAAATCAATATATCAAACTGAATTGATGGAGGTTGTGTGATGTTTACAGCGAGAGAAGCAAGTAAAATTACGGTTCCTTTTAGTGATGATTGCATAGAAGAGTAGCAAGTATCTGATATGCTTGTAAAATTAGTATTTATCGTATTATTTCACATTGAAAATTTTTGATATTGATAGTTAGAAGGGTTTGCTGTATTATTAAATAAAGTAAATCGGAATTTATTTTGGAAATTGTAACTGTAGATTACTTATATATTTATATTTGTAGAGGTAAATGGAATGGAGAAAAATATTTATAGTGATATCAAAACCGTTACACTTGAAAGATTTAAAGTAGCTAGATATGTTATTATCAGCCCCGCTCCCGAAAACGACGTCATTGATTATATGGATAGATGGGCGGGAAAAAGCGGCTTATTTGATATTGAAGGCTACAAAAGACAACGGATCGGCTGGGATTTTCCGTTTGTTACAAAAGAGCAGCAGGAGAGGTTCGGACTAAGGGGCTATGTTGCTGCCTATGTTATACCAGAGAATTTTGTTCCAAAGTGTGAGGGGGCTGAAATCGCTTATATAGAAAAGGATACTTATGCAACGATTTCTATAACGAATCCGCACAGTAATTCTTTTGAGAACATACCAAAAGCGTACCATATGCTTTTGGAGTTTGCAAAAACATCAACATGGGAAAATAGACTTGCTTTTGAAGAAGAATATGATATAGATGGGGTCCACTATATGGACGTATACGTTCCCATTAATTAGAATAGGATTCTAATAAGCATAATAGGGGTCTACAAATTTCAATTTAATAATGTTAATAACGAACTATTAACTAGTAGTATTTAGTTAGTAGTTTTTTATTGCCAGAATAATTCTTTCAAGAAAAAACAAAAAAGGAATATAAGTAAGTTGATGTTCTGGTTTAAAAGATATTGAGATAATAAATTAAGATTATCTATACTACATTATTATGGAAGCACATATTACATAGAAAATACCGGTGATAAAACCACCGGTATTCAATCATCAATCATTTAATTCAAAAAATGGAAAAACAGTTTAGTGATTGCTCATATATTCTTTTTTTAACCTGTTAAATTCCGATTCTAAACGGTAATCATTTCTCTTTTTTATGTATTCAGCAATACCATCCTTAAAGGATGGTTTGGCAAATTTAAAGATTCGGTACAGTAGGCGTATTCCCCAGAATAGAGAAAAGATGACACAAATGAGTACTTTTGTGCCATAATCCCAGATTACGGCGAATGATGCAAAACACAATAGGATAAGCATATAATCCAAGGCTTGGGATAATAGATTTTTCTTTATTGCAAGTCTGCGTTTTGCAAGTTCCAGGATAGTATTGTCGTCAGGAGTTTGAATATTCAGGATGCCATCAGAGTCAACATTTGTTGAAGAATTAACACTTTGTACGATACTTTCTGTAGTCATTAAATTTCCCTCCACATACTGTAGTTTCATGCGAATAGTATCTTCAGATATCCACTCTGCCCGTTGATTTTTAACCAGTTGCCGTGCGCGTTTCAGATAAGTTGGTTCCAAAGAAATATTGCTATAATCTACTACATTAATTTGTTTGATATAATATCACCTCTTTATATGTTTTTTGTTATGGGTGTCTCCCCGTGCAGTTCGTTTTTTATTATGGGTGCCTCCCCCTCTGCAAGTAATATCATATCATAGTTTTATTGTCTGCTCAACATTTTTAAGGCTGTACGTGGTGGAACAAAAAGTCAGATCGATGCATGAATGGATTTTATGCCATGACCAGAGGGAGAAAGAAGAATATTCGATGGGGAAGACCGGTAAGATCGGGGGATCCTACCGGCACTAAATAAAAGGTTGTAACCGAAAAAGCAAGTAAGGGATTTTAAATGTAATACCTGCTTTTTCTCTAAGGTAATAATACCCAATATCTGAGCAAAAGAAAGGTTAATGTAATGAAGTGTTGTTTACGTGTAACAAATTAGAATTTACAAGACTGGAGGTGGGGATATGAAAAATATGCCTTATGAGATAAAGCAAGAAATACGAGGCTATGCAAAGTTACAAATAAGAGTCGTTGATAAGTATCTTAAGATACAGGTAATGATAGAGGAGTATGGAGTTCCTGTTAAAAATCTTTTGTCTTGTGCAGATGCTTCCACGGGTGCTCCTCCTAAAACAGAAGCATTGGCATTTATAAATAATGTTGAATTTGATGATATCGTGGGAAGTATTAAGGAAATAAAAGATGTGTTTTAGTGGTTTATTAATAATCCGCAAAACTGAAAGTGACCGAAGCTCTAGCTTCGGCCATGGAATAAGAAATTAACCTAAAGTATAATCTTTTTTACTTAAATTCCAACTGCGGACACCTAGGTCGGTGTTAAGTTCATATTTATTGCAACAATCGCTGCAATGAATATAAACAACATGTTCTTCAAAACCAGGAATGAGATTATGTTCTTCTAGAATTTTGCCTTTTCCGCAAGGGCACTCATATTCAAAGTGCTCAATAATACCCGGACCAGTACCGTAGCCTACGTGACCCTTAGCTATTGAATTAGTTAATTTGGTTTTCATTTGTAAACCTCCAATATTACAAGTATGATAACAAAGCAATATAAAGTGAAGGTAATAAAAGTATAAATTTTTTAAAAATAAAATCTGAAATTTTATAAGGCATTAACATGAAAGTTTGTTATGTAAATGATGTGGCTTTAATAGATATTCAGAAGAAAGAATATCTAGTCGTATTAATAGGTGTAAATACGTAAATATAATCATGATTTTGAACATATAAATGCTAGGAGGAGAAGTGCCGGCAAGATAAGGAGATCCTGCCGGCAGTAATTAAAACTTTTATTGAAAAAACAAGTAGGGGAAATTAAATTA
>POVV01001123.1_pt1 | contig 10979 bp, 8 predicted proteins | sample 1560271 | NCBI WGS metagenome assembly POVV01 (sample SAMN08337232, study PRJNA429181) | Bioreactor metagenome, whole genome shotgun sequencing project. | biome: cows' rumen and soil; feature: anaerobic; isolation source: anaerobic chemostat enrichment culture, galacturonate as sole carbon source...... | reverse complement strand
TTCCGTCAAATACTCTTCCCAAAACTCTTGCCGTATCTTCCACACTTTCCTTATGTCCAAGCTGAATATCATCTTTTCCTAAATATTCCGGATGTGCACCTTCATCAACCGCAGCGACCACAAAAGAACATCTGGTGCGGGTTGACGGCTTTTCAAAAATAAGAGCGATGTTTTTACCCTTCAGGGAGTTACCCGTAATCCCCTGTTTTTTCTTGGCTTTTAAATCAGCTGCTAAGTCCAGCAGGTACCCAATTTCTTCCGGTGAATAATCTTTTAATGTGATAAAATTTCTTCCTTTTAAATTCATATTGCATCCTCCGCTTTTCTATTTGTATTTTTATACATTATTATAGAGTATCCCGCATAGTTATGCAATACTTTTTTTATTTTTGTATATTAATGCATTAAGGATATATAACTGTATCCCCGGTCAATTCACAAAAAGGGGGGGAAAGGTGTTTTTCTTTCAGACTATATCCCCTGCTGCTGCGGTTTCACCTTGTCAAGGGACCGGAGTTTCTTTCTGATCTCCTCCATCAGCTGATCTACCGTATAAATCTGAAATCGTTTGACCTTCAAACGTTTTGCCAGATCTTCCAACAGGCCTAAGTACATATCCTTGTAATCCCAGTCCTCCTTCAGCTTAAATTCCACAGCCAGCCTGGGGAATAACGTTTCCGTAAAGGCACGGTACCCCGTCAGAGCAGCCATTCCTTCCTCATTAAGTGTATCCTGCATATATATTTTAAAAAGTTCCACTTCCGACATCATCTTATCAAAATAGTAGGGTTCCGTATTTGGTGCATCAATATAATAAATACGCCCGCAAAGTCCATATAAGAACCTTTTTGCATCAAAATATCCCAAAGTCATATTTTTTCTCGTCTGCTTTTTATCAAACTCCAGGATTCCCCCAAGGTCCTGTCTGGGAGCAATGTGATACACACGGATCCCCTCCGGTATCTCAGTCACCCTTTCTTTGTCAAACCCCAGACCATAGATGCGGATCACAATGATGTCCTCATACCCATGATCAATAAGAACATTAATGGGGACATTGTTGACTCCTCCGCCATCCATATACCGTTTTCCGCCCAGCTTTTCATTTTTAAAAGCCAGGAAGTAAGCGCTGGCCAGCAGCATATCCTTGATGGATCCTGCATCGCTTTTTATAATATCCTCGGCTATTTCCTTCCTGTCTGAAACCGAATACGTTACGGTATAAAGTTCCCTGTCAGAATTTCTGAGCTTTTCCTCATCTCCCACCACTTCCTCAATGAGATTTTTCAGAGGTGTGATATCAAATCCGCCATCCTTTACGATCTGCAGTCCGCTGCTTATCAGCTCCTGTAGATTTAAGGACTTGAAATCCTTTTCCTTTAACGCCTTTATGGTCTCATCGTTTACCGACATAACATGAGAGTACTCAATGTTCTTCCATATCTCTTCCGCCCGTTCCAGATCATCCATGCAAATAAGAGCACCGTTTAAGGAGCCAACGGAAACACCTGCAACTCCCCTTATCTTTACTCCTTCTTCCCTCAGAGCCTTCCAGGCACCGATCTGGTAAGCTCCCTTGGCTCCTCCGCCTTCAAGCACCAGTCCATACGCTCTGCTTAAATCCAGTTTCAGTTCCATAAGCCCTCCTTTCACACTATAAGGAAACACCTGCGGGTATACCTCTATGCCCAACAAGCATGGGCAGAATCAGAGAAATTATGCTAAAAACGCAGCAAGAGGGCATCTGCCCCCTGCTGCGGTGTGTTTAAATGGAAGTATAATAACTATTCCACCGGATTCTTTGGAATCTCCGTAATGGAAGAAACCAGCCCAGCCAGGCCCTGAATCTCAGAAGGGATAATGATCTTGGTCGCCTTACCGTCCGCAATCGTCTTAAATGCCTCCAGGCTCTTAAGGACTAAAACTGCCTGATCCGCACCGGCAGCCTTGATCATACGGATTCCATCAGCATTTGCCTGCTGGATCTTAAGGATTGCCTCCGCCTGGCCTTCTGACTCACGGATTCTCTTCTCCTTCTCTGCTTCTGCACGAAGGATCGCAGCCTGCTTTTCAGCTTCCGCATCAAGAATAGCGGATTCTTTCTTTCCTTCCGCTACAAGAACGGTGGATTTCTTCTCTCCTTCCGCCCTTAAGATGGCTTCACGGCGTTCCCGCTCTGCCTTCATCTGTTTCTCCATGGCATCCTGAATCGCTGCCGGAGGCATGATATTTTTAAGTTCCACACGGTTTACCTTAATTCCCCATGGGTCTGTGGCAATATCAAGGGTTTCTCTCATCTTTGCATTGATCGTCTCTCTTGAGGTTAACGTCTGATCCAGTTCCAGGTCACCAATGATATTACGAAGGGTCGTAGCCGTCAGATTTTCAATGGCCATGATGGGATTCTCAACGCCGTATGCATAAAGCTTCGGGTCTGTGATCTGGAAAAATACTACCGTATCAATTCTCATGGTAACGTTATCCTTGGTGATAACCGGCTGAGGCGGGAAATCTGCCACCTGCTCTTTTAAATTTACTCTTTTGGCCACCCGGTCAAGAATAGGCATCTTAATATGAACGCCTACGGACCATGTTTCCAGGAAAGCGCCCAAACGCTCTACAACCAGGGCCTGCGCCTGGGGAACGATCCTGATACAGGATGACAATAACGCAAGAATAACAATCAATATAATAATAACTGCTGTAAATCCAACTGGTCCCATATTATAATTCCTCCTGTTCCATACTCACAATTAATTTTACGCCTCTTATTTCCTTTACTTCCACCATAGCATCAACGGGATATACTTTGTCGTCCTCCAACGCCCTGGCCGTCCACTCCTGGCCGTTTAGGATCGCTGCACCTTTGCTCTCCGCATTGTTAATCTCAACCGTAACCCTGGCTTTTTTTCCAATGAGACTTTCCCAATTGGTCTTTACCGTGTTCCGGTTTACATACTTTAAAGCAAAAGGCCTGGTAAAGAAAAGAAGAACAAATGATACAATTACAAATACCGCCAGCTGCACCTGGGTATTTACCCCAAACAGCGCCAGCACAAATGCAACCAATGCTCCTCCCGCAAACCAAACGGTCGTTAAGGCCATGGTTACCGCTTCAGTTCCAAGAAGCACTACAAATACAATAAGCCAATAGACTGCTGCCATCTTATCATTCCCCTTCCCTGCCATTGTAGGCAAAGCTGCCTGGCAAATCTATCTGTGGACATGCGTTATCGTTTAGCCACGCCATTCATAATTTGTCGGAAAGAACATATTTACGAAGGGCACATGTCTCAATATGGCTGAACTACTTCTATCATACTATATGTTCCAATATTTCTCAATATTTCTGCAGTAAAAAGCCTTACAATTTTCTGACAGTTACATCCGCCGCTGTCTGGCAGCCTCAAACATCAATACAGAGGCCGCAACCGCCGCGTTTAAGGATTCTACCTTCCCTTTCATGGGGATCTTTACATAAGCATCCGCCAGCGCTGCCGTTTCATCTGTCAGGCCGTTTGCTTCATTTCCCACTAAAAAGCCTGTATCAACAGTATAATCCTCTTTTTCATAATTATTCCTGCCATTTAAATGTGCCGCATACAATCTGACCCCGCCGGCTTTTAGGGCCTTTAAAGAGGCCGTAAGGTCTTTCGTATAAACAAATGGAACGCGGAAAACTGATCCCATGGTGGAACGGATTACCTTTGGATTATAAACGTCCGCCGTAGTATCGCTCATGAGCACACCGGTGATTCCAGCTCCTTCCCCGGCCCTGAGAATCGTTCCAAGATTCCCCGGGTCCTGAATGTTTTCCAAAATCATCAGAAACAAAGGGCCAGGTGCAGCCAGCAAGTCCTCTTCCTTAAAGGCATGCTGCCTGACAATGGCTAAAATCCCCTGAGGTGTCTGGGTATCTGACATGACCTTAAACACATCCTCCGAAACAACCTCGTACTTCACTTCTGACAAAAGCCTTTTATGGTCTTCAGCCTTTAAAAAACCTTCCGATACAAATACGCTGTCGATCCTGTCCACCGGAATTTCCTTAAACATGCGAAGGCCTTCCGCTACAAAGAGGCCGTTTAAATTTCTGACTTTGGCCTTCTTTGACAGGTTCATCACCTGTTTCACCCTTGCATTGGCACTGCTGGTTATCATAACGTACCTCTCTTTTATAAATTTTCCAGTTCTTCCAGCCACAGGCGGCTTACGGCATCACTTGGCATGCGTAAATCTCCCCTTGGGGATACTGCCACAGAACCTACCTTGGGTCCGTCAGGCATGCAGGAACGCTTAAACTGCTGGCTGAAAAATCTGCGGTAAAATACCTTTAACCATTTTAAAATGACTTCCTTCTCATAATTACCTGTAAAGGCGTAGACCGCCATGCGGTATACCTTCTCCGGCCGGCAGCCAAACCTTAAGATCTGGTACAGGAAGAAATCGTGAAGCTCATAAGGGCCTACCAGGTCCTCTGTCTTCTGGGCAATCTCTCCATCCTGAGGCGGAAGAAGTTCCGGGCTAACAGGCGTGTCCAAAACATCAAGAAGCACACCGCTTAAAGACTCTTCCCCGCAGGTATCCGCATAGTAGTGTACCAGATGGCGCACCAGGGTCTTCGGCACCGATGAATTCACTCCGTACATGGACATATGGTCGCCGTTATAGGTTGCCCAGCCTAGAGCTAACTCAGACATATCACCCGTTCCTATGACCATTCCATTCAGCTTGTTTGCCATATCCATTAACACCTGGGTCCTCTCCCTGGCCTGGGAGTTTTCATAGGTTACATCGTGAACATCCTCCCTGTGTCCAATATCCCGGAAATGAAGGCTTACGGCTTCCCTGATATTCACCTCTATAAGCTCAGCTCCAAGGGTTTTGGTCAGGGTGCATGCATTCTGATAGGTACGGTCCGTTGTTCCGAAACAGGGCATGGTCACCGCATGGATCTGATTTCTGGTGATTTCCAGCATATCAAAGGCCCGGACTGTCACAAGAAGGGCAAGAGTGGAATCTAAGCCTCCGGATATTCCTATCACCGCATGCTTACAGCCAGTATGGGCAAGCCTCTTTTTTAAGCCCATAGCCTGTATGGAGAGAATTTCCTCACATCTTCTGTTCCTCTCCTTCTCATTGTCCGGGACAAAGGGCCTTGGATCAATGAATCTCTTTAAGTCCAGTTCCTTTTTCTTCATTTTAAAAGAAACCACCGTATAATTCGTATGGTCGGCTTTGGGAAAGGTTGTCATCCGCCGTCTTTCATGAATCAGCCTCTCCAAGTCCATATCCCCGTATATGGTTTCATTTCCAAAACGTTTGGATTCTGCAAGCAGAGAGCCATTTTCTGCTATGAGGTTCTGGCCGCCGAATACAAGATCCTGAGTGGATTCACCCTCTCCTGCGTTGGCATAGATGAAACCACATACCAGACTGGCAGAATGTCCCGTGATAAGGCTTCTCCGGTAAATATCCTTACCTGTTGTCTCATCGCTGGCAGAACAGTTTACGATCACCGTTGCTCCGGCGGTAGCATGGCGGATGGATGGAGGATTTGGAACCCATGCATCCTCGCAGACCTCCGCAGCCACGATAAGCTGGGGAATGTCCTCACATGCAAAAAGAATATTGGCTCCCATGGGAATCAGTTCATCTTCCCATTTTACCATCACAGGTATATCGTTTCCCGGCTGGAAATAACGCAGTTCATAAAACTCTGAATAATTGGGTAGATTCGTCTTTGGTACGATCCCTAGAATCCTGCCGTTTTGTATGGCAACGGCCGTATTATATAACTTTCCTCCCCATTCCCAGGGCATGCCTATAAAGCATAGAAGATCGTAGCCTTCCGTAGCCTTTAAAATCTCTTTAAGCTCCTTTCGGGCCTTTCTTAACAGGGCATCCTGCCCAAATAAATCGCCGCAGGTATAGGCCGTGAGGCAAAGCTCCGGAAACACCATGAGTTTTGCCTCACGTTTAATTCCCTCTTTTATCTGCTCACAAATCCGCTCCCTGTTAAATTCCGGGTCTGCTACCTTTACATCAGGGGTTGCCGCGGCAACCCGGATATATCCATGTTTCATCTCTTTTATCTCCTATCTATTCATTGCTACCATTTGGAATCCACTTGGCCTTTATGCTGTAAACACAGTCCATCAGCATGGTTGTAATCCATGTTATAGGATAACACCACATCACCGCTCCAAAACTGGGGAAAAATGGCACCAGCAGATTAATATAGATCATACGCAGTACACACATGTTTCCCACGCCGATCAGCATGGAAACCATTGTCCGCCCGCTGCCCCGGATACTGCCCATTAAAATCTGATGAATGGCTATGGTCCAGTAAAAAGGAAGCAGTATCAGCATGGTGGAATACCCATAGGCAATAACTTCTTCATCCGGCGAAAAGATTTTAAGGATATGTTCTGCATTCAGATACAAAATTACGGAAATGAATGCCGTATAGGCCATACTTATGGCAATGCCCTGAAACATTCCCTGCTTTACCCGTTTTGTTTTTTTTGCTCCGATATTCTGTCCGGTAAAGGTGGTAGCCGCCATACAGAAACTTTGAAGGGGAAGCATGGCAAATCCGTCAATCTTGCTGTAAGCACCGAATCCTGCCATAGCGGCAGAGCCAAAGCTGTTGACATTTGCCTGAACAATGACATTGGACAGGGAAATAATAGACTGCTGGATGCCGCTTGGAATGCCAAGCTTTAAAATACGTACCATCATCCTCCTGTCTATTCTGATTTTCCCAGGAATAAGCTGGTATATATCGTCTGTCTTAACCAATGCCCATACGACCAGGACAGAAGATACTGCCTGGGCAATAACTGTTGCATATCCCACTCCTGCCGTTCCCATGCCAAAGACCACCACAAAAACCAGATCCAGGACGATATTTATCACAGAAGACACGCAAAGATAATAAAGAGGCCTTTTGGAATCTCCCACTGCCCTTAAAATTCCTGCTCCCATATTATAGACAAGATTAAACAGAGAACCACAGAAAAATATTCTCAAATACGCTACAGAACTGGGCATGACCTTTTCCGGCGTCCCCATCCAGCTTAAAATCAAAGGTGACATAATCACCCCTAATACGATCAGGATCAGGCCTCCAATCAGACTTAATGCCATGCTGGTGTGAACCACCCAGTGAAGCTTCTTTTCATCCCTTGCCCCATAATACTGGGATATGATGACTCCTGCACCTGTGCCGATTCCCATAAACATGCCAATGATCAGATTGATCAGAGAGTTGCTTGAACCTACGGCAGCCAGGGCATCGCTTCCGATAAAATTGCCAACTACCACGGAGTCCACGGTATTATAAAGCTGCTGAAATAAGTTTCCGGCCAGAAGAGGCACAGAAAAAGCAAGGAGCTGTTTCCAGATTTCGCCTTCCGTCATGATGATCTGGTTTGTACTTTGCTTTTTTTTCACAAAATTCCTCCCTTCTTTTCCCAATTCCCCAATGAATATAAGTATACATCCATTTTCATAAATTGGGAAGCCGGATAATTTGAGGTTTACTTTCCAGGTGGTTTCGTGTACAATATTTTTTATATCCTACTAAACAGATAAGAATAATTAGGAAGGGGATTTTTACCATGAAATTTTCTACCAAGGGACGCTACGCCCTTCGTATGATGCTTGAATTTGCACTTCATCCGGGCGAATGCACAAAAATCAATCAGGTGGCGGAACGCCAGGAAATATCGGATAAATATCTGGAACAGATCGTCACCATCTTAAGCAGGGCCGGGTACGTGAAAAGCAGAAGAGGTGCCCAGGGCGGTTATTACCTGACAAAGGATCCTTCGGAGTATACCGTGGGCATGATCCTGCGCCTTGCTGAGGGAAGTCTGGTTCCCGTATCTTGTCTGGAAGATGAAGTCAACCCCTGCAGCCGTTCCCATAATTGTGCCACACTCATGGTATGGAAAAAGCTGGATCATGCGATCTCCGATGTGGTAGACGGCATCACCCTGGCAGATTTGGTGGAAGAACAAAAAAGGCTGGATGGCCAGGCCAATTATTACGAAATCTAAACAATGGCATATAAAAGTTCGTGTTCTCCAACGTCAGAGGAAAACACGAACTTTTTGAAACTTAAATTCATTCAGCCGTTTATTCCTTGCCAGTTAAAGTCCCATCGAATATTTCGCGGAAAGAGGAATCATGTTCAAGGAAAAGATCTACTAAAAGAGGATCAAAATGACTGCCTCTTCCCTGAGTAATAATCCCCAAACTTTTCTCGTGGGAGAAACTCTCTTTATACACACGTTTTGAGCGCAGCGCGTCATACACATCGGCCAAAGCCATAATACGCGCTGATATTGGAATTTCTTCCCTTTTAAACCCCTTTGGGTATCCGCTCCCATCCCATTTTTCATGATGGCAAAGTGTGATTTCCTTACCGACTTTGATGAATGCGCTTCCTGTATCCTTCTTTTCAATGCTGGCCAGGGTCTGATATCCGATGGTGGTATGGGTTTTCATGATCTCAAATTCCTCTGGTGTCAATTTGCCGGGCTTTAGCAGAACCCCATCCGGAATTCCCACCTTTCCAATGTCGTGCAAAGGACTGGCCTGGGTGATACCATCTATAAAGGCCCGGTCTATTTCCTTCTTATGAGCCCCCATTTCCCAAAGTTTTTCCGCAAGGAGTCTGCAGTATTGTGACGTTCTGACAATATGCTCTCCTGTCTCATCATCCCTGGACTCCGAAAGCTTTACTAACGCATGGATCGTGGCCATCTGAGAAGCGGATACCTCCGCCACCTTTTTCTGTACCAGATCTTCTAAATGATGATTATATTCCTCCAGCTTTTCCTCAATCGCCTTCGTACTGGTGATGTCCTGGATCGTGCCATGGACTTTGGCAAGCATTCCATTGGAATCCTTTGATCCCACAAACCGGATCTGAACCCACTTGATCCGGTCTCCCTCCATCAACAGCCGGTACCGGTATTCAGCAGGCACCATTCCGCTTTGCATATCATGATAAATTTGATTCACCAGTTTTTTATCATCAGGATAAACCTTTTGAAAATAAACCATCAGATCCGGTTCTACGGACTGGTCTGTCTCCAGGATTCTGTACATGGTGTCCGACCACCATAGCTTTTTTGTGCAAAGGCTCAGTTCCCAGTTTCCTATTAGTGCAATTTCCTGGGCTTCCCGGCGGGAGGCGTCACTTTTCTCCAATTCCCTGCTCTTTATTTCCAGCTGTTTTGACACGTCAACATACCGCTCCATGATCTCCGAGACCAGTTTGGTATAAGTCTGGTTATCCACCTGTTTTACAAAATGGTCAAGCATGGCTTTTACATATTCATCTGAACCCGACCGTTCCAATCCTATTCTTTGTCCCAGCAGGGCTGCGTCCGTCCGCCTCAATTTTCTTCCTCCTTAAGAAAATAGTCGATCCCCACATTGGTCAATTCTTTCAGCTGTCTGATTGCGGCTTCCTGCGCCGCAGGAGTATCAAGGATACTTCCATGCTGAGGTGCGATCAGGGAAATATCCAGCTCCTCTATCCGTTCAAGGGCATACTGCAGCGCCTTTTTCGATGGCATAATTCGCTGGTGAAAGTCTAGAATTCCCTTTATCTGGCATGCTTTCCGGGTGATGGGACAGATCTTAAAAGGCGTACAGTCCCTGCATTCCGTGCCGATCCTTGTATATAAGTCCCAGTTGTAATCGTAGCTTCCGAAAATATCGCTGCTGAATAATGTTTTTGTCTTCACATCATAAGTAATGAAGCTGCCCGGTGAGTGGGAATAAGGCGTCCTGATAAATTCAAGACGCCTGCCGCTGGCAAATTCAAAATGAAATCCTAATTGTTCAATGCACTGCTTCGGTGTACTCATGGAATAATAATTGATGAAAATATTGTTTTCATGATGGGAAATAATTTTTAAATCTTCGCTGTTAATGAGCGTTTCTATATGGGGAATATTACCGCATAAATCCGGATCATAGTGCTGATAAATCAGGCGGCTGATCTTGCCCGGGCTGATTCCCGTGCGCATAACTTTTAACATAACTGTGCTGAAATCATCACGGCTTCCGCTGTCGATGAGCACTGCTTCACCACCGTCTACTATTAGGTAAGGATTGCAGTGAAGACCTGCACTTTCGTCAAAAAAGCCTACCCAGTAAATCCCTTCTGCAATTTCGACATACTCTTTGTAATTCAAATCCTGCTTATTCATTTGTATTGTCCTCCAATATATAATTGGCTGCGTTCCTTTCCTTCTATGGCATGCCGTTCGGCATAAAAATTCTGCCATGTAAATACTGCATATTATGACATAATATACCATATTTATTTTTATAAGTCTATTTTTTCCAGCCTGCCGTTTAAAATAATCAGATTACCACAAGGCCGGATAACAGCACAGAGACCCGCAGGGTTTGGCCTGCGGGCCTCTGTGCTGAAATACGGTTATACTTAGCCTTTTAAAAGAATTTAGCCACATAGCCCTGGATAAAGATCACCAGAACAATAACAGGAAGAACAAACGTTACATAAGCCCTTGCCCATCTGGGAAAGCGGATTCCCCTTCCTTCGTTGGCTTCCTTCATGAAATTCTCATATCCCCAGCCATATCTGGAGGTGCAGAAAGCCAGATAGATCAGACTTCCTAAGGGAAGTAAGTTATTGCTGATAATAAAGTCTTCCAAGTCCAGCACATTGCTTCCTTCGCCAAAAGGCATAAATCCGCTCCACACATTAAATCCAAGCACGCAGGGCAGAGATAAAAGGATAATGGCTGCTGCATTCATCCACACCGCTTTTTTTACGGTGCATCCAGTTAAATCCGTTGCAAAAGATACGATATTCTGGAATACTGCAATTACCGTGGAAATAGCTGCAAATGACATAAAAAGGAAGAACAGACTTCCTAACAGTCTTCCGCCTGCCATATTGTTAAATACGTTGGGCAGAGTCA
>POVV01001122.1_pt1 | contig 10983 bp, 10 predicted proteins | sample 1560271 | NCBI WGS metagenome assembly POVV01 (sample SAMN08337232, study PRJNA429181) | Bioreactor metagenome, whole genome shotgun sequencing project. | biome: cows' rumen and soil; feature: anaerobic; isolation source: anaerobic chemostat enrichment culture, galacturonate as sole carbon... | reverse complement strand
TGCGGGCGGAGAGTTTCTATAATCTGGCGACAACCATTGAGCAACTGGATGCGGCAGGCGGTTTGGGCAGGCGGATTGTTGAATCCTATGGCGGGAAATCTTTGCATCAACTGTCCCATGGCGAATCTTTCTTCGCTGTGTTCCAAAACAGATTTGGCGGTAATGGACTGTATATCCTTGATGAGCCGGAAGCGGCTTTATCGCCTGTCAGGCAGATGGCTCTGCTGACGCGCTTGCATGAACTGGTTAAGCAAGACTCACAATTTATTATCGCGACGCATTCACCCATTGTTATGGCCTATCCGGACAGTATGATCATTCAGCTGACGCCGCAGGGCCTGTGTCAGATTGATTACCGGCAAACAGAGCATTATCTGGTCATGAAAGAATTTGCCAATAATCCTGAAAAGATGTTAAAAATCCTAATGGAAGAATAAGTAGAGTTGAAGAACTGGAAATGCCAAAAGGTGTCATGGGGGGATTGGCATTCTCAGAACGAAAGTTATATGGACTAGGATGGCCCTAGACATCAAAAGGTTTTGAGCATATACTAAGAGTAATATAGGGTTTTAAAAGAAGGGAGCGATTAAAATGAATGACTTTATGGATTTGTGTCTTAAGAGACAAAGCTGCAGGAATTTTGCAGATCAACCGGTAGAACGCGAAAAGCTGGTCAAATGTGTTGAGGCGGCTCGCCTGGCCCCCTCTGGCTGTAATGGACAACCTTGGAGTTTTGTTATTGTGGAAAACCCGGAAATTGTGGGTAAGATCGCAGAATGCACTCAGCAGCTTGGAGTAAATTCCTATATTTCCCAAGCAAAAGCTTTTTTTGTTGTGGTTGAAGAACACGCAAATTTAATGCCCCAGCTAAAGAATCTTGTGGACAGCCAATATTTTGCTCCCGGCGATATTGGATCGGCGGTTGCCTATCTTTGTCTGGCAGCCGAATCACAAGGAATCGGTACTTGCATCCTAGGCGTTTATAACAGAGAGATAATCAAATCATTGCTGAACATCCCGCAGGAAAAACATATAGGCGGGTTAATTGCAGTTGGATATCCGGCAGATCCTACGGTACGAAAAAAATCCCGCAAACCATTGGAAGAAATCCTCCGGTTCGTTTAAACATCCGGTCACCTCACTTCTCAGCAATAAAAGCCCCTGTCAAAGCCTTGGTTTATAACCGGCTTTAACAGGGGCTTTTTATTTATATATACCGTCAGGCAGCTCTTACACTCTTACGTCAGTGCCACCACAACATAAGCGGCGGCAACCAGAATCACTTCCAGGAAGGCAATGGGCCGTAAGGTTTTGAGAAAGTCGGCCTTGAAGTAATCCAGGGTCACCAATAAACAGAGGTGGGCCGGGGAGAGCATTTGCCCGGCGGAGCCGGCGACAAAGCAAAACATAACCAGGTTAATATCACCAGGGGCCAGCGCCAGCAGGAAGGGGAAGGTAATTACGACAAAGCCCTGGGCGGTGCCTGTCAGGATACCGCCGGCAAAGGCAATGGCGCCAATAATGACGGCGTTGGAGACGGCTAAGCTGTTAAGCAATGCGGCGATCTCCTGAACGGCGCCGCTTTGCTGTAAAATGTGCTGGAAAAACAGAATGCCGGCAATACCCCACAACAGCTTGCGGTCAAGGGCGTGGCGCAGCATTGCGCTGACTTCCTGCAAAGGCTGGCGCAGAATCAGTGCCATGGCGGCAACCACCAGCCCCATGGATAGGGCTGCCGATAATTTTAGGAATACAATCAGTACAAAGTTAACCAAAATAGGACCTGTCGCCAGCGCGATATAGCGGTAACCGGTATCGCCGGTGCCGCCGGAATCAGTGGCAGCTGCCGTCTGGGGAGTGATCTGCCGGCTTTTGAGCGGCGTAATAAAAAACAGCCAGCCAATGACTAAAGAGAGGGCGGTGACCCACACCATATTGGCGATCAGGGCGCTGAGCGGTATGCCGGAAAGCTGGCTGGCCAGGAGCATACTGGTGAAAATAGGATTGCTAAACTCCCAGACATGGCGGAACCAGTAGTTAATGGCTGTCTTGGTTTCGGCTTTCAGATTAAAAGGCTTACTTGCGCTTTCTACCAGCGGCGCGGAAAAAATGGCGCCGCCCAAGGAGGGTAAAAATCCGAGAAAAGCAGGCATCAAGGGCAGCAAAATCCGGTCACTGCGCAGCAGCCGGCGGGAGGTTACCATCAGGCCGTCGATAATGCCGCTGGTTCGCAGCTGATGCTCAAGACACATGACAAAATACAAGGCAAAAAGTATTTCCCAGGTGCTGTAACTGCTGACCAGGTTCTTTAGGGCAGTGCCTAAATGCTGTAAGGTAAGGCCGGATAAAATAAACAGCAGGCCGGAACCGGCCAGCATGGCATTGCCCATTTTTACTTTACGGTTAAGCAGAAAAACGATAAGTCCCAGGGTGAGGAAAATTTTTAGTACGGCAAACATGATAAAACAACAACTCCTACATCTCAATAAGTGTAAACACTGCATTGTTCACCGGCGCTGCCGGAGGGAAATATTGCGGTTTATGTACTTATATTAGTCCTAATCTGCTGGCATTTCAAGGATTAATTACTATTTGTTCGGTTATCCTGTCAGGCCTGATTGATGCGGGGCACAGGAAGCTGCGCGCAAAGGAAAAAGGGATATTCGCGCCCGGGCGGGGCAGCGACTATCCCTTTGGTATTACCAGGCACTATTTCACTTTGTTGATTTGCAAAGAAGCGGCTATTTTGGCGTTTAACCTAAGCAGTTGTTGAACCGAGTCGGGGTCAAAACCGTAGGCCTGGGCGGTTGCGATTACTTCGTGCCAGGCTTTGTCCACAGCCGGAGCATGGTAGTCGCCGTTGGTCTCGTAAAACCGGCCGTCTGCAGCTGTCTCCTGTTCCGGGGTACGCCCGACAAGCCAGTCGATGCTTACCCGGAAATAATCGGCGATGCGGCATAGTGTGGCAATATCCGGTTCCCGGCGGTTAACTTCCCAGGAAGCCAAAGTGGAACGTTCGACCTTAAGAATGGCTGCCAATTCTTCTTGGGTTAATTTGCTTCTTAATTGTTTGATTTTTTCTCCGAGAGTTCTCATAAGCCACGCTCCTTACTTACTGCTTACAATAACGCGCTTACGCCCCGGATTCAATTATTGTGTCCATAAGACAATAATTGGAAGGGATTTTGGGAACGATTGGCGAAAATTAGTGTCGTAAAGACACTAATAAGGCTTGGATACAAGGGGGCGTTTGTGGTGGAGATAATTTGGCCAAAGGCGAGCGAGGATGAGTCAGCTAAAAGTTCCCGCCGGGAGCTGATTGGTCGCATGGCTATCGGAGTAGCGCATGAAATTAGAAATCCACTGACTGTGATTAAAGGTTATTTACAGCTGCAAGAGAAAAAATCAACATATTGCAACGGTGACTCATTACGTATTATATATCAGGAAATACACCAGATCGAAACAGTAATAACCAGTATGCTGTCCTTGGCTCAGAATAAGGCGATTAACAGGATGCCGGAAAATCTCAACCACATACTTGCGCACCTGTATCCGGCTGTTCAGCAGGCTGCCGCCAGGAACGGCATTATCACCGAATTGCTGCTGCCCGAACATTTGCCAAGGCTGGCCTTGGATGCCGCGGAGATCGGCGAGTTAGTGCTGCATCTGGCTTATAACGGTATCGAAGCCATGCAGCCTGAGGGCAGATTAACCATCGGTGCAGAGCAAACAGCCGGCACAGTTACTTTGTATGTGCAGGATGAAGGCAGCGGCATTCCCCCGGAGCAAAGGGAACGGATTTTTGAGCCGTTTTATACCACAAAATCAGGCAATACCGGTCTGGGACTTGCCATTAGCCTCAGTATTGTCGAAAGGCATCAGGGAAAAATTGAAATTGTTTCAGGCGTGGGAGCAGGCAGCGTCTTCAAAGTCATGTTTCCGGTCCTGGAGCAGTAAGCGGGAGCTGCGGTACAGGATATCCCGTTGCTCCTTTGTGGATAACATGGTAATATATAACACAACTAATGCAGGGACGGTGAGTAATATGGAGTATGTAATGTCCCGGCTAACCGCCGGTGCCTATGTAATTGCTGTTGAGGATACCACTACCTGGGATAGTATGACCTATAGCAACCTGTATGTATTGGAGCAGGACAGCCAGGTTATCCTGGTGGATGCCGGGCTGAAGGTTTACCAGCCGCTTGTGGTTGCGGCGCTGGCCGAAATCGGGATACAGCCGGATCAGGTTACCCATGTGCTCTTGACCCATGGACACCGTGATCATGTCGAGGGGGCCGCTCTGTTTACCAATGCCCGGAAATTTATCCACAGCGCTGACCGGCCCATGCTGGCATCGCCGCTGGCCGCGCAGGTTGCCAAATTCACCCCGCAGGCTGAAGCCGGCACGTTTGCCGCCCCAGGCCTTAATGGGCTGGAAGTGGTGTTGGTCAATACTCATTCGCCGGGTTCGGTGGCTATCTACGATCACCGCTCGCAGGCGCTGTTTGTGGGCGACTTTTTCTGTTACTTTGGCGAAGCTTTGCCTGAGGGCCGGCTGGTTACGAATAGTGAGGCTATTAAGCGGGGATCTTGTCAGTATGTGGCCGGGCAGGCGGCTGCCGGCGGGCAGGAATTTGCTGCTTTTATGCAGGGACTTAGCCGGCTGCTTGCTTACCGGCCTGAATTTTTCTGTACCGGGCATGGTGTCGTTCTGTGCGAGGACATTCACAGCTTCTTACACAACATGTGGCAGAGTGGCACCCAAACCCGTAAAGTCGAATAAAGGATAAAGGAGAGATATTTCATGGATTTTACTTTTGCCCATAACAACATCAATGTACTTAATCTGGAGAAAAGTATGGCTTTTTACCAAGAGGCGCTGCAGCTTACCGAAAGCCGGCGCATCGAGAAACCGGGCTTTACCATCGTGTATCTTGGCGACGGCCAAACACCGCATAAGCTGGAGCTTACCTGGATTAAAGACCGAAAAGAGCCGTATAAGCTGGGCGAAAACGAGTTTCATCTGGCCTTTACCACCAATGATTTTGACAAAGCTTACGCGCACCACAAGGCTATGGGCTGTATTTGTTACGAGAACAAGGAGATGGGCATTTACTTTATCTCCGATCCTGACGGATATTGGCTGGAAGTCCTGCCTGCCGGGTTTTAGCATAGCGCAGGGCTGACAGACCGGTTTATTTGAAAAGCAAATTTGAGCTTATCCATAAAGGCAGGGACAGTTATGTTCCAGCCTTTATGGATTTTTTTTATGAATTTCTAATTGACATTTTGTGAAACCTATCATAGAATAACATATGAACATATAATCACATGATGTGAGGTGGAATTACCATGAAGGTATTAGAGAAAGACATTAGAGATATTTGTGAAGACCGTTGTGTTCATCCTCAGACTGTGTGTCTGGCCAAAGCCGCCATGCTGAAGGACGACAAGGTGCAGGATTTGGCCGAGATGTTTAAAATACTGGGCGATCCGACGAGGATTAAAATCCTGCACATATTATCCAGAGGCGAGATGTGTGTATGTGATATTGCTGAAACGCTGGGGATGAACCAGTCGGCGGTATCCCATCAACTGCGCACACTGCGCGGTGCCAGACTGGTGAAGTTCCGTAAAGCAGGCAAAGAAGCCCTGTATTCCCTGGATGATGATCATGTAATCTCCCTGATGTGTCAGGGATTAGAGCATATTTCTCATGAAGACAGGAGGTAGGAAAATGGAAAAACAAGATGACATTCATTGCGGCTGCGGCTGTTGTGGGGGAGAGGCAGCCGCGGCCGTCAGTGAAGGCGGTGTTGCCGCTCTTGGTAGTGATAAGTTGATTCAGGCCACTTTTTTGGTTGACGGGTTAGATTGCGCCGATTGCGCGGCAAAGGTGGAAAAAGCCGTTCGCCGCCTTACCGGGGTGGTGGATGCGCAGATGAATTTTGCCGCCGCGAAACTGAAGGTGAATTATGATGCTGCCAGGCTGGCAGATGTTGATATTGAAAACGTGATTACCGGCTTTGGTTATCGCGTGGGCGTGAGTCCGGCGGCACAGGCTGCTCCGGGGTATCAAAAAACGGTCTTCCGTATCTCCGGCTTAGACTGTGCCGATTGTGCGGCTAAACTGGAGAAACGCGTTGCTGCCGTGTCCGGAGTGCGTGCGGTGCAGTTGAATTTTGGCACCGGCAACATGGCGGTAGAGCATAGCTGCCAGATCAGGGAGATTATCCAGGCCGTGGAGCAGGCCGGTTATGAAGCGGTTGAGGGCAGTGAACCGGCAGCGGCGGCTGTTGATAAACAGGCATGGTGGCTAAAGCCGCGGATGCTGGCCACCCTGGTGTCAGGTGTTCTGGTGGCTGGTGGTATGGTCATGGATTGGATGGCAGTAAATGAACAGGCGACAATCACCACCTATGTCCTGGCCATGCTGATCGGCGGTTATCATGTGGCCAAAAGCGGTTTGTACGGACTGAAAAGCATGACCATGGACACTAACTTTCTCATGGTAATTGCCGTTACCGGCGCGGCAGCCATTGGTGAATGGAGCGAGGGGGCGACCGTAGTCTTTCTCTTTTCTTTAGGAAATGCCCTGCAAGCCTATACCCTGGATAAGACCCGGGACTCCATCAGGGCACTCATGGAGCTTGCGCCGCGCGAGGCTCTGGTAAAACGCGATGGCGAGGAGTTGCGGCTGCCGGTAGAAGCCATTGTTATTGGTGATATTATTATTGTTAAGCCGGGTGAACGGATTGCGATGGATGGCACGGTGGTGAGCGGGATGTCGGCGGTCAATCAGGCCGCGATAACCGGCGAATCCATGCCTGTGGAAAAACAGGCCGGCAGCAACGTATATGCCGGTACGGTCAATGAGCAAGGGGCTTTGGAAATTGTAGTAGACAAATTGGCGGAAGACTCCACGCTGGCCAAAATTATGCATATGGTGGAGGAAGCCCAGGCCAAGAAAGCTCCTTTGCAGCAAATGGTGGATGTTTTTGCGAAATACTATACCCCGGCAGTCATTCTGGCCGCCGTAGCCCTAACCCTGGTGCCGACGTTTGTATTTCATGAACCTTTTGATGTATGGTTTTACCGGGCGCTGGTCCTTCTGGTTATTTCCTGCCCGTGCGCGCTGGTTATTTCCACACCGGTGTCCATTGTATCGGCCATTGGCAATGCTTCGCGCAATGGGGTGCTGATCAAAGGCGGCGCCTATCTGGAACAAATGGGGAAAATCCGGGCGGTAGCCTTTGATAAGACCGGTACGTTAACGGTTGGTAAGCCCAAGGTGACTGATGTGCTGCCGTTGGCAGGCCTGACGGCGGAGGAGCTGCTGCGTACGGCGGCAGCGGTGGAAAAGTGGTCGGAGCATCCGCTGGCTGAGGCCATTGTTGCTCACGCAGGCAATCATAACCTGCCGCAGGTCACTAACTTTCAGGCGCTTGTCGGCCGGGGTGCCCAGGCTGAGTTTGACGGGCAAACCGTATATGTGGGAAATGCGCGGCTCTTTGAAGAATTAGGACATGAGCTTACTGCGCTTGAAAATGATTGGTCGCTATTGGAAGCTCAGGGCAAAACCGTGATGCTGGTGGGAACTGACAAGGACGTTTATGGCATGCTTGCGGTAGCCGACGTCTTGCGGGATAACAGCACGGAGGCCGTAGCTGCCATCAAGGCTACCGGAGTGGAGCAGGTGGTTATGCTGACAGGCGATAATAACCGGGTAGCGGGCGCCATCGCCGGGAAACTGGGCCTGGATGCTTTCTATGGCGAGCTGCTGCCGGCTGACAAAGCAACAACCCTAAAAGACATGGCAAGCCAATATGGCAGTGTGGCCATGGTGGGAGACGGGGTAAATGATGCTCCGGCCCTGGCGACCGCCGATGTGGGGATCGCCATGGGGGTTGCCGGTTCAGATACGGCGCTGGAAACTGCAGATATTGCGCTGTTATCGGACGATTTGAGCAAGCTTTCCTATGTTATGAGGCTCAGCCGCAAAACCGTGTCTATCATCAAGCAGAACATTAGCTTTTCCCTGGGGCTTAAGCTGCTGTTCGTTGTGGCTACCTTCTTCGGCTTTGTCAATCTCTGGCTGGCGGTGCTGGCCGATACCGGGGCCGCTTTGCTGGTAACGCTGAACGGCATGCGTCTGGTGCGTGAGATCAAGTAATTTAGAGCAAATAAGACAACCGGCACCCTGATCAGGGTGCCGGTTGTTATTTGGCTGGCTAATCCGATTAGTAGGTTTCCACAAACACTTCAAAGTGTGCTTGCGGATGGGCGCAGGCCGGGCACAGCTCGGGAGCCTGGTCGCCTGTGTGGATATGACCACAGTTGTTGCATTTCCATTGAACGGCAGCAGGCTTTTTGAAGACAGTGCCTTCCACGATATTGTTATACAGTTTTTTGAAGCGGTTTTCATGGTGTTTTTCCACTTCGGCGATGTTGCGGAAAATAGTGGCAATAGCCGGGAAGCCTTCCTGGTCGGCAACATCGGCAAAGGCGGGATACAGGTCGGTCCATTCTTCATTTTCGCCTTCGGCGGCAGCCTTAAGATTGGCTTTGGTGTCGCCCCAGGCTACCGGATAGTCGGCCTGGATGTTAACCATTTCACCGTCTAAGCACTCAACCAGAAACTTAAAGAAACGCTTGGCATGTTCTTTTTCGTTATCGGCAGTCTCAGTGAAGATGTTGGAGATTTGTACATAACCTTCTTTTTTGGCAGTGGAAGCATAATAGGTGTAACGGGTTCTGGCCTGTGACTCACCCGCAAATGCTTTCATCAGATTTTCTGCAGTTTTAGTTCCTTTTAATGATTTCATACGGATCCTCCTCATGTTTTACGCTTAAGATGGTAGAAAACCGCCGGAATTCTTATTGACAGCATGGTTTTCTAGTATAATAATTACTACAAAGTAACCGAAAATCCTGCCGGCAGCCTGAAAATAATCTGGCGGCAAAGCGGGAGGAGAACCAGGGATGGGCAGCGAATCCTTCTGGAATTCGCTGAAAATAGGTTTGCCGGATAAGTTTAGCCGGAGTATCTTGCTGTGATCCTGCAGTTGGCAGCTATAAGGAGTGATCATTAATGCAGGCGATCGTTATTGGGATTGCAGCCTCACTGTTTTTTGCGTCCACTTTTGTGCTGAACCGGTCAATGGACCTGGCCGGTGGCAGTTGGATATGGAGCGCTGCCTTGCGCTATCTGTTTACCGTGCCGTTTTTGCTGCTGATTGTTTTGTCCAGGAACAATCTGCAGGCATTGATTACCGAGATGAGAGCCCGGCCTGGCGCGTGGCTGCTATGGAGTACCGTCGGGTTTGGGCTGTTTTATGCGCCTTTATGTTTTGCCGCCGCCTACGGTCCGGCCTGGCTGGTGGCGGGAACCTGGCAAATCACCATTGTTGCGGGGTGTTTGCTGGTACCGGTCTTCTTTCAGAAAGCAGTACCGCAGGGGGCCGGCCGTTTGGGACTACCGCTAAGGGAACTGGCGACATCCCTGTTTATTTTACTGGGGGTTGTGCTTATTCAGCTGCAGGCAGCCCGCCACACCGCCTTGGGTGATTTGGCGGCAGGTTTTTTTCCTGTCCTTATTGCCGCTTTTGCCTATCCGCTGGGTAACCGGAAAATGATGGCGGTGTGCCAGGGCAAACTGGATGTGTATCAGCGGGTATTAGGCATGACCCTTGCCAGTATGCCTTTTTGGCTGCTGTTGTCTGCTTACGGTACTGTAACCGTTGGTTTGCCGGACTGGAATCAGATAGTACAATCGCTGCTTGTTGCCGTGTGCTCGGGGATTATTGCGACAGTACTGTTTTTTTACGCCACCGACCTGACTAACGGGGATGCCAAAAAGCTGGCTGCCGTTGAAGCCACCCAGGCAGGTGAAGTGGTGTTCGCCATTTTGGGTGAGGTAGTGTTTTTAGCGGCGCCAATACCTTCAGGCTACTCTTTGGCAGGCATTGCCGTGATTATTGCCGGCATGGTGGCACATAGCATTAATTCTCATAAACAGTAAAAACGGCAATACTGTGTTAATTTGGAATTTTTTCATAATAGGCTATTGCGCTGCCGTCCGGAATACGTTATACTTTTAACAAATGCCGATCCGAAGATTGGCTCTGTCAGTTGTATTAATATTAGCGAGAACTGAATAGGTAAGACATATCCACGAAGGGTAACCGGACTACATTGTCCTGCCCTTCGTGGTTTTTTATTTTGGGAGGTGTAGCGGATACTGTATTTTAGCTTTGAGAAATAACGGGAAAAAGGAGAGAAACACTATGTTGGAACAACGTATTGAAAATTATTGGGATGGACGTGCTGACAGCTACAACGAAGTGGTACAACGGGAAATGGCCTGCCGGAAAAAACAGGCCTGGGAGTCACTTTTGCGCAAGTATGCCGGGGAGCAGGATAATCTCAGGGTATTGGATGTGGGAACCGGCCCGGGATTTTTCGCTATCTTACTGTCCGGACTTAACTATTCGGTTACTGCTGTTGATAAATGTGAGGAAATGTTGCGACAAGCCCGGAAAAATGCAGCCTTGGCAGGAAAGACCATAAAATTCCTGAAAGCCGACGCGCATGCCGTTGATTTGCCTGACAGGAGTCTGGATTTGATTGTATCCCGAAATGTAACCTGGCTGCTGCCTAACCCGCTGGAGGTGTATCAGGAATGGCACCGGCTGTTAAAACCAACAGGCAAAGTACTGGTTTTCGATGCCAACTGGCATTTGCATCTAAGTGATCCGGAGCTTCAGGCTGAGCATGACAGGTATGTAGCGTTAGCCATGGCAAAAGGCTACAGGCACAATATTTCACCTGCGCAGCAGCAAGAGAATGAAGCGATTGCCCGCAAGTTACCGCTGACCTATGAAAAGCGTCCGTTATGGGATGAGCAGGCTTTCCGCCGGTGCGGTTTTCAGCAGGTAGTAATTGAAGAAAATATCAGTCCCCTGGTTCATGATGAAATGG
>POVV01001121.1_pt1 | contig 10998 bp, 4 predicted proteins | sample 1560271 | NCBI WGS metagenome assembly POVV01 (sample SAMN08337232, study PRJNA429181) | Bioreactor metagenome, whole genome shotgun sequencing project. | biome: cows' rumen and soil; feature: anaerobic; isolation source: anaerobic chemostat enrichment culture, galacturonate as sole carbon source...... | reverse complement strand
TTCCGGCGGATCAGCTCTGTGCCGCCAAGCATATTGCTCCACTGGTCATCTCCTCCAAACTGCATGTTGCAGCCGTAACGGTTGAACAGCTCATAGAAGTCAAAGCTCTGCATGATCATGTAGTTGAATTCCAGGAAGCTTAAGCCCTTTTCCATACGCTGCTTATAGCATTCCGCGGTCAGCATGCGGTTGACGGAAAAATGGGGACCAACCTCTCTAAGGAAATCGATGTAATTTAAGTTCAACAGCCAGTCTGCATTATTAACCATAAGAGCCTTTCCTTCAGAAAAGTCGATAAAACGGCTCATCTGCTTTTTAAAGCAGTCACAGTTATGCTGGATTGTTTCCACTGTCATCACCTGCCGAAGATCGCTTCTTCCGGATGGATCTCCAACCATACCGGTTCCGCCTCCGATCAGTGCGATGGGCTTATTGCCTGCCTCCTGAAGGCGCTTCATTAAGCACAGGGCCATAAAATGACCTACGTGAAGGCTGTCGGCCGTGGGATCAAATCCGATATAGAATATGGCTTTTCCTTCATTTACCATCTTGCTGATTTCTTCTTCGTTAGTCACCTGGGCGATCAGGCCGCGGGCCTTCAATTCGTCATAAATTGTCATCATTATTCTCCTTTTTCATAAAAATAAGCCCCGTCCTATCAAAAGGACGAGGCTGAAGTCTCGTGTTACCACCTTAAGTTTATAAACAGCTCACGCTGTCTACCTCTTTGAGTACCTGATGCGATACTCTAGCACAATAACGGGTGCGGGAATCCGTCGCAGCCTACTTGGCATCTTAGCCGTTTGGTGCGAAGCTCAAAGATGTATTCGCAATCCGTATTCCACGCGCCTCTCATCTGCCGGCTGCTTTCTGTGTGGTCCATCGTACTGCTACTTGTTCTTATCAACGCTTTTACTTGTTTATGAAGTTATTGACTAGTATATGTTGTTTTGTTTTATTTGTCAAGAGGGGGGTTTTTATTTTTTTATAAGTCGGGATATAACACAAAACCTCTCTTTTTATTATTTCTCTTCAGGAGTTTTCTGTCAGTGATATAGCAATCATACCCAAGCTCCATTCTCATCAACCCGGTATCCATCCGGCGTGATCGTATTCATCAGGCATCCTCCTGACTGATTCAGATAATACCATTTGTCATGGACATTGATCCAGCCCACCGCCATAGATCCGTCAAGGTTCATGTAATACCATGTTCCGTTCCACATCACCCAGTCTGTTTTCATTGCACCGCTCTGGTCCATAAAATACCAGATTCCGCCGACTTCATTCCAGCCGGTGGCCATATAGCCGGTCAGTCCAAAATAGTACCATGTTCCGCTGACTTTTACCCACTCTTCCTTGGGATACGATCCATCCTGTCTTTGGAAGCGCCAGCCTTCTCTATCCTTTTTCCAGCTTCCCTTTGTTTCATCGGAGCGGTTTTTTATGCCATAGTCTCTGTCTGAGTCAGAACCGCCGCCGGTATTCTTTCCCGGTACAGGCTCTGGCTCTGGTTTTGGCTCTGGCTCTGGTTTTGGCTCCGGCTCCGGTTTTGGCTCCGGTTCCGGCTTAGGTTCCGGTTCCGGTTCCGGATCATTGATTCCTGGCAGATCCGCACCTGCACCTGCCCTCCTTATGACACTGTCCTTTGCCGGACGCAGGAAATCTCCGAATACGATTCTTCCATTAACTCTGGTAAAGCACTCAGCAGTATTCAGGGAAAGGAAGTTATCGGCTGTTATGGCATTCATTCCGTTCTGATAAAAATAATTATTGCTTATTTCTCTGGCTGCAATTTTATCATCGTATACTTTATCAAGGGAGGCACTGTAGGATGCAGTTCGATATGATACATTATTTACCACAATGCCGTCGGCTGTTAAATTTCCTTCTGAATCTGTCTTATAAGGACTGGGACGCATGATGATGTTAAAACGCTGGTTATCAAAGGAGGTATTATTTTCGATGGTCAGTTCTCCCGGATTAAAATTATCTGTAATTCCATCCAGATTATTGTGGAATGCCACACTGTTTCTTAAGATGTTCCTGACCTCCCGGCCTTCTCCTCCCAGCTTGAATCCATTGTTCCCATTATTGTATGCCACACAATTTTCAATAATGGTCCTTCCGTTAGGGCCGTCGGACAAGGTATTGTACAGATCCCAGCCATCATCCGCATTATCATGAGACACGCAGTTTACAAACCGGTTATCATCGCCGGAACAGGATTTTGAGGCAAATCCGTCTGCATTGATCCTTGAGCCGTCAATGTTTTCATAAGACTCACAGTTTTCAATCAGGTTATAGGAGGGCCACAATGCCCTGCTGCCCCGTGACTTTGTGATCGTAAGACCCGCATCACTGGAAGTGTTGTGGATCAGAGAATCTTTCATCACATTGTGACTGCCGTGGATCATCACGCCTCTGCTTCCTTCCACATTCTTACCGTCCACATCAAGACCTGTTACATCCCAGTAATCGGAATCCAGAACAAATATCTTTCCGCTTCCTGCTATTTTTACCGCTCCTCTTGCAGTCAGTGCTTTCCTGGCATCTTTATTTCCGGATGAACTGATGGGAATCTGGAACGGTCCGTACGTTCCTTCTGCCATGTAGATCGTTCCGCCGGGAACCAGTCTGTTTATCGCTGACTCCATAGACATAGGTGCCTCCATGGTTCCGGCTCCGGAGTTGCTTCCGTCAGGTGCCGCATATAAATCATTTCCATAGCTTTCCTTTTTCACGCGGAAGGTCTGCACCTTCTCTTTTCCTGCATCAGCACCTTCGTTCGGTACAAAACTCAACTTGAATTCTGCCTCATCTCCTGTGATAACAGCCGGGCAAGTGAACTGGACCCCTCCTGTGACTTCCTTACTTGCCGCAATGACCGCTCCATCCTGGCTTACAGTCATACGGCCGGACTGATTGGTAAGAGCTGAAACCGTATAAGCAGGGCGATTGGTATAGGCTGCAGATGCCACATAAAGTGACGCAGATTCATCGTCTGGGGCAATATAAGCCGGTGACTCATCCGCCTGTTCTACATCGCTTAACACCAAGGAAATATTTTTCACCGACATACGGGCATTTCTTGCGGCAAAGAATCCAACGTACATGGTATCTTTATCCAGATGAGCCACAATGTTGGGGGTAACATTTTTGTCCGTAAAGGTATAGGTACTGACCACATTTCCCTCATCATCAAGATGGGAAGCCTTAAACCCTTCATCCGTCCGCTCCAGACGAAGCTTCATCTGGGTCCCATAGAAATTGGACGAATAGGGGGCATCTTCCGGCGCATATTTTTTATCTGCTTTTGATACAGACTTTTCAAAGGTTGCCGTAGTTTTTACGGACTTTAGATTTCCTGCCGGGCTATTGACACCATAGCGGGCTGCCGCCAGTAAGTTTAAATCCGCATTCAAGGTTTTTCCTGCTGATCCTGCATGAAGTATTACCATATTTGAAGCAGCCGGATATTCCTCATAACCTTCTTCTAGGGGGTCCTTTCTGGGAGAGCCGTTGATATCGCGGACCATAAGGCCTGCGCCCTCCTGCTGGTTTGGATTGGTTCCGTTTTCCGGTCCCATTTGCTCTACGGTGACATCAGCAGTCAGGCTGAAATTCTTATTGGCAGGTACCTCTGCATAGTAAAAGGTCAAACCGTCATGTCCCGCCTGCAGCTTCCCGCCTCTTGATTCAATCACAACATCCTGGACCGGCCCTCCTTCCATACCCAGAGGTTCACTGGAACTTACCGGCCAGGTGTAGTTGACCCCCACTTTATTGTCCAGCACATTGGAACTGAAGTTTAAATCTGTGGATTGCCCAAATGCCGAGGATCTCCAGAGGACTTCCGCTTCCGGTCCGTTCCAGTTTGCTGCCGGGCCGCTGTTGGTCCAATGGAACGGTCCGCTTCCATTCAGGGCTTTCCACCAGCGGTCTGCTGCTTCTACACGGAAGGTGTGATGCTCCGCCGGATCCAGTCCTGTCACCGTAAAGGACGTATCCTTCGTGGTATAAGCGCCGTTGACATGATTAAAGTAATCCCCTTCGGTTGTATATACGGGCTTTCCATCTGCATAAACACGGTATGCGTGAATACCTGATTCATCCTCCGGTTCGCTCCATGAAAGGAGATAATCATTGCCGGATAAGGATACCTTTAATCCACTGCTTTTCCATACCGGCGCAAGGTAATCATAAGCCCTGGTTGTCTTTACGGTTTCTTCCTCGTACTCATAAATCTGTTCCGAGTCCGTAAATGCTTCCAGATATACATCGTTTCTATCCTCCAGCATACGGCCGATGGTCATGCTGATCTCTCCCGCCTCTGGTTTTTCAAGCTGGTAATTATAAACGGTAGCTGCAAGCTCGCCGTTTACATAGGCATGATAACCCCGTATTCTGGGATCCGCCGCCTTCGCAGATTTGAATTTGGCAGTTCCCCAGGTGTACCCAATTCCGCTGAATGTGATTTTACCATCTGCCGGTTCTTTGACTTCCGGGTCTTCTCCACCTGATGTGGTCCAGTCATATAGGAGCCCCAGCACCTTATTTCCCGGAGCATCGACCGCATATACCTTAAACACATAGGTCATATCAGGGGAAAGTCCTCCCAGTTCACAGGAAATACCGGCCACAGGCTTGGTTACGTCGATCAATTCATCATTTAAGTACGTCTCAACAATATAGCCTGTGATTCCACCGCTGCCGGTCTCCTGTTCCCCGTCTTCAGCCGCAGGCCATTTTAGTTTCACCCTTCGTTCCGATCCGCTCTTTGAGGCCTCGGACGCACTGGCGACCGTCAGAACGTCATCCGGCCATACCGGCTTTGCCATGGCATCATAGGAAACGGTGGACTGAGTCGTAGTTCCTGTAAAACTTAGGTCATTGCAGAATTTTACGGATCCCCATGCCTTGTAATCAGAAGCTGCCGCGTCATTGTCCTTTTTCTCAATTCCCCTCCAGTTCATGACCACATTGTGGAAGACGGCATTGGAAACACCCGCCAGGGATTCTGAGTTTTTTGCCAGGGACGGTTCAATGTTAGTGAACGTAATATCCTGGAAATATAAATCATGGTGGGTATGCCATGGCTGGAACATCTTTCCATAATCTACAGATGCCGTTATTTCGAACGTATTCTTTGTAATGGTATCTGCCGTAATATTGTAAGCGTCAATCTCATAGAACTCCGCCGGCTTATCTGCCGGTTCTACCGTTACGGCCTGATTGGCGTCGGAGTAGGAGGTACTAAAAGTAAATACCTGTTGGGCATCCCCTACGGCGCAGTCGCGGATCAGAATATCAGATACCCCGCCGCCGTTTACAGGAGCGCTTTTGAAGCGGAACGGCATATCACTGTGGTTTAAAACATTATCCTCCACCAGTATCTCACCAATGCCCGCTCCGGTGTGGCTGCCTGCCGCAATGGCCCCTCCATGGCATTCACGGAGGAAATTATTAAAGGTCCAGATATTGCTTGACGACCTCTGTTCCGTGTCCTGCACGCCCTTGCCCATACCGGTGGCAAAATTGACCGCATCATCGCCTGTATCGAAGAAATTGTTAAAAACCATTGCATCCTGGGTATTGCCAAGCTCGATTCCGTCCCCATTGTTTGCATCGTATGTAATGTACTTTACATTTTCAGAAACTACATGTTCACTGTCAAGGACCGCAATGGTATGGTTTGCAGGATTTTCCACTGTGATTCCTTCGATATAAACTCCATTCACGCCCCGGAGTACGATCAGATTTGGCCTCATGGCATAAGCTTCACTGTCGTTAAGTCCCTTTCCTTTTCCCATATCAAAGGCACTCTTTGCCAATATGCCAAAATTGCTGCTTCCTGAAACCTTGCTGTTGCTTCCTGCCACCCAGTTCTTCAGCGCATATTTTTGAAGCTCTGCTTTTGTCCAGTCAGGATCACCGCTTTGTCTTTTCTGAAAAGCCGGGGAATAACCGTCTCCGCTTATGGTGCTGCCGGAACCATATTTCCACCCGTTTCCATAAACCGTGCCTTCTCCCACAATGCGGATATTTTCAAACAATCCGTTTTCATCTGCGCTGTAGGCATTGATCAGGGCCCAGGACCTGGTATCGGTAGAATAAGGGTATAAAAGATAGTTCTGGTCATAGTGGCTCACATTAGGCGAACCAAAGAGAACCGCTCCCTTTTCCAGCTCCAGGGTCATGTTGCTCTTTAAATACAGAGAACCGGACATATAGATTCCTGACGGTATCACTACCTTTCCGCCTTCACTGCAAGCATCAATGGCGCTCTGGATTGCCTTTGTATTATTTACGATAAAGGCATCTGTTTCCTCACCGCTGGAGGTGAAGCCTGTTTCTACCGGCTCCGCTCCATAATCCCGGATATCGAATACTTCCGGCGTACCAGTCGTAGACCAGTTGACGGAGGCCCTGTCCCCAAGCTCTGTCCCATCTGCATCCACAGCCACAACTGAAAAGGTATAACTGGTATCCGGTGAGAGACCGTCCGCCCGGAAGGTATGGATATCTGTCTTTACCATATCTATCTCCTGGGCATCGTAATAACCATAGAAAGCGTTCATATATGTATTGGCCCAGTCCGCATGCTCCGCGAAATTACTTCTTGCATCTCCTAACTTTACTTCATCACAATATACATTGTAATTTGCCACATCCCCGTAATTCTCCGGCTTGTCCCAAACCAGAGTAATGGATGTATCATCATAAGCCAGCTCAGGTACTCTTACATTTGTTACATCATAGCTTCCTTCCGATCTGCTGTAACGGCTCTCACCCGTCAGTGAAAGCTCTGCATTGGATGGAGAGGCAGCCGCAACCGATGGCGTAGCCACTGTCTCCAACACGGAGACAGCCCCGTATGCCTTAGAAGCATCGGCACTAGATGGCGTGGCAGCCGCGTTGGACTGCGTTGCTTCCTTAATGCCATCCAGTGCTGAGGACAACTCTGCATAAGCAGTCCCCCCACCGGATGCTCCAAACTGGGGCAGCATTGCCACGGCAAGGAATACAGCTAATGCCTTTCTGCACCGCTTTAATAAAGCATTCATTTTTGTTCCCTCCCAAATAGTAGTGTAAGCGCTTACAGTTCAATATTACAGCGTAGAAAATTAATAATCAACCATATATTTACTTTTATATCAAACTTTGTAAATAAATCCTAATCTTTATTGGTGTATTTGATCAGAATAGTTAAATTATGGTATTGATTTACTGTCTATTTTTTACATATTTCCTCCTTAATTTTGGTCATTTTTTTAATATTTCACATGGTAAAGCGCTTACATTTTTCGACATTTTTTGATTATCAGAAGGAATAAACTGATTTCTTGCAGGTGATCTGAAACAAACGAAACAATTTTTAAGATTGGGATTAACTGGAAAACAGACGAAAGATTCGTGGTTTTACACGTTATGAAGTTATGGATGATAGTAAAATATTTTGGCTTGTGGTAGAATGGATGCATCTGGAATTGCGAACATTACTGCATCAAAAAGAGCGCACAATAACGAATCCGGAAACATACTGGGAGAAAACCTATGATCACTTTAACTAACAAACAGGCAAGACATTTTATGCTTCTCAAACACGGGCTGCTGGGCGATCACAAATTTAACGGGAAACAGGGCGCCTTTGATTTTGTGCGCCAGGCAGGCTGCATTCAGTTTGATCCGGTTGATTCCTGCGGAAAGAATGCGGAGCTTACGCTGCAGTCCCGTGTCAAAGGTTTTACGAAGCAAACGCTTTACGAGCTGCTGTATAACGACCGAATGCTTGTGGATTATCCCGATAAAAATCTTTCCATCATTCCCACAGAGGACTGGCCGTATTTTGAACGTTACCGGAATGCTGCACGGGAAGGCGGACGGCGTTTCAAAGAACTGGAGGAGCTGGAAGCAAACACGAAGGATTACATCCAGGCAAACGGAGCGGTCGGCTCTGACAACCTACCCATACAGGGCAGCATACACTGGCACTCTTCCATTCATTGGAGCGGTAATTGGAGCGGAGATACCAATGCTTCACGGGCGGTGCTGGAGCAGTTATATTCTACCGGTGAGCTGATCATTCACCATAAAAAAGGCTCTCGGAAGTATTACGATCTCACCCATAAGTATTTACCTGCCGAACTCCTTGAAATTCCTGACCCGCTGCCGGATGAATTTGAGCATCAAAAATGGCGTATTCTTCGGCGGATAGGTGCGGTAGGGCTTCTATGGAATCGTCCATCCGATGCATGGTTAAATATTTGGGGTCTTAAAACTCCTCAAAGAACTGAAATGTTCAAAGAATTGCTTGATGAAGGGAAAATTCTGCAAGTTAGTGTAGACGGTTTAAAGGATATTCTTTTCTGCCAGGCAGAGGATTTATTTCTTATAGAAACTGTATTACAAACCGATACCTTTAAACCACGCTGTGAACTGATTGCACCGCTTGACTGCATGATGTGGGACAGAAAGCTGATCCGTGCATTATTTGGCTTTGAATACACCTGGGAAATCTATACTCCGGCAGACAAACGTAAATATGGTTTTTATGTTTTACCGATGCTTTATGGGAGTAGTTTTATCGGACGTGTGGAAGCAGTTGCTGACATAAAGAAACGTACGCTGGTTGTCAAAAATATCTGGTATGAGGATGGAATCAGGCAAACAAAAAAGCTCCAGGCAGCCGTTAACGGCTGTATGAAACGGTTCGCGAAATTTAATGAGTGTGATGAGATTGATTTTGCATATCTGGATGCATGAACTGTATAGAAAAGTGAGGTATTGTTTTTACCAAATCAGACGGTAATCCCATGGATGCAGCTACATTGGAAAACGCATCTGCAATACCAAATAATACAGAGGCAGCTGCAGAACCTATAGCCGTCTGTCTGCCCATTGCTTCTGCCGCCAGGGCAATCCAGCCTCTGCCGCTCACCATATCTCTGGAAAACCATGATACATATCCCATAGACATGACATTTATCTGCACATGTGCAAAAAGTGTGAATGAACGGTCGTATCTTCTGTCAACTCTGGATGGAAAGCACAAGCCAGCATATTCTTTTCCCGGGCAGCCACGATTTTTCCATCAACCTTTGCTAAAACCTCCACACCCTGACCAACATTCGCAACATATGGCGCTCGGATAAACACCATCGGAATGATTCCAAAGCCGCCAAAGTCCGATTCAGTTTTGAAGCTGGCCAGTTGCCTCCCGTATGCGTTGCGCTCCACTGTAATGTCCATACAGGCAAGATGGCGTTCACCTCCGATAACCGTTTTCGCCAGCAGGATCATACCAGCGCAGGTACCCATCACAGGGAATCCGCTCTGAATCATTTGAAGGATTGGCTCCTTTAATTCTAATTCCCGCATCAGCTTTTCCATCACCGTACTTTCGCCGCCGGGCAAAATCAAGCCGCTCATCTCTTCGGTAAAGTCTGCCCGTTTCCGGATTTCAAAGCTGTCTGCCCCCAGTTTGGACAACATCTTTTCATGCTCTATAAACGCGCCCTGCAAGGCAAGTATTCCAATTCGCATGGTGCTCACTCTACTTTCCACGTTCCGCCATCAAGAGGGCGATTTCCTGCTCGTTGATACCTACCATCGCTTCACCTAAGTCTTCGCTAAGTTCTGCGATCAGCTTTGCATTATTAAAATTGGTAACAGCTTTCACAATGGCGGCGGCACGTTTTTCCGGATTGCCGGATTTAAAGATGCCAGAACCAACAAACACACCTTCCGCTCCCAGCTGCATCAGCAGCGCGGCATCAGCAGGAGTCGCCACCCCTCCGGCGGCAAAGTTCACCACAGGCAGTTTGCCGTTTTGTGCCACCCATTTCACCAGATCCAATGGGGAAGCCAATTGTTTCGCGGCTTCAAATAATTCATCCGCCCGCAATGCAGTGAGCATCCGGATTTCGCTTTGGATTTTCCGCATATGCCGCACGGCCTGCACCACATCGCCGGTCCCTGGCTCGCCCTTGGTACGAATCATCGACGCACCTTCGGCAATGCGGCGCAAAGCTTCTCCTAAGTCTTTCGCACCGCAGACAAAGGGGGCGCGGAATTTGGTTTTGTCAATGTGATAGATATCATCCGCCGGAGAAAGCACTTCGCTTTCGTCTATGTAGTCGATTTCGATGGCCTCCAGAAGCTGCGCTTCCGCAAAATGCCCAATGCGTACTTTTGCCATTACGGGAATGGAAACCGCCGCTTGAATCCCTCTGATCATCTTAGGGTCACTCATCCGGGAAACGCCACCTGCTGCCCGAATGTCGGCGGGAATACGTTCCAATGCCATCACCGCACACGCACCTGCCTTTTCAGCTATTTGCGCTTGTTCCGGGGTACTGACGTCCATGATCACGCCGCCCTTTAGCATTTGAGCCAGATTTTTATTGAGTTCATATTGCTCTGACATGATAAATCCTCCTAGTATTTTGGGGTAAGTTAATATCCTTATTATGCCCCAAAACTGGCCTTATCGAAAGTACCAGTTTGTGTTTATTTAAAAATACCAGTTAGGAATTTTATGAGCAGCCTTTGAAATAAATGATTGAGGTGGAGATGTGTTTTTCCCTTGCCTCTCTCCCTTTTATTCAGCAATCACCAATTCAATATCACTGTCCTCTATGCTCTCTTTATATGCCTTACTGATCGCCCCATCCGTAATGATCACATCAATCTGATTGCTTTCCGCAAAGGTCACAAACGAATTCCGGCCGATTTTATCACTGCTTCCCAGGATGAAAACCTTATCCGATATTGACACAAGCAGCTTTTTCATCTCCGCCTGTCCCACGTCCGGGGTTGTCGCCCCCTTTGCCAGAGTAAAACTGTTTGTGCCCATAATTGCCTTATCAACAACCAGATCCTGAAACGGTGCGGTACCAAAGCTGCCTATGGTACAATTATAATGCTTGCGGATGACACCTCCGATGAAGTAAACCGTAACATCCTCAAACTGGTCAAGCAGAGCTGCAATGCTTA
>POVV01001120.1_pt1 | contig 11013 bp, 11 predicted proteins | sample 1560271 | NCBI WGS metagenome assembly POVV01 (sample SAMN08337232, study PRJNA429181) | Bioreactor metagenome, whole genome shotgun sequencing project. | biome: cows' rumen and soil; feature: anaerobic; isolation source: anaerobic chemostat enrichment culture, galacturonate as sole carbon... | reverse complement strand
TAATCGCCTTTATGGTCTTCGCTGGCGGGTTCTTTGTTATACAGATACTTCTGTTCACCTACCTAGCACCTAATGTTAATTTCCCTCTAGATATGTACCGAAGTCCAAGCGTGCTTATGTGTTGTATATCAACACTCATATTTTTTAGTGCAATACGGCGGGGGAAGCGGGAATCGGTAAAGCCTTCTAAGTAGATACTGCATCTATTCACCCTTGATTTCAGCCTAATAAAAAGCCCCGTGTTTTAAGCGAGGCTTGGCATCTTTCTGTAATCTAGCACTTAATCAGGGGCATTCAAGTAGCACTACATCTATATTTACTATTTATAAAAATTAGTTGGTATTTTGTATCTCATTCTCTATAGCTAAAATTACTTTTTCGATTTGCGTTAATGTTTCTTTATGTGCCTCAACTATCATAGGTGCATAATCAATTAATAACTCTACTTTATCTTTAATCAGTATGTTTTTTTGAAAATCTAACGCTGATTCGCTCTCCAAATTATTAGCCTTAACATGGTCTTCGCACAGATTATTTAGTTCACTCAATAGAGCGTTATTCGCTCTATATGTTTCTAACAATGAATTTGCTAACATATAAGTCTTCATGATTTCTTTCCTAACATTAGAAGGTAAACCTCCTAAATATTGGGAATTCCCGTTGATAAAAATAAAAGGATCAGTCGTAATAGGAAATATTAAATCAAAATATTTCATTTTTGAAAAGTCGTAATCTTCTAACCGATCGCCAATATTTTTTTTATAAATGTGCTGCAATATTTCAATTTCATCTTTAAATCCAATCATTACTGATATGTTTTTCTGAGCTATTTTTTTGTTAGCGTCTTTTCCCTGAAGATAATAACCGAGTAAACCACCAAAAACCGCAAGTAAGCCCCCTATAATTGTTCCCCAAAAGCCCGAATGCTCAACACTAAACATAGATGCCTCCAGATCTCATTTTTATGTGTAAATTTGGATATATCCTAATCGGTTTTGATATTTAGATTTTCACCTGATACGTCACTGTTCGTTTCATTCATTGCCAATCCTTTTGTACTCGGACATACAAGATGTAAACCAGCTCTAATTTTACTATTTTATCATAGTTATTATCATTCTAGACCTGTCAACTTTGCGGGTAATCACACACTTAACGCATAAAACTAGTGGTTACTTCTTGTAAACGTCAATAACGTGGATTTTCTTCTAACCTATTTTATGTTGGATGTCACATTTCATGGTCAACATCATGATTTTTAGTAAATTAGACAGTTATAAAAACTCTTTAGATCGTGTAAGTTGCTCTGATAGGCAAACCTGATTTGCTGCCCGACTAGAAGGAATAATTGATGGATAAGAGATATCAGGTCTTCGTAAGCTCAACTTATGTCGATTTAGTTGAAGAACGCCAAAAAGTAACCCAAACCCTTATGGGTATGGACTGTATACCTGCAGGAATGGAGTTGTTCCCTGCAGCCGATGAAGAGCAATTCGAATTTATAAAAAAAGTCATTGATGACTGTGATTATTATCTCCTGATAGTTGGTGCAAGATATGGATCATTGTCAGAGGAAGGAATTAGTTATACCGAAATGGAGTATAACTACGCAAAAGAAAAAGGCATAAAAGTCATCGCATTAATTCATGGTTCTCCTGATGATCTACCGACCAATAAAACAGATAAAAATCCAGAGTTAGCGCTGAAATTAGAACAATTTAAAGATAATGTTAAAACTGGAAGAATGGTTAAGTTTTGGAAATCATCTGAGGAATTACCTGGTTTAGTTGCACTTAGTTTGATCAGCACAATGAAAATGTTTCCAGCTATAGGCTGGATTAGAGCAAACCAAGCTGGTAGCATTGAACTACTAAATGAAATCAATATATTAAGAAAGGAAAACGAGAATTTAAAGCAACAAGTACGGCCATTAGAGCTAGCTTTTGACGCCTCAAAATTAGTATCAATGCATAATATTGTTGAGCTCGATGGTACCTACTATTCTCTTCAACATGGCAATACAACTTGGAAAAAGAGTTTTACATGGAATGAGGTATTCTCAGTAATAAGCCCATATTTACTTGAGTGGCAGAATGATCTCTCTGTTAAACTAGCAATTAGAAAGTTCTGTATATCTTCACTTCCTAATATTCAAAACCCTACACTGAATGATCTTTCTTTCCAAAAATTGAAAGTACAATTTTTAGCATACGGTTTGATTGAGATAAAAACACTCAATACACGCGATGGTAAAACAGCGCTATTCTGGCATCTTACTAATTCAGGAAAGCAAAAAATGTTTGAACTAAATACAATTAAACAGAATGTTGCCGATGAATAAATTCTGCACCCAATGCGGCACCAAACTTACGGATGGCGTTAAATTCTGCGGGCAATGTGGAACGGCAATTTGCGCTATAGATACACCAGCACCAGCACCAGCACCAGCACCAGCACCAGCACCAGCACCAGCACCAGCAGTGCAAGATAGTCCTATTCTAGATACAAAACCAAGCAATCCCGCTATTGGCGGGTGGCTTTTGGTGATATGCATTTTGCTTCTTTTAAATGGAGCAGGAAGTTTATACACATTCCTAAAGACTGAGATAATCACTGGTATGAGTGTACTTCAGTTAGCATTTCCGGCTTTTGGTTCACTTTGCGGCTTTATGTTGATGCTAAAAAAATCAATGTGGCTACGTATCACTAGAATCTATCTGGGCTTCCAAATTATCTTGTCTATGTTAGTTATAGCCATGTTCTTTTATTTGATGGTGATATCCACATCTTTATTTAGTGACATGGATGTTGGTAACAAGCTATTAGTCTCTCTGTTATTGCTTCCGTTAGTTATATCACTGTTCTCTTTCCAGTACCTTAGTGCATCGGAAAGGGTTAAAAAAACCTATCCGGATGCATTCAAAACAGTACATGACTAAAACGGGCAGTCGGCCTTTAACGAGGAGCGGATGCTTATGACATCCGTTCGTGTCTGTGATATGAGACCGAGCTCAGTTCAACTATAGGGCAGAATCATATAGTGTGACTGGGCATTCCAATAGTGAACATGTTCTATTAAAGATAAACATTTAACAAAAATTTTTTCGGGCTTTAGCTGCTGTTTAACTATGTTCCTAAGGTTGAATTAAAATTTTATCATGTTGTAATTTTTTTTTGCAAAGGTGGATAATGCTGAAGGCGATTAATAAGGGGAAAGGTTTTAATAAAACTGAAAAAAGATTAATAGAACTAGCAAATAATGCATTCATAGGTCTATGGTCTTATCCAAATGTTTATAGCGATGAAGGATATTCTAAAAATAAGTCTGGAAAAGAAGTGTGTGATTTATTAGTTGTTTTTGATAATAATACAATTATATTCTCTGACAAAGATATTAAGTTTCATGAAGAAATTGATACATCTGTCGCATGGAAAAGATGGTTTAAAAAATCTGTAACTGAATCTGCTATTCAATTACATGGTGCAGAAAAATTTTTGAAAGAACATAATCAACGGGTATTTCTAGACAAGGAGTGTAAGCATCCTTTTCCAATTAAAATTAGTAAAGACATGTGTTTTTTTCTGGTCGCAGTAACGAGTAATAGCTTAACGCCAGCATCTAAATACTTTGGAAATATTGCCCAAGGAAGTTCAGGCACATTAGTGAATATTTTTTCATTTGGGCTAAAGGACAGTTTGGATCATCCTTTTTCCGTTGGGGATATTTATCCGAATAAAACATTTATTCATGTGCTAGATGAGTTATCGTTAAAACTTTTACTAACAGAGTTGGATACGATTACTGACTTTGTTGCTTACTTAAAAGAAAAAGAACGAGTTGTACGTTCTGGTTATCTGGGATTAAGCCCAGGAGAAGATGATACCTTGGGAGCTTACTTGGGCGGACATGGTGTAATCGTCGATGAAAATATAGTTCCAGATAATACATTTGTTCAAATAGCCGAACATGAATGGAAAGGACTGAAAAGTTCCCCTGAATATGACTACTATAAGGCTTTTAAAAAGGGTAGTACATTTTGGGATGAAACAATACAACGCTTTTCCGACTCGATTCTAACTGCTACTGTAGGTTTGGGAATGGAAAGTGATTTCCTTAGTCATGAGGAAACCGTAAGACAACTAGCAGCAGAAAGTAGAAGATCGAGATACTATCTTTCCCAATCTTTTTTAGAAAAATTCAAACAAGTACCAACAGATAGAAGAAGTTCTAGAACTATTGAATCAATTGATGAGAAAGGTAAATATTATATATTTCTATTCTTTCCGCGTGATAAATTTTTATCATATGATGAATACAGAATGGAACGTTTTTCTTGTATTCAAATGTATGCCTTCGCAGCAAAGTACAAATATAGTCAAATTAAAAAATTAATAATCATTGCAACAGAAAGTAAAGACTCTGAAGGTCGCTCAGAAGATGTTGTTTATTGTAGATTTGATAAGCCATTAACAAAAAATGAACGATTATTGGCTCAAGTAGCCATGAAGAAATATAGCATTCTTACTGATTTCACCCCTAAGCCAATATCTAATAAGCATTTATCCCCCGTAATTAAGAATGAGATAAAAATGGGCAGAAATGATCCTTGCTCTTGTGGCTCTGGTAAAAAATTCAAAAAATGTCATGGAATAATATGATCCAATAAATTGATTCAAGACCAGTAGTAGCGAACCGTTGATTCACTACCAATTGGTCAATACACCCAAGTATTATCAACGCCCGATTCTGGCACCGGGCTGACTGTCAGATTGGATATAATCCTGAACCGAAAAAGTGTCAGATCTGAGCTAGTACAAATAAGCCCCTTTCGGGGCTTTATTAAACTTACTTCCCTGCCCCCTCAGTCTATAGCTCTGAGGCTCATAAGAATCCTGATATCGGGACGTATCTACTTTTGGGCCAAGGTCACGCAATCCTTTAAACGAAGGCCCTCTATTACCGAGTTCCTCTTCTACATCCTCAATCATTGCGGATAAGTACGCACTTTTCGCCTTATCACCTTCATTCATCTTCTTGCCTTGCTGCAAACGAGCTCTTAAGTGAATAAGTTCTGTCTGTTCCAATTCATTTTTGTAGGCGTGAATTTGGTCCCTCATTCCCGAAATGGTGTCTAAATCCATTGTTCCAAAATTCATCTGCCCGTAATTGTTATTTATCGCATCAGGGGTTTTATTCAAAGGAGCAACGCTCCCATATTCAGGTAACTTATCACTTTGACTCTCCGACTTTTGCCCACCTCGCTTTTGTACAAAGCCGGCATACACCGAATCCAGTTGCTGAGGAGTCGGGTTCTGTCCCTTAAACAGCCCTCTAGCCTGAAATTCAGACATTACTTGATTCTTATCTGGGTCATCACTGGCCCACTGTTTAACGGCGGGAAGAATGCCTCCAGAAATCGAATCGTTATTGGTAGCAGAACCCACACCAAACAACTCCCTAATGCCTTCACGACGCCGATTAGCCCCTTCCTGAATAGCTTTCACCGCGGCGGCTTTCTGAGCTTCATCAAGCATGGCTCCATCTTTATTCAACTCAGCCATTTGCTTAGATTCATCTTTATCCACGTCCAATAAAGCAGAGCGGTATTCCTTCAGTTCTCCCGATTGACCTTTAGCTTTAGGATTAACTTGCTCTGCAATAAATCTTAGTGGGTCGCCACCAGGCTGATTAAGAGCGCCAGCCATTTGAGAGTAACCACAAGCCTCTTCCATTACTCGCTGCATTGGGATGTACGCCAGATTCTTATCGTTCACATCCGCCGATCCAAATTCTGTTACCGGCTTTTCGGCTGTTGAACCATCCTTGTAGGTTAGCCGCTAGCAATACTAAAGAGCCTGCAAATATAGCCGCGATGGCTTGCAGTAAAAGGATTGACCAACGGAACTTCTCTCCATTAAGGATTCGGTATGCATAACTGGCAACCGCCCCGAGTAACGTCATGACTAATACAAGCACATGACTGAATATGCTGTATGTCTGTGGTTCTTTCATTGGCACTTTACTGCCCCCATAAAAAAGCCCTCACAATTGAGGGCGTGGATTATCCAGATTCTGGACACAAAAAAGCCGAAGTGGCAATTAAGCATACTTCGGCATCTTTTTGGAATTTAGCGCGTATTTAGGATTGGGTCAATTATCGGTTAATTAATAATCCTTTACTTTTTAAAGCTAGAACCACATGCATTTGTGAATTATGAGTATTAGGAGCATCAACAACTTCACCAACGGCCTGCCATAATTTGGTAGGGGAGTAAGTAATGTTTGGGTGGTTGAAAACAATACCGACGGCAGTAACTGCATAATGGCCATTCATATTTAATTTTTCATGCTCATTACTTTCAACACCGACGACCGCACCATCATGACATAACCCTAAGAATGCACCTTTAGGGCAACATTTTTCTTTCCCTTTTACCGCTGTAGCCCAAGCATTTTCAGGAGAATAGTTATTCTCATGTATTAGATTAACTGCCTTAATTGCTATATTTCCATACAACGTTTCTTCTGGCTTCTTCATCATCTTCCCTTTCTTCCATTAATCGTTTTGATATCGTATCTGTAGCCTCACTTTCTTCGAGAAGAAGCCAGTTTAACAGTTGATTCAGAAGTGGTGAATAAAGTTGTAGCCAATCTGAATTAGGGATCACAGCCCCCATGTTATGCAAAGATAACAAAATATCCTTTTTTGTAGGTAGCACTCTCCCTGAACCTGAACACTCACCACATAGCTTATAAATTGGCTTAGTTGAACATCCGGTTCCTCTGCACATCTGACAATTACTTGCTTTATGAGCTTCCTGAATTGACCATGCTTTAAAGTTAGTTTTTTCAAACTTAACCATACCTTCGAGCTCAGATATTCTTACCTCGTCCGGAAAACGTTCTCCTTCTTCATTTTTTATTTGCTCATGCAGTTCGGTGATATTCCGACGATATTGGTTAGCTTTTGGGCTATATCGGCGGATTAAGGTTGCGCTACGTGAAATCTGATTAGGTAACGGAAGCTGGGTGATTAGATTTAAAGCCAGTAAACAAGATTCTACCCGGTATTGAAGATGACTGTGCTTACATGCCCAATCCCGGATTGCTGTTTTTATCCGGTTGCCGGCGCTAGGGTCATTACGAAACTTTAAGAGAAGTAAGTCATAGCCAACTGAATGTTGATGTTGAGTAGCAGCGAACGCGCCAAGGATTTGCTCTCTGTCTAAAGTACCGGCACCCCGGCCAACATTGAGTGATTCGATACTGACGCAGAGAGGATCGTGCATTCGTATTAGGTGTTCTATTGCTCTTGTCACTGGCTCAGCTCTTGTTGTGAGGTCTGGGCCAGTTTATTTATTATTTTGCTTAAAGCAATAATATAGAGATATTACTTCACATAATTAAAAAATTTAGAGGCTTGTAGCTCTTCATTAGAATATCCTTTGAGAAAAAACTCATCTACCATCGTCTTAGCTGGTACCTTTAAAGCAATATTTGTTACTTCGTCATTTAAAATCTTATTGCAATTCATGCTTATCCTGAATGCAAGCTCAGCAATTTTAGTTACACGTTCAAAATATTTTTTTCATTCGCTATAGCCCCTTGAACCCCTCTAATTTTGTTCACCTCACAATTAAAATTGTCTATTAGAAAATAATGGTTTCTTATATTCTTTAATTGCACATCGGTTAGTAGCTCATGAGAGTCTTTTAAGAACTCAGGCAATAAATTTAAAGAATCCACATAACAGCTTGGACTATGAAGCATCATTAATTCATAGCTATTTATGTTTTTTTGTTCTAAAAAAAACCTCAAACATTCATCTGTTTTATCGCTCATTACTTTTGACATTAGTGACAACTCTCGCTGAACATTTTTAAGAGCCCTTTTTCTTCGACCAACTAAATTGAAGTGCTCATTTAAGCGAATACTGATAAAAGCTAATAAAGCACCTAAAATCAATATAATCCAATCATTCCCAATCATACTTATCCCATTACTAATTGTATGAAAAATTTCACTTATCATATTAATGGCCCAAGAACCGTTTCGCCAGAAACAATATTCCAGTAACTAAAATATCTCTGAACTAAATATTTATCTCAATCAAACCCATAACAAACATGAGATTGGTAACCAACATCACATAATCGCTCGCTCCACTTTTTCTACTTATTCTTGTAGTCTCTCTCTTTTTTAAACCACTCTCGATGCCAAGCCAAATATTCTCTAGCTCGTTCATGAATTTTAATTTTTATATCTATTGGTACACACATAACTTGTATTGTTTCACGAACTCTAGGTTCATCTTTAACAAGCATATCCCCTTCATCTGTAAAACTAATAAAACCTTGATCAAATAATGCATCAATATGTGGTGCGAACATGATTCCGTTATATGGGTCTAAACGCTCCTCATCGGAGCACTCACGCCATGGCTTGATATGACTAGCTCTAAGTAACTCAGGCATTTTTATGCCTGTAATGGGACATTTCGGATAGTTTTTCATTACATCCAATCTAAACTGCCCCTGCCCAATCCGAGCTAAAACTCGCGTTTCTATATCAGTTCTAGAAATTGTTTCATTCTTAATTAATTCTGAAACATCAGAAAGTAATGAATTAGTAAATAACCTTACCTGCAATTTATTTTTACTATAATAAATCTCCCAAACACCACGTTTAACCTTATCATAAACCTCAAACTCCCCTCTAGCCCTATAATATAGATAATCAACCGGGTCGTTTGTATTAGTAAGTCTAGGTGTTTTATTTCTATAATATTTAACTCTAGAGTGACTATTGACCGACAACATATGTAGATCAGAATTAAAATTACTAACCTTATAATTAGGGTATTTTTCAGTTATATTATTTTTCAGCTCTTTAAGCTCAAGAACTCCGTTTCCTCGGTGAACATCTTGAATTGCCTCAATCAATAGTTCCCATGTTCTAAGATCGCCATACTTATATTTTGTCTTCACCACAACCGTTCCTTAGCGACTAAAGTGACACTCATCAAATACATAGCTCTATCATACATAAGATATTATTTTGCTATATAACATGTGTCACATAATCCTCTAATCGGGCCTAGTTTGTCTCCTGGTAGATTTACTATTTTTTATTTATATAGTTAAAGTAGCTCACAAAATGCGGCGAACATTGCCGCCGCATTCTACAAGTTTTGCTTTTGTCTTAATTAAACTAAGTGCATCTATACTATTCATTATTTAATCGTTTATGATCCTATTTTTAGTTCTTTCTTCGCTTCGATCATGATATTATCAAGCAAGTTACTAGAAAGATTAGCTAATTTATCGTATGCCTCTTGAGGCGAAACCTCTTCCTTTTGAACACTGGCATTAATTATTTGTTCTTCTTTAATAAAGGCTCTTAATTTTATAATCAATGATCCAGTAAGAACTAGGGGGCCAAGCTCACTTAGTTTAGAAATTTCTTTACGAATTAATTTATTTTCATTGTAGATTTCGTCAAGTTGTAAATATGACAACATAAACTTTAGCGCGTGCTCCCTAGTCGGACTCCCTATTAGCTCATGTTCATATAATTTATTGTGGTTACTCTTATAAACATATAAAGCATCCGTTAACTTAATATAGCTATCGGCTCTTTTCTCCCACCACTTCTCACGATAAAATCGAGATAATGCAAACTTCATCGTCAAATATGCCACAATGATGCCACTAAAAAGGCTTAAAGTGACACTTACACCGATAGTTTCCCAATTCACAGCTTAATTCCTCTAAATCTAGGCATACAATTCCCTCAATGTGCGATACAACGCCTTAAGAACCGTCCTTTCCATTTCACCAACATCTCACCTATAAGACTTCCGCCCATCAATGACATCATGGCAACTACTACAACCATAAACTGCCCAGAAATCATCGCTCTTATAAGCAATCCCATGGTTCTCCGATGGAAGATGGCAAAGTACAACAGTTTCAGGGTTGTTATTACATATATCTGGGATCTGGATCGTACATTGTTGCCCTTTTGCAGACTTGCGCAACTTATTACTACGCATTGCCTGTTGCTTAGGTCTACCACCCCGCTCTATTAGGCTGGCCATCACATGTACCCGCATTCACCGCAACTTCCTTTGCAACTTCATGGGCAAACCAGCTTTCCGGATCACTAACAAACGCCCAGTCCGGTATCGTGATGTTCGCGGAGCTGAGTGGATAGAGATTAAAACAGCATAATGTGTATAATAGCGCATTAATTTAGAGAGTATTTAGAGAGAATTTAGAGAGTCTTTTCTAACGTACTGATTTCAAACAACTTTAAGGTGATGTGAGTTATGGGATTCAAATGCGGTATTGTCGGGCTGCCTAACGTTGGCAAATCAACCCTGTTTAATGCGTTAACTAAAGCGGGTATCGAAGCAGCTAACTTTCCGTTCTGTACGATCGAGCCGAACACCGGTGTCGTGCCCATGCCTGATTCACGTTTAGATCAATTAGCTGAAATCGTTAAGCCTCAGCGCGTTCTGCCAACCACCATGGAATTTGTTGATATTGCGGGCCTGGTTAAAGGCGCGTCTAAAGGTGAAGGCTTGGGTAACCAATTCTTAACCAACATTCGTGAAACCGAAGCTATTGGTCACGTAGTGCGCTGTTTTGAAAATGACAATATCATTCACGTTTCGGGTAAAGTTGACCCGGCTGAAGATATCGATACCATCAACACCGAACTCGCCCTTTCCGATTTAGATACCTGTGAACGCGCTATTCATCGCGTACAGAAGAAGGCGAAAGGCGGCGATAAAGATGCAAAAGTTGAACTCTCTGCTTTAGAGAAGTGCCTGCCACATTTAGAAAACGCCGGCATGTTACGTGCACTGGATCTGGACACTGAAGAAAAAGCCGCACTGAGATACTTAAGTTTCCTGACGCTAAAGCCAACCATGTACATTGCTAACGTCAATGAAGACGGCTTTGAGAACAATCCTTATCTGGATAAAGTGCGCGAGATCGCCGCCG
>POVV01001119.1_pt1 | contig 11013 bp, 11 predicted proteins | sample 1560271 | NCBI WGS metagenome assembly POVV01 (sample SAMN08337232, study PRJNA429181) | Bioreactor metagenome, whole genome shotgun sequencing project. | biome: cows' rumen and soil; feature: anaerobic; isolation source: anaerobic chemostat enrichment culture, galacturonate as sole carbon... | reverse complement strand
CCGCCGGTTCAGAGGTATTGCCAGGACAATCTTGACATGCACGATAAGCAAGGTAAGCATCGATATTACCGGTACTAAAGAAAATCTCCCACATGGTTTCCCGTAATAACACTCGACATCATCCCTTCACACGATATTGAAAAGCAGGATTAGCCACAAAAACCTATTATATTACGCTTCTGCCACTGCTTGCAGCGGCAAAAGCGGCACAGCCTTAACTCTTACAATCCTAAAACCGTTAACATGCAGCACCTCAAAGGAATAATCACCGATATCCACCTTGTCACCGGCCTCAGGACGCCGTCCCAACATGCCGAAGATATAGCCGCCAAGGGTGTCTTCCTCGTGTTCATCCAACCGGATATTTAAAAGGTCGGTTACATCATCTAAAAGTACTCCGCCGTCAAATTCATAGCTGCCGTCAGGCAAACGCTGGATTTCCACTTCTTCAGTTACATCATCATGTTCATCCTGAATATCGCCAACAATCTCTTCAATAACATCTTCCATCGCCACCAGTCCGGCCGTGCCTCCGTATTCGTCCGCAACAATAGCCAGATGGGTACGCTTACGCCGCATAACCTGCAATAAGTGAGCTACCGACATGCCTTCGGGAACCACCAATATTTCGCGCACAATGGCGGTTAAATCTTTTTTATTATTTACAAGCAAATCAAAATCCATTATATCGCGAATATGAATCATGCCAATAATATGATCCTTATCCTCCAGACAAAGCGGATATCTGGTATGGCCGGTTTCTCTAACCACTCGCATATTTTCTTCAAATGAATCATCAGCAAACAAGCAGATCATATCCTGGCGCGGTACCATGATTTCCCTTGCCAAACGATCAGCAAAATCGAAAACATTATCAATTAATTCGCTTTCCATCTGATTGAGTACCCCGCCGCGGTGACTGGCGCTTACAATCATCCGCAGTTCTTCCTCCGAGTGAGTCAGTTCTGCTTGGTTAGCAGCCTTAATCCCCATTAACCCCAAAATCGACTTGGCCGCTTGATTACACAGCAAGATAAACAGATATCCGGCCTTGTGAAAAATATATAGCGGCCAGGCACAAGCCAATGCCAGATTCTCCGGATGTTGAATAGCCATTGATTTTGGCACAAGTTCTCCTAAAACAATGTGCAGGAAAACAATGGTCATAAAACCGATGACAATACTTATGGTAGAAATCAGCCACTCGGAAACCGGAATATAATTGAGTAACAGGGGACCTATCAAAGCAGAGATGGCCGATTCCCCCAGCCATCCCAGCGCCAAAGATGTCAGTGTAATACCCAGTTGGGTTGCTCCCAGATATGTGTCAAATGAGTTTACTACTTTTAAAGCTATTTTAGCCCGGCCATTGCCTTGATGAGCCAGTTCTTCCAGCCTGGTTTTCCGAATTTTCACCAGTGAAAATTCAGCCAGCACAAAGAACGCATTTGTTAAAACCAATAGCATGACGGCCGCCAGTTTTATTAAACTGAATAAAGGCGAATCGATAAAGCATCTCTCCCTAGTTATTTGGAATCATTACTGCGTGGCATAATAGAACCTGCAGTAATAACATATTGTAATGCGCTTTCGCTAGTTACGTCTAAAGGTATTATGTCCCGTCTGGGCACAATAATATTAAATCCTGCAGTCAGATTTAAACTCATAGGAACGAACACGCAGACATGTTCTTCACTAAATTTTTCCGCCAACGGTGCTGATAATTCGGGCATAAGAAATCCCAGTGATTTGACTCCCGGGTGAGGATAAGGCACTAAAACCGCATTTTGCAAAAGTTTTTGTGATTCAAATACTGCCGTTGCCAATTGCTTGACACTGTTATATATAAATTTCACTACAGGTATTGAACCTAACAGCCGCTCACCGTACCCGATTACATTTTTTAAAAGCCAGTGGGAGGATAACCAACCCACAAGAACAATTACCAGCAATACCACAACCAGAGCCACGCCGGGAAAATGAATCGGCAGATATTGTCCCAGCAGACGATCAGTGAATGAAAAGATATTGATAACAACAAACGTCGTGATGGTAATTGGTACAATGAGAATTAACCCATTAAAGAAATATTTAGAAAACCACTTCATTAATTCACCTCTCCTTACAAATCATACCATTAACCACCGTATTGGTCAATATATGTTACATGTTTATAGCCTGCGAAAGAAAACAGGCTGCCGCAAGCGGCAGCGCAAAAAACGGTTATTATGGCTTTACTACTCGAAACCAAAACTTTTTAATACATTTGCCCGGTTACGCCAATCTTTTTTGACTTTGACCCAAAGATCAAGATAGACTTTCGAACCCAGCAGGTTTTCAATATCGGCACGCGCCATCCTGCCAATATCTTTCAGCAACCGGCCGCCGGCACCTATTACAATGCCTTTTTGCGAATCACGTTCCACATAAATAACAGCTCTGACATACAAGTCTTCATTTGCTCTGGTAACTATTTCTTCAATATCAACAAGGATTGCATGGGGAATCTCCTCTTTGGTCAGATGCAGCACTTTCTCCCGGATAAGTTCGGCAATAACCAGCCTTTCCGGCTGGTCGGTAATCATATCTTCCGGGTAATATTGCGGTCCGGGCTCAAGGTAGTTCTTTATCTCAGCAACCAGTCCGTCAAAGTTAGTTTGATCAAGTGCCGAAATCGGAACAACAGCGGCAAAATTGAAGGCAGCGGTATATTTTTCGATAATGGGAAATAATTTTGGTTTTTCTATGCGATCTATTTTATTGACAACCAGAATGACCGGTGTGCGGGCATTGGCCAGGTTATCTAGTATATAGCGTTCTCCTGGCCCCATTTCGGCAGTCACATCAACGACAAATAAGATAACCTCCACTTCGCGCAACGAGCCTTCCGCTTCTTTAACCATATACTCACCCAGTTTGTGTTTGGGTTTATGAATGCCCGGGGTATCAATAAAAATAATTTGGGCATCGTTCTGAGTAAGCACTCCCATAATTTTGTTTCTGGTGGTTTGTGGCTTATCAGACATGATGGCCACTTTTTGTCCGATTAAATTATTCATTAGTGTTGACTTGCCAACATTAGGGCGGCCAATAACAGCCACAAATCCTGATTTGTAATTTTCTTTATTCATTATTATCACCGTCTTTATAAAAATCAACTTTAGCAAAACTAAAGGGTAACAGCTCATCCATAGTAACCAGCCGACGATCGCCTTTAAGGTTCATTAAAATAATTTGGCTAATGCCAAATTCAGCCATAACCTGCCGGCAGGCACCGCAGGGAGAGACCGGACCGGGCGTATCAGCCACTACGGCTATTGTTGTAAGTTCTGTTTCTCCTGCCGATACGGCTTTGAAAATAGCCGTGCGCTCAGCACAGTTAGACAGACCATAGGAAGCATTCTCGATATTGCAGCCCGTAAAAATCTGTCCGCTCTTCCCCTGTACTGCCGCTCCTACCTTAAATTTGGAATAAGGCACATAAGCCTGTTCTCTGGCCTTGACAGCGGCTTTACCCAGTTCCTCCATAGCATCGTTCCCACCTATTTAAACAATTTGTCCCAGAATAAAACATAGCCAACACCTACGGCAGCCAATGCCTGAACCAGCACGGCTCCGGCAGCGGCATCTTTAGCCGCTTTGGCCAGCGGGTGAAACTCCGGCGAAACTTTATCGACAAGCGCCTCTATCGCCGTATTTATCATCTCAACAGCCATTACAGCAGCAATCGTAACAATTAAAACAGCCAGTTCAATACGGCTCAGTCCCCAGTTCCAGGCTGCGGCAAGTACGAGCAGAGCAGCCGTTATATGTATCTTCATATGCCGTTCTTTGCGCACACAATAAACAATACCGGCAATGGCATATCTAAATGCCGCTATTATTTGCATACCGGCAGCGATTGCTCGCGCGTAATACCGAGAAGGGATAAAACATGTTCTTCTTCCCGGCGCATTTCCTGTTGTTCTTCTGCCTCCTCATGGTCATAGCCCAGAAGATGCAGCATGCCGTGAACTGTTAAATACGCCAGCTCCCGCTCCAAGCTGTGTCCATATTCCCCGGCCTGCCGGGCGGCCGTCTCCAGCGATATAATAATATCACCAAGCAAAATCTCAATATCAGCCGGAATCTGGTTAATATCCGGCTCATGAGTGCCTGCGCAATGATCATTCATCGCAAAGGATAATACATCGGTAGGCCTATCTTTACCCCGGTACTGGCGATTAAGCTGGTGAATATATTCATCATCAGCCAATACTACGCTGACTTCGGCCTGGGGCTCTAATCCATATACCTCAGCCGCCTTATTTAGTACCTGGTTCAACATGCACTCCATCGCCGGCGTTATCGTCATCTTTTCCTGCAGATTGTTTATTATTATTTCCATTCTTGTTTTTTCTCCTCTCAAGCTCTTTTAAAGCTTCAGGGTATTCGATACGGCTGTGAAACATGCTTGACAACAAACGGATATAAACATCGCCAATTACCTTAAGATCTTTTAAGGTAAGATTACAATCGTCAAGCTGACCGTCTTGCAGCCTTTCCCGGATAATTTTCCGCACAGTAGACTCAATCCGGTTAACATTTGGTTTGCCAATTGACCGCACTGCAGCTTCACAGGCATCGGCCAGCATGATAAGCGCCGCCTCTTTCGTTTGCGGTGCCGGTCCTTCATAACGAAAATCGTCTTCAATAACACATTCACCATGCTCGTGTTCTGTTGCCCGCTTATAAAAATAGGATACCAGTGTTGTGCCATGATGTTGCTGAACAATATCTGTTATTACCTGCGGCAGCTTATAATCCCGGCACAGATCAAGGCCATCCTTAATATGTGAGGTAATGATCAAGGTACTCAGCGATGGTGCAATTTTGTCGTGCGGGTTTTCGCTGCCTGCCTGGTTTTCAATGAAAAAATACGGTCTTTTGGTTTTACCGATGTCATGATAATAAGCCCCTACCCGGACAACAACAGGATCGGCACCTACCGTAACGGCAGCCGTCTCAGCCAGGTTGCCAACAAGTACACTATGATGGTAGGTTCCCGGCGCATCCAACAGCAGTCGCTGCAATAGCGGATGGTTGGGTTTGGCTAAATCCAGAAGCTTTACCGGTGTAGTAATATTAAAGGCATTTTCAAGGTAAGGCAAAAGCCCGATTGTAATTACGGCAGAAAGGATTCCGCCAATGGCGCCAGACAGCCCCTGCAGCAAGATTTCACTGCCGTTAAGCTGCTCAATAAGGCCTGTCGACCCAATTACCAAAAAATTGACGGCCGCGATGGAAACACCGGCTTTAGTTAGACTGTAACCATGAACCATCTTGGTTACACTGTATACACCTGTCATACCACCAATAAGCGCAGCAGCCACTGCTCTTAAATCATGTTCAACAATTACGCCAAAAAACATAGCCATAATTACACCTACAACCAGCCCTACCCGTGCATCGATAAGGATAGCCGCCAGGAGAGCACCAGCGGCAACCGGTGCGGCAAAATCTGAATAATAATGGGCTACTTTGGCAATTATCATAGTGACCAAAACAATTAGACCGAGCAAAATCAAGTATCTGTCGTTGGCATGGATGCTATTGGCAAATTGATATAAATACCCCATCGAAATTCCCATAACCAATAACACAAAGACAGCCAGCCCCAGGATCCGCGCTGCGTTCACATTGCCGGCATAAAGTCCTAATTCTTCCATTACATGAATTTGTTCACTTGTAACAACATCGCCGCGCCTTACCAGAATCTGACCCTTTTTAACCGTTTCCCGAACAGGCTCAATATTGGCCAGCGCCGACTGCTTACGTTTGTCTGTTTCGCGAACATTTAAAATAAAGTTAGGTCTGATCAATGTTTGTGCAATTCCAGCTACTATCGTCTCGGCATTTTTATTAAGCCCTAATTCTTCAGCTTCCAGCACTACCTGTTTTCTGGCAATTTCAAGGTCATCATCCCTAATGCCGCGCTGCAGATATTTGCGCAATATCGCTGTAGTGTAGTTTTCCGTTTTTACTAAGCCGTCTTCATCCAAATGAATCAAACCGGTAATAACGGCACTTGACAGACTCACAGGTAAACCGTGCGTTAGTTTCTCCAATTTCTGCTCACTGGTAGTCAGGCTGTTGTCTGCCAAAACAGCCTGCGCTGAACGAAAAATAGTTTTGACATCTTCTTCCGCCTTCGCCATAACGGCAACATCCATGTCATACACATTAGCCACACTGGCCAGGACCTCAATCTCAAGTTTTTTAGTTTTAGCACTATCTACATAAGATACGGTCCGTGGTGCAATTACATCCCTGTCACTTACTTCTCCAACAAGCAGTGATACTTTTTCCGGAATAAAATCAGCAGACAAACATACCATATACAACGCAAAAAACACAACAAACATCAGGATTCGACGCACTAATGGCCGGGTATAGATACTTCCCGGCTTAAGAAACAGTTTTCGCAACCTGTTATTAACCGATATCATCTTTTTTCACTCCAGACAAATATTGAGCACCTGTCGGCAAAATCTTTATTTTTTATCTGCACTCAATAAATTCTTACTTTTGACCGTACTGTTCATAAGCCTTGATGATTCGGCTGACTATTTCATGCCTTACTACATCGCTTTCATCCAAAGTACAAAGTGCAATACCGGGAACACTGTCCAGTACGGCTTGGGCATGCTTAAGGCCTGATTTAACGCCTAAGGGCAAATCAATTTGCGTTATATCGCCGGTTATAACCATTTTAGAGCCAAACCCCATTCTGGTCAGAAACATTTTCATCTGTTCAGCAGTTGTATTTTGCGCTTCATCCAGAATGATAAAAGAATCCTCCAGTGTCCGTCCCCGCATATAGGCCAAAGGGGCTACCTCGATAATGTTTTTAGTCATATGTTTCTGTACAGTATCTACGCCCATGATATCATACATGGCATCATACAACGGTCTTAAATAGGGGTCTACCTTTTCCTGAAGATCACCTGGTAAAAAACCAAGCTTTTCACCAGCTTCTACCGCCGGCCTTGTCAGAATTATTTTCTCTACCTGCTTATTTTTCAAGGAAAATGCTGCCATAGCAACAGCAAGATAAGTCTTCCCGGTTCCTGCCGGTCCTATTCCGAAGGTAATAGGATTACGCCGGATTGCATCTAAATACTGGCTTTGTCCGAAAGTTTTTGGCTTAATATGACGGCCCCTGGCACTAACGAGAATGGTATCGGCAAACATTTGATGAAGAAAATCCGCCTGACCAGACAAAATCATGCGGATGCTGTATTTAACATCGTGGCTGGTTACCGGATTACCCTCCCGATATAAATAAATCAGCTCATTAATCAAGCGGATAAGATTGTCAACTTCTTGCGGTTCACCGTCGAAAACTATTTCTGTCCCTCTGGCCGTTATCCTGCTGGCAAAATGCTGGCTGACTAACCCTAAAAATTCATCATTTCTTCCTAAAACTGATACTGCTTCTTTAGTGTCTGCAAAGCTAACCCGTTTCTCCAAACAACCAATGCCCCCTAATACCATATTTACTGAGAAATATTTATAGTCTGCCCAATATCTTCGATTGTTTCTACATTTACCTTAACTCTGACAATATCCTCTTCGGCTGTTTTTAGGATTTCATAATTACGTGATAATATCTGCGCTGTTTCAGGTATACTGGTTTGCACTAGCTGAATAGCCTTGGCATGCGCTTCATCACGGGCTTTCTCAAAAGGTTTCTCTGTCAGGGTCGAGTTTATTTCATGATATATTGTAATAGTTGATTCGACAGTAAACCCACTATTCCTCCATTGAGGCATGTGTTTCTGTGTAATCTCGGTTTCGAACTCCGTGAACGGCTGATTTGGCGTGGCATTAAAGGTTAACTCCTTATCATTGATTTTCAGTGTCACAGCCACCTGGCGATTGCCTGTGCGGATAATAGTTTTTTCTTTGCGCTCAGCTTCGGCATAGCTTTCATACCACACCCGTGCTGTGACAATACCTTTAGCCCTTATCAGTTCCCCGGGAACGCTGATTATATGAGGTTGACCGGCATCAGCCGCAGGCACCGGCTCAGGAATAAATCCTTTCACCAGTAAATCACCTTTTTTTACGGTATCTCCCAGTTTTACTGCCGGTTGTCCGGCTAAAGCAATGATCTCGGTAATAACACCGTCTTTGGCAGCAACGATATGGGCCGGTGCTTTATCTTCCTGTTTGGGCATGGTCTTTTCCACCACTTCGATAATCGCCCTGGTACCGGTAAAGTTTATGCCGACCCATGCTACTTCCGGAATATTGAGTAATATTTCCCGTTCAATGCTTTTGATATTCAGGCCATTTTTGCCGGCTCCCGCTTTTAGCCCTTGCTGATAGGCAACATATCTGATCCCTTCTTCCGGTATATTTTTCAAACCTGTAATTTCAACAAACCAAATATAGGAAGATAGTATATTGAGCACCAGGATAAACAAAACAACTCCTACGATCATCATCTTGCGGTGTTTGATGCGTTTGATTACAAAAGGCAGACCACGATGTGACAGTACTTTTATTCTGGTACGGCTGCACAACACCAATGGCCGGATTTTAAAAAAATCACTTAATCCTATCCAGGCAATAATATCTTCATTGTTTTTGCTTATACCCCATAATAAAATCTGTTCTGTGATACAAAGATTAATAAACCGTTCCGGCATGGAGCCGCTTATCTGAATTTTTACAGCACCACGCAGATATTTAGTACTACATATCATACTTAACCTCCTGCACTACCCCTTCAATCAGGATTTGCTCGGCCTGCAGGTTGCCAAGCGTTAGTGTTTCACCATAAATATATAGTTCTCCCTGGCTGAGTTTGATACGGACAAGAGAAGGGGTATATTCAATAATCCCTTTATGATTTTCAACCAGCAGTTGCCTGTTGCCAAGCATAGTTATTCTTGGTAAGTCCAGTACTATATCTTGCGGTATTTCTAAAATTCCAGCCAACGATTGTAAATTTCTTCTACGGCGTAACATGGAAAATCCCCCCTCATATACAAATGTATGCCTATGAATAGGCTGATTAGTACATGATAAGGAGGATTTCAAAAACTATCTTAAATTACATTACCATAGTTGCCTGAGGCAGAGTAACTGTTGCCGCCAAAGAACTATCAGGACACATGCGGGTTAAATATTCTTCAAATTTATGCACTTTTACCGGAGCGGCAAATCGCATATAATTAGTGGCTACAATCATTTCACCGCAATCAAGGTTTTTAATTTCATTACGCTGCTGTAAAATATCTTTACGGCACATAGCCTCCAGTTTACCTCGATCGGCTTTAGAGGCAAGCCCCAGTATAAATAAAGTGTTTAGCTGGGAAAGTACTTTATCGGCTAACAAGCGGGGCTGCTGATCAACAACACATAAGCCGATATTAAATTTTCTGGCCTCACTAACTAACCGGGCAAAAACATTTTGCGTGCTTTGTTCCTTTTTACCCAAAAAGCGATGTGCCTCTTCCAGTACAATTAACACCGGCTTCGTCCGGGAAAGCTCAGGCTCAGACTTACCGGCGTAATGCAGCAGCATTTTTTTTGATAAAAGGGTTGATAAAGCCTGTTCACCGACAGGAGAGATATTTTTTAGTTCAACAAGTACAACTTTGCCTTGTTCCAGGTTGGTTAGCATGTGTTCAATGGCGGTAAGACCGTTATTCAAATGGCTTTCATTACTAATATTCAGTTCTTGTTCCAGATTCCAGCAGATGCTTTTAATTTTACTAATTGTCCGTGATTGAAATTTTTGCCCGGTTGAGCCGGCTATTTCTTCAATAATATCATCCACATCATAATGTAACACATAGTCCATCCAGCGTTCCTGCCAAACAGAAGCCAGTTTATAAATCGCATCAAGCTGGGGTTCGCTGAAAGTAGCACAGGCCGTAATATCCTCCGGCTCTACTTCGCTATAATTGAGCGCTAGCTTTTGTACATTATTATGAGGATGTTCAGGGGTGGTGTTATAAACAACCAAACGCTCTTTTACGCGAGGATGCAGGGATAAATCACGATAATACTCATTATGAACATCAAATATGAGCAGTCCGTAATTCTCGCTGTCGATAATAGAGCTGGAAAGGACCTTTACCAGATTGCTTTTGCCAGACCCGGTTGTGCCGAAGATACCGATATGTTCGGTAATGGCTTTAGAGCCGAATATACCGACAGGCAGCTTCAACACTTCACGGCCGCTTTTCAGATACCCGATTTCAAGATCACCCTTCATTTCATTCAACAAAGCCGTATCATCGGTTGTCAGGCCGCGAACTTCGCAGAAAAAATCCGGACAGGTTTTGGGATTAAATAGCTGACCCTGGCCGTCGGCGTAACAAAGTTGTTCAGCAATACCAAGCTTTACCGTATGGTTGCCGCCTAAATAAAAATCAAGTTCTTCCTGATTAACCACCTGTCCATTCTCATCCAGTTTGCTCATTAAATAGCTGACACCATTCATTCCTGACCAGCGTGATTTAATTTTAAAATCATAAGCCCGAATATAGAACCTATCATTATTTTTCCCTTCAACCACTAAAATATCACCAAAATCAACATCCTGATTAGGAGCAACGACAAATTCCATATAGGTGCCTTTTGCATAAGTAAGGCGTCCTTTATATTCCAACATATGTTTGCCCCCTTTGATAGTTTGTTTAGCAACGATTTTAGTGTGCGCCAAAACAAAAGAAATAAAACAGGGGTTATTTTCCCTGTTTTATTTCGAATTGCTTAATTTGGTTTTTTATCCCGATAGAAAGTATAACTTTCGCCTGGATAAGGGCAACATCGGCTTTCGCCTTCGCTGAGGCTCGGCGTAAGCCGTGTTTTCTTTATCCATAATTATTGTTTAGGCTGCCGCCATATCGGCCGATAAGCACGAGGCGGCTGAAGGATTTCGGCAAAAATCAAGCCGTTTTGTGCTACTTGTGGTGATAATTTTCCCTTCCAGGGGGAAACCGGTTCTGTAGT
>POVV01001118.1_pt1 | contig 11016 bp, 8 predicted proteins | sample 1560271 | NCBI WGS metagenome assembly POVV01 (sample SAMN08337232, study PRJNA429181) | Bioreactor metagenome, whole genome shotgun sequencing project. | biome: cows' rumen and soil; feature: anaerobic; isolation source: anaerobic chemostat enrichment culture, galacturonate as sole carbon source...... | reverse complement strand
AAACGGGAATTCAGCTGTCGGATAGAAAGGAGCCAGCTATGCTTGATAAATTTCTTTTATCCCTGGACATCATGTGGAAGGGAATGTTCAGTATATTTATAGTTATCATCATTATCACTCTGCTTATTATGGGATTCCAGTGGTTTGAAAAAAACCTTTTGGATAAAAAGGATGAGCAAAGTAATTTATGAAATATCATAAAGATCGGATTAAAATCACAAAGGATTGACAAACAGTCAAAACTATATTATGATAATTCTGGTTTTAAATAAATAACCTGTTCTTTGCCACCGGGTAAAGAATTTTAAGGTGTTCTGAAATATTCCGTTAGGTCGTTGAAGGAATATTTTAAGAACACCTTTTTTATGTTCAAAGGAGGATAAGAGATGGAACAATCAGTATTAAAAAATTACACCAAATATGTGAGCCTTAATATCTTGGGGATGATCGGGCTCTCCTGCTATATACTGGCAGACACCTTTTTTGTATCAAAGGCCCTGGGCGCTGCAGGCCTGGCAGCACTGAATTTTTCAATTGGCATTTACAGCCTGATTAACGGTACTGGATTGATGATCGGCATAGGAGGTGCTACCCGCTACAGCATTCTGAAATCCCAGAATGGGGGAAAACTGATAAATACCGTTTTTACCACCAGTTTAAAGCTGGGGATTCTGGCGGGAGTGCTGTTCGCAATCACAGGAGTCCTGGGCACCGGGACTCTGGCTGTATTATTGGGAGCCGATGAGGCCACACTGCCTCTGACTAAGTCATATTTAAGCACCATACTCTACTTTGCACCGTTTTTTATCCTGAACAATATCATGCTTGCATTTGTGAGAAATGACAATAATCCTAAGTTGTCAATGATTGCAATGATGACAGGAAGCCTATCCAATATAATTCTGGACTATATATTTATGTTTCCGCTGGGGATGGGGATGTTTGGTGCAGCCTTTGCCACCGGTCTGGCACCCGTCATCAGTCTTGTGGTTTTATCTTCCTACTTTATACAGGGGAAAAGCAGTCTCCGGTGGTTACAAAGCAGAATTCAGTGGAAGGCTGTCCGCGATATTTTTGGTCTGGGACTGGCCGCATTTATTACGGAGGTGTCTTCGGCGATTGTTTTGATCACCTTTAATCTGGTCATCCTGGGGCTGGAGGGAAACTTAGGGGTTGCATCCTACGGGATTGTGGCCAATATAGCACTGGTAGGAATCTCGGTATTTACGGGAATTGCACAGGGGATACAGCCGTTAATCAGCAAGGCTTATGGCTCAGGGAATGGTATTATTATAAAAAAACTGCTTCAATATGCAGTTATCACCTCTCTGGCGATATCGTCAGTAATTTATACACTGGTATTTTTCTGTTCGGATCAAATGATCAATGTATTCAACAGTGAGCAGAATTCAGCAATTGCACTTCTTGCCAGGGTGGGGCTTAGGGTCTACTTCGCCGGTTTTTTCTTTGCGGGAATCAATATTATTGTATGCATGTATTTAAGCGCTGCCGAGCGTGGGCTGAATGCCTTTATTATTTCTATGGCGCGGGGGTGCGTGGTTCTTGTTCCCATGGTGCTCATGCTGAGCCGGATTTGGGGAATGACAGGGGTATGGCTGGCATTTGTTATGACAGAAGGATTGGTGAGTGTTCTTGGTATGATATTAGTATTTTGGAAAAAGAGGACGGATGTTTATAAGGACACCTTATAATCACCGGGACTTTTTCCGGTTACCTCCTTGAAGGCACGGATAAAATGTGCGGAATCATTATAACCAACCGCCTGGGCTATCTCATAGATTTTCATATTGCTTTCTACAATGAGGCAAATGGATTTTTCTATGCGGTAATTGCGAAGATAATCACGGTAAGTGAGGCCGGCCTTGTTTTTAAAAAAGGAGGAAAAATAGCTTTTATTCATATAAACATGAGCTGCCACATCTTCCAGGCTGATGCATTCATTGTAGTTTCTTTCGATGTAGGATTTTGCCTTTTCAATGATGCAGTCTTCCTTATTTTGAAGGGAATGCAAAACTATTTCAACCAGATGATTCAGGGAGCAGTATAATTCTTTCTCCAGAATTGAAAGGGAAGGAGCATTCTCGATTTGGCTGAACAGATCATGTTCACTGAATTTAAGTCCGCTGACTGGCTCAATAAATTTTGGATTCAGCCGGATCAATGAATAGATGGTGTTATTTAGTGTTTTTTTAGTCTCTTTTACCGGCGGCTTCAGATGATTGATGGCAGCAAAGAAAAGGCGGAGATAATGAAGGGTACTCTTCATGTCATAAACAGCCAGGGAATTTGTTGCCTGATGGATAAACTTTAAGATATCCTCAGCAGTACAACCTTCATAAGCAGGGGTATAGGGAAGGTCATAATAGCCGAATTCAAACCAGGTGAGGCAATCCTTAAACCCATCGGAGCACTGGTGGAAGGTGACATATCGTTTACTGAACTTAAACTTATAGCCCTGGTCAGCCAGATACTCCCCAAAAGAATGCAGGCTGTCCAGGCAGTTGGGGATTTCCGTATCGGGAAACAGCATAAATACAAAGCAGGAGGCCATTTCCCCTGTTACGATAGTTCGGTATTGGATATGGGACCGGTTAAGACAGTGATAAAGGTCCTCGCGCAGACCTTCCTGAAGCTGAAAAAGCTTTCCGGAATAAACCGCATTCAGCTTAATGCATCCGACGATACAGGCCGAGTCGGGAATCAAGGAATACTTTTCTTCAAATGCAAGCATATTCGCGGTCTTTTGCAAGGGCTTCTGAAGATAAGACTCCAGTAATTGCTGCATATTAATGGGATAGTTGCGTCCGGAAGAGCTGCTCTGTTCTGACATGACCTGAGCCAGCAAACGGTACAAGAGCTGATACAGCACCGGAAAATCAACTGGTTTTAAAAGATAATCGGCTGCACCCAGACGAAGGACATCCCTTACCAGATTAAAATGATCATAGCTGCTTAAGACAACACTTTTGCAGGTGATATGATGCTGCTTAATAAAGTCCAGTAATTCAATCCCGTTCATAACCGGCATCTTTATGTCGGTAATCAGGATATCAATGGTATTGCATCTTAAGATATCAGCCGCGATAACCCCGTTTCTGCAGCTTAGTACGTTTAACTTGTTTTCAAATTCCTTTTCTACCGCATGGGTAAGTCCCTCCAGAATATCCGGATCATCATCTACGATTAAAATATAATTGCTTGTCATTTGCGCCTCCTATCACTTTCTGCTCAAACAATTTATTCTTTTACAACTGGAATTTTAATTGTTACGGTTGTGCCCTGGTGAAGCCGGCTTTCAATGTATAAATCATACTCTTTTCCGTAATAGAGCTGAATTCGTTTTCGGATATTTTTTAAACCGATGCTGTGAAAAGCGGTATTCTTATCCTCCAGATAATCCCTTAGCAGGGCAAGGTGTTCTTCATCCATTCCATTTCCATTATCTGAAACGGTGAAAATCAATTCTCCGTCTTTTTCATATCCCCATATTTGAATTGAACCATTGGAAGCATCATCAATAATGCCGTGGTTAATGCTGTTTTCTACCAACGGCTGCAGTAACAGCTTAAGCATTCGGCAGGAAAGGATTTCAGGATCCAGGCTGGTGCTGATGGACACATTGGCATAGCTTAACTTGATTAAATGGATGTATTCCTCTAAATGGGCATGTTCCTCTTCTACGGTCACCAGTTTATTAGCTTCAGAGACGCCAAAGCGGAGAATCTTTGCCAGAAGTTCACACATAGTCGCCAAATGGGGGTAGTTGGCATTGAGGGAGGCCATCCGCATCCGGTCCAGAGTATTGTACAAAAAATGGGGATTGATCTGCGATCGCAGCATCTGCAGATTTAAATCCTTTTCTGCCAGGTTCTTTTGGTATACCTGTTTTGTCATTTCCCCGTAGGATTTTATGACCCGCTTAGTTATCATCCAGGACAGCAGAAGATTGGACAAGAAAATAACCAGGATGATCATCAAAAAGACAGGACGCAGGAAGGAAGAAGACTGGGTGATATCCTTTTTATCCGTAGCAATGACGCTGTATAAAGTATGATTATCATTGGCAGTCAGGTAATATGCATAGGGATCTTCGACCCTCGGGGACTGTATATCCTGCCAGGTAATATCCTCAAATCCGTCGGAGGAAAATAGCAGCTTTTTGTTGGCATCAAAGCAGGCAAACTGTTGGGAATCAAATAATTTATTGTATTTGAAATCATACTGAAGGTCTGAGATGTTAATGCCGGCTAAAATAATGGCTACCGGTCTGGAAGCGCTGATGTTATTCAAAACCCGTCCGGCAAACAAGAGCCTGTTATTCACCTGGTATCCCAAGTCCTCTGCTTCCTTTTGGGTGATAAAAGAAAGGGCTCCCCTGTTTTCCTTCAGGGTGGTGACCCAGTCGCTTTCGGGTAATTCCTGCAGCAGGTGGTATTTCTGGTCGTTGTATTTGTAGCTCATCAGATCCCCTTCCGGACGAAACAGGAAGAGGCAGTTTAACTGAGGAAATAAGATGGTCAGCTGATAATATTTTTCTATAAATAGTCCATCCACCCTCCCTGGATTTTCTTTTTGTCTTGCACGGGATTTTAAATAGCTCCAAAGAGAAGGGGACACCTCGTAGGCTTCACTGCTGATCAGGGATTTGGTAAGTGTGTCCAAGGCATTGGCGGTATGTTCGATATTGGTCATCAAGGTACCGTTTAGCTGCCTTACCGCTTCTTCGGTCTTATGCCGTTCCAGATTCTGGTACGCACCTGTGATAATGATGTATGCGCCCATGAGTACGATCGCTTCCAGAATCAGCATCAGCTTCAGCTGATTGTTCATCTTCGGGAAAGAAAGTTGAAAATCCGATTTTTTCATCATGGCGGTGTCCTTTCTTCTTTGGTTTCCTAAGGAGCAGATTATCCGGGAAGGTCTGGGAATCTGCCTTTTTTGTATATTTATTATATCATAGAAAGGCCGGGAAGCAGAGCGCACTTTAATAGTTCAGAAGATATGGCAATAAGTTCAGAAGATATGGCAAGCATATTATGTAAGAATCCTCTATAATGAACACACAAACGAAAATACCAAGAGTTTAAAGGAGGTTTCTTATGAAAAAGAAAGTATTGGGTGTCGGGCTGGGGACTATGCTAATGGTGCTGACTCTGGTCGGATGCGGTCTGGCCAGCCAGACCGCGGAACAAAGCAATAAGGTTGAGGGAGGAGCTGCCGGTACCATTGGGGGAAATGGAAAAGCGGCATCAGCTGATGGAAAGGTGGAACTGGAATTTTTCAATTGTAAGGTCGAAGGAGAAGCGGTATTTAATAAAGTAATTGAAAAATTTGAAGAGGAATACCCTAATGTGGTAATAAAGCAGACAGCACCTGCAGATGCAGAGACGGTATTATTCACCAGAGTTTCTACTGGGGATGTTCCTGATATCATGTCCGTATACCCGGCAGAGACAGCCTATCACACCATGATGGATGATGGGGTGTATACAGAATTGACCAATGAGGAGTGGTTGAACAGGGCATCGGACAGTGCGCTGCAATTCTCTACCTGGAACGGTAAGATATATGCAATGCCCTTTGCTTTGAATTCGTTCGGCATTTATTGCAACAAGACCATGTTTGAAGAAGCAGGTTTGAAATTGCCTGCCACTTGGAGTGAATTGATGGCTGTATGTGAAGCCTTTCAGTCAAAAGGAATCACGCCTTTTACTTTTGTAGATAAAGATCCCGGCTATCTGGCACAGGAAGGAGAAAGAATCGTCGGTATTATTAAAAATGATGTATATGCAGACACAGAGAATGTAGGGACGACCCAGGCCTCCTTCAGCGATGAGGATAAGCCCTATTTTAAGGAGCTTGCAAAGGCAATGCTTAAAACCAGGGAATATGCGGGAGATACCCTGTCTTATGGCATTGAACAGTGTGTTGCTGATTTTGCAAACGGGAAGATTCCAATGTTTATTGCAATAACGGCCAAATACACCGTAATTCAACAAAACAACCCAGATTTGAACTTCACCTTAATTCCCTATCCCAGTCCGGTAAGTGATGACTATAAAACTCCAATCAATGTGGATATTGCTTATGGCGTATCCAGCAAGACCTCTCATCAGAAAGAGGCAAAAGCATTCATTGAATTCTTATCAAGGCCGGAAATCTATCAAATGGTAGCGGATGAAGAAGGAACCCCTCCAGTAATTAAAGGCGTAAATTATAATATAGAACCTTTAAAGGGCATCAAGGAAGTCATTGACAGCGGGAATACCTTCCTTACCATGGTGAACTTCTGGCCATCGGGATGGCGTTCTGAATGGTCTGTATACGTGCAGCAGCTTATCTCAGACAAGAATACAGACAATTTCCTTAAGGAGACGGATCGAATCTGTAAGGAAAAATATGCAGGCCAATAACAGCAGATAGAAGCGGGTATCGACAGGCCGGATGCTTGCCAAAAATAAAATGGCTATTGTAGCGGAGTACTTACAGTAGCCATTTTTTAGAAAGGTAGAAGGATATATGAAAAAAAGGAAAAGGATGACTGAGAGAAATATTACAATGTTTGCATTTTCTGTTCCGGCAACGGTATTATACATTCTCTTTTTTATCTATCCAGTAGGTGCGGGAATCTATTATAGCTTAACCGATTGGAACGGATTGACCAGTAATTATCAGTTTGTTGGAATAAAGAATTATATCAGAGTGCTGTTAAGCAGCCGCTTTCAGAATGCAATTTGGTTTAATTTCAAATATACGATTTTGTTAGTCGTAAGTATCGTTGGACTCAGCCTGGCCATGGCTCTTATCTTAAACAGTAAAATCAAGGCAAAGGATTTCTTTCGAGGAGCATACTTTTTTCCTGCGGTTGTCAGTATGCTGACGGTAGGCCTTATATTTAACGAGGTATTTTTCCAGGTTCTGCCCCAGATCGGACAGCTGCTTCATTGTGAATGGCTGAGCAGGAGTCTGCTGTCCAGTTCTAAATTGGCAATTTTTGCGGTCCTGATCACCAATGTATGGCAAGGAATTGCGATCCCCACAGTTTTATTAATGGCAGGCTTGCAGAATGTTCCTCAGGAGCTTGTAGAATCAGCTTCCCTTGACGGTGCCAGAAAATGGGATATATTCAAATTCATTACCTTTCCTTTTTTGCTTCCCGTACTTACCGTAGTTATGGTATTGGTGATCAAGGACGGTTTGACAATATATGATTATATTGTTGCTTTAACAAACGGAGGACCCGGCGGTGCAACGGAAAGTACAGCGCTGCTGATCTATAATCATGGCTTTAAGGAGGTTAACTTCTCCCTGGGTATTGCAGAAGCTGTGGTAGTGACCGTAATTATTTGTTTCATTTCATTTTTACAGATCGCTTTCAGCAATAAGAAAAGTGTATATCAGGAGGAAGAGGGATGAGCAGGAAATTGAAAAGTACGGCATTGTATCTCTTTCTGATCATGGGTGTTATTATAATCGCATATCCGGTCTATCTAACGGTAATAACCTCCATGAAGACGCCTCAGGAATTGAGCCAAAGTTTTTTTGCTTTACCAAAGCGGTTTAATTTTGATAATTTTAAAGCAATTGTTACGAATTCTGGCTATCCCAGGACTGTCTTAAATACCTTGGCGATTACGGTGTTTGCTTCCCTTGGGACTATAGCTGTTATACCCATGGTATCCTATGCAATTGCCAGGAACATGTGGGAAAAAGGATATTATAAATATCTATATTTCTTTTTACTGGCAGGTATTTTCGTACCGTTTACGGTAAAAATGCTTCCGTTAATTAAAGTTATGTCAGTGATGGATATGCTGAATATCCCCGGACTGATCATTGTATACATATCAAGCGCGGTATGTGAAGGTGTTTTCCTTTATGTGGCCTTCATACAAGGCATCCCCATGGAACTGGAAGAAGCGGCGTATATTGATGGAGCGTCGACCTGGAAGATTTATGTCCATATAGTCTTCCCCCTTCTAAGCCCCATGACGGCAACGGTATTGATCAAAAACGGACTTTGGTACTGGAATGACTTCCTCCTCCCTCTGCTTACCTTAAATAAATCGCCAGATTACTGGACTCTTACTCTGTTCCAATATAACTTCAAGATGACACATGCTATTAACTATCCAATGATTTTTGCGGCTTTTTTACTGTCCATGCTGCCGATTATGGTATTTTATGTGTTTATGCAGAAAAAAATCATTGGTGGCTTGACTAACGGTGCGGTGAAAGGCTAGAGGCCGCCGGTAATGAAGGAGTGGAAATGGATAGAGAAAAGGTATTGTGTAAAATCAGGGAGAGAAAGTATGTCAGAAGATTATTCCTGTTATGCTGGCTGGTATATTGTGTATCGTATATCGGAAGGCTGAATTATTCTTCTGCCATGGCTCAAATCATCTCAGAGCGGTTCCTGACCGCGTCCCAGGCCGGATTCATCAGCATGGTTTATTTTTTTGCCTACGGAACGGGGCAGATGATCAATGGGTTTCTGGGGGACCGGGTTAATCCCAAGCGGATGATATTTGTGGGGCTGTTTTGCTCCGGTCTTGCCAATGCGGCTATGGGCATCAGCCATAGCGCCCTATGTATGGCATTGTCCTGGGGAGCCAACGGATATTTTCAGGCAATGATCTGGGCGCCTATTATACGCATTTTTGCAGAAATGCTTCAGGGTGAAGATCGGGTGAACTGTAGTGTGAATATCGTTTCGTCACAGATTATAGGAACCCTGATTGCTTATCTGCTGTCTGCTGGGGTGCTGGCTGTTGCTGCCTGGCCTGGAGTATTTATTGCAGCAGCAATCCTGTTGGCAGCAGCCTCCATCTTGTGGAGTATCGGTTTTTGGGATGTTTGCCGCCATGCTGAAAACGATTCTCCACAAGATGGGGGAATTAAAGAAAAGTACAAACAAGAGGAAGCACCGGTTCAACTCTCCTTTGGAAAACTGATGACAACTTCCGGTATCCTTACACTTCTGATACCAATTATGGTGCATGGCATGTTAAAGGATGGTGTGACTTCCTGGGTGCCCACTTATATCAGTGACTCCTTTGGAATAACAGCTTCCTTTTCCGTTTTGCTTACCTCCATACTGCCGGTCATCAATTTATCGGGGGCATACCTGGCAAGATTTGTCTACCAAAAGACAGGGGAGAGGATAGGAGTATCCATATTTTTCTTTTTTACATGGGCTGCAGCAGGATTGCTTCTGTTATGTACGGCAGGAAAACTCTTTCCGGTTATAACGGCATGCATCCTGGCAATGATTACGGCTTCCATGATGGCTGTGAATACGCTCGTGGTCAATATTTACCCATTACGGTTCCTGCGGTACGGACGTGTGTCTGGGGTATCCGGTTTCCTGAATGCGATGGCATATTTGGGAACGGCAATTTCAACTTTTACCATTGGACTTATGGTAGAGTACCGGGGGTGGCAGACTACCATATATATATGGCTGGTTGTGACGGTTTTGGCAGGCCTGCTCTGCTTAATATTTATAAAAACGGAAAGTAAAGGATCAATATGTGCCGTATCAGGCGATGGAAAGGAGAGAATATGAGTACCTTACAGTTGGCGATTGCAACAGATTTTGCTGGAGAATTTTCCAGAATTGAAAAAATTAATGATATATTATATAAAATATCACAAGCAGGATTTACCCATATCCACTGGTGTTTTGAATGGGATGGAGATTATATTTATTCCTCTTATGAGATGGAGCAGATTAAGGAATGGCTGGATCAATACGGGATGAAGGCAAAAGCCCTCCATGCATCCAAGGGGTCTAAGCGGAATGTAAATCTGATTGATGGGCATTACCGCAAGGATTATACTTCTGATGTGGAGTATAATAGAAAAGCAGGAGTAGAGTTGATTAAGAACCGGGTTGATTTGGCGGCGTGCATGGGCGCAGAAGAGATCGTTCTCCATTTGTATGTCCCTCATTTTACGATACAGGAGAAGCCAGAGGCAGAAGAGCATTTTTATCAACAAGTATTCCGGTCCTTTGATGAGCTTCAGCCTTATTGTACTCATAAGGGAGTACGCATCTGTATTGAGAATCTGTTTGATATGCCGGAGCGGTATGAGCTGGATCAGCTGGACAGACTCTTTGCCAGGTATCCATCGCAGTTTATGGGCTTTTGCCTGGATACAGGGCATGCGAACATGGTATGGGGCAGGAAGATGACCGACATAATTCATCGGTACAAAGACCATCTGTATGCAATCCACATTCATGATAACAGCGGTTCCGCTGATTTCCATCAGGTTCCAGGGGACGGTAATATTAATTGGCAGGAGGTCATGACAGCAGTTGCCACAACAACGTATGAGCTGCCCCTGGTTCTGGAATTAATGTGCTATGATGAAAATATGGAAGGGTTCCTGAAGAAAGCATATGAAGCGGGAGATAAGCTTACCGGCATGTATTGGAAAGCGAAAGGAAATCGGAATACCGGAATATAATTAATATGTGTACATATATTAAAACTTAAAGAGAAACGCTGTTTTATTTTGCAGCGTTTCTCTTTAAGTGTAGGATGTCCCTTTAAATATTTTGTAAAAACAAAGATTGTACTTTTGAATGGAAATGACATTTTTTCTATTCTGTGATATGATAATTTTATGTTTCAGGCGTGTTGCCTGGTTCAAACATTATGAGGAGGAGGAATATGAATTTATTTGGCAGTTTAGTAATTGCGTTTTCTATGTATTCCCGTATTCCAATGCCCCAGATGGAATGGACAAAGGAGCGGATGAAATATGTCATGTGTTTTTTTCCCCTTATCGGGATAGTCATCGGTTTGCTGGAATTTGCAGTTTTTCAGGGCTGCGATGCCCTTGGCTTTCGTCATTTTGGGCAGATTCTCCCGGTAGTAATTCCGATCCTGGTTACAGGAGGCATTCATATGGATGGATTTCTGGATGTGATTGATGCAAAATCCTCCCATGGGGACAGGAAGAAAAAGCTTGAGATATTAAAGG
>POVV01001117.1_pt1 | contig 11064 bp, 11 predicted proteins | sample 1560271 | NCBI WGS metagenome assembly POVV01 (sample SAMN08337232, study PRJNA429181) | Bioreactor metagenome, whole genome shotgun sequencing project. | biome: cows' rumen and soil; feature: anaerobic; isolation source: anaerobic chemostat enrichment culture, galacturonate as sole carbon... | reverse complement strand
CAGTGTGTTAAGACATCTTTGCGTATAGACAAAAATTCATCCTGGGTCCATTTTTTATTTCTGATATTCACGCTATTCCCTCCACCTTTTGCTTTTGCAGATATCGCTTCATCATGCGAACCGCTATGTCAGGATATTCTTCGCCAAGCAGTCCCATTGCCGCCATGATATAGGACTGGTCAATAAGGTATTCCGGCTGCAACGGCTTCAAAATGTGCGGCGCCGTTTCTGTATACAGGATACCTTTGAGAATTTCAGCCGGCTGCGGGTTATTGATGATGACGCCGCCGGTACCGATAACGGTTTTAACCCCTGTTAAATCTTTGCCATTTTGCACAAACGCGGTCCCTTGCAAAGTAAACACTGTTTCCACCTGACCGGCATGCCGGTCAGCCGCAACAGCGGTACAAGCCTGCCCCATAGCAATCTCTATGCGCCGCTCCATTTTTGTTTGCGGCAGATAGTCAATATTGGACTCCACTTTATCTACATAACTGATAATGTCTTGTTCGCCAACACCGGCGAATTGAGCAAGTATCTCCACTCCGGCCGCCTTTAGCAAAGCGGCTGCACTGTAGCGCATACCCAGATCCCCCTCTACTGTGCGTTTGGCAAACGGTTCCGGCAAGCCGCGCAAAGCAACATTGCTTCTTGCCGGATCACCTTTGGCGATAGAGTATAAGTCTGTAGTCGCGCCGCCGATATCCACCACCATCAGGTCACCCAACCCGGCTACTGCCGGAGTTCCCCGGCTAAGCAAGTCCGCCGCCTTTAATACCGCCGCCGGAGTAGGCATGACCATTTTGTTGACAAACTGATTGGCCCGGTGAATCCCTTTGGCTTCGACTATCCGTTTTAAGAAAATCTGCCTGATGCTTTGTCTGGCCGGCTCAATATTCAATACATTAATTTCCGGCATCACATTTTCGGTATGTACGACATCGGTCTTTGTCAGAGAAAGGGTATTCACCACAGTAGCAGCAGCCGATTTATTACCGGCCACAACAACAGGAATATTGTCTTGCAGCCGGTTCAGCATCTTGGCGTTATGCATAATCACCGCTTTATTGCCGCCATCGGTTCCGCCTGCCAGCAAAATAATATCCGGCTTCAATGCCGCTATCTCGTCGATTTCGTATTCAGTCAGCTCTCCGCCATATACCTTCAGCACCTTAGCGCCCGCACCCAGCGCGGCTCGCTTTGCCGCCTCGGCAGTCAGCGCCGGCACCAGACCGACTGCTACCATCTTCAAACCGCCGGCAGCGCTGGAACAGCCCAGCACCTGATCAAACACCAGTTTCCCGGTAGCGGCAAACAAATGGTCAAGCGCCTGGTTCAGCCCGTCCATGATGTCGGTTTCCACAGTAGTAATACCGCGAGCAGTTCCTAAAATAACTTCTTTTTCAAGATCGACCGCTGTCAGTTTAGTGTAGGTACTGCCAAAATCAATGAGCAATATGTGCTTCATTTTTTTACCAACCTCAGTTCAGATCGTTTCTCAAATCGTCAATAACAACGTCCGGCAATGTGCCCGGCTGATAAACCCGGTCATATCCCATGTCCAAAAACTTCGCTTCCACTTCTTCGAACGGGGTTTTACCGACAACCAGGTTGCCGCCGACATAGAGCAGAATGTTCTCCAAACCGGATTCGCGACACACATCACGCAAGCCTCGGCAATCAATTTCGCCATGACCATACAGCGAAGCGACCAGGATGGCTTTTGCCCCTGTTTCGATAGCAGCTTCTACAAATTCCTTCTGCGGCACCAACACGCCAAGGTTGACCACGTCGAACCCGGCGGCATTGAGAGCATGATTTAAGATCTTGTTGCCCACCGCATGACAATCTGCCCCAATTACGCCTAAAACTACTTTAGCTTTTGCATTGTCCATTTGATGATCCTCCTAGTTTACTTTCTGATGACACACCGATTTTCCCTGATTCTGCTTCTTAATGCCTTTCTAAAGGACTGCTGTTTTTCTTTCTAATACTAAATTATAAGCTTCTTCCGGAGGAGAGCAATGAAGATAAATGAGAATAATCGTATAAATCGACCCATTGCTCAGATAAATAAGATAATTATCCTGAAAACCTTACGTACCATTTACTTTTTAGCAGGCCAACAGGACTTGCGGATATTTTATCATATTTATCTTTGCTGAGCGAGAGGAGGTAAGCGGCGAAACCTAGAAAATTTTACTTATCTGTATATTTTTGTTGAAAGTCGATTAAAAGAACATTCGCTAAAACTTGTTAGGAAAGGATTTTCTTTGTATGAAAACTAAAACGATTATTGCCGGAATTCTTCTCATGGTTAACTTAACACTGCCCGCTCAGGCCTGTACACTATTCGCGGCGACCGGGAATGACTGGGTCAAAGACGGTGGCACTCTCGTTGCGAAAAACCGGGACTGGGAGCCGACCACACAGGACCTCTGGTTGATGGACAGCGACGGAGGCCACCGGTATTACGCACTAGTTGCTCAAGGCAGGGGCAATGACGGCAATTACACCACACGGTGGGGTATGAACGAAAAAGGCTTGGTGGTTGTGCAGTCCACCGCCGGTTCCATTCCCGAACAACTCCGGAAAACCTCGCGCAGCCGCGGCAGCGTATTCCGGGCATTGCTGTCTAAGCATACATCCGTCGATTCGGTTCTGAAAGACCAGCAAACATTAAAACGAAGCGCGCCGCAAAACATTATCGTCGCAGATAAAACGAAAATTGCCTGTATCGAATTCGGAATGAATGGTAAATTCAGTATTGAAACAAAAGTCAACGGGGCGCTATACCATACGAATCACTATGTGATGGAAAATATGGTAGAGGAAAATAAAAAAAAGCCCGGCATAAGTTCGGTAAAACGCTATAACCGTATTAAACAATTGATCGAGAACGGACAAAAGCCATATACGATGGATGATTTCATCCGTTTCAGCGAAGACCGGCAGAACGGCCCTTACCATAGCATATGGCATGGAGGCAGGACCCCTACCTCTTCACAAACGGTTTCGGCTGTTGTTGTCCGCCTGCCCGCTGACGGCGAACCGACAATGTATGTAAAAATGCGCCGGAATCCGGAAGAGCAGGGCCAGGAAGAAGTTCTTCACCTGACAATGAAGGATATGTTCGATTGATCGGCCGCAGTTTCCACTGCCGCCGTAGCGCTAGGAGGCCTAATGGGTAATCAGTTGTTAATCATATTGCTGTGTTTTTTTTCTTTCTTATTTGCGACTACAGGAAACACCGCCGGGCTGGTCCCCGGAACCGTGGAATATGAAGCCTCCTTGCTGCAGGACTGGGCAGAAAGGTCGGCTTTGCCGCAAACGGATATGCCCCAAGCACAATGGTATACCGCCAAAACGCTAAAAGGCTGGGGACCGCGGCCTGCCATATACCCTGATATTGACCAGCTTATCGGGACCTTTCCACCCGGAACGGATATTGCCCAATGGCAGCGGGACCGGGTAGTTGCGATTGCCAAGAAATACATAGACCTACCATACCGGCACCACCATATTCCCGCCTGGTCCCCCACAACACCTGACCACAGCGGTAAAACAGGTCCTGGGCTGGATTGCAGCAACTTCACATCCTGGGTGTATAACTTCGGGTTTGGCATTCAGATCAATAGCCATATAGTAAAACAAGCTCAGCAAGTCCCAAAACGTGGCGAAGTATTATCGCCGGGACGCCGGCTGGAGGCAGACGAGCCTTTCCTGCCTGGAGATTTGTTGTTTATTCTAAAAAAAGACCGCTCACGAGTTTCACATGTTGTCATTTTTATTGACGCTAACCATATTATTGATTCACATAAAGGCAAGGTAGCTTTCCGGAAGTTCTCCGGCTGGTATCGCACCCATCTGTCTCATGGCATTCGTATTTTTGAATAGGGCGACAGTAGCTTGGCCGGGTAAGTGTCCGTGAAGTTTACCCGGATAAAAGGGGCGCTAGCGATGAAAAAGCTGTTGACAACCATAAAGGTTCTATTATTATTTATCGCGGCCATTATGGCCGCCCAAGCGAGCATGCCGGTCGTCTCCGCCCAGCCAAACGGCGGCAAAGAGTATTTCCGGATTGTTGTACTGGCAGATGCACATTACCCATGCAAAGTAACCAAGTTTCCTGATTTAAGCCAACAACGGCAGATCGCTGCCGCCAAACTGAAGACAGTGGATGAAATCAATTCCTGGAATGACGTCGATCTGGTGGTAATAGTCGGCGATATCGTTGCGTCAACCGGATCTGTGGAGGAATACGCACAAGCTAAAGAATTCACTGATCGATTCACCAAACCACTGGCGCTTATCGCGGGCAACCATGAATATATGTATGACGATAATAGAAACAATGCAGGAAAACTTGTCCGCGGTACACCCCAGATGCGACGCGAAAAACTGAAGCGTTATCAAGCAGTATTCGGTGAACTATACTATAGTAAAATGATCGGGAGATACCGGCTGATCTTCCTCTCACCTGACGTGACTGACGGCCGCCATGTGACTGAGCTGTCACAGACACAGCTTGACTGGCTTAAAGCCCAGTTAACGAAAGACAGCGGCTCTCCTACATTGTTGTTTTTCCATGCACCGCTTCGTGGCACGCTATTGCCTCATAATGACAAAGTAGTCAAACCGGGGTTCGGCGCACAGCCGATTGATAAAATTCAAAAGATACTTTTAGATAACCTGCAAATAAAAGCCTGGATTTCAGGACACACCCATACGCCGCCGACCAAACCCAGCTTCAATCATCCAGTCAATTGGTTTGCAGGCAAGATACTGAATATCTATACTACAGATATGGACAGACAAACTATCTGGAGCAACTCGCTATATTTATACAAGGACAGGATCGTTGTGAAAACATTTAATCACAGGACCGGACAATGGCTGGGTGATATGGAAAGAATCATACCTTCCAACTGAACCTATATAAAACACGAAAGATTCCAATCAACTGAAACAATACAAAGTACATAATGAAAGGGATGGTTTAAGCTGAATTAAACCATCCCTTTCTGATTACTCCTCTCTGTCTGTAACGACTTGTTCCCGCGCCCGGAAGTAGAAGTATCCCGCTCCCAGGACGATGACGACCGCCGCTATCCGGATCAGCATGCCGGGAATATAGTTGACCAGCAGCACGCCAATCTTCTGGTCATGGACGATCATGTCGCCCGCAGACCAGGCAATCATCGCGGCACCGCCGTATATGAGTATCGGATACCGGTTCATCACCGACATAAGAACCCGGCTGCCGAAGATAATGATGGGGATACTGATGGCCAGGCCAACCGCCAGCATCAGGGTATCACCTTTGGCTATAGCGGCAATGGCAAGGGTATTATCCAGGCTCATGACCAGGTCGGCAATCACGATAGTCCGCACCGCGTTCCAAAAGTTTTCGTCCGCATTGGCCTCGTTTGGCTCGTCTTCCGCTTTTAGCAGCTTCACGCCAATCCACAATAACATAATGCCACCGGTAAATTGCAAATAAGGCATTTCCAGCAGATACACCGCAAGCAGTGTCAACGCAAAGCGCAGGCAGATAGCCCCGCCGCTTCCCCAAAGAATCGCTTTGGTCTGTTGATGTTTTGGCAGCGCACGACTGCACATCGCAATAACTATCGCATTATCACCGCTCAGCACCAGATACACTACTAAGATGCGAAGCAGGTCGAACAACATATCCATCGTCATCCCTCCTATTTGTTGTCCCTACCTGGCTGTCCGTCAGTGTACGCTTGCTTCCGGTCCCGTACCCGCTTTGCCCGTCTTGCGCCAGTTGCGTCGGCGAGCATGTCTGCGCTTCCCAGTGCTGATGCGAGGCCCTCCTACACCTCCAGAATTCGTCACCAGGTGCCATGTTCTCGGAAAATACACTCAACAGTATTTTGCATATTGTATTCCCGCTCAGGCATCAACCTCCTATTTTTTCTCACAGATCTTCCATTTCTTCTCATAATAATCTAAATTTTCGCGTAAAAAGCTGACTAAAAGTTAAAAGGCTGCGCCGGAACACGGCACAGCCTTTTAATACATTCAATCTTCATTTCTCATATTTTTAGATAATACTACCACGTTTGACAGACAACGTACTGTTAAAGTGTCTCACTCACACTAACCGGGATCGAGCCGCCAAGCAATTTTTGATAATATTTCGCGAATTCGGCTAAGAATTGGTCGTGGGATAGACCAAAGGTCTGGCTAAAGGCTGTCGCCCGGTCCACCTTTGCTAAGGCCTTCCAATAGCTCAGCAGTTTTTCATGTCCACCATAGTTGTCGGCCAGGTATTTGACCATTACGGTTGCGTTCTCGTACGGATGCAGTCCATCTGCTCTGACTTTATACCAGCCGTCCGGGCCTTTATGTTTAAGCAGTCTGTTCAATGCCGGCGTTATGCCGGTATTTTTTACTGTATTCAGTTGTTCCTGCACAAATTGATCTACAGTAATTAAGCCGCCGTATTCTCCTACCATGGCGGCAAAATAATTGCAGCCGCCTTCACGCAGCCAGACATAGTCGCGGGCGCCACCTTTACCTTCCGCCAGTTGTACCTGCATTTTATGGAACAGCTCATGGGCTACCAACAGAACGATTCGCTGCTCTGACCGGAAACGGTCAGATGCTCCGTTCAATAATATGGTATTGTTTTTTATTGACATGCCATTGGAGCGCAAACGGGTAGCCTGTTCGGGTGTGATGCCTCTGTAACGGACATGGGCGGCTTCGTAGCCTTTGCGGTCAGCCGTCATAATCAGTCTTACCGTCTTTTCTAGGTTAAGACCGTATTTTTCTTTAAACATCGCGCTAAACAGGTCGCCGCCTGTGGTAATGTGTTTTAAAACGATGTCAGGGACTCCCGGATCGGGCACAATAGTCAGTACCGCGGGGCTGGACTGAACAATCCCCATAGAAACCGGACTGATAAAACAAACGGCCAGGAAAAGAGCTAAGGCTAACCGCAGCCAGGATATTTTTCTATTTTTCATTATCAATACACCTCCGGTATCTTTTGAGCAGAACAAGCTTACGAAAATAATACAGGGTAAACAGAGAACAGCAAGTCACGTCTTACCGCAGAACAGAGGGAACGGTGAGTACACAGAGGGTTACTGTGTTATTGTATATAAAATATTTTGGTTTCGCGCGCTGTTTTTCCGCCGTACTGAACGGCTTCAAAGGTAACGACATGGAACCGCTGTGTTAATGGCGACGGCGCCTGCCACGAAATGACCCGGCTTGCCGGATTGTATTGCGGCGTATACACGATTCCATCGATAATGACGCGAAGGGAGTCAGCATTGACATTTACGCGTTTAGCGATCTCTGCTGTCAATAGAGGCTTATTATTCTCGATAATTTCACCCATGCGGATAGTACTGCTGATCACCGGTTTAGCATCTGGTTTACGCTTGTCTGCTCTTGCTTCAACCTCCCGCATGACTCGCAAAGTGTTGCCGCCAAGGATCTTCATCACATCAGTCTTTGAGTAGCCGCGTTTGACCAATTCACGGGTAATTTCCGGTATCTTGGCGCAACTGTCCAGTTCGTCAATCATTTTGGCGCCGTCATAGTCCGATCCCAACCCTACGTAATCAGCTCCCACCAGCTTAACTACATAGTCAATGTGGTCGACAACCGTTTTGATGGTAAGATTGTCACCACTGCCTAGAAACTCACGAAAATAAGCGATTTGCACAACTCCACCCTGTTTGGCAATAGCCTGTATCTGGTCGTCAGACAGATTTCTCAGATGGTTCTCCAGGCTATATACACAAGAATGGCTGGCGATAAGCGGTGCCTTGGTCGTCTCAATCACACCCCAGAACGTCCTGACATCCAAGTGCGATACATCGACAATAATTCCCAGCCGGTTCATCTCCCGCACGACTTGCTTCCCTAACGCCGTCAGCCCGCCGTCAGATGGCCTGCCGTCCCGGTAGACGCTGTGGGCTCCTTCGCCCAGAACGTTCGAGTAATTCCACGTCAGCGCGATCGCTCTGACTCCCAAATCGTAGTATTGTCTCACCAGTTCGAGGGCGTTCTGCTCATTGAGTGAGTAAGCGCCTTCAATGGTCAAAACAGCGGCAATTTTATTGTCCTTTACTAAGCGTTCAATATCCTTTACCGTCCTGGCCAATCCCATCTTGTCAGGGTGATTGCCCACGGTCCAATGCAGCGCGTTTGACAGCGCCAGGATGCGGCTGTTAGCCCTTCCATAATCAGGCTGTTTATTGAGGGTATAGGGATAGGTATATGCGGAAAAGAAAGGAACTTTTAGTCCGCCCTGCCGCAGCTTGGGGATATCAATATGTAGTGAAGTCGGGTTGCCGATATCAAGCTGTGGCAGCCAGGTTGCCTTATCGACCACTTTCATCATGGTATCATTATGGGTATCAACAGTAATGGCTTGCCGGTGAATTTCCTGATAGGATTCAGTCGGAGCCGCAAACGCTCCGCCTGCACTTAACAAAAGCATCATGCCTATCAGACATAAATTGCGGATTAGATGTTTCACAGAGTCATCTCCCTGTCGTATTTTCATCCAAACTGGCGCCAATCCGGTGATATTTCATTCCCTTCGGATTAGGCATTAAAATCCGAGCGCCACGCCTTCACGGCGCTGGTCGCCTACACCCTGAATGCTGCCGTCAAGCAGATACATAACGCCTTGCGTACTGCCCATCAGCCCACTGAAGCTGCCGACCAGCTTAAACTGATAGTTCCGCCCTTCCAGTTGGCGTAAAGCATCAAGAGGAATACGGTCTTCCACTTCAGTTTTTAAGTTATTGCCGTTATTGATCCGCGGCGCATCGACAGCTGACCGCAAATCCATGTTAAAGTCAACGATATTGATGACCGCGTTAGCCATAGCGGTAATGATTCTGGCTGCGCCGGGCGCCCCAAAGGTTGCATAGGGTTTGCCGTCTTTTAATAATAAAGTAGGCGTCACACTGCTCAGCGGGCGCTTGCCCGGTTCGGGCGCATTGGCCGAGGCTGGATCGGCGGTAAAATCGTGCATTTCATCATTTAAGAGAATGCCGGTGCCCTCGGGAACGACTCCACTGCCAAAAAACAAATTAATGGTTTGCGTAATGGTGATCATATTCCCATCCTTGTCAGCAATTGAGAAGGAGGTCGTATTGCCGGACTCATATTTCTCCGGGTTGCCTGGCCCAACAACACCATTGTCCTTGTCCGGAATCCGCAGCCGCTGAGCCCGGGCGTACTCCTTACTGGTCAAACCGGTTACCGGTATCCTGGCAAATGCAGGGTCGGCCATATATTTCTGCCGGTCGGCATATGCCAGTCTTTGCGCCTGGATAAACAGATGAATATGCTCTGGGGACAAATGGCCTAGCTTATTCATGTCATAGCCTTCCAGAATGTTTAACATCCCCAGTAAAGTCAGACCGCCTGAGGAAGGCGGCGCTGCCGAGACCACCGTGAAATCGCGGTATTTGCCTTGGATCGGCTCTCGCCAAATCGCCCGATAGTTAGCCAGGTCTTGTTTTGTTATCCAGCAGCCGGCTGCCGGTTTTTCGAATTCGCGTACAATCGCAGCGGCAATTGCCCCTTTGTAAAAGACATCCGCACCGCCTTTGGCGATCAACCGCATGGTTTTGGCCAAATCCGGATTTTTAAAATTGTCGCCAGGCTGCAGTGGAAAACCGTCGTTTGTAAATTCCCGCTCAATGAATTCGCCGGAAGGCAGCGTATCTATGCTTCTCAGCATACGCCCCAGCGCAGAAACATAGTGTTTGGTCGCCGGTGCGCCATTTTCGGCATAGTATATCGCGGACTCGAACAGTTCGCTCCATTTCAGCTTGCCATAGCGTTTATGCAGTTCCTCCATTCCTCTTAGTTGCCCGGGAACGGCGACAGCACGATAGCCGAACGAGGACGCATTATCTTTTACCCGGCCCCTGCTATCCAAAGGATACATATCCCGTGCGGCTTTAGCCGGTGCTGCTTCGCGGAAATCAAGCATACGGCTTTTTTGTTTTTTCGCGTCATAAAATACGGCAATACCGCCCCCGCCGATTCCTGACGCTTGCGGTTCAACGACACTGAGTGTCATCGATACCGCGACTGCGGCATCAAACACATTGCCGCCCTTTTTCAAGATATCCAACCCGGCTTTAGCCGCCAGCTCATTGCTGACTGCCACTACAGCATGTTTGCCGACATAATGGCTGGATTGGCTGACAGGATTGGCCTGTGCAGGTTGGACGGCTATACAGGCTGCAACGCTTAGCATAGCTAAGCCAATCACAGCGATATGGACAGTTTTCCGAATGGTTACGAACTGCATCGATGCCACCTCTTGCAAAATTAATGGATACCCTGCTGCCGCAACAGATACTCCAGCGCATATAGCTGCTGTGTTACCCTGTGTTTCAATGGTTCTTTGCGGCAGGTTTCAATGGTATAGCCGATGATCCCCAGCTGCCCCGCTTGCCAGGCCGTACTGCCCAGAACAGGCGAATGCCGTAAAGACCAGCGAATTGGCTGGGCTACCTTTGCCTGTTCATTAATATAAGCCGCGGCTGCTGTTGCGATATCCCGGTCAGGTCTTCTGGCAAAGCAGATGATAGTGTTCCCTAATCCCCCGTCCTTGTTGTAGCCGAGCGCTTCGTGGCAGTCGATAACCATCCCGACCGAATGGTTAAGCATGATACCAGTCACTTGATCCGCCAGCCGCTCCGCTGGGATTCCGTTCGGATCGCCCGGGTACATGCGGTTAAGGTTATCGTCCTCCATATTTCTCGTGCGCGCCCGTACCCCGACTGTATTGACTTTTGGTATTAAAATCAGTTTACCGCTTTTTATTGACACTTTTCCATTGAGATAGCTGTCGGTCAATCTGCTTACCGCCGTCCAGCCGGCAACTTCATCGCCGTGTGTGCCGCCGACCACCAACACCGTCTTGCCGGCGATGCCACTGTCAATAAAATAGGCTTTTGTCTCATACCGTGTCCCTTGCATTAACGGTTGCTCCGAAATAGTCTGGGCGCAAAATCCTGACGATGTTGCCAACAAAACCAGGATAAC
>POVV01001116.1_pt1 | contig 11067 bp, 8 predicted proteins | sample 1560271 | NCBI WGS metagenome assembly POVV01 (sample SAMN08337232, study PRJNA429181) | Bioreactor metagenome, whole genome shotgun sequencing project. | biome: cows' rumen and soil; feature: anaerobic; isolation source: anaerobic chemostat enrichment culture, galacturonate as sole carbon source...... | reverse complement strand
CGCTGCCTGTTCTTGCCGCCCGCCGCCATTCCATATCATAGATTTGTTCAAAATGCCGCCTGTTCGCAATGCCGGTTAAACCGTCCAGCGAAGACAGGCGGCTTAATTCTCTATTGGCATTTTCCAGCTCTTCCAGCACCTTTACCAATTCAGCCTCCCGCGCTTTACGCTGATCGATTTCATATTTGATTTTCAAAGCTGAAAGCACCCTTGCTTTGAGTTCCAGCGGCTTGACCGGTTTGGTGATAAAATCCATAGCCCCGGCGGTAAACGCCCTTTCCAGCGTCTCCGTGATATCACTGGCCGTGATGACAATAATCGGAATGTCTTTTAAGCAGCCATTGGCTTTTATCAGCCGGCAGGCTTCAATCCCATCCATGTCCGGCATAATCACATCCATGAGAATAAGATCAATGTGTGTGGGCGCACAGGCCGGCTGGTTCATTCCCAATAAGTCAAAAGCGGCAAATGCCGTTTCGGCGGTAATTACCTCACTAAATCCGTTTTTTTCCAATAAGTGTTTAAGTAACTCCCGGATTGACATCGAATCGTCAACAATTAAGATGGCCATTTGGACGCCCCTCTCTTTCTAACCTTTCAGTGTATGCCAATCACCCGTATGGCCTCAGGGTTTGGCTGAAACTTCCTGACTTTCGGCAGCAATTCGGCTAAGTGATGTCGATATCTCCCGGACTTGGACAGAGGCTGAAGCGACCTGTTCGGCAATTTCAGTAAAGGCTTGTCCGGCTTGATTGACAACAGTGATTCCTGTTTGGACGTTTTTTGTCCTTCGGCAATGGAAGATACGGCATTGCCAATATCCACCTGGCTTCGTTAATCAGTGTGGTGATCTGTTTTGCAGCCATCTGAGAATCTTCCGCTAATTTACGTACCTCCTCCGCAACGAAGGCAAAGGCTTTACCAACCTCACCAGCCCGTGCTGCTTCAATTGCTGCATTGAGAGCAAGTAAATTTGTGACCGGCAATGTCGGCAATCATATCAACAATGTGGGTAACTTGGCCTGAACTGGTTGTTACTTTGATGATTGCTGTCTCGATTTGCCGCGACCTTTAGTGAATGTGATCCATTTGAGCAACTGCTTGCCGGACTGCCTGTTGGCCGACTTTGGCTTCAGTTATGCTTTTATCGGCAAGGCCGGCAGCTTCACTGGAGCTTGCCGCCAGTGTATCCATATCGTGGGAAAGTGGTTTCGGCCAAATCAATCAGGGGAATAGGGTGGTGCAACAGTTTTTGTATTTAGGGGGCACAAGGCCTTACTTGAAATCGAATTGTTTATGCTGTTCAGGCTGTTCATCAATTTGCCGGCAATACCGCACACTCCATTCCAGTGCTTCAAGATATAAGGCAGGCAGCCATTTTGCCGGAACAGAACAAATTTGAGCATAATGGGAGACCGCCTGCCAGTTGTATTGTTCGTAGGCGATTATGAGGGCTAACATGTTTCCCAGGTGGGTGTCGGCACCCTGCAGGGCCTGCTTGATGTCGTTATGTATCGACAGTTCTTGCAAAATAGAAGTTAACGAGCGGTTTAGCAAACAATCCAACAGTGAAAACATGCCTGTCATAAAAGCTTGGGCGGCCAGTTCTGGCCGGTTTATTTTTTGTGCCAGCAGTTCTCCGAATTTGGCCCGTATGTTCGATGTATTCATTAGCTCGTTTGTTCTATCCGATTTATCCTCAGCAACAATATCCCTGAGAATCAGTAAAGTCAGCCAGCATTCAATTTGGTGCTGACCCAGCAAAACGAGAGCTTGTCTGATTGAGGATATGGGACGCTTCAGGCCAAAATAAACCGAATTAATATATTTTAATAATTTATAAAATAAAGAGACATCTCTTTTGATTAATTCTTCCAGTCGGGCAAAATCAATATCTGTCTTCCGAACTTCATGCAGCAACTGGAAATACTGCGTATCGAAGCTGACGAGTTTTTTTGCGGTGAAGGTTTCCGGTTTGCTGAAAAAATAGCCTTGAAAATAGCTGTAGCCTGAGGCGACCGCTTGTTCAAAATCAACCCGGGTTTCCACCTTTTCTGCCAGGAATTTTATGCCGGAATGATTGAGCCTGCGTACTACCATCTGTCGTTCCTGGACCGGAGTGGCAAGAAAGTCAATTTTGATAATGTCGGCCAGCTCGATGAGTTCCCGGTATTGATCGGCAAAGACAAAATCGTCAAGAGCGATGACATAGCCGCGCTGTTTCAACTGCCGGCAGATGTCAAGGATTTCTCTGTCCGGCTCGATATCCTCCAGGATTTCAATGACGACCGACTGTTCGGGCGAATAAGTTGTCAGCATCTGTTGCAGACCCTTCCGGGTAAAGTTGATAAAAGCCGGCTTACCGCCTGTTAGTTTGTCAATTCCGAACAGCAAAAAAGCATCTGACAGAACACTGAAGGTGGCTGCCTCCGGGTCAGTAGCGGTATAGGCGGTAGCGTCGGCGCTGGAACGGAACAGCAATTCATAAGCATACACATTTTCTTGCGAGTTGAAAATAGGCTGTCTCGCAATATATTTATTCATAATATCCTTCCTCATCTTTATCTTTGTAAGTTCGACAGTAAAATAGTCGCTCCAACTAAGGTAGTTGGCAGCAGGCGGATATTCAGGCTAACAAATATTTACATAGTATAACACCGCCTTCATTGCTGAAGGCGGTGTTATATATTTTCTGGCAAGAAACCGGAACCCGGTTAGATTTGAAACTTCAGGACTTCGGTTTGCAGTGTTTCGCCCAGTTTGGCCAGTGCGTTGCTGGCAGCAGCAATTTCCTGCATGGAGGCAAGCTGTTGCTCTGTGGCTGCTGTGATGGCCTGAGACTGGGAAGAGGCATTTTTGCTAAGCGTTTCCGACTCTTGGGCGGAGCGCCGCACTTCGGTAATATTACCGACCATTTGGCTAACGGCTTGGGCAATTTCACCAATTTGCACGGAAACCTGCTCGATGGATTGGAGGATAATCTGAAAAGCCTGGCCAGAGGCATTGACACTTTCGACACCCTGCCTGACTTCGGCGGTGCCGGTCTGCATATCGGTTACGGCTTTTTCCGTATCGGTCTGGATTTCACCAATCAGGGAAGCAATTTGTTTGGCAGCCTCCTGGGATTGTTCCGCGAGCTTTCGCACTTCTTCCGCGACGACGGCAAAACCGCGTCCCTGCTCGCCGGCCCGGGCGGCCTCAATGGCGGCGTTCAAAGCCAGGAGATTGGTCTGGCCGGCAATGCCGGAGATGGTATCGACAATTTGGCCGATTTCCCGGGAGCGGTTCCCCAGTTTAGCGACGACATCGGCTACTGCGGTCGTGGTTTGCTCGATTTTGCCCATCTGTTCGATCGAATGATTAAGGGAAAGCTTGCCCTGTTCGGCCTGTTGGACGCTCTGAGATGAGCTGCCGGCGGCGGCTTGGGCATTGGCGGCAATTTGCTCGGCATTGGCCGCCATTTGATCGATAGCTGTTGCCGCTGCAGTACTGCAGGTTAATTGCTTCTGAAGGTCGCCGGCTACTTCGATGACCGAAGCAGCAACATTGTTGGCTGTTTGAGCAACCTGGTCGGCGCTGGCGGTCAGCTCTTCGGAAGAAGAAGACACCTGCTCGACCGTTTGATGAATCTGTTGAAAAAGAATTTGCAAGCTGCTGCGTGTAGCGGCCAGAGTATCGGCCAATTGACCGATTTCGTCGCGACGGGCGGTTATGGACTGCTTGTCGCGAAAATCACCCCTGGCGAAGTCCTGGCAGATAGCGATGATACCGGCTAAGGGAACGGTAATACTTCTGGTAATGGTAAGGCCGCTGACCAAAAGGAGCAGGAAGGCGGCAGCGAGGGTGGCAATTAGACGGTAAATGGTCGCGTCAAAATCGGCTTGGCTGTTGATGGCGTTTTTGTCGGCTTCTTTCGAATAATGCTCGGCCAGGTCTTGGGCCGCCTGGGAATATGCCTTAGCCCGGTCATCCGCTTTTTCCATATAGAGAGCATAGGCTTCGACGTTTTTATTCTGACCGGCCAAGTCGAGTACTTCCTCTTGTATTTTACGGTATTCTCCCCTGGCAGTTTCTAAGGATACCAGAAAAGGCTTGGATCCGGGAATCTTATCGGTATGCGCCTTGATTTCGGTGAGGAAAGCATCGTTATCCCGTACCTGAGTCTGAATTCTCTGCGTTAGAGCTTGATGCTTCCGGGGATCGCTGGTCAGCATGGTTTCCAGCAGGTCGCTATCAATATTGCTGATCCGCACCCGCATTTTACCAAGATTGTTAATCGAGTCAAGAAGATCGTAATTGACATAATGGAGGGTAGTGTTGGCCTTGTTAAGGGTGGTAAAGTTTGTCCAACCGACAACCGCCAGAATGATAAGGGCTATAGCAATGAGCAGACCCAGCTTATAAAATAGTTTCAAATTATTAAATGCTTGTAAGATGTTTTGCATGGCAATAATGCCTCCTTGAATATTTTGCTATATAAATAAATGCTAATAAAAAAATAAGGGGGCGTCAATTTTGCTATTGGTATAATACGGAACAGTCCGGCTTATACCAGACGGCAAAAAGACTTATTTTTTGCACCTTAGCCCCTGGTATATATTGCTATGTGGAAAGATAATATTATCAGTCAGTGTCTGCACCCGGCGCGACGGACGAAGCTGGCGAGGAGTATGCCGCAGCCGTCGGGGCTGATGCTGAAGGTGGACATGGAAATGAAAGCTGATTGGCCTGTGTTAGTTTTAGGACAAATATGGCAGCTGATATAAGGAGAGTGGTGCATTTTTATAATACCGGTCTAATTGAAATCACGGTATGTGAATGATACACTAAAAAATGGAAACATATTGTGTGTTGCTTAAATTATGAACTGGAATTTAACAACCAGGCGGCATGCCGGTCTAACCGGTTGGCAAACATATGTAAAGAAAGAAGGAAAAATAATGAGGGACTGGATGCACAAATCAGAAGCGCTGAAAAAAGCAGAGGTGTCTGCTTTTGACGCTAAGCGGTATTTGTCGATCTTTTCTCAATTTATTCCCTCCAGCAGTCCGATTATGCAGGGCAGCATGGTTTCACCCCGTGTGCCGGAGCTTTTGATCAATTTCAAAATGCTGGAGGAAAACGGATTGTCAATGGAACAGATTAAACAGGCGATTGCCGAGACTATTGCAAAGGGCAAGCCGCTTGCCACCAGTTCTGTAACCGGGATGGAAAGCCCTGTCATACAGCCGGGAGCAAATGGGTCTGCTTTGATTGAGTTAATGAAACAGTTGGCGGATAACCAGGCAAACATACAGTCTATACAGTCCGAAATACTAAAAATGGTACAGCAAGTACTAGGCAGCATCGAGGAAGAAGTGAAGATGCTGCATATCCGCATTGAAAAATTAGAAAAAACAATGAAAGACCCCGAGTAACCTGTAGAGCACGCGTCTTTATTGCAAACACAGCGGAGAAGTTTGAAAGCTATAGCTTTAGCGAAAGGAAAAGGAAGCAGCATGAAAACCTATAAATTTTCTTGGGACTTGCTTGGTGTGGAAGACGGCAGGCCCAATTTGGGAACTCAGGTTGATTTAGAATTATACCGGTTGATGCACTTTACCCTGCGGGATGTGCTTGAGGACAAATTCGGCAGGACGGTGACGGACGAGGTCCTTTTCGCAGCCGGGAAACTGGCCGGAGCCGAGTTCTACACCCATTATATTGAACCGGTTGCCGGCCTGGACGAATTTATTAGCAAGACGCAGCAGGTTTTGAAAGAGAAAAAAATCGGTATTTTGAAAATAGAAGAAGATTTGCTGGAGCAAGGCAAGGTGCTGTTAACCATTGACGAGGACCTGGATTGCTCCGGCCTGCCGGAAACAGATTATGAAACTTGCATTTATGATGAAGGCTTTATTTCGGCTTTATTTGAACAGTTTACAGAGAAAAAATGGCGGGCTAAAGAGATTGACTGCTGGTGCACAGGAGCCAGGACCTGCCGGTTCATCGTCAAAGAAACAGAATGATTGAACCTAGCGATGAAAACCATGGAAGGGCTGTTGACAGGGAATTCATACAACTGCTGCTAACGCTGTTTTGCAGCTCGCGCTTGCCGCCTGATTTACATATTGAACCAGAGCTGGCCGAAGATCCGGACTTCCAGAAATTACATTCCTATATCCTGGCTTTGCGGGAGTTAAGCTTTGCCCTGCGCAACGGGGATTTACAACACTTTGTTGACGGTAAAGGTTTTATCCTGGGCAATTTGAAAGCATTGCAGTCGAATTTGCGGCATTTAACCTGGCAGGCAAAAAGAGTTGCAAAAGGTGATTTTTCCCAAAGGGTAGATTTCCTGGGAGAGTTTTCCGAAGCGTTTAATGAGATGACAAGCAATCTCGAGAATGTAAATAAACAATTACATAAACTTGCCAGCTTAGACTCTCTGACCCAGCTTTATAACCGGATGGCTCTTGACCAGTTTCTTGCCGCGGCGTTTGCCAAGGCGAAGCTAGAGGGCAGTGAGCTTAGCATTTTAATGATTGATATTGATCGTTTCAAGAGAGTAAATGACAATTATGGTCATCAGGCAGGGGATCTGGTTCTGGCTCAAGTCTGCAATGCGTTAAAAACACAGTTCCGCGCGTCAGATATGCTGGCCCGTTACGGTGGCGAAGAATTTATGGTTGTCCAGCCGCAAACAGGTATTGACCAGGCGATAAAAATCGGCAACAGGGCTTTGGAAGCTGTCCGGAACACTGTGATTCAGTTTGAGTCCGAGCAGCGGTTACTTGTTACGGTTAGCATTGGTGTCAGCTGTATCATACCGGAAGACCAGAGCTTTGAAGATATTGTCAAAAGGAGTGATGCCGCTTTATATGAAGCTAAAAACAGTGGCAGAAACCGGTTGTGCATATGTAAAGATCATAAAGATCAAAAAAGCTAGAAGACGAGTCCTGGAATTCAATATGACTTTCTTGTAGGGGCTTACCACACGGCTGCTGGCGGTGTGGCTGGCCTCACTAATTTTTCTGCTGCGATGTATAATTCTGGACCGGTATTTTTCTATAGCTGAGGTGAAATATTTTGTTAAGAAGCATTAAATCAAGAATGATGGTATTCTTTCCGCTGATCATCCTTATCAGCATAGTCGGACTGTGCTTTTTTATTACCCATGATTATCAGGAGCTGATTAATGATACGTTTGGCATGAAGGCAAAATTTGCTGCAGAAAAAGCGGTTAGCATTATTGATATCGAAGATTTTAAAAAAGTACAGGCTGAGATCATGAAAAATCCCGACAGTCAGGAGCATAAGGCCAAAGTATTGCAAATGCCGGAATTTATTAGAATTTATGAACGGCTGAACGAGATCAAAGAGATGGCCGGTCTAAAATTTGTATACAGCCTTGTTGAACTGCCGGACCAAACTTTTATGTATATTATTGACAGCGAAAATATCCAAAGCGAGGATTTTTCCCTTCCAGGAGATGTTGAGGAAACTGACCCTGAAGCAACCGCGGTTTATCAGTCACAAAAAACGATAACCGGTGATCTGGCTGTGCATGATCGATGGGGGGCATCGATAACGGCTTATACTCCCATTATGGATAAAGACGGAACCATGATTGGGGCACTTGGGGCAGAATATGACGCGGCGGATATTTATGCAAAAATGCAGGAGACAAGGCAAAAGATTGTGAGCGGGACAGTTATTGCCCTGCTGGCTGCCATTCTGTTAAGTTTTGTCTTTGCCGCCCGTATTGTAAAACCTTTGCAATTGCTTGTGAACCATGTACAGAGCGTTGCCGCAGGCGATTTGACGGCCCGGTTAAGCTTAAGTGATACAAGTGAGATTAGCGACATCTTTGGAGCGTTTAACAAAATGACGGAAGATTTGCGGATGCTGATTGAACGGGTGTCTACTTTTGCCGACGGATTGGCAAGAGGGACTTACCAGACTTCGGTTACATCAGATGCGGCTGCTCAGGCAGCCAACCAGATCGCCTCCGCTATTACCAACGTAGCTCTTGGCTCTGATCAGCAGCTTCAAGCCGTTCAGTCAACACGCCTAAATATTGAAGAGGTTGCGACAACCGTTGAACAAATGAGCCGGAATATGAATATGGCAACAGATATTTCGCAAAAGGCAGTTTTTTCTGCCAATGACGGTTCTGAAGCCGTTGCTGTAGCTATAAGTCAAATGAACAAAATTGAACAAGTGGTAGCTAATTCCGTGCAGATAGTTGATGATTTGGACGAGCATTCTCAAGAAATCGGCCAGATTGTTACTGTCATTTCCGGTCTTGCCAAGCAAACGAACCTGTTAGCTCTCAATGCCGCGATTGAAGCAGCCAGGGCCGGAGAACAAGGCCGCGGTTTTGCCGTGGTGGCGGCAGAGGTCCACGCACTTGCCGAGCAATCCCAAATTTCAGCCAAGCAGATTGCTTTTTTAATTAGCAAAATCCAAAATGAAACCCGTCATGCTGTAGACAGCATGAATACAGGTGCGCTGGAAGTCCAAACCGGGCTGGATGTCGTCAATAACGCGGGGATTAAATTTAATGAAATTGTCAGGCTTATTGAGCAAGCGGCCGCAGAGGTTGCCAATGGTTCAGCCTTTATCCAGCATGTAACCGCTACCAGCCAGCAAACATTATTGTCAGTGCGGGAAATCGAACGCATTGGCAAAGCATCGGTTGAGCAGACAGAAACCGTATCAGCTGCAATTGAGGAGCAGTCAGCTTCTGTCGAGGAAATTGCCGCACTTAATCAAAGTTTGTTAAACCTGGCCGATGAAGTTAAAAATGCAATTCGTCAATTTAAACTGTAGTTGTTTAAAAGCATAGGCCAATGTCAGTGTGATAGAAGGGGCAGGAGAAAGGACCTCTACCACTACAAATATTGATACAATAAAATTTGCAGAAATTGGCGTGAATTTTGCTAGTACATATAACAGACGAAAACCAGGTAAATAGCAGTCAATGGCAAAGGTACTTGCAGAAAATAATGAAAATTGGACAACAAGGGGTAGGTAGAGTGCTGGCAGGGTGTTTTTACAATGACGGAAGAATTAATAATGAGGAGTTTGAAAAAATAGTATCCAAATATAATAAAATAATTCTGCGCTATGTCAAGGTCTATTATTTGCCTGGCGGTGACTACCGCGATCTGTACCAATGGGGATTAATCGGCCTGTATAAAGCCGTTTATTATTATGATGAAGCCCGCGGCAGTTCCTTTCGCCTGATTGCCGAGCTTAATATCAAGAATACAATTAAATCGGCAGTTACTATGCACAATCGCAAAAAACACTGTATTCTTAATGAAGCAATTTCACTTAACACCATAGTTGAGTTGTCAAATACAAACAGCCGAAGTCAACTCGAATTACAAGGGGTATTTAATAAAAGTTCTGTCAATGACCCTGTCGATATGATTATTGAAAAAGAAACCATCACTAGGATTAGTGGTGAACTGGCAAATGTTTTGTCGCATCTGGAGAAAAAAGTTATTGACTTATATATTGAAGGCTACAAACAGCGGGAAATTGCGCAAAAGCTGAATTTGCAGGAAAAGGTGGTAGATAATGCCATCCAAAGAGCACGCCAAAAGCTGGTATTACATATGAAAGAATGGAAAGGTTTTTGCAAGAAGCAGAAAAAAACGGGCACTTCCGGCCGGGTACAAACAGAATTGCTTTGCGCAACCGTATAGGTAAAAACAGCTCATTTTTCAGGTCAGCCACCCTAAACTCCCAGCTTGATACAGACAGGGAGCTTAGGGTGGTTTACTTCATTTGGGCTGTTTTTTAATGAGCTCCGGTTATACAAGTGAAGTAAGCGTCAATGCAGCACCACCTGGAAATAAAAAATCACCTGATGGTATGCTAAAGTAAAGCATCAGGTGATCCGCGGGTGTCATTATTGCCAGTTATTTAATTGTCCTATGTCCAGAGTCTTTTTGTACTCATTGCCATCTTTGAATACTGTGCCGGCAACCTTGCCTAATTCAAAATATGAGGGATACATCATGACCATAGGGTTCATTTTTACCGGATCGATCTGCCCGGCGGTTAAGCCTTTTTTATCCGCATAAACGGCCACTATTTCGCCCAAAACCATCACGAAGTCCGACAGCGTAATCGTTTGAGTTACCCTGCAAAGCATATTGATGGGGCACTCGCGGATCATCGGCGCTTTGCCTGACTCATCGTAAAACGGAGTAAACAATTCGGATTTATCTGTTATTTTCCCTGATACCACGCCACAGAAATCAGTTTTCTCAGCCAAGTCCGGAGAGGGCAGATTTACGCTGAAACATCCGTTCTCCTTAATACCGGTGGTTGTATAATGCGTTTCCTTCAAAGAAACATACAGCATCGGCTCTAAATTCACTACTCCGCAAGCGCCAACTGTGCAATAATTGGGCCTGCCGTTAACATCCGCGCCTACGAGGATCGTCGGAAAGAGCATAGCAGGCCTGTTTGGCATTTTTACTTTTTCCAGTTTAAGCACCTCCCTCATTTTTTTATTATGCCACTGGGAAATTGAAATATCCTTTGAACAGTTTTTTGAGTACACCGCGACTATATCTAGCGATAACTGGGGAGATACAGCAGGGCATGGGGAGCCACCAGGCAGATGATTTATGGTTTGCTCATTCACATAACCGTTGTAGCAAGTTACATTACCTGATGATTTTTATGTTCACCAATATCACCATACTGTTTCACTAGAAAATTGATGAAATATCGGCTAGCAATGGGCAATGCCTTAAAATTTTTGAATGCGATACCAATGGTACGCACAATGGGAGGCGATATCTTTTTGGTTACAAGATTATAGCTGATTCGATTTAATATCAATTCCGGCAAAATAGAAATTCCCAGCCCTTTTTCAATCATCGACATGATTGTATAGTCATCATGAACACGATAGTGGATATTAGGCTGTAAATTACTTTTTTTGAAATATTCCAGCGGCTCGCATAACTGACCTTCATCCAGGAGAATGAACGGTTCGCTTGACAATTCTGCCAAAGAGACCTGCTCACAGGCACTTAGTGGGTGATTGTATGGCAATACGGC
>POVV01001115.1_pt1 | contig 11075 bp, 13 predicted proteins | sample 1560271 | NCBI WGS metagenome assembly POVV01 (sample SAMN08337232, study PRJNA429181) | Bioreactor metagenome, whole genome shotgun sequencing project. | biome: cows' rumen and soil; feature: anaerobic; isolation source: anaerobic chemostat enrichment culture, galacturonate as sole carbon... | reverse complement strand
CAGATATTAATGTAGTGGCCCTGGTAGGGGAGCGTGGAAGAGAAGTCCGTGAATTTATAGAAAAAGACTTAGGACCGGAAGGAATGAAACGTTCCGTACTGGTGGTGGCCACCTCAGACCAACCGGCCATGCTTCGTATGAAGTGTCCATTGGTTGCCACTACCATAGCTGAATACTTTAAGAATCAGGGCAAGGATGTATTGCTTATGATGGACTCCCTTACACGATTTGCTATGGCACAGAGAGAGATAGGACTTGCAATCGGAGAGCCTCCGGTGGCAAGAGGCTATACTCCCTCTATTTATGCGGAGTTTCCAAAGCTGCTGGAACGGAGCGGTAACTTTGGACAAGGTTCCATTACAGGAATCTACACGGTTTTGGTGGAGGGTGATGATACCAATGAGCCCATCGCCGATACGGTAAGGGGTATTGTGGATGGCCATATTGTACTGAGCCGAAAGTTGGCTAATGCCAACCATTTCCCGGCAATCGACATAAGTGCGAGTATTTCGCGTCTGATGACCAACATCGTTTCAGAGGAACACCGGAAATTAGCTTCCCAGATTCGGGATATATTAAGCCTTTATGAGAAGAATGAGGATCTTATCTCGATTGGTGCTTATAAGAGCGGCACCAACCCAAGGCTTGATATGGCTATATCTAAAATTGATAAAATCAATCAGTTCCTATGTCAGGGGATACAGGAACAAGCCAGTTATGAAGAGGTCTTAAAGAAAATGAAGATGATCTTATCATAGATGTTGAAAGGGGAAGGGGAGCATGAAGAAGTTTAATTTTCCGCTTAATACAGTATTGAATTATAAGGACCAGGTCCTGGATAATTTAAAAAGCGAACACGCCCAGATTGTGGATAAGGTGGTAAGGCAGGAACAGAAGGTTGAGGAACTGTCGGACCGAAGAAATGATGCCTGTGCCCGGTTTAAGGCAGAGATAGGTAAGGGCATAGCCGTTAATATGATGAAGGAATATGAAACCTATATTACCTTCATGCAGAAGAAAATTCTTACCGAACAAGGCGTTCTTCAGAAACTGCAAAGAAAAGAAGAGCAAAAGCGGGAGGAAGTGGTGGAAGCCAGAAAAGAAGTGGTTTCCATTGAAAAGCTGAAGGAAAAGAAACTTTTGCAGTATAACAAAGAGGTTTTGCGAAGCGAAGAACTGTTTATTGAGGAGTTCGTTTCCAACACAACTTCAGTACAGGGAAGCAGGTAATCCTGCCGTAAAAACATACGGCAGCTACCATAAAATCAAATGCTTAAGGGCATGAAAAGAAAGGAGTGAGAAGATGACAGAAGTAAAAAACAGCAGTGTGGATTTGTTATCAAGACAGCTGACTGGCAGTATGAAAAAGGGAGAAAAGGCAGCTGACGGCCTATCCGAGTTTAAGGCCATGCTAAAAAGCGGCAATCAAAAGAAGGATAGAAAAAGTCAGGAATCAGGGGAGTCCTCTGATGATAAGCTGTCTGCGGCAGAAGTGTCGTCAGAGGCCGCGGCTTTGGCTGCTGCAGCTGGAATGGCTGGAGTCCAGGATTCGGAGGAAAAGTTCCAAATGGCAGGACTGAAACCGGAAGACCAAATTATGGAAACTATAGGAGCGGCCGAAGAGACCGTTTTAGTACCGGAAGAAAACGGAAAAATTCAGACAATAGATTCGTTCCGTGCTTTGGATCGGTTCCGTTTTCACCAGCTGGCAGAAAACAGTGTGGGAACTGAAGGTCTTGCAGATGAAAATCTGGAACCCTTAACGAACAGTTCAAAGGAAATGCCGGAACCCCTTTTTCCGGAAGCGATGATGCAAAAAACAGGTGAGAAGAATCCTGTAATTCAGGATATTGCCGGGCAGAATCCGGAAGCAGCTGTAAGCTCGAAAGGGAAAACGGATAATTTACCGTTGCAGCCGCTAATGAAGGCAGCAGAGACCGTTTCAGATTCCGTAGAAGAGGAACCGACGGTAAATATTCAGAGGAGCGGTTCACAGGAAAAGCCAAGCCCTGGAGAAGAAGATCAGGACATAATCCAGAAAAACCTTCCGGAAAAGCCTCATGAGCCTGTACGTTTTTGGAATAGTTCTATTGAAAAGCCTGAGGAAGTCCATATGTCTGTAAGAGCAGATCATTCGAAAGAACTGGAAGCAAAGCTGTCGGAACAGATTTTAAAACAGATTCGCGAAGGAAATGGGGAACTGGATATCCAATTGGAACCTCATAACCTGGGAAAAATCCGGATCAGAATTTCCTATGAGGATAATCAGATCAGCGTTTCCCTTCTTTGTACGGAGAGCAGAACTTTAAAGCTTTTATCCCAGTCGGCGGGTGATTTAGGTTCCATTCTGGAATCTAATTTAGAACGGCCCTTCCAGGTTCTGGTAGACAAGCAGGAGCCCGATTACTTAAACCAGCAGCAGGAACAGGACGGCAAACAGGGGCAGCAAGAACATCATCAGGAAAGCCAGAGGGAAGAAAACCGCGAGGACTTTATACAAAAGCTGAGACTTGGAATTTTTGAGTCGGAAAGCGCTGACGAAAGCGGCGTTGGTTACAGATAAGGAGAGAAATAATGGCAAGTGTAAATGGAGTGAATTATAGTTCTCTGGAAACTTTTGCGGAAAGAGCGAAATCCACCAGTAATAGTGAATTAACAACAGAGGGATTTTTTAAGCTTTTGGCAGCACAGCTTCAAAATCAGGACATGTCAAACCCAATGGATAACTCAGAGATGATGACTCAGATGACTCAGATCGCCATGATGCAGGCTATGAACAACTTCTCCACTGCAATGGGGGATTTTGCCCAGGTCAATACAATCAATTATGGAACCTCCATGATGGGAAAAGAAGTTATGCTTGGAGTCCAGGAGAAGAACGGTTCAATTAAAAGAATCACGGGAACTGTGACGAGAGTCGATATTTTTGGTGGTGTGCCAACTCTTTACATCGATGATGATGATAAGACAGGTTATCCGGTTTCCAGTATCATGTCTGTTTATGAAAAAGGGCATAAACCTCCGGAAGAAACAGATGAGACAGAAAAGGACGATGGAGTTAAGGATCCAGGTACAGATAATAATACCGATGGAGCCAAGGATCCTGATGCAGCCAAGGATCCTGATGCAGGTAATAATGTTGATGGAGCCGGGGATCCGGATAAAGATAATTAAACCGATGCCAGTACTGATTAAATTCGGAAGGTGATGATTAATGCTAGGCAAAATAAATCAGCATGAGGAATTAAGGCAGCTAAAGCTGCGGAATGCTGCCGCAATATCAAAACCCGCAGGCAGCTTTAATGAGATCCTTCAAAGCAGGATTGACAAAAAGGAGGAACTCCAGTTTTCACGCCATGCTGCAGAGCGGGTCAATCAGCGAGGAATTGAAATGTCGGATTCATTTTTACAGGATCTGCAGTCCGCTGTGGAAAAGGCTCGTTTAAAAGGTGCAAAGGACGTGGTGATTATCAGTGACAGGGGGGCATTTATTGTCAATGTGCCCAACAATACTGTGGTAACAACCATGTCAGGAAATGAAATGAAAGAAAATATCTTCACTAATATTGACAGCGCCGTCCTATTATAGCTGGACCATTTATGGAGGCTTTTCCTGTGTGTCCGATTGACAGCAGGAGGAAGGCGTAAAAAACAAAGGAGAATAAAAGCTATGGTCAAATCAATGTTTGCCGGTGTGGCAGGTCTTAGAACTCACCAGGCCAAAATGGATGTTATCGGAAATAATATAGCTAACGTGAATACATGGGGATTTAAGGCGGGCACCATGTCCTTTAAAGACACTATGTACATGAACACTTCATCTAGCTCAAAAGGCAGCACAGCTGCCGGCGGCTATGGAGGAACCAATGCCAATCAAGTAGGATACGGCGTAACTACCGGAAGCATTACCTATGATTTCTCAATGGGAAGCCCGTCACCTTCTTCCAGAGGGCTTGACTGCTATATTGACGGTACAGGATTTTATATTGTAGGTCCAATGGTTGGGGACGGAGAGGGTTTTTCACTGGAGGATTCCGATGTCATTTCCTCCAAAGGTTTGTCTCTTTCCAGAGTAGGGCAATTTACTGTGGATAATCAGGGGTATCTGGTTGATGATTCAGGAAATTATGTATATGGATTTTCAAATAGCAGCAGCGATTTATCCAGCAGCGATAGTTTTGATACCACATCATTAAAACCACTGAGGATTCCCATGGAATCAGATATGGCAACGATAGGTAATAAGACTGCAGCGGAACGGGTAAATGAAGCCAGAAAAGCTCTTGAGGAAGCAAGAGCAAACTTGAGCAAACTGAATTTGGATATGGGAAAAGCAAGAGAAGAATATATTGCGGCAGATAAGGCGTATGGGGATAAAAGTACTTCGCTGGATATTAAAACATTAACGACAAATCGTGATGATGCCAAGACAGCCATGGAAAAGGCTTATGCGGAATGGCTGGATGGCAAAAATGATCCGGCACACGCTGATGATCTGAAGAATGCTTATGACACGGCTAGAACAGCTTATGAGAAAACAGTATACCAGCTGATTGAAGGCCAGGCGGAACTTCGCGCGCCGAAGGCACTGACGGATAATGCTTCAAAGATGCCTGGCGTCTGGGATGACTATGAAGCAGCTCTTGCTACTTATAATGCCAGCGGTACAACAACAGATAAGGAAGCATTGGATGCGGCAAGAAAAGCGTTGGATGAACTTCAGGCGGCTTTAAGTAAAATTGAACCTGATTCTCTTGAGGGCAAACGGGATACCGCCAACCAGGCTGCAAAGAAGGCTGAAGCCATGGTGAAAACAGCCGAAAATGGAGTAACAAATGCTGAAAAGTCGCTGGAATCAGCTCAGAAAGATTCTACTAGTACGGAGGTGGGAAATGCTGGTGCAAATGATGAGCTTGCCAAGCTGACCAACTATGCAGTCCAGCAGGATGGTACCTTAGTCGGTAGTTCCGAGAATGGCGCTACAGTTATCATCGGCAAGATTGCCTTAGCAGGTGTTCAGAATGTAAACGGTCTGGAAAAAACCTCAGGCTATTATTATGTCCCAGGCAGTAATGCCGGCAACATAAGCATTTATGAAGCTGGTGGCGTCCAGGGCCGAATTATGGGAAATTATCTGGAAATGGCCAAGGTAGACCTTGCGACTGAGATGACAGATATGATCACGACTCAGAGAGGATTCCAGGCCAACTCTAAAATCATTACAGTTACAGATCAGATGCTGGAAGAGCTGGTTAATATTAAGCGGTAATTATCTTACGTAGATTCAGGGAGGCGGTGACTGCCGCTTCCCTATATGAGAGGAGTTGAGCCATGATTTGTCTTACAAGGCTGAATGATGAGGAGTTTGTAATCAATTGCAATCAGATTGAGCGGATTGAAACCATACCGGAGTCCAATGTAATAATGGTTAATGGAAAACATTATGTGGTAAAAGAAAGTGTTGATGAGATCATTGACCGGGTGATTGATTTCCAGGCTCAAATATATGCGCGTGCGCAGAAAAAGAACGTTTAATCCAGGTACTGCCTGGAATATAGGAGGTTACTTATGGATGTATCATTGATCGTTGGCTGGGTGCTGGGAATCGTATTGATTATCTACGGAATCGGTGCAGATAAGCTGGTGAATTTCTTGGACATACCCAGTGTTATCATTGTTGTGGGAGGTACTGTGGCAGCATTGATAGCCAGCTTTCCGTTTAAAACCCTGGCGCAGATTCCAAAGCACATCGGAATTATGATCAGCTCCAACCGGTACAATTCGGAAGCCGTTATTCATACACTGGTGGATATGGCGAAAACGGCTAGAAAAAAAGGACTTTTGGTTCTGGAAGAGCAGGCTGCTACCATCAAGGATCCTTTTCTGAAACAAAGTGTGATGCTAATTGTAGATGCTATGGATGCAGAGAAGATCAGGGAGATGCTGGAAAGCGAAGTGGCAGCTATGATGGACCGTCATGACCAGGATGTCAGCATCTATGACAGGGGATCAGGAGTTGCTCCGGCCTTCGGAATGATTGGTACGCTGGTAGGATTGGTTAACATGTTAAAAAGTATGGATATGTCTGGAAACGGATCAAACAGCCTTGGGGCTGACATGTCTGTGGCTTTGATTACCACATTTTACGGCTGTATTCTGGCTCATTTGCTGTTCAATCCCATGGGCAAGAAACTCCGAATCCGGAATGAGGAAGAAGTCTTATATAAGCAGATTATTATTGAAGGTGTTTTGTCCATTCAGGCGGGAGATAATCCCAAGTACCTGGAGGAAAAACTGTTATCTTACCTGTCTCAGAAGCAGCAGGGAAAAATCACAATGAAAAAGCCCGTTAGTGAAGGAAGCGTAAATACTGACTGATTATATTGCGAAAGAGGAACGCCCGGGGGGCATGCCTTGATGCCAAAAGAACATGGGTAGGAAAGTGAAAAACAGGTGGTTGTATGATTAAGAGAAATAAGCAGCCGGAGGAATCTGGAAGCTGGATGGATACATATGGGGACATGGTTACTTTGCTGCTGTGTTTTTTCGTTCTACTGTATTCCATGTCGTCCATGGATCAGAGCAAATGGAAGAAATTAGTACAGAGCTTTAATCCTAGTGCTCTGGAAAGCATAGAATCCAATGTCAACGAAAGTGAGGGGGAATTTCGTGGAGACCAAACAAAAGAAGAGGTCACGGATTTTGACGCACTATATACGGCTCTGAAAGAGATGGTTGTAGAAAGAGGAATGCAGGATTCTGTGGAAATTACCCGAGGAGACGGTTTCACTTTTATTTCATTCCGCGATAAAGTGTTTTTTGACGGAGACAGTTCTGTACTCCGGCAGGAGGGCAAGGACATCCTTGAACAGTTTGCTGTCGCAATGACGCAGGTGGATTCTTCCATAAAAGAAGTACAGGTTTTGGGACACACTTCCCAGGGAGACCCAAACAGGCCGAACAATGTCCGCAATGACAGGATGCTTTCTGCTCAGCGTTCCGCAGAGGTTGTTATCTTTCTTCAAAGCAGACATGCTGTATCACCGGAAAAATTGGTGAGCGCCAGTTATGGTCAGTTCCGTCCTATTGCGCCTTTTGATACGGAGGATGGGAGGGCGCAGAACCGCCGCGTGGAAATATTGATAACCAAGAATGATACGGTAGAAAAATCCCTGGAAGAGTATTACAACCAGATATATCAGGATTATCAGAACGTGCCGGTTAATTAAAAAATGAAGCGGGAGTGAAACAAATGGCTGAAGTATTATCCCAAAATCAAATTGATGCGCTGCTCAATTCCCTGCAGGGAGCAAATGAGCTGAGCCAGGAGATTGAAAGAAACGAAGATGAAATAAAATATAGGAAATATGATTTTTACAGTCCTAAAAAATTTACAAAGGACAGGCTTAAAGTTTTAGGAAGTATATTCGACAATTATTCCAGAATTGCTGGATCCCAGATAAACAGTCTGTTTAGAACTTCCAGTGAACTGTCAGTCGTTACGGTAGAGGAGCAGCGGTATTATGAATTCAGTAACGCCCTCAGTGATAATGATGTCCTTACCCTCGTCAATGTGACTTTGCCGGATCATTCCAAGAATCCGCCTCTGTTAATCAATGCAAGCATGCCATTAATGCTTAGCTTAATCGACCGCATGCTGGGGGGATTGGGGAAAGAAACCAGTGTTGGCCTGTCTTATTCCTATACGGAAATAGAGATGGCTTTATACCGCAGAGTGATCCAATATGTGATAGCGCCATTAAAGGATTCCTGGTCAAGTTACATTAGTCTTAACTTTGAGCTGGAGAGGTTGGAAGAAAACCCCAGCATGTTTCAGGAAATCGGTGTGGATGAAACCATAGTAATCGTCGTCATGGATGTGGAAATGGAAGGCTGCTCTGGGAGACTAAGTCTCTGTATCCCAGGAAATCTCCTGATAAACACATTCAGCATTATAGACAAGCGAAGAGCCAGTGCTATGGGAGATGAAGAAAACAGTCAGGATACAAAACTTGAAATCCTAAACAACATCAGGGCCACTGACTTAATGGTTCGTGCTAAAGTAGGAGAGTCTGTTATTACTCTGGATGATGTTTATAATCTTCATGTGGGAGATGTCATCAACTTAGGAGCGCCTAAGGAATCCGACATCAAGCTGTATGTGGAAGACCAGCCATGGTTTAAGGGACAGCTAGGTGTTCACAAAAGGAATACTGCAGTTCGGATTGAAGGTCTTGTAGAAGAAGGAAATTACCAGGCTGGTGAAAACTGAGTCAGGGATTATATAAAGAATTAAGGATAATAAAGGAGATGCAAAAGAATGGCGAAAATATTATTAGTAGATGATGCGGCATTTATGAGAATGATGATTAAGGATACGTTGTCTAAAAATGGATACACCGATTTGTACGAGGCGTCTGACGGAGCTCAGGCTGTGCAGATGTTTTCTGAAATCACCCCGGATCTAGTGATCATGGACATTACAATGCCTAACATGGATGGTCTGGAAGCGTTAAAATTAATAAAAGCGAAATCTCCGGATGCAGCGGTTGTTATGTGCTCTGCCATGGGACAGGAGAGCATGGTAATTGAAGCGATCAAATCAGGAGCCAAAGATTTTATTGTAAAGCCCTTTAAACCGGACAGAATTCTTAAAACTGTCACAGGCATTATCGGTTAGTTTTTACCGTAGAGGAGGGGTCAAATGTCATTTTTAAGTTCCATGAACATTAGTGCGTCGGCAATGACCGCCCAGCGACTTCGACTGGATATTGCATCGGAGAACATTGCTAATATTGATACGACGAGGACAGAAGCAGGCGGGCCATACCAGAGAAAAATGGTAGTACTTGAATCCAGGAATGAAAATAACTTCCGAAGAATAATGATGAATGCAGCCGGCATTAGCAGGCAGCAGAGCACTGGCGGCGTCAAGGTTTCACAGATAGTGCAAGACACCAGTCCCTATAAGTCCGTTTACAATCCGGAACATCCGGATGCGGATGAAAACGGCTATGTGCAGATGCCTAATGTGGATTTGCTAAAAGAAACAGTAGACAGTATGTCTGCATACCGGTCCTATGAGGCCAACATAACAGCATTTAATGCCATAAAGATGATGGCCTCCAAGGCATTGGAAATTGGAAAGTAAAGCGTGACTTGGCATAGAGGGCTAATGAGTATAAAGGGAGAAAAGTTGTATGGATTCAAAGAATTTTAGCGCATTTGAAATTGATGCCATAGGTGAAATACTGAATATAAGCCTTGGTGCCTCGGCCACTGCAGTATCTACCATGCTCAATGCCAGAGTTGACATAACCACACCGGTGGTAAAGGTTTTGTCAAAGGAAGAATTTGAAATTTCCAACCTGGAACCGGCAGTAGGAGTGGAGATTACATATATTGCAGGACTTAGCGGAAGCAACATTATGCTTTTAAAGAGGCATGACGTAAAAGTGATTGTAGATATGCTCATGGGCATGGAAACGCCAGAGGAAGAATTTGAATTAAATGAACTGAACATCAGCGCAATCTGTGAAGTTATGAATCAGATGATGGGGTCTTCTGCAACGGCACTTTCCGAGTTTTTAGGCAAGGTGGTTAATATTTCGACACCCAGTTCTTTTGAGATCAGTGATGTGGATGATTTCAAGGAAAAGTATTATGACAATGATGAATACATGGTTGTTGTCGGATTTACCTTAAAGATTGCGGACCAGTTGGAAAGTGAATTTATTAACGTAATGTCTCCTGATCTTGCAAAAGAACTGGTTAGAGGATTTTTACCCCAGGAAATGCTGGGACCAATTTCGGAGCCTGAACCAATTCCGGAACCAGTGCAAATTCCGAAACCAGCGCAAATTCCGGAGCCAGTCATTGAGACGAAAACGGAATTAAGAGAACCGGCTTCAGGCGGAATCTTATCTCAGGAAGAGATTGAAAAGTTGTTGTCAGGCAGCTTTGGAGGCGAGGAGCCAATAAATGCTGAACCGCCTGCCGACAGAGAGATGGCTGGGGGAAGTCAGGAAATACCGCAGATGACAGGAGATAACCAGATGGCAGTACAGCAGATGATGGATCAAATACAGACGCAGCAGCAGATGATGAGTCAAATGCAGCAGATGATATCACAACTGCAAAGCGAACAGCAAAATATGAGAAAAACAGGGTCTCCGGAACCTAAGACCATAAATGTGAAACCTATCCCTCAAAATAGCTTAAAAGACGGAGACATTCGGTTTGAAGAGCAGGAGGAAAACCGGGAACTGATTATGGGAGTGCCTCTTGAGGTGTCTGTTGAAATTGGCAGAACCAGGAAGTTGGTAAAGGAGATTCTTGAATTTACCAAAGGGTCCCTTGTTATCCTTGACAAGCTGGCAGGGGAGCAGGTTGATTTATATGTAAATGGCCGCTGCATTGCGAAAGGCGATGTTGTGGTTGTAGATGATAATTTTGGTATCCGTATTACAGAGATTACTAAAAAGAATGGAGAATAGAGAGGAAGTGGCTGCATTTGAATAGCGTGATTAGTCTGTTTTCAGCGCTGCTCCTTACCGTTGTAATTCTGTATTTGAGTTATCTATTTACCAGAAGCCTTGGAAAAGGAGTCGGGCTAAAGCGGGGAGGAACCTGTATGCAGATGTTGGACAGGCTTCCCCTGGGGCAGGATAAAGCAGTAGCGATCGTACGTGTAGGGAATCACTATTATCTTATCGGCATTGCTTCTTCCCAGATAACCCTTCTTTCTGAACTTTCGGAGGAAGACATTCCGGAGGGGGGGGCTTCCCAGACCCAATTTACAGGTGCAGAAGGGTATGAAAGCTTTAAAAAATTATTTAAAAAATATACAGACAGACACAGGGATGATGTGTAAGGAGGAACCATGAATACAGATGCCTTGATTAATATTAATGGCGGCCGGGTGCCGACTCTGGAGCTTTTCCTCATTTTGACCATCATTTCCCTGCTGCCATCGATCCTGGTGATGATGACTTCCTTTACAAGGATTATCATTGTCTTATCTTTTACCAGAAATGCCTTGGGAGTTCAGCAGAGTCCTCCCAATATGGTGCTGG
>POVV01001114.1_pt1 | contig 11124 bp, 7 predicted proteins | sample 1560271 | NCBI WGS metagenome assembly POVV01 (sample SAMN08337232, study PRJNA429181) | Bioreactor metagenome, whole genome shotgun sequencing project. | biome: cows' rumen and soil; feature: anaerobic; isolation source: anaerobic chemostat enrichment culture, galacturonate as sole carbon source...... | reverse complement strand
TTTCCATTCAGGGGAAAGAGGACGGGGAACAAGAGGATGAGTTCCAGCAGATCAATTATCTGATGGATATTGTGAGCGAAGAACTTCAGGAAACCAGATATGAATTTCTTATCTCAAGCTCCAGCGAACTTTTGACGATCATCCATACCATGCAGCCGGGAGATTTGCCTGTGAATTACCGTTTCCTTGCGGTCCGTTGCTTAAAACGGGTAAACCGGGATTCGACTATGGACTTAACGATCGGAATCGGTAAGGAAGGAGCCTCGCTTACGGACTGCTCCAATTCCTATAAAACAGCCCTTATGTGCCTGTCCTACAGCTTTTATGAAACGGATCATAAGATCTTTGATGAGAGCATCCTGTGTACTGCGCCGCCGCCTGCAGCAGCGAATCAGATGGATTATAATAATCTGATGTATTCGATTGCCATGAACCGGACGGAGCAAATACGGGAGTTTTGCCGGGAATATTTTTCCCAGCTTCTTTATGTGCCGATGCCCCCGCCCAATTATATCCGCGGAATGTGTATTTATCTGATCACGGATATTCAGAAGGAACTGGGAAGCGGAAAAGAATTCTCCCAGGCGGAAGTCATCCTCCCCATTAATACCATACGTACCTTTGAAGAACTGAAGGCCTATATGGAGGATTTTCTGGAAGCCTGTGCCGGAAAGCAGGGATCCGGAGAGAACGGGCCGAAGAACCAGATCATTCAGGCTGCGGAGTATTATATCAAATCCCATATGGGAGAAAAAATTCTGGCTAAGGACGTGGCAAGGCACGTAAATCTCAGTGATGTTTATTTTACCAGCTACTTTAAATTAAAGACGGGAATCAATTTCAGGGATTATGTGATCCGGATCAAAATGGATCATGCCAAGGGACTTATGGAGCGGATGCCGGATATGCCGGTGGCGGAAGTGGCCGCTGCAACCGGCTACGACGATTATCGTTCCTTCTACCGGGTATTCAAACAGAACACGGGTGTCTCTCCTTCGGATTACAATAGAAACAGTGGAAAAACACCGTGATTTGGAAAGGCAGATATGATAAAACGGTTAAAAGAAACGGTTTTTAAATTTATTGGAGACAGGAAGATCGCTTCCAAGATCCGGATTTGCATGTTCAGCATTGACATCATGCTTACTATTTTTATTTGCATTTTTGCAAGAGGGTATTTTAACAAGCTCTATTATGAAGAAGTGGAAATGCAGATGCAGGATACCATGAATGTGATTTCGGAATCCTTAAATAACATGTATGATACCTTGCTCACCAATGTAATCAGCTTTGCTTCCACCCCTGCCATACAAAGGGTGGTTGTAAGCGGCCGGGATGAGAACAACTATTTAAACCAGGAAGGGGTTCAGGTCCAGCTCATCAACCTTATAAGCAGCAACAGCATGATCGAGTCGGTGTTTATGGTCAATAAGGATGGAACCTGCAATACGGTATATGCTTATGGGGTGAGACCGGAGAAAAACTTATCCGATTTCCTGGCTGATTATGGAACCATTGATGAGATCACCTGGCTCCCTAACTGCCAGAGCCCTTTTTTGCAGCAGCAGGACGTGATTCCCATTGTGATTCCCTTATCAACGCTGATTCCCGGTGATAATGTGGTGATCACCACAAAGGGAGAAGAAGTTGCCACCAGACTGGTGGTCCTGTTAAATCTGCAGAAATTTCAAAGCAGGCTGTCCTTATCCAATGCCAATTATTTTGAACGCTCTTATTTTGTGGTGGATTCCAAGGGGAGTAACATCAGCCTTAAAAATCCCCAGTCCATGAGTATGGTATTAGAAAGCCGGGATTTTATCCAGGGAGTAAAGGAAAATAATAAGGATACCCAGATCCGCCAGATTGCGGATTTGACGGATAATGTGGTTTATTCCCAGATGCTTCCGTTTTCGGACCTTCAGCTGATCAGCGTTCTTTCGAAAGAATCTTTAAACAGGAAGATCGCTGCCATGAATCAATTTATCGTCTTAATGGGCGGCGCCGGTCTGATATTTTCTGTGGTATTTTCCGCTCTTTTGTCTAAGTTTATTACCTCGCCTCTGGAGCGGCTTATGGAGAGCATCCGGCAGATCAAGGAGAATCAATACGACGAGCCATATGAAACAAAATACGATGATGAAATCGGACAACTGAATGCAGCGGTCAATTCCATGCACAGAACCATTCAGTCCCAAATCAGCCAGATCAAGGAAGATGAGCATGAGAAATACCAGCTGGAGATACAGCTTCTGGCAGAACAGATTAATCCTCATCTGCTCTACAATACGCTGGAAGGCATCAACCTTGAAGTGCTGAACAACCACACTCTGGTGGCGTCATCCATGATCAATAACCTTGGGACCTTTATGCGGATCGGTTTGAATTATGGGGATGAGCTTATCATGGTCAGGAATGAAATCGCCCATGTGGAAGCTTACATCAATATCATGAACCACAGGACCAATAAGTCCATTTCCTTCCAGTCCTATGTGGAGGAGGAGCTTAGAGAGTACCGGATTCTCAAATTGATTTTACAGCCCCTGGTGGAAAACTCCATCAAGCATGGCTTTCGGGATGAGAAGTGGGGGGAGGCGGTGTGCATTCCTTCCATTGATGTTCGTTTTTACCGGAAAGAGGACTGGATCTACATTGAAGTCACTGATAATGGCTGCGGCATTGATATAGATAAAGCCCGTGACACCATTTACCGGAATGAACCGGCGGGCGGCCATCATATCGGGCTTCATAATGTTTATACAAGATTGAAAATCTATTACGGAGAAGTGGAGATGGATTTTCAGACCATTCCATATTACAGGAATAGTGTAGTGATCCGCATTCCCGGAAAATAAGAAGCATAAGTGAGGTATCCCCAATGCCGTTTAAAGGCCTGGAGGATGCCTCCTTTTATTTTCATTTGGCTTACTGCAGCGGTACAATGTTTAAAAGTGTTACATTAAACATGAAAAATGTCATGTCATAATAAAACTGAAATGGTTAAAATAATAGCATCAAGGCAAATACGTTATGATAAGTTTGGAAAGGAGAAAGTTATGAAAAAAAGAGCTTTAAGTTTTATGATGGCAGGAGTCCTGGCTGCTGCTGCACTTACGGGCTGTTCCGGTGGAGGAGGTACGGCCGGCACAACTGCAGCGCAGAATCAGGCAGAAGGGGAGGGCACAAAAGCCGCTTCAGCAGGGGAAACCGTGATTAAGGTCTGGACCAATGACCGTCATGACTCTGAGTACGTGGATCAGAAGATCAGCGAATTCAATGAGACCAATGACAAGGGCATCAAGATCGAGATGACTGTGGTAACAGACGATTACGCAAATATGCTTTCCATGGCATATTCCTCCGGCACGGCACCTGATATTGCAGGGATCAGTGCAGGCCAGAGCGGCTTTGATTTAAAGACCTTTGCAGATGCAAAAATCCTGGAGCCGTTAAATGATAGAATTACAGATGCTGATTATGAGAAGGTGACTGAGGCCAGCAAGCTTCAGTATGAAGGAATCGACATGATCGATGGCAATGTATACTGGATCCCTACAGGCATGAGAAGCGGTGTAAGAATGGAGTACAACAAGGCTTTGGTGGAAGCGGCAGGCGTTACTGAATTCCCGGATACCTTAGATGGTGTCATTGATCTGGCTAAGAAGGTAACGGAAAACGGCGGTGGGAAAAACTACGGCGTTGCCTTTACCTCAAGCGTTCCCTTCATCAGATGGATTGAAGGAACTTCTGAGACAAGCGGTATCTACCGTTATGATTATAAGAATGGTGAATTCAATTTTGACGGCTACAAACCGGTGATCGAAAAGAGCAACCAGTTCTTTAAGGATAACAGCGTTCTTCCGGGATCCGTATCCCAGGGCGTAGACGCCATGAGAGCACAGTTTGCAGAGGGCGCATTTGCTCTCTGGGGCAATGCATCTCAGGAAGCAGGCGTGTTTACCGACCAGTTCCCGATTACTAAATTTGATTGGGGAGTATCCACCGTTCCGACTCTTGACGGAGAAGTAAAGGGCGCTTTAACCATTCAGCCTCAGAAGGGGTACATGATGCTTTCTTCTTCCAAGAATAAAGACGCTGCATGGGAAGTCATTAAGTTCTTTTCCAGCGAAGATTTCTTAAAGGGCTACCTAGAGGGCGGCTATTGCCTTCCGATCTCCGGCTATATGAGCGATGCCATCGATTCCTCTAAGACCGGCAGACTGGCGGATTTCAAATTACAGGATTACGAAAGCGTATATCCGGCAGTACCGGCCGTTGCTATCCAGGGTGATGATTATATAGCAACTCTCTGGAATGCGATCTTAGGCAATGTCAGCGCTGATGATGCGATCAAAGATTTAAACAAGAGATACAACGAGGCGCTTGACAATGATGTAAGCATGGGCAAGATTAAGAGACTTATCATCAAGGACTTTGACCCGATGCATCCAAATGCAGGAACCATTGAGTACTTAGACAAATAAGTGCAAAGAGCAGAGGGGCTGTTTTTAGACAAACTAAAAGCAGCCCCTGTTTTAAAGAAAGGTGATACGACTCATGAAAGAAAAATTAAGCTTTGCGGAGCGATTGAAACGGGCAGGCAGCAGGGGGGATTTTGCTTCTGTTTTCATGCTGCTTCCGGCAGTGTTTTTGCTGGTGGTGATATCCATCTATCCTTTCTGCTGGCTTTTCCGATATATTTTCTATGATTACAACGGATTTACAGCTTACTATATAGGATTTAAAAACTTTACCAGAATGTTTCAGGATGCCATTTTCTGGCGCAGTGTCCTTCATACCTTTGAATATGCTGTGATGAAGTTAATCATCATCCTACCCTTATCCCTGCTTCTTGCTGTTTTACTGAATCAGAAGATCAAGGGAAGCGGAATCTTCCGGGGGATTTATTTCATGCCTACGGTCATAAGCTCTGCCGTTTACAGCCTTATATTCGGCTTTATATTTGCCGTATACAACGGTGTATTGAATGCTTATCTGCAAAAGCTTGGAATGATCCATTCCCCCATTGACTGGCTGGGAAGTGCGTCTATCGTTATGATTTCCATTATCATCGTTGCGGTATGGGGCGGATTCGGAAACTATATGATTCTGTTCATGTCAGGTCTTTCCAGCATTTCCGAAGAAATATACGAAAGCTGCAAGATGGACGGGGCAAATGGGGTACAGTCGTTCTTTTATATCACCCTGCCCATGCTGAGCCCTGTGTTAAAGGTTATCTTAATGCTTGCCATTACTACGGCGCTGAAGGATTATGAATCGATCCTTGTACTTACCAATGGAGGACCAAACAGCAGATCTGAGGTCATGTTCACCTATATTTATAAGCTGATATTTGGTTCGCAGACGACGCCCCAGATCGGTTATGCAACCGTACTCAGCATTATGGCGGCTCTTATTATCGGCGTGATCACAGCCGTTTACATGTACCTTGCTAGAAAACTGGATGATGTGGTTTAAGGAGGCAGATATGGAAAAAACACATACCGTATATTCAAAAAAGACAAAAGCAATGCGAAGCCTTCTGTTCCTGCTTCTCCTGGTTATTTCGCTGATCACCCTTTACCCGGTCATCTACATTATACTGGGATCTTTTAAGGCGAATAATGAGCTGCTTTTGGGAGGCACCGACATTCTGCCTAAAACATTTATCTTTGACAACTACAAGCAGGCCTGGGAAAAGGCCAATTTCGCGGTCTATACTGTGAACAGCCTTATGATAAGCCTTGGTGTCATGGGATTGTCCATCCTGACAACGACCATGGCCGGATACGTGTTCGCAAGGAAAAAATTCAAAGGAAAAGAATTATTGTACAGCATTTTTGTGGCTTTTATGTTTGTCAACGTGGGCAGCGTCAGCTTAAGACCGCTGTTTGAACTTGCTGTAAAGGTGAAGATGAATACCTCTCTTCTAAGCATTATCCTGATTTCCACTGGCATGGGACAGGCAACCTACATTTTCCTGGTACGTGGATTTATGAATACCATTTCCAGGGAGCTTGATGAGGCGGCTAAATTAGATGGCTGTACTTTTTTCCAGATTTATTATAAAATAATATTACCACTTTTAAAACCGGTCATTGCGACCATTGGACTTCTTTCGTTCCGTACCGGCTGGAATGAATACATCATGCCGCTGGTGTTCACCATGTCCAACGACAAGCTCCGTCCTCTGACTGTCGGCGTTGTCATGTTAAAGAACAGCGGAGACGGAACGGCTGCATGGAACCTGATGTTTGCAGGCTCTACAATTTCAATCATACCGATCATAGTCATTTATATGTGCACCAGCCGCTACTTCATGAGCGGGTTGACCGCTGGCGCGGTAAAGGGATAAGAAGATGGAAAAATTACATTTAAACAGATCGGGCTTTCTTACCAATTACCTGGTATCCGGCCCAAGGGAAACGGATTTTATCAATCATGAAACCGATGACAACCAGCTGCGCTATGAGAAATATTTAAGATCATTGGTGGCAGACAAAAGCCTGGCCCTTCCGGAAGGGCCTGTGGCTTTGGGAGAAACCAGCCGTCTTGGTGTGCCATGGAGATACTATTACCACTATGGAAACTGGTTTGTAGATGAGAGCACCTTTTATTCCACCCTTCAGAAGGTGGAGCTGGATGCGGTTACCGGAATCCTGGTTGAGAGGGATTTGACGGTAAAGGCCGTTGTATGGTCTTATGCCGCAGTGGATGTCTGGTGCAACGGGGAACTTATGTGCCACATGGACCCGCCGGTATACAAACCCATCCGGAAAGAGACCATGGAGCTTCGGTTAAAGAAAGGCATCAACCAGATCTACATCAGCCTTCAGACTCTTGGCGTCCGGGATACCAGAACCTTATTCGGAATCCAGATCCTTGATCATACGGCGGATATTACCGTAGTTCTTCCGGATGGGGAAAAGACCGATGAACTGGTCCGTACGGAAAACTGGCTTAGTTCCCTCTGCATACGGGATTCTGTAATGACCTATGAAGGAAATGCTCCTCAAGGCACCTGGCTGGCCTATGACAGCCAGAGTCCTGATTTTGCTCAAGTTAAGAGCCGGAAAGAGTGGCAGGAGATCAGCGGCAGGGATAAAGTGGTCTTAGATGAAGAAAAGCCTGGAGTGATTTTAGTAAGCGTTAAGAAGGAACATGCCGTTCTCACCAGAAAGGTGGAGAACATTCTGGCGCAGAAGCCGGTGTATTCAGATGGAAAGAACTTTGAGGAAAACAGGGAGGCCATTTTCCGCAGGATTGGGAACGCGGAAAGCTTATCCAGAGGAGACAAGTTTGGCTTTTCCATTTCCAACATCCTTGCAAGGAAAGCCCTTGGCATGGAAGATGGAAGAGATATTGACCTGCTTTATGAGACCCTTGACCAGATCGAAAGCCGGTATGACTGCTCGGATTTCCTGGTGTGCGGCCTGATCCGGTATTTGAAAAATTATCCGGTGGATGAAAGCATGGCAAAACGGGGAAAGGAGGTACTTCTTAACTGGAGGTACTGGATGGACCAGAAAGGCTCCGATGCCATGTGCTTCTGGAGCGAGAATCATTCCCTGATGTTCTATACCTGTGCCATGAATGCAGGGGAAATGTATCCGGATGATTACTTCCCTCGCGCGGATATGACCGGAAGGGAACTTTCGAAAGCAGGCAGGGCCAAGGTGGAGCGCTGGCTGGAAGACGTGGAAGAACACGGCTTTGAAGAATTCTTAAGCACCGTTTATATGTGCGTTACCTTTGCCGCTCTGTTAAACGTCATTGATTATTCGGAACCGGAGATCTCTGCACGCGCTGTAAAAATTACGGACCGTCTTTTAGAAATGCTCTGCCGTCACACCTACGATGGGGTCATTATCGCTCCCATGGGACGTGTATACCGGGAAGTAGTCCATCCCTTTGAACAGGGGGCCCAGGCGTTGATGAATTTAATCAATCCAAAAGTTCCTTATTCCTTTGGAGAGGGCTGGCTGGGCTTTTATGCCAGCAGCAGATACCGGCTGCCGGCCGGTTTGATAAAGCTTATGGAAGAACCGGCAGATGAAAGCTATTCTACGGGAAATGCCCTGATCTGTCTGAAAAAGACTCCGGAATACTGTATGACCTCAGTTCAGTCCCCTAGACGGGATCCGGGATTTGAGCGGTGGAAGAATTTAACTCTGGACCCGGATGCAGATTCTTCCACCTGTGAATACACCAAGTCCCTCAATGAAAGATTCCACGGAACCACCTGCTTTGAACCGGGAGTATACGGTTACCAGCAGCACATGTGGTATGCTGCGCTTGATAAGGAGACGGATCTGTTCACCAACCATCCGGGAGGTACTTGTGACTCCAGTTCCATGAGGCCGGGCTTCTGGTATGGTAATGGAGTGATGCCGGCTCTGGCTCAGAAAGGGAATCTTCTGGGAGCGGTTTACCACATACCCAAGGAGCAGCCTATACATTTTACCCACGCCTATTTCCCGGCTCCAAAATTCCAGGAGGTCTTGATCCGGGATCATTGGCTTTTGGGCAGGCAGAAGAATGGATTTGCCGCTCTTTGGTGCAGCGGCGTGATGGAACCTGTCGATGACCAGCTTTTTGATTGTGAATACAGGACCTATGGAGATAATACGGCATACTTCTGCGTATGCGGCAGCAGCCATGAATTTAAATCCCTGGATGAGTTTGCGGTTTATGCGGATAGCTTGCGGCCGGAGTTTAATGAAAAGGACCGTACACTGACAGCAGGCGGGTTAATAGTGAGGTTTATGGAAAATCATGATAAGACACAATATATTTAGTGAAGATATTCAAAAGGCGGTTGCTTCTGCATCCGCCGTTTTCCGCAGTTATCCCTTTTTTATGAGCAATTACATATGGTGCAAGGAGCTTTTGCTGAATAGGAAGGATCCGGAACACGCCGCAGAGGCGGTAGAACTGGGGATCCGGCATGCGAAGATGCTGGATTTGGATGCTTATTTGCTTCCGGTCGTTTATATAGACTGGATGCTGCCGGAGGCTTTTGAAGAATATAAAAATCAGGGGATCCCGGAATTGGTGTTTCTGGAGTCCATGAAGGATATTGAAATCTGGATCAAGGTTTACCGGAGATACCATGGGGACAAGGTGGGCCTTGATCAGATTGAGTGGGTATTCCGGTCTGTTTCCGGAAAGGTGCGGCGGTTTGGCAGCCTGCAGTTTGAGGAGGTGACTTATGAATTTCCCTTCCTGATTTTTAAAAACAGGCAGACCGGCGAATATAAGGCTTTGGCATGTCCTGGCCTTAAGGTAGATCAGGATGGTTATTTTTCGGGAACCAATGGCAGAAATTATAACAGGGAGTCCGAAACTTCTGTAAGCGTTCTGAATGAAACGGTGACTGGTTTTTCGCCGGATCTTAAGCAGGGAGTGCTTAAGATGGAGAAAGCAGTAACGCTTGATTTGTCTGACTGGGAGCTTAAACTGGCTCCGGGAGAAAAGACGGCAGCAGTTCACATTCCGGAAGGGGCAGACCTTTCTCCCGATAAAATTGATTCTGCTTTGGAAACGGCAAAAGAATATTATACAGGAAGCCTTCTGGTCTGCGACAGCTGGCTTCTGGATCCTCATCTGAAGGCTATTCTGCCGGAGAAAAGCCGGATCATAAGCTTTATGGAGCGTTTTTACAAAATGCCCTTAAAGGCGGAACAGCCCCAGATTCTGGAACGGGTTATGGGGTTTGATTGTTCTATGGAAAAACTGGAGAATTACCCATGCAGCACCTCGCTGCAATTCTCGTTAAAAAAATATCTTCTTGGAGGGAAGGAGATGTTTACCACAGCAGGCTTTCTGCCGTGGAAATGAAACCTATATGGAGGAAGGCATCATGAAAGGCTATTATGCAGGATTGGATATTGGCGGAACCAATGGAAGGCTTAAAATCTGCGGTTCGGATGGAGAGGTACTTGGAGAATTTACGGCGCCGGGCTGCAGCCTCAATACGGATGGAGCGGAGAAAAGCCGGCTTCGATACCGGGCTCTGGTACTCCCGGCTCTTAAAGAACTAAATCTGGATCCTGGCTGCTGTCTGGGCATCTGTGTTGCTGCCAGCGGGATCGATTCCCCAACAGATGAGCATGACTGCAGATCCAGCTTTGAGGAGATGGGATTTCCTCATGAAAGACTGCTGGTGCTAAATGACTGCGAGGTTTTTCTTCACATGACAGAGGATCCGGCTCTGGTAGTCATATCAGGGACCGGTTCAGTATGCTTTGGGAGAGATAAAAAAGGAAGCATCTATCGGACTGGAGGCTGGAATCACATCATTAGCGATGAGGGAAGCGGGTTTGACATGGGGTTAAAAACCTTAAAAGCAGTAGGAGATGATCTGTCCGGACGAACCAAATGTCCCATTCTCACACCTCTTATGATTAAGGAGACAGGGCTTGATGCGCTGGAAAAAATAGATGATTTTATCAATGCCAATCTTATGGAAAAGTCTGAGATCGCCAGATTATCCCTGTTTGCATATCAGGCGGCGGTCCTTGGTGATCATGAAGCTGTTCGCATTCACCGGGAATGCGGGGATGCCTTATGGGGGCTTATTCGGGATACGAAAGCAAAGATGGCTGGAACGAGTCCTGCGGACAAGCTAAACCTCTGGCTCTGGGGGAGTGTTCTGGTTAAAAATGATATAATCCGGAGTATGGTGGAAGAGAAGGTCCGGGCAGGACTGCCGGGCACTGAGATCGGGATACCAAAGATGAGCGCGCTGGATACGGCCCTTAAAGCCGCCAGGACACAGGAAAATGAGAGAAGAACGTTATAAAACGGATGAAAGAGACAGGATTAACTGAATCTTAAAAACGGTGCCAGGATTTGTGTCCTGACACCGTTTTTTATAGCCTGTACGCGGCAGCCTGCCACGATTTTTGTATATTTCAACTTAGATGTTGTTAAGATTGTATAAAAATTTTATCATCTTTCATAACAGTCACCGCTTCTTTTATTGAATTGGGATATGCATAAAAAATATTTGTGCAAATTGCACCTTTTGCTTGCAATTATAAGACATTTTTAGTAAAATATCGTTATAGACTTAAATACCGAACAGGAGGAATGTTTATGAACGTGTATGGAACCAAACAGATC
>POVV01001113.1_pt1 | contig 11127 bp, 10 predicted proteins | sample 1560271 | NCBI WGS metagenome assembly POVV01 (sample SAMN08337232, study PRJNA429181) | Bioreactor metagenome, whole genome shotgun sequencing project. | biome: cows' rumen and soil; feature: anaerobic; isolation source: anaerobic chemostat enrichment culture, galacturonate as sole carbon... | reverse complement strand
GGCGGCGGCGGTAATTGGACTTGGCTTTATATTTGAAAACCAGAATCTTCTTGCCTTTGCCATGGGCCACTACTTCAGCAGTAACTTTGGCATTAGCAATGAGCGGTTTGCCGATAACGACCTCGCCGTCCTTTACCACAGTCAGAACACGATCAAAATCAACAGTCTGACCTTCGGCAGCTTCGAGCTTCTCAATGTTGAGCACATCGCCTTCAGTAACGCGGTATTGTTTACCGCCTGTTTCGATAATAGCGTACATGTTTAGTTTGCACCTCCCCTGTGTTAGGACTCGCCGAATACGGTACCCGGAACTGCTTATAAACGCCCATCTGCGTTGTTGCTCTTGCGCGTGCTCCCTGCGACGTACTTCCCAGTACGACTACGGTCGCATGCTCATCGCGCCTAGCACCTGAGCATTTCTAAGCAGTTCCTAGTTTTAGTAGAACCTCTCCGTGCGGTGGTGTAGACACTGCCTACATCATCAAATAATATCATACTGGTAATAGTTTGTCAATCTGGTTTCCACAGCAAGGAAAATATCTCCGGATTGAGGTCGGCAACAGATTCTAGCGTAAGGCTTCTGGCTGTTTCCTCTTCCAGACGCTTGAGCTCACCTTGCTTTGTTAACAAGTCAGCTACCTGGGGATGGACTTGAATTAACAGCCTGCCGCCCGGCCGTGACCGTTTATTTAGCTTTCTTAAGTCCCGTTTAATGTCAAGCACTACCGTTTCCGGCGATTTAATGCGGCCTTTTCCCAAACAATACGGACATTGACTGTAAAGCATGCCGTTAATACTCTGCCTGGCCTTTTTCCGGGTCATCTCAACCAAGCCCAGGCTGGTAAAGCCTAACACATTGGATTTGGTACGATCCTTTTTTAATTCCAGCTCAAGTACGGCAAGCACGGCTGCCCGCTGCTCGGCTTTGTCCATATCAATAAAGTCAATGATAATGATGCCGCCAATATCCCGCAGCCTTAGCTGCCTGACGATTTGTGCCGCTGCCTCCAGGTTTGTCTGAAATACCGTTTCCGACAGGTTGGTCTTGCCGACAAATTTGCCGGTGTTAACGTCAATGACAGTAAGTGCTTCGGTATGATCAATGACTAAATAGCCGCCACAGGCTAATTCTACCCGCCGGTTACGCAGGCTGTCCAACTGGGCATCCAGGTTAAAGCGGCTGAATATATCACTCTCCTGGCCGGTTGGTGTATACAAGCGAACACACTCTGCCAGCTCGGGCGATATATGGGTAAGTAAATCAACAACCCGGTTGTAAGCTTCCTGGTTATCAATAACAAACTCGGTAACATCCTCAGTCAGATAGTCCCTGACAATCCGCACAACAAGCTCGGCATCCCGGTAAATGAGCGCCGGAGCATTGCTGCGTTTAGCCCTGGAGCTTAATATTGACCACATGTTAGCCAAATAAGCCATATCTTTTATTAAGTCTTCCTCACCTTTGCCTATGGCTACCGTTCTGACAATGACTCCCATGCCGGCCGGACGAATTTTCTCGGCAATCTGACGCAGGCGTTCACGTTCGGGTTCTTCTTCAATGCGGCGCGAAATACCGATATAGTCGACGGTAGGCATCAGCACAATATACCGCCCAGGCAGTGTCAGACTAATGGTAGCCCGCGGTCCTTTGTCCCCCATGGCGTCCTTGGCAATCTGCACAAGTACATCCTGGCCGATGGTCAAGTGCTGACAGGCGGCTTGACGACCCGCATCCCCCATATATAAAAAAGCATTTTTATCCCGGCCAATATCCACAAATGCGGCCTGCATACCCGGAAGAACATTTTTTACTTTGCCTTTGTAGATATTGCCGACCAAATGTCCGCTTTCGCTGCGTTCCACCGATACTTCCATCAGCTCACCTGCTTCTAAAAGGGCCACCCTGGTTTCTTCCGGCATCACGCTGGCGATTATACTTTTACTCATACTTTATTCCTCTTACGTTCTCTCTACCTATAATTCCATAGGCGATAGCTGTACCCGGCCATCGCTTACAAACAGCCCGGTGCGATTAATTAAGGCATTGTCTTTATCAACAGGCAGCCCAAAACCGGCAATCAGCGCGTCAAGCACTTCAACCGGCTTAACACTGCCGCCAGGAGTAATCTTTATCGATAAGCCAAGGCTCATGACTTCCTGCTGGCTGTCGGCCACTTTCCTCACGGCAACCGGTGTGGCAAGATATTCTTTAATATCAATTTCACGCCGGCCTTTAGGCGATTGTTTACTATATATGACTTCAACTTCACTATTAAACTTTGCCAAGCTCGTTTCGACAGTATGCCAGTGCGCTCCTGGCGCCAGGGAAGCAACAACTTCATAGGTTGCCAAATTAACCACTGCCATCAGAGCTTTACTGCGCCCACCCACATATTTAGCGGCTTTCAGAGTAATGCCTGCAGGTAACTGGGGCTTCAGTCTTGCTGTTATCTGGTCAACACTGATTTCTTCAGTCAGTTCAAGCTCCAGATATTCGGCCTCACTGGTTACTCCCACCGCCAAAGCTGAAGCAAAAGCCAGCTTCATATGGGGATTAAAACCTTCCGAGTAGGCGGCCGGCAGCTTAGCCCGCCGAATGGCCCGTTCCATTGTACCGGCCAGGTCCAAGTGGGAAACATAGCGTATTTCATCACTTTTGGTTATCTGAAGCCGTAATTTAGCCATTATGCCTGCCCCCAATCCACAACGTTAACCTCAAGCTCCTGACAGACGCCACAGGCCATGCAGTTTTCATGACGGCAATCAGGGGTAAACGCAGCATCTTTCGCCGCCTGCCACTCCCGCGCCAGGAAAGACTTGTCCACACCTGCCGATAAGTGTTCCCATGGCAAATATTCCTGCAGCACCCGTTCCCGGTTGGCATAGAAAACAGGATCAATTCCTTCGGCAGCAAAAGCTTCCATCCACACAGCATAGTTAAAATGTTCAGACCAGCCGTCGAACTTGGCACCATTCTGCCAGGCCCGGAGTAGCACCTTGCCCAGCCTGCGGTCACCGCGGGCAAACACGCCTTCCAAAAAACTGGTGCGGGCATCGTGCCAGCTTAGCGAAATACTGCGGTCCTTAATGAGTGAGCGCAGCAGCTTTTGTTTGCGTTCAAGCTCTTCCACCGGGTTTTGGCCAAACCATTCAAACGCAGTGTGCGGTTTGGGGACAAAAGAAGAAACACTGACAGTTACCTTGGCCCCTTTGCGTCCTTTCAGCTGTTTATACAGATCAGCCACCCGCTGAGCTAACGCAGCAATACCTGCGATATCTTCATCCGTCTCGGTCGGCAAGCCAATCATAAAATAGAGTTTAATGGTTGACCACCCGGACTTAAAAGCAGCACTTACCGCTTCTGTCAGGTTTTCCTCGGTAACTCCTTTATTGATAACATCTCTGAGCCGCTGAGTCCCGGCTTCCGGCGCAAATGTCAGTCCGCTTTTTCTCACTTGCTGCACTTGCTTGGCCAAATCAATGGAAAAGCTGTCAATTCTCAGCGAAGGCAGCGACACACTTACTCCCTGCTCTTTAAACCGCTCAATAAGTTCAGTAATTAAATGACTAAGACAGGAATAATCGGCCGAGCTTAATGACACCAGCGAAATTTCATTATAGCCTGTATTGTCAATAAGCTGTTGTACATGATTGAATAGTGTCTCAAGCTTGCGTTCCCGAACCGGACGATAGATTACTCCTGCCTGGCAAAAACGGCAGCCGCGCGTACACCCCCGGAACAGTTCCAGCATGATGCGATCATGCACAATGTCAATAAAAGGAACAATCGGCTTTGTCGCAAATGTTATCTGATCAAGCTCTTGAATAACACGCTTAACAATAACGGTTTTGGCTTCCGGTATAAGCGGCTTAATCGCCTCCACTGCACCGTCAGCCTGATAATCTACCTCGTAAAACCGGGGAACATAGATTCCCTGCAGGCCGGCAAGCCGTTTTAGTATCCCCGTCTTGCCACCAGGCCTGCCGGCCTGTTTCCACTCAGCAATAGCAGCGGCCACCTCGGCGATAACCTCTTCAGCCTCACCAAGTATAAAAAAATCGACAAAATCAGTCATCGGCTCGGCATTAAAAGCACATGGCCCGCCACACACTACCAGCGGTTGACTTTCATCCCGTTCGGCAGCCAAAAGCCTAATGCCTGCCAAATCAAGCATATTAAGCACATTACTGTAACTAAGCTCATACTGTAAGGAAAAACCGATAATATCACATTGATCAACAGGCCGCTTACTTTCCAAGGTATGTAGCTTGATACCAGCGGTTCTCATTTCCGCTTCCATATCCACCCATGGCGCATACACACGCTCCGCAAACGTATCCGGACGGTTATTTAATACTTCATATAATATTTTGAGCCCAAGATTAGACATGCCCACTTCATACACATCAGGCATAGCCAGCACAAAATTTACGACATATTCATCAGGGGCTTTGCTAACACTGTTCCATTCATGACCAGTGTAACGGGCCGGTTTCATAACCCGGCTCAAAATCCCGGGACTGACAGGATCTAAAGAAGACATAGGTACCTCCAAAATATATTTCTGCAATAGAATTCAGACAAAAGCCAACGGCCGGCAGCGCGACAGCTATAAAAATTATTATCTATTCTTTGACTGGAAATATCAAGACTTATTTTTTCCATCTTGGCCAGATTTGAAACCTGACAAAAAGATGCGGCTACAAAAACTCTTTTATCCTGGCTCTTATCCCCTTTTTCAGGAGGCCCTCCCACACTTCGGTTTCTGTCAGCGCTCCGCACAATTTGAAATTTTGGTCAACAATATGCACAATATAATATTGCTCCGGGCCAAATAAGGCAATAACCTCACTGATAGCAGCATCCTCAATGGCTGTCAGATGTCTTGTCGGCATAATGCCGCAGGCAATGAGCTCAGCTTTTTTTCTGGCCAGGATACGCATGGTCCGGAATCCGGCCAGCGTGTTTTCCGTCCGGGCAGTAAGCAGCAAAAACCCGGCAGCTACCAGCATAGTCAAATTCACCGTATGATCAAGCAAAAAAATCAATCCTGCCAGCACGATCAGCAGACAACTTATGATATGACTCATGGTTACAACAATAGCTGTGGCAGCCCGGTAGTCACGTCTGCGGGTAAGAACAGCCCGCAAAATTCTGCCACCGTCAAGCGGTAATGCCGGCAGCAAATTGAAACCGGCCAACATAAGGTGTGTTTCGCCATAAAAATAAATCTCTTCCTGCCAACTGCCTGCCCCCCCCGCTGCGACATAACATAAAGCCGCCAGACCCAGGCTTGCCAGTGGTCCGGCGGCTGCTATCATTATTTCACTTACCGCCCCGGCATCGGTCAGGCGTTCTACGCGCGCCGTAGCGCCAAAAGGCAGCAATTCTACCTGCTTGACTTTATAACCTAAGCCGCCTGCCATCAGCATATGCGCCAATTCATGCAATAAAACGGCACTAACAATTAGCAGCGCTTTATCGGCAAGACCGGCAACAGCGAATACGGCAATCAGCCCCAAGAACCAATTATTTACTATGATTTCAACCCCTGCTATCTTCCCGGCCCGCATATTTCACATCCTTATCTGCCAGTATCGTGCGACACTACTTTATCCTCGACAAAGGATCAATAGCTTTGCCATTTTCCCGCAGCTCAAAGTACAATACGGACACGGCAGCTCCCGTTTTTCCAACCCGTGCCACCACCTGCCCCTGACTGATCTCATCACTTTCTTTGACTAATACATCGGTCAAGTGACCGTAGATTGTCTCGATATTCTGCCCATGGTCAATAATAAGGATTGTGCCAAACTGGACACTATCGGTAACGACTTTGACTTTGCCGGTAGCTGCTGCACGTACACTTGCTCCTGCCGGCGCAGCAATATCAATGCCTTCGTGGAATATATCCTGCTTAACCGCAGTATTGCCCTGCCAGCCATACTGCGTTACTATCTGCCCCTCTACCGGTTTGGTCATATAGCGCAATGGGTCGGCAGGACGGGAAATGGTTGTCTGCATTTGTTTCAACACAGGTATCCCGGATATATCGGCACCATTAGGCCAATGCCTGTTTATATACTCAATGGTTCTGGCTGTATAATAGACAAAATCAGTCTGAGTCGCCAGGACCTGACGAACAATACCTGTGACTTCCTGTCCAACTCTGGTATTGGATGCCTGGGCACCGTAAACCAGCGCAAATATCGCTAACGCTGCTATTATTTTTTTAAGCCAAGTATAGTCAGGTTCTTCTTCATAATAAGATTGCCAGGTTTTTTCCGTATTGCGGGCAGAAAAATTCCAGCGATTTTTTAAACGGTTCCATAGCTTTGTCATCCTAAACCCTCCATAAGTACCGGCTTAAGTGTTCTTATGGAATATATATGCTAAAACTACAGATTTATAACCAGCAGCAAAATTCCCTCTCCAGCAATGGCAGGCCGCTACCACACCAATCAGCAGCAAACCCAAATAAGAAAAACTGCTGGCGCGTAAAACTTATATAGGTTGTTAGAGCAAAAACAAACAGACAGGCTGTTTCAACATTCACAGCCTGTCTATGTACAATAGCACTACACCAAAGAAGTCGGCAGATGTCTGATGCCGGTGGGATAAAATATACCAATGCTTTGCCGTCAAAATAAAATTTTTTGCCTTCGCATGTAGATATTTAATAATATCCCGATACTGATCATATTAGTGGTCAGTGAACTTACACCGTAACTCATCAGCGGCAGGGGAATACCGGTAACAGGCATAATTCCCGCGGTCATACCAACATTAACAAGCAGATGAAAGGCTAACATCGAAACAATGCCTGTTGCCAGCAGTGTGCCGAAATTATCACGGGCACCACCGGCAATTTTGACTCCACGATAGAGTAAGATAAGGTACAGCAGCAAAATTATCACAGCGCCAACAAACCCCAGTTCTTCCCCAATCACGGCAAAAATAAAATCGGTATGATTTTCCGGCAAAAAATTCAGCTGGCTTTGCGTACCGTTAAATAAGCCTTTGCCAAACAACATGCCCGAACCAATGGCAATCTTAGACTGAATAATGTGGTAGCCTGAACCCAAAGGGTCCACATTGGGATCGATAAATACCGTTAACCGTTTTTTTTGATAATCCTTTAAAAAATGCCAAAAAATTGGCATAAAGGCAATACCTGCCCCAATAATAGACATTAAGAGCCGCATATTAATGCCGGCTACAAAAATCATTCCGAACAATATGGCCATAAATACCAGGGAAGTGCCAAGATCAGGCTGCTTTAACACCAGGATAAACGGTATGCCCACATAGACAAAAATCGGGATAATATCTTTAAAAGAATTAAGCTTACCTGTTCGTTTATCCAATACCTGGGCCAGCCCAATAATCATAATCAGCTTAGAAAACTCCGATGGCTGCAAACTGATGGGGCCGATCTGAATCCAGCGCTGGGCGCCAAGCGCCGTTTGCCCGACAAACATAACGGCAAGCAGCATTATCAGATTAAAGATATACAAAAAACCTGAGAATCTTTCCAGTGACTTATAGTCAAAATTCAGCATGATAAAGAAAACAGCAATATTAGCCAGGACAAAAAAACCCTGACGCTGCACATACCAGTATCGGTCCTCACTGGGAGTGTTGATATGAGTAGCACTACCGATGATAACAAGACTTACAAGAATAAGCAGGGCAGTAACAGCGATCAGAATAAAATCTAAATTTCGCAACAGGCGCTGGTTAAGCATAACCTAGTGACCTCTCTCTAACAATATCTTATATATTATAATAGTATTTTCTGCCCGCGTCCAGTATGCTGCCGTAAGAGGCCGCCATCAATCTTACTTTCCCTACTCTCCCGGCATGGTCCGTTTCATGCGGTTTACCGGAATATTAGCAACCAATGCCACCTGGGTGTTAGTCCGGGTCAAATTTATTTCCATTTCGGTTTCATTAATATCCATATAGTTAGAGATAACTTTAATCATATCATCTTTTATAACTTCCATAAACTGTGGTGATACATTAACCCGGTCATGCACCAGAACAAATCTCAAACGTTCTTTTGCAATATTTTTCGAACCTTGCGCTTCTCGGCCAAACAGCTTTTGAATAAGTTCAAACAACATTTTCTCCTCCTAGACCCATTATTTACAATCCCAACACTTTTTTAAACTTGCCCCATAAACTCTCATTCGTCTCAAGAACCATGAGCGGAACATTTTCGCCTGTCAGGCGGCGCACGATGTTGCGGTAAGCCGTACTGGCCAGGGCGGAGTTGTTGACAACGGCAGGCTCGCCCCTGTTGGTAGATATGACAATGTACTCATCTTCAGGAATGATTCCCAATAAATCAACAGCTAAGATCTCGATGATATCGTCAATATCCATCATGTCGCCCTTTTTGACCATGAGTGGCCGGATACGGTTAACAATCAGCTTAGGGTTGTGCTTGCCTTCTGACTCTAACAAGCCGATAATTCTATCCGCGTCGCGAACAGCCGACACTTCCGGTGTGGTAACAATAATGGCGCGGTCTGCACCGGCAATGGCATTTTTAAACCCTTGTTCAATACCTGCCGGACAATCAATAATTACATAGTCAAATTCTTGCGCCAAGTCTTTGCATAACTGCTGCATTTGGTCTGGCGTAACGGCGTTTTTATCTCTGGTTTGGGCAGCAGGCAGCAGGTAGAGTGTCTCGTACCGCTTGTCCCTGATCAGTGCCTGCTTTAAGCGGCAGTTACCCTCAGTCACGTCAACTAAATCATAGACAATTCTATTTTCAAGCCCCATAACTACATCAAGATTCCTTAAGCCGATATCGGCATCAACTAAAACAACTTTTTTGCCCTGAAGAGCAAAACCAGTACCTATATTAGCGGTTGTCGTCGTTTTTCCTACGCCGCCTTTTCCTGACGTAATAACTATTACTTCCCCCATCTATGTACCTCCTATGTAATCTTTACATCGTCTGCCGGTCCAATCACAACAACTCCACCGTCAATCCGGGCTGTTTCCCGGTAGGCAGGCACATCCTGGTTGTCAGGTGCCCGCGCAATAAGTCCGGCGATTCTTAGCTGGCCTGCGATTAGTTTATCAGCCGTAATAACCGCCGCTTGATCGCCGTTGGCGCCGGCGTGTGCTAAGCCTCTGCAGGTTCCCTGAACAGTAATATTGCCGCTGGCAATAATTTCAGAACCGGGATTAACGTCTCCCATAACGATGACAGAACCGTCAAATACTACCTTCTGACCGCTTCTGAGCGTTCTTGATATGATTAACGTTTGTCCGCCTTCGTTCTCCTGCCGGTATAGAGCAGCTTCCCCGCAGCTATTATCCTGAGGCGATATTTCGGGTGGCAGGGGCTCAGGCCGGTCATGTAAGGCAAGTCCATAACCGGCCAGCAGGCTGATTAGCTGCCTTCGTTCATCACCGGTTAATGTATTGGTGCCGGATGACACTTTGACGCCGGTGCTGCCGGTAAAAAAGTAGGCAGCCGACTCCAACTTTTCTTTTAACTGTTCCAATATGGCGGTAAAATCAGCCGTTTGGTTCAGTACCAATTCAAGGCCGTCTTTACTTCCTTTAAAAACTACATCCTCCCGCATATCTTCTCCTAAATTTTACCATAAATTATTACCCATATGTCAACTAAAATTCGCCCTATTTCCCAAATTTCCTGCAAACTATATACACAACATAGTAAAGCTTTTTGCAAGCACAGGTGTACCGGCAAACCTGTGCTTCCGGCGGGCAACGGCAAAGCGATACCAAACCGTATCGTTCTTATCAGGAGGCATATCCTGTTAACAGCTAAAAAGGGTATGTCCCATATAAGCTGGAATATAGTACTTTAGTATTGTATTGGAGGCTATAACGTGATTAACTTTTTGGCAAAAATTACTGCCTGGCTGGGACAGCATATGTTCTTTATCGTACTTTCCGGCCTGATAGCCGGGTTTTTAATACCGCTTCCCGATTCTCCCGCCCTGCGGGCGACCGTAGTTGGTTCCTTTGGTTATATGACGTTTGTTACCGCACTTGGTACAAGTTTAAAAGAATTTTTACGAGTCTTAAAAAAACCGGTTATTCCGCTCTGGATACTGGTATTAATACATGTTGTATCCCCATGTATTGCCTGGCTGGCAGGACTGTTCTTTTTCAGCGGCGATCCTTATACCCAGTTAGGCTATTTAATAGCCGCCTCCACTCCCATTGGTGTGACGTCTGTCATTTGGACGGCTTTAACCGGTGGCAGCGTGTCTGTTGCCCTGGTTGCCGTCACCCTTGATACATTGCTTGTGCCTGTCATGTTACCCTTTTTCTTTAAGGCCGTCATTGGGCAGACATTACAAATTGATTACCTGCAAATGATGGTTCAGTTATTTGCAATGATTACCATCCCAAGTATAGCAGGTATGCTGATTCATGATCATGGCCGCAGCGATATGCTGCCCAAGTCACTTAAGGTTATTGGCAATTTTATTGCTAAGCTGGCCTTCTTTGCCGTTATATTTATTAATGCCGCTTTAGTTGGACCAGATATCGCCTGGGACTTATCGACACTTAAAATCGTCCTGGTAACCATGTTCCTGGTGGCGCTGGGCTATGCTATGGGTTATCTGGGTTCTTTGGTCTTTAAAAGCCGTTCACGTGAAGTGGCGCTGGCCATGATTTATTGTGTTGGCTTGCGTAATGCCAGTTTCGGCGTGGTGCTGGCTTTAACCTTCTTTCCCCATGCAGTCGCTATACCGGTAACTATGACAATTTTATACCAGCAGCCATTTGCAGCCATCATTCCTTACTTTTTTGGGTCTACAGGCAATAAATAAGCAGAGAACCAAGTTATTAGGAGCAGCGCGACGCGAGAACTTGTGTGAATCGCTTAGTTCCAAGCGGAGCGCGGAACTTCCTTTAGCTAAAGAAGCCAGAGGGTTACGGGAATAAACTCTATAGACTTAAAAAAACATGGGGCTAGACTGATAAAGTCTGGCCCCATGTTTTCTTTTATCTGGTTATAACGCAGTCTGCGGCCGGTATATTTTAGCCGCTTCAGCCGGAGTCTGGTTAATATTAAAAGCTGCTTCCATAATTTTTTTGGCAATAGGTACTGCTGATGATGA
>POVV01001111.1_pt1 | contig 11157 bp, 7 predicted proteins | sample 1560271 | NCBI WGS metagenome assembly POVV01 (sample SAMN08337232, study PRJNA429181) | Bioreactor metagenome, whole genome shotgun sequencing project. | biome: cows' rumen and soil; feature: anaerobic; isolation source: anaerobic chemostat enrichment culture, galacturonate as sole carbon source...... | reverse complement strand
TCCCAGTCACGTGAAACTGTGTCTCTCCAAAAGCCATTAAGCAGATGAAAGATAAAAAGAATGCGGTTATCATCTGAATAAAGTTCAATACAGTCGCACGGTATTTCTTTACAAATTCACTTGTAAGAAATATTTGAAATGCAAACCCAACAGCGCAAATAAGAGTCAGTCCGTCCCCAAGGCCTAAGGAAAAATTTCGGTCTAATGACAGAAGGGCCACACCTGCTATGGACATCACTGCCCCGGCTATCCCTCTTGCTCCTATCTTCTTTCTTAAGATCAGAAATGAAATAAACGGAACAATCACCACATTTAAAGCTGTTAAAAAAGCATTTTTAGACGGTGTGGTGTATTGAAGCCCCACAATCTGAAATGCAAATCCGGCAAAGAGGGCAAGTCCCATGAGCCCCCCTGCCTTAACTTCTGATTTTGTGATTCCTTTTAAGGTACGGATGCTGATCATCCCCATTAAAATAGTGCCTAATAGAAAACGGACCGCCATAATCTGAAATGGTCTCATACTCTCCAGCGCAATGTCGCTGGCAACAAAGCCGCCGCCCCATATGATGGTTACTAAGATAAGCCCCCCGATTGCAAGCCTTTTTTTCATGAATATGTCCTCTCTATTCCCTGGATGCCTTTATAATCTGCCCATTCACCTTTACTTCCAGGGTTTCCCCGTCCAGTACCTTCACTAAGACGCTGTCATCCCTGCTGATGGTGATCTTTAACAAGGAATTCAGATAGTGGAGGCTAAAGTCCAGCCCCTCCCATTCCTTTGGCATGTGAGGGCAAACAGTCAGCATACCGTCTTCCCCAATGGTAACCCCGGCAAAGCCAAATACCACGGTCTGCCATACGCCTCCGGTATTGGCAGCGTGAATCCCTTCCCTCGTGTTTTTCTGTAAGTTCAGTAAATCCAGGAAAGCGGCTCTTTTCAGATACCGGTACGCCTTGGAATCGTCTCCTACCTTTAACCCCATAACAGAGTAAATGCTTGGGCTTAAAGAAGATCCATGAAGGGTACGTTTCTCATAATACTCGTAATTTTGAACTATCTCATCTTCTGAAAATTCTTCTCCCATTAAGTGAAGAAGCATGACCACATCCGCCTGCTTAATAATCTGTGTCTGTCTTGCCTTCTTGGTCTTTAAGGCTTCCGGACGAATCGGCCAGTCATTTTCGTCGTATTTTTCAATCACCACATCATCCAGCTTAAAGTAACCTTCAAACTGCTCTAAAAGGCCCCCGCCTTCTTTTCTCGGAAGGTACATCTTTTCCTGGACGATCTCCCAATTTTTGATTTCTCCGGCCGTTAATCCTGTTTTCCGGATTATCGCATCATATTCTTTGGCATGTTCTTTCTTAAGGGTATCAATTAAGGCAATCACATAGCGCAGATTCCATTTCGCCAGATAATTGGTATAGAGATTGTTATTTACCGGTTCATGCCATTCATCAGGGCCGGTTACCTGGTTAATCTCATAGCGGTCCTTTTCTGCGACATATTCACACCGGCTGGCCCAAAACCTTGCTGTTTCTGTTAAAATCTCCACTCCCTCGTTCAGTAAAAAATCTATGTCTCTGGTTATTTTCACATAATTATAAATGCCATAAGCAACTGCCGCCGTCACGTGATGCTCATAAACTGCTACATAACAGCGGTAGCAGGAACCATCCGGCTCAATGGTCCAATCAGGGCACTGCTCTGTGCCGTCATCCGCAGATTCCCATGGATATTGTGCTCCTTTATATCCGTTTTTCCTGGCATTTTCCCTTGCTGCTTCCAGCAGATGATACCGGTAAGATTCCAGATTTCTTGCCGTTTTAGGGAAAACGTATGCAAAAAAGGGCAGCATGAAAATCTCTGTATCCCAAAAGGCATGGCCGCCGTATTCTTCGCCGGAAAGGAGCTTCGCGCCCACATTGACTCTGGCATCTCTCTCATTGCCCGTGCTCATTAAATGGAAAATATTAAAACGGACTGCCCGGTCCAGCTCAAAGTCACCTGCAATACGGATATCCGCGGCTTTCCACATCTCCTCATAAACCGCCCTATGGGCTACCAGCTCTTCTTCAAAACCTGTTTCCAAAAATCCATCTATTTCATCCTTTACCAACCCATGAAGTGCATATCTGGCTGCATCACGTTCTGTATACATGGATACATATTTTATGATTTCTACGGTTTCCCCTTCCATAGCATCAAAATCACCAAACTCCACCCCTTGTTCCCCAAAGGCGTGGAACATCCGGTTTTTCAGAATTCCCTTGCCGTTTTTATAGGCTTCGATCCGGCATCCGGATCCTACATGAAGGTGATTATCCCTGGTTGCCACTTCCATATAAATACCGTCTTTATCCAGCGCTTCATTTGCTGTCATATATGTATGTTTTACTTTAAAGCGAGGGGCATCATGGAAGTTAATAATCGTACCGTCAATGACATTCTCCACTTCTATGATTCCACTGTAATTTAACGGTGTGACATACAGTTTGATTCCCATGCGATGTACATTGGCACGGCTCACAAACCGGAATCCTTCCACGAGGGTTTCTCTTCCCTTTTTATCCCGCAATATATAACTTTTTGCAAGAAGGGCCTGTTTCATATCAAGAACCCTGGAAAACTTAAGTATCTGGCAGTTTTCTATTCCAATCAGCTCTTTTTCAATGGTAAGCTTGATCCCAAGCCAATTGGGAAGAGTAGCAAGCTCTCTCATAAAGGTTTCTGATTTATCAAATACACCGTTAATATACAAATAGGGGAGGGTTATTTTCCCGCCTTCTTCATAACTTCCCCTGATTCCCAGATAACCATTGGATAAACTGAATAAACTTTCAAATTTCAGATTTTCTTCCGGTTCATATTCCGGCTGCAGAATCATCCAGTCATCGGAGCTTAGCATCTCATTTAATTTCCCTGAAAATCTCTCTTTTATCATTCTTTGACCGCTCCTTTATCTCTTCCTAGTCCAAATAACGCTTCTTTGCTTCCTTCTTTATTTCCCCGTCATCAACCACCTGCAACACAAATGCCATAGAAAAGTCCTGAAGCTTTCCTTTAAATTCTTCCATCTGTTCCTCTCCACAGCTATTGCTTCCGAGGCCGGACTGTAAATAATCCAAATGAATTTCAACATGGTCTGCCCGTTGTATCTGGAATGGGTGCCTTGCATCTTCCAGGCTTTCATCTGTATAATTTGCCAGATTCAGTCCCAAAGGCGCTTCCATTTTACATAACAGGCTTTTATTCCCATCTCCTATTCCAAACCATTTCACTTCTTCCCTATGACCATTTTCCTGGGGGAATACATAGTTGGTCCCCATTTCATCAACAGAGTTGGAATAAATCCCCATAGTGCTGGCGGCTTTGCTGTCTGAATAGTTTTCACCGGGTCCAAGGCCATACCACACGGCCTTTTGCAGGGACCGATTCCCCTTCATAACCACACCGATTCTGGGAAGGAAAGAAGGTTCCAGTTTTCCTCTCTGAATGGCCTTGCCCTGTAAATTCACCTTAACCTGACCGCAGGAATAGATGGTATATTCATAGTCACATTCAAAGCCCCAGGACTGATTTAAGCATCCAAAATATTTTCCAATCGAAACAACCACTTTATCAGCCCCTGTTTCATAGGTAAAATATTCTGTCTGCTCACTGGATTTCTGAATAAAATATTTATTCAGCCAATCCTCTTTTTTATACATGTCATTATCAATGGTGGCACGGTATACGCTCATCACCGGACCTTCGCTTAAATATTCCTGATCTTCTGCCGCAACAGACAGCAGTTTCCCAAATATTTTGTGGAATGTTACTGTGACTGCCCCATTCCCTACCTTGAGGATATCCGCTGTTTCAGATACTTCTAATGGTTTTCCTTTGGGACGTTCCTCCAGTACATCACAACTTATATCCAACGGAAACTGTACTTTTGAAATTTCATGGCCGGCTTTTGCAAAGTTCGTATCCTCTTTCTGACAAACCGTAATATTCAGATAGTAATCGGTATTTGCTTCTGGCATGAATGGAAGAAAAGGTATGGTTACCTTCTCTGCTTCATGAGGAAGGGCCGTCATATGAGAAATGCATCCTTCCTGAATGATATGTTCTTCTGTCTGGATCTCCCACCGTAAAGAAACATGGCCTAAGGTCAGGAAGTCATAATAATTTCTTATAAGAATCTCCCGTCCTGCACCTACTCTTGTCACTTCCACCGGAGCAATGACCTGTTTATATTCCAGCATGGCAGGGGATGGGGTTCTATCCGGCATTAGCAGCCCATCGATGCAGAAATTCCCGTTAGTGGGAAAATCCCCGTAATTCCCCCCATAGCGGTAGTAAGTCTCCTTTTCTTCTTCGACAAGTATTCCATGGTCATACCATTCCCACAAAAAACCGCCTTGAAGCCGTTTATATTTGCGGTACATCTCCTGATATGCCTTTAATCCGCCCGGTCCATTTCCCATTGCGTGTCCATATTCGCACATAACGTGAGGTTTATTCCCTTTAAAATCTGATTCTCCGATCTCTTTTAGCCTTTTCAGCCTTGTGTACATGGTAGAATACACGTCGGTCACTTCTGCTTCATAATCTCCCTCATAGTGGAGCAGCCTGGTAGCATCCAGTTCTTTTACTGCCTTGGCAGCACTTCGGAAATTACAGCCAAAGCTGGATTCATTTCCCATGGACCACATGATAATGCATGGATGATTCCTGTCACGCTTTACCATGCGCACGCTTCTGTCCACATAGGCATCCTTCCAGGACGGGTCATTTGTAATCCAATCATACCTCTCTACCCATTCAAATCCATGGCATTCTAAATCTGCTTCATCAATCACATAGAGCCCATATTCATCGCATAAATCATATAGATATCCATTGGCAGGATAGTGGGAACAGCGCAGTGCATTGATATTATGCTCTTTCATAAGCAGGATATCTGCTTTCATCTGCTCCTGTGTGACACAGCGCCCTTCTTTGGGATGGTAGTCATGATGATTCACACCATTTAAAAGAATCACCTGATTATTTACCGTAAAGTTATTATCTTTTATTTCAACCTTTCGAAATCCAACGCGCACCACGATATTTTGCTTACCCACAGATACTGTTAAATCATATAAATCAGGGGTTTCTGCGGTCCAAAGGTCTGCATCGGGAATTATCTCTTTTACGTGCGCTTTGCCCTCTTTTGTCTGAAAGGTTCCGCTGGTAACTGCCATTCCGTCTCTTTCTAATCTCCATGTACCATCACAAGATTCCTGCTTTGTGGTAATATCTGCTCTTAAGATCCCATTTATATAAGAGCTGTCCAAATCTCCATCCACGGTACAATCAATAATACTGTCTTTCGGTTCATTGATTAATTCCACATCCCGATAAATACCGGAAAGCCACCACATATCCTGGTCTTCCAAATACGTTCCATCCGACCATTTATAGACCCGTACTGTAATGTCATTTTCCCCTTCCTGGATATATGCGGTAATATCGAATTCACTTGGAAGACGGCTGACCTTGCTGTATCCTGCATGTGTTCCATTAATCCATACATCAAAAGCACTGTCCACACCGTGAAATTTTAATATAGTATCATTCTGAATCCACTCCCTATTGATGTGGACTGTTTTTTTATAAATTCCTGTGGGATTTTCTGAAGGTACAAAAGGCGGATTGATCGGAAACAAATATAGAACATCCGTATAGTGCATCCGGTCATATCCTCTTAACTGCCACACAGAAGGCACATCAATCATTTCCCAGTCTGTTCCTGTTCCTTTGTTCATAAATCCTTCTGGGGACAGTTCCGGCGCTTCCAAATAGAGGAATCTCCACTCTCCATTTAAATTAATTCTGGAAGCAGAATCTTTATAAAATTCTGTACGGGCTTCCCTTCTTCCAATATGTCCCAGCGCCGGGTCTTCCCATCTCTTTTTTGTTCGCCTTATCATCTTTGTTTCTCCTCTATGTGTTATATCAACAAATATATAGCCGGGAAGAAAACAGTGCATCGATGCACATGAAATACTAACCCGGCTGCTCTTTCTATTTAATAGAACCACTTGTCCCTTCTACAATATACTTTTGCGCAATAATGAATATAATAATTGGCGGGATAATCATAATGATTGTTATACAAAGCATAGGGATAATCCGTGTGCTATGAACTCCCTTAAAGGTTGCAAGACCTAAAGCAAGTGTATATTTACTTCTGTCATGAAGGAAAATCAATGGTCCAAGATAATCATTCCATACCGTAATCATATTTAAGACGCCTACCAGAATGAGGGAAGGTTTTAAGATCGGCATGAAAATCTTCCAATAAATCTGAAATGCATTGGCACCATCAATTCGCGCCGCCTCTTCAAAGTCCTTTGGAACCCCCATTAAAAATTGCCTCATTAAGAAAATATAGTAAGCAGAGCCAAACCATGCCGGCACAACCAGCGGTTTTAATGTGTTAATCCAGCCAAATAAATTAAATTCCATATATTGAGGAATCATGGTAACATCCCATGGAATCATCATAGTAGAAAGCAAAATCATAAATAACAGGTTTTTTCCTTTAAATTCAAATCTTGCAAAACCATATGCCACCAAGGAACAGGAAAGGATTTGCCCTGCAGTCGTCATAACCGTAATGATAACTGAATTTTTTAAGTATGTACCAAAGGGCTGTGATTCCCATGCATTTTTAAAATTTTCAAACAGCCATTTCGAAGGAAATAGCCGGGGCGGATAGGCAATGGCTTCTGCTTCCGTCTTAAAGGCAGTAAAAAACATATAAATAAAAGGTGCAAGAAAGTAAACTGCAACAGCAGTCAGAAGGGTATAGATAATCACTTTTGATTTCATGGACATTTTCATTATTTTTTACCTCCCCTTTTCTTCTTTCCATTCTTAGCTTCCGTTTCATAGAATACCCATGTAGAAGAAGACTTAAAGATCAATGCCGTCAGAACTAAGATAATAATAAACATCACCCATGCATTGGCGCTTGCATAACCCAGTTTATGGTGCTTAAACGCATTGTTATAGGTATACAGCCCATAGAAATAGGTGGATTTTAACGGTCCGCCCCCGGTCAGCAGCATTACCAGCGTCACTTGCTGGAAAGAACTGATAACAGAAGTAATTAAATTGAACAAAATGGTAGGTGTAATAATCGGCAGCGTAATACTGAAAAACTGTCTTGCCGGGCTGGCTCCGTCTAAAGATGATGCTTCATATAAATCAATTGATATATTCTTAATATCCGTGTAGAAAATAAGCATCATCGTTCCTACACCAAAAGCACTGGCCAAAACAACTGCAAACAGCGCCCAGGCAGGGTCTACCAGCCATCTGGGGCCTGTAATCCCCAGTAAGGATAATAAATAATTCAATACGCCATAGTCCCCATTTAAAATCCAGCCCCAGATAATCGATACCGCAACGCCGGAAATAACTGCCGGTATATAGAAAATAGTACGGTACATTTTTACGCCGGTCACCGGCTGTGTGATTAACATTGCAAGGAACAGCGCAATCGCCATATTTAGCGGTACAAAAATCGCTGCATATTTCAAGCTGATTGTCAGGGACTTCCAGAACTGAGTATCTTTTGTAAACATCTCAGTATAATTGCCAACCCCCTTAAATACCGGATCAGACGTCAATGGCCAGTCAAAAAAGCTCATGCCCAGGGACAGAATAAGCGGTCCGATTGTAAATACTAAAAACCCAATAATCCACGGAGTAATGAAGAAATATGGAGTTGCATTCCTTAAAAACTTTTTTTGCTTCATAGCGTTTCTCCCATTAAGCTGATTCTTTTTCGTAGCCCCTCAGAGGAATCCGGCTATCTGGTGACGATTCACCAGACGGCCAAATTCTTCTTTTCTATTTTGTTTTACTGCTGTACAGCACTGTTCAATACATCCGTTACACTCTGAAGAGAACTTGGATTAAATACTTCTTCAAAGGATAAGGACAGGTTTTCTGATAATTCAGACCACTCTTTAATAATAAAGCTTGCAGAAGTATAGCCGGTGCTTTGTTCAAGCATTAAGTAGAATGGTGCATATTCCGGCTGATCCATAATCTTTTCAGATTCTACAACACTGCTAAGTACCGGTAATTCCAGGCCAATACGCGCTTTATTGGATTCCTCATTGGTCCAGAATTTCACAAATTCCCATGCTGCTTCTTTATTCTTGCTGTCTTTTGAAATGGAGATACCGGAAGAACTTAAAATACTGACAGAATCTTTACCTGCATTGGCAAAAGCAGGAATCGCAGCCACGCCGTAGTTTAACCCGTCTTCTTTTAAGGAATTAATCGACCACGCACCATAAACATACATAGCTACAGCTCCGGAACGGAATTCATCGGTTCCGCTTTTTTCCGTGGCAACTGCATATCCATCTTTCTCCATATCCTGGAACATCTGGAATACTTCCTCTGATTCTTTGGAATTAATATTTCCCTCCAGCTTTCCCTCTTTGTCACAATACGCTGCTCCATTGCTCCATAAATACATTTCAAAATCATATGGATCCGGCTTCATCGGGAACGCAAAGCCTTTTGCAGAGGTTTTTTCAGATATGGTCTTTGCCGCTTGCTGCAAATCATCCCATGTCCAATCATTGGTAGGCTCAGGAATTCCTGCTTCCTGGAATAAATCCTTATTATAGAACAAGGTGTGTGTCGTAAATCCGATCGGAATACCATATATCTGCCCATCCATGGAATTGTAATTCCATAAGGTATCATAGAAATTAGCTTTATATGTTTCCCCTTCTTTTTCAATGAAGCTTTCCAGCTGTTCTAACCCCTGATAATACGCCGGGTAATTCCACATATACATCACATCCGGAGTATCCCCGGAACCCATGCCTGCGCTGATTTTTGTATCAAAATCTTTTCCATAGGCTTCCAGAGCTACTTCAATGTCCTCATGTGCCGCATTAAACTTATCCACCAGTTCCTGCTGACGATCTACATCTTCTGCTACATCCCAGGACGCAAAACGGATTTTAGTTTTTCCGCCTTTTGCTGTATCCTGATTGGCTTTACTTCCGCCGCATCCACTTAATACAGTTACGACTGTCAGAGATAACATACATAATGCTGCCAACTTTCTTTTCATAAAAATACCTCCTCTTTTTTCGATAAAATCATTATATAATTTACTAAGTAATTTTTCAACATTTTTAGTTGAATCCTTGTATTTTCTTCTATTTTTAACATTTTTCTTATATGTTTTTTGTGCATAATTACCTATTTTTGTAATTAGCACTTACCATTTTAATTTTTTCAAAACATTAGGTCAGTAAATTTATACCTTATTTTACTAACACTTATAGGTAAAGTTCTAAACACTCTTGCTATAGTTATGGTATGGGTGATGAATATTCTGGGGCTTGTGATTATTGTTCTAACGGAATGGGTACAACAGCCGAAAAACAGAAATTTCTTATTAGTATTGTTTGAGATAAGAAGCAAGAGATTGTAGCTGAGGGCAGGAATAATAGAAAATGACTTCTATAACAGAAAATCAAACTCAAATTCGTGTGCTTTTTAGTAAAAGAATTTTATCGTAGATTTGGCATAGCAAAGTACTATTTGGATTTTTCCAGAAAAATTTAGGTAATATGGGATTTGAAAAGATATATTTATTAATAGACCATACAGAATTGTACGAAAAGTGCGGTTAAGAATTTCTTCAATGGTAAATAGAGATAATGGCAGTTATAAACGAATGAATGCCGCTTTCACATAGAGATAAACTAAAAATATTTATAAAAGGCAAAGGCGGAAGCTATTTGGCATACCCTGCCGCTTCAAATGCCTTTGCCTTTCTGAATGTTTCTTAATACTTCTTTATTAGATATGAGCTAATGATAGTAACCTTTTATTATGCAATCGATTTACTGGTTCTCCATTGCGCTGGCATCGATTTCCGTATATCCCTCCAGATCCGGTGCTGTGACCTCAACGGTCTGACCAGGATTGTTGTAGGTGGAGTCCGTATCCATAACCATAGCTATGGTCTCACCCTGAGTATTCATTTCAAGGGACATCTTGATCTTTGAGTTTGTAAAATACCCATCCTTATTGACTGTTGCTTCACCGCTCGCCTCTTTGATGGTGTAAGTTACGCCTTCCATATTGGTTCCTAACTGACCCATCATATCCTGTACATAGGCATCCATCTTTTCAGCATCAACCGTAAAGGTAAGGACCTGGTTATTTCCATCCTTCTTTGCCGTGATTTCCTTAAGATAAGAAGAATTTACGCTTGCACCTTCTGTGCTCTGCTTGACTTGTTTCATCATGGCATCTAAATCCATGGCGTATTTCACCTTCTGACCCATGGAATCCATATAATAATAACCTTTCTCATAATACATGAGTATATCCAGATTCTGGCCCATAAGCGAAGTGGTCCCATTAGCCATATATCTCATGTTCTCGGTGTTAATATCCGCCATCTTCATATCAAGATCCATTTTGATATCAGTGGTTTCCTCTCCCTGGGTCATCTGCATATTGACCACAGAGGTCACATCCATGGATGTCAGCTCCGAGGTTTTTTTCGAGGCCTCATCATAAAGCACCTTTGGATCCTTTTCCCCCTTGCAGGCAGTCAATGACAGGGCCGTAGCCATTGCAAGAAAAAGCATTAAATATTTTTTCATATCTTCCTCCTTAAATTATGTGTTTTTATCACGCACTATAAGTATACTATACTGCACCGCCATTTCATATCTAAGTTTTTCTTAAATATCTCTTTATAGTTCCCAATAAAGCCAGAATATATAGAAACGCCGGTACCCCAGTCCGACTTTTTTAAGTCTGAACCAGAACACCGGCGTTTCCTGCCAACTTCCTATAATCTCTTTAAGAGTTCCTCCCTTTCCTTCTCATATCCAGGTTTTCCAAGGAGTGCGAACATATTCTTCTTATAGCTTTCCACTCCCGGCTGGTTAAACGGATTTACACCCAAAATATATCCGCTGATGCCGCATGCATATTTAAAGAAGTAGAACAGCTGTCCCAGGCTGTACTCATCCTGTCCGGGAATCCTTACCATAAGATTTGGCACGTTTCCGTCGGTATGAGCCAGAATGGTTCCGTTCATAGCACTCTTATTAACAAAATCA
>POVV01001110.1_pt1 | contig 11159 bp, 11 predicted proteins | sample 1560271 | NCBI WGS metagenome assembly POVV01 (sample SAMN08337232, study PRJNA429181) | Bioreactor metagenome, whole genome shotgun sequencing project. | biome: cows' rumen and soil; feature: anaerobic; isolation source: anaerobic chemostat enrichment culture, galacturonate as sole carbon... | reverse complement strand
GATTTCACCGATGTTTTCTCTGCCGCCTAAGTATTCCAGTATCTGTTCCGCCAGCTTTGTACCGCTTCCGGAATTTACAATTGCTGTTTTTTCGTCTTCTGTATCCGTCACTTCATTTCTTCCGGGAGTTGAAATATTAAACTTTTGGATCAGGTAAGTAAAGCCGTAGTAGTAGATAGCTGCCATACCGATGCCGATCAGTACCACAAGGTACCACTTGCTCTGTGCACCCCGGAAGATACCGAAAATCGTAAAATCAATCAGTCCTGCCTGAACGCCCCCAACACTGGAATGGAGCATAGCAGCCGTCATATAACCGATCCCTGTCATGATTACATGGAACAGGAAGAGCACCGGTGAGATAAACATAAAGGAAAATTCCAGCGGCTCTGTAACTCCCGTAAGGATTGAAGCAGTAACGCTTGCGGAAAGCAGTGCCTTAACTCTTTTTTTGTTCTGATCATCCGCAGACCGGTACATTGCGAAGGCAGCAGCCGGAAGGCCGAAGATAACGATAAGGGAGTGCCCCTGTCCTACGTAGCGCGCGCCCATCTGAAATACATCATTTGGGACCCGGCTGTTTGACGCAATGGCAGTATTAAAAATATTTAATGCACCCATAACAGTCTGACCATCTATGTCTGCTGTTCCGCCTACCGGTGTAAAGCGTACCACCTGGTTAAGAATATGATGAAGGCCGGTGGGGATCAAAAGCCTGTTGGCTGCACCGTATACAAATGGTCCGAATACGCCAATGGAGTTGATCCAGTTTCCAATCAGTCCGATGAATGTGTTAAAGAACGGCCAGATGAAGTAAGATGCGATTCCTGCCAGCGGAATGGTGATAATGGTAATCAGCGGGACAAAACGTTTTCCACCGAAAAAATTAACGGCACTTGGAAGTGTGATCGTGTAGAACCGGTTATGCAAAGCGTTTACAAGAAGTCCTACCAGAATGCCTCCGAATACATTCATGCGGAGTGTGAAATATCCCAGCATGGTCTCATACTTAGCATTTACAATGGTTGCGTCCACCTGTGACATCCCCTGTTCCATAAGCTTAGTGATGCTGGTGGATTCAGCGGTAATGCCTTTCAGTCCCAGAATGTAATTTAACGTGTAATGAAATACAAGGAAGCCCAGGACAGCGGAAAATGCCGCGGTCGGTTTTTCATCCTTTGCCATGCCTATGGCGATAGACATACAGAAAAACAAAGGCAGGTTTCCAAATACCAGTCCAGCCAGCTTACGGATAAAACCAATAAAATTCTGGACGTAAACAAGATTCGCAAAAGTTTCCCCTACAATTGCGCTGTTCTGCATTGCTGCTGCAAGACCGCTGAATATACCGGCGACTGCTATCGTAGAAATGGGCAGAAGCAGCGATTTTCCAAATTTTTGCCAAAACTCTTTCATTTAAGACCCTCCGTCTCCTTAATGTAATGATTTCAATACCGGTATGAAATTATAGCTTTATAATAAAGGATTAATTTTGATTTACAAGTGTTTGGAAGTATATTATTATTTATATACGAAAAGTATAAATAAACACAAAATGTGTAATATTTCACATCATGAGAAAAAGGCTCCGGAGGGTGTATGATGAATTTTTTTGACCAACTGTCAAACAGGGGAATAAAGCTGAATCCTACAGAAGAAAGAATTGTAAATTATTTGCTGGAACATTACGGCATTTTACAAGATTTAAAAATTGCCAAGGTGGCGGAAGAATTATATCTTTCACCCAACTCCATTGTCAGGCTTTGTAAAAAGCTGGGCTATCACGGGTTCAGTGAGTTGAAATACCAGATCATACATGACCGGAAACAGTATGGAATAGAGGCCGCTGAGCAGCAGACCTCTGTTATGGACAGCTTAAAACAGACACTGGCCATTAATTCCCGGCAGAACATTGAGAAAACTGCAAGGCTGATTTATGAAAGCCGCCAGGTGATATTTTTTGCACTGGGCCTTTCCAGGATCGTGGCTTTGGATCTGGCTAAAAAGCTTGAACATTTGAATAAGATCATTATTGTCCCTGATGACCGCGATAACTGCATCTTGTATGCCAATAATCTGACACCAGGACAGATCGCTTTTTTCATCAGTTATTCCGGAAGCACGGATATCATATGCAAGCTCTCCTACATTGCCCAGACCAGGGGAGTTCCTATCGTTACGCTTACAGGAATGAGTCAGAACCCGATTTCCGGCAGCAGTGTGGTAAGCCTGTATGCCTATTTTAGGAAACTGAACTTCAGGGATGCCGATATTACATCACGGATTGGTTTTTACCTGGTGACGGAATTGATTCTGGAAGAATATATGAAGCTTTTTCGTTTGGAACAGCAGTTAGAGGATGAAATAGATTAAGAAACAGATTAAAATATACAAATCAGTTAATTACTATGTATATAAAAGGATACCAAGTGCTTGAAACACTCATTCACAATAAAGCTATTGATATTTTTTTCACATGATTCAAACAAAAAACAGCGGGCTTTTAAAAGCCCGCATACAATCATATCCCTTCCAAATGCTTTAAAATCTCTCTCTTATATTCCAGAAATTCCTTAGAAATATTAAAATCCTTATTCCGTGGTTTGGGTTCCTTTATGATGATTTCCTTTGTAATTCTGCCGGGAGATCCCGTCAGCATACAGATGCGGTCTGATAAAAGAATGGCCTCATCAATATCATGGGTAATAAAAAGGGTGGAAAGATGAATGTCATCCATCACCTTTAGATACCATTCATGCACCCCACGCTTGGTCATCATGTCAAGAGCGGAAAATGGCTCGTCAAGAAGCGCGATGCGGTTGGAGAACAGATACGTCCTTAAAAGGGCTGCCCTCTGCCTCATACCGCCGGATAGCTGGGAAGGGTACTGTTTCTCCGTCCCCTCCAGTCCAAACTGCTTGAAATATTCTCCCGCCTTTTTCCTGGCCTCTGCTTTCTTCATGCCCTTAATAAGAAGGGGAAGGGCCACATTGTCCACGATGGTGCGGTATGGAAGCAAAAGGTCCTTTTGCAGCATATAGCTGACAGCCCCCGGTTTTCCGGTAATTTCTTCACCATTCAGATACACATGTCCATCATCCGGCAGTGATAGACCTGCAATGATATGAAACAGTGTGGTCTTTCCTCCTCCGCTGACTCCAAGAAGTGATACCAGCTCCCCTTCCTTAAGCTCTAAGGATACGCCTTTTAAGACCGTCTTTTCATCAAAGGATTTTGTAATGCCTTCCACCTTTAAGTGTGTCATGGTTCCTCCTTTATGTTTGCAGGCTTACCTGCATCTGACGAATGCTGCAAAAGTCAAATCCACTAAACTTACTGAGGCAGATAATCATTTGAAAATCCGGCATTTTCCGGAATCTCAGGATTTGAAAGACCATTCTCATTCAGCCAGCCATAAAACCTGTTCCACCGTTCCGGATCTATATATCCCCACGCTTTCGCATCCGCCTGATATTTATCCGCCAGATATTTCTGGCTTTCCATCACCAGCTTTTCATCAAGCTCCGGTGCTGCCTTAAGTAAGATACCGGCTGCCTCCTCCGGGTCTTTTTCTGCATCCTCATATCCTTTGCTCACAGCCCTTAAAAAAGCTCTGGCTGTCTCAGGTTCCTGCTTTAGGAAATCATTTCCTGCAATAATGACCGGCGTGTAATAATCAAACGCCGGATTTAAATCTGCAAATGCAAAGTAATCCGTATCAAGGCCTTCTACTTCCATTTTGACGCCTGCCCATGCATAAAAGATCCAGATGGCATCCACTGATTTTGATTTTAATGCGGAAACCTCATCAGTAACAGTGCTGGGTATCAGCTGCACTTTGGAAAAGTCGCCTCCACCGTCTACTACCACGTCTTTTACCATGGCCTTTTCCACCGGAATATCCCAGGTGGCATATTTCTTTCCTTCCATTCCCTTTGGAGATGCCATCCCCTCGCCTTTTCTGGAAATTATACCGGAGGTGTTATGCTGGATGACCGCTGCCACTGCCGTTATGGGAAGGGCATTTTCCCCTGCCAGAGCCGGAGCCATGGAGTCCTGAAAGGACATTCCAAACTGGGCCTTTCCGGAGGCCACCAGTACTGCCGCTCCATCCTCCGGAGGCTGAACGATTTCTACCTCAAGCCCTTCAGCTTTAAAATACCCCTTTTCCTCAGCCACATAAAGTCCGGTATGGTTGGTATTGGGAGTCCAGTCCAGAACAAATGTTACTTTTTTTAAATCCGATGAATTCGTATTTGCTGCCTGTTTCCCGGTCCCCCCGCAGGCAGTGAGAATTGCGGCAGCCGCTGCCGCCATTAAGATTGCCAAACCTGTTTTTTTCATATATTCCTCCAATTGTGTCATATCACTGATTATTCCATGGCATGCATTTTTTAGAAAGCACGTCCACCCCTTTCATAAGAAGAAGGCTGATGGCCGATATTAGAAAAATGACCGCAAACATCTTATCAAAGGCAAAGGATTTTTTCACCCGGGTCATGTATACACCCAGTCCGCCAAAGCCTCCCAGCCATTCGGAGATGACCGCCCCGACCACGGCATAGGAAACCGAGATCCGAAGACTTGCAAAAAACTGTCCCATGGCTCCGGGAAGCTTGATATAGCGAAATATTTTGACTCTCCCGGCTCCCATGGATTTTAAAAGGTTCACCGCATCCGGATTCACTGACTTAAAACCGGTAAGCATGCCCACGGTAATGGGAAAAAAGGTGGTTAAGACAATTAGGATCACCTTAGGAGCCATTCCGTAGCCAAACCACAATACCAGAAGAGGGGCAATGGCTACCGTTGGAACGGTCTGTGTAAGAACGATAAGCGGATAAAAAGCCCGGTAAAGTCCTTCAAAATGATCCATGATCACAGCGATCACAAATCCGGTTGCCACCCCCAGGAAAAGCCCGGTAAACGCCTCGGCAAGGGTGATGCCCGCATTGACTGCCAGTATCGGAAATTCCGTGGCTAATGCCCTTCCGACACTGATGGGCGAAGGGAGCAGAAAGCGGTCCACAAGACCGAAAGAACTGATCCCCTGCCACAAAACCAGAAGCGAAATAACCGCAGAGCAGGACCAAAGCTTACTTGTGATGCTTTGTGACTTTCTTTTCAATGGTTAGTACCTCCCCTTCCGGCCGGTAGGTGACTTTGATATAAGCGGCAACAGAGGGAGCACCTGCCCTTATGGCAATGTGCTGGCATTCTTTAACAATGTCCATCAGTTCATCATAATCCCCTTCAATGGCTGTTTCAAAAGGCCCTACATAATAGTTCAGTCCTGTACTCTTAATATAATCGATCACCTGGTCAACAATACGGATCAGTTCCTCATCATTCTTTGCCTCAGGCAATGTTTGGATCGCTACGCTTGCATTCATGTCTTTTCTCTCCTTTTATCATTAATAGAAATCAAAAACCCGCCCGGATATCCGGGCGGGTGAACAGGCTTAGCCTGAAAGCTTCCTACGCTGGCATTATCCAGATCAGGTTACAGGGTTTAAAGCAATGCTGCCTTATCTCAGCCGGACTTCCTCCAGCACCCCTTTTAATTTTCATTGCAAGTATACAACGGTACGGTCAGAAAGTCAAGCGCCCCCAATGCTTTAATGCCAGGGCCCCGATCACCGGATCGTACATTATTCCCAAATTCTTTTCAATTTCTTTATAACAGTGCTTCAAAGAATAAGCACTCCGGTACCCCCGGTCTGAGGTCATGGTATCGATGGAATCACAGATGGCTATGATCCTGGCTCCCAGAGGAATCTCCTCCCCCTTTAAGCCTTCCGGATACCCGTTTCCGTCAAAACGTTCATGATGGTACAGGACAATATCTTTCAGCTCCTTTAAATGACGGGATTTGCTTAAAATATCAGCTCCTATCCTTGGGTGCTTTTTCATACACTCCCACTCAGCCTCGGAAAGCTTATCCGGTTTATTTAACACAGAGTCCGGAACTCCGATCTTTCCAATGTCATGAAGGTGGGCAGCTATATGTATTTTTTCTATCTCATCTTTATCAAGCTCCAATAACTCCGAAAGGGTCAGCGCCATATCGCTCACCCTTTGGGAATGCCCTGCGGTATAGGGATCTTTGGCATCCAATGCACTCACTATGCACTCGATGATTTCATGATAATCAATGCCACCTGTGCATAACTTAAATTCTGATCCTCTATTCATAGGTTCCTAAACCCGTTCCTTTAGTTGGTTATCGTCAACTTCATATCAAATATCAGATGCAGTCTGCGTTTTCACATTCACAGGGTCTGACAATGATGGAGGATATTTTCTGACCGTCCAAGTATCCGCATGCGGCAAGGCCGGCCTGAACCACTGAGTTCCAGTTCTTTGCAGAAAGCTGATAGGTGGTCTCATCGTCTAAAACTACAGTACATGCCTCCTCCATGGGGCAGGTTTCCGAATAAACGACCTTATACATGTTCTTTCTGCTGATGGCTCCGATCTCCTCCAGGATATTGACCATCCGGTAGACGGTCGCAGCGCCGATCGTTTCGTCAACGCCTGATGCCTTATAATAAATCTCCTTGCAGCTGGAGCATTCATGCTCCAATATGATATCTAACAGCGTACTTCGCTGCTTTGTGATTCTGCAGCCCTTTTCCTTCAGCTTTTCAATGATCAGCTCTTTCTGCATTCTCGTCCTGTGATAGCTTCTGGAATCAGGCGTTTTTCTTTTCTCATTGATGTTCGTTAATTTCTCCATTTGCGCGCCTCCGCTTCCTTCTTCCAGCTGCCGCCTCTCTTAATGGCAATGGCCTCCGCAATGTTTACAATCTCCGCCGCACTGAATGGATTTTCCGTTCTTTTTGTCAATGATCATGCTTCTTACCGCCAATGACACCAGCCCGGCAACAACGATAAAAACAACCAGTGTTCCCATAAAGTACCTCCTTATATTTTGAGCCTGCAGATAAGGTGCAGGCTCTCATGGGGCAAGCCTATTTTGCTCCTGCCACTTTGTTTAAATGAATGTTTGATGCCTTTAGTTCCTTTGACGGCCTTACCAGCAGGTAAATGAATCCTGCAATCAGGGCAAAGGCAACAATAGTAAAGATTCCAAAAGTTCCTGTGAGAACCAGGGATCCAATCTGGAAAACGCAGAGGGATACTACATAAGCCAGAAGTGTCTGATATCCGACGGCAAACCAGAACCATCTGATATTGTTCATCTCTCTTTTGATGGCTCCCATAGCAGCAAAGCATGGGGCACAAAGAAGATTGAATATCAGAAAGGAATAAGCTGCCAAAGGAGTCATGCTGCTTGCAAGCGTTCCCCAGATTTCAGATCCATCTTCTGCAACTTCCGCAAAACCGAAGAGGATACCGAACGTACCAACTACGTTTTCTTTTGCAATCAGTCCGGTGATGGCTGCAACCGCAGATTTCCAGTCACCCCAGCCAAGAGGTGCGAAGATCCAGCTAATTGTGCCTCCAACTGCCGCAAGAATGCTGTGATCAAGTTCCAAAGCGTCTAACATCCTGAACTGGCCGTCAACCCAGCCGAAGTAGGAAGTAAACCAAACAAAGATAGTTGCTAAAAGAATAATGGTACCTGCTTTTTTAATAAAGGACCAGCCGCGTTCCCACATACTTCTTAAAATATTTCCAACGGTAGGCATATGGTAAGCCGGAAGCTCCATAACAAAAGGTGCCGGATCTCCTGCAAACATTTTTGTCTTCTTTAAAATAATTCCTGAGCAAACGATGGCTGCTATTCCTACAAAGTAAGCACTTGGAGCCACCCATGCTGCTCCGCCAAACAATGCACCTGCAATCAAAGCGATGATGGGAAGCTTTGCTCCGCAGGGAATAAAGGTAGTGGTCATGATCGTCATCTTACGGTCACGGTCATTTTCAATGGTACGGGAAGCCATAATTCCAGGCACACCGCAGCCGCTTCCGATTAACATCGGGATAAAAGACTTGCCGGAAAGACCAAACCGGCGGAAAATACGGTCCATGATGAAAGCAACTCTCGCCATGTAGCCGCAGGCCTCCAAAAACGCAAGGAAGATGAAAAGCACCAGCATCTGAGGTACGAAACCAAGAACAGCGCCGACACCGGCTACAATTCCGTCAAGAATCAGTCCCTGCAGCCAATCTGCACAGCCTACAGCAGTTAAAACGCCTTCTATAACAACCGGCACACCGGGAACTTCCAGGCCAAAGAAACTAAAGCCCTCTCCGAATACGCCGTCATTGGCCCAATCAGTAGCCCAGGTTCCAACGGTTGTTACAGAAACATAATATACAAGAAACATAACCAGCGCAAAGATAGGCAGAGCCAGGAAGCGGTTTGTTACGATCCTGTCGATCTTATCAGAAATTGTCAGCTTTTCTACTTTATTACGGGTAAAACACTCATGGATAATGGATGAAATATAAACATAACGCTCATTGGTGATGATGCTCTCGGTGTCGTCATCCATTTCTTTTTCGATCCGGGTGATTTCTTCGGATACATCCGGCACATGCTTCATCTGGGTCTGGATCTTATTATCTTTTTCTAAAAGCTTGATGGCAAAGAAGCGCTTCTGCTCTTCCGGAATCTCATTCCCCAGCTTATCTTCGATAGAATCCAGAACAGACTCGACTTCTGGTGCGAATTTATGGACCGGAACCGTATTGTTTTTCAGATTAGCCAGGGCTACGGCCTTTTTTGCTGCTTCCTGGATGCCGGTTCCCTTTAATGCGGAAATCTCCACGACGTCACAGCCCAGCTTCTGGCTCAACTTTTGGATATGTATCTTGTCTCCGTTTTTCTCAACAATATCCATCATGTTGACGGCCATGATCACCGGAATCCCCAGTTCCATAAGCTGTGTGGACAAGTATAAATTTCGCTCAATATTGGTTCCGTCTACGATGTTCAAAATCGCATCCGGACGGTCAGTGATCAGATAATTTCTCGCTACCACCTCTTCCAGGGTATAGGGAGAAAGTGAATAAATGCCGGGAAGGTCCATGATGATCACATCCTTATGGCCTTTCAGCTTTCCTTCTTTCTTCTCTACTGTTACGCCCGGCCAGTTCCCCACAAACTGATTGGATCCCGTAAGCGCGTTAAACAGTGTTGTCTTTCCGCAGTTTGGATTACCTGCTAATGCAATCTTAATTGACATACTCTACCTCTTTCTGCCTGTCAGCACCTGATTTATCGGATATTAGTCTAAACTAACTTTCTTGCAAAATTACTCTACAAGAATCATTTCCGCATCCGCTTTCCGCAGGGATAATTCATATCCTCTTACCGTCACTTCTACCGGATCCCCAAGGGGAGCAACCTTTCTAACGTAAACGTCCACACCTTTTGTGATACCCATGTCCATGATCCGTCTTTTGACCGGTCCTTCCCCGGTAAGCTTTGTTACCTTAACTGTTTTTCCGCATGGAATTTCCTTTAATGTCATTATCTTCCTCCCTCTCTATTCCACCAGAATCTTATTGGCCATATCTTTGCCAATGGCCACTCTGGAATCCTTAACATTCACAATCATATTTCCACCCATTTCAGAAACAACCGTCACAACTCCTCCGGACACAAAGCCCAGATTCTCTAAAAAGCGTCTTGTTTCCTCCTTGCCGCCTACCTTGCGGATCACATTTGGTTCGCCTGTTCTCACCATTGTCAGAGGCATCATCCATCATCTTCTTTCTTTTTTATATTGCCCTTGTATTTGGGACAGGGGCCAGTTCCGCATTGCGGGACATAAAGGTATACCTATGAAATGTTTTTTAATAATATTAATGAGAATCATTCCCATTACGCAATAGTTAGTATACACTAACGCAGCGCGGTTGTCAAGATTTTTGTGAAATCTTTTTGTCCAACACGGAAAGAAGAGCTGCGGTGAAATAACAAAACTATTTTGCCGCAGCCCCTCTTATTTTTTTACCAGATTTTCACTCGTTTTGGGGGTGCCACATACATGGCATCTCCCTCCTTTATTTCCGGATAAGCCTTATAGAAAGCGTCGGTAGCGCTAAGCACTGCATTAACCCTCACCTTGGCTGGGGAATGAACATCCGTGTTTAACCTCCTGATCATGCTTTCCGGTGTATATTTCGCTGCCCATATGGTTGCAAACTGCTCAAAAACCAGCTTTAGGCTCTCTGCATCATCTCCCACAATGGAGGTGATGCAGGCCATGGAACCGAGATCCGCGATATTCTCATTTAAAGTCTGTGTTCCGTTTACGTGACGTCCTTTATAACCTTCCTGCCCTTCATAGTAGGCCACCACCTGGTCCGCCAGCTGCCGGAATTTGGCTCTGTCCTCATTGGTCCACCATACATGATAATTTCCATTTTCGTCATAAAGAGAACCGGAGGAATCAAAGGCATGGCTGACTTCATGGGCAATGACCGTTCCGATCCCTCCCAGATTTGACGCATAATCCTTGTCAGCATCATAGAAAGGAGCCTGCAATATGGCGGCCGGGAATACGATTTCATTTCCAGTAGGGTTATAATAGGCATTCACCGTCTGAGGCGTCATGCCCCATTCCGCTTTATCCACCGGTTTACGGACCTTTTCCCTGTTCACAGCATTTTGAGCCTTTGTGAGGGAAATGACATTATTGATTAAGTTCCCCCCTTTTTCAACTGGTGTAATGGTGGCTTTTACATAATCATTGGGCCATTTATCCGGATATCCGATCTTAAGGGTCATGTTATCCAGTTTTTTAATTGCAGCTGACTTTGTTTCTTCTCCCATCCAGTCAAGGCCCATAATCTGCTTTTTATAATTCTCAAGGATATGGCGTACCATCTCTTCAATGGCCGTCTTATCTTCTTTCGAAAAACGCTTTTCCACATATAGCCTGCCGAACTCAAACCCAAGCATATTCTGGGTCCTTTCACTGGCCAGCTTCTGGTCTGTCTTTCTTTCCTTAATTCCATTCTGGGTATTATTCCAGTCCTGATAATTATCTCTGATTTCAGGAGTAAGATATGGTGCAAAATCATTCACCAGGCAGAATATGGAATAATTCTTTAAAACAGGGAGATGATCGTTTGTCAGGTACTTACCGATTTTTTCCATCTGCGTCTTCTGGGTTACTATTAAGGTATCAACATCGGTCAGTCCGGCTGACGAAAGATAAGAGTCGGCTGCCCCTTCC
>POVV01001109.1_pt1 | contig 11178 bp, 8 predicted proteins | sample 1560271 | NCBI WGS metagenome assembly POVV01 (sample SAMN08337232, study PRJNA429181) | Bioreactor metagenome, whole genome shotgun sequencing project. | biome: cows' rumen and soil; feature: anaerobic; isolation source: anaerobic chemostat enrichment culture, galacturonate as sole carbon source...... | reverse complement strand
ACTATGGGATAAGGATACCCATGAAAAGCTGGATAAGGACCGTTTCCGCAGGGATTTAGGAGGCGTGGAGGACGCATACGAGGAAGTGTTCCGCCGTCTTGGCATCCGGTAAACAGCATAGAGAGAAGTACCTGCGGGTATACCTGTATGCCCAGAGTGCATGGGCAGAAAAGAGGGAAAGACATCAAATGAATAACGAATTGAATTTCAATTTTGAGGATGAGCTGCATGAGGAATGCGGCGTATTCGGAATGTACGATTTTGACGGCGGCGACGTTGCTTCCACCATTTATTATGGATTGCTTGCATTGCAGCACAGAGGCCAGGAGAGCTGCGGAATTGCGGTCAGCGATACCGGCAGTTCTAAGGCAAAGGTAAGCGCCTATAAGGGGATGGGGTTATGTAATGAGGTCTTCACACCGGAAATTTTAGAAGGCCTCCGCGGCGACATCGGCGTAGGTCATGTTCGTTATTCTACTGCAGGCAGCAGCACACGGGAGAATGCCCAGCCGCTTGTACTTAATTATCTGAAAGGAACATTGGCCATGGCTCATAACGGCAATCTGGTCAATGCACCGGAGTTAAAACGTGAGCTTGAGTATAACGGAGCCATATTCCAGACGACGATTGATTCAGAGGTGATCGCTTACCACATTGCAAGGGAGAGAGTGAAAGCTGCTACTGTTGAGGCTGCTGTAGTAAATGCCATGAAAAAGCTTCGAGGGGCTTATTCCCTTGTCATAATGAGTCCCCGTAAGATAATCGGAGCCAGGGATCCTTATGGATTTAAACCTCTGTGTATTGGAAAACGTGATAATGCCTATATCCTGGTATCCGAAAGCTGCGCCCTTGATACCCTTGGTGCAGAGTTTGTCCGGGACGTTTGCCCCGGGGAAGTCGTGACCATTACAAAGGAAGGAATCGTTTCCGATACAAGTCTCTGCCTTGTGGATAAGTCAAAGGAAGCCAGATGTATTTTTGAATATATTTATTTTGCCAGGCCGGACAGCGTGTTTGACGGTGTCAGCGTTTATCATTCCAGGATGTGCGCCGGCCGTGCGTTGGCCATGGATTCTCCGGTGGAAGCGGACCTTGTGGTCGGAGTGCCGGAATCAGGCAACGCCGCTGCCCTTGGATATTCCCTTCAGTCAGGAATCCCTTATGGGACCGCTTTTATAAAGAATTCCTATGTTGGCAGGACATTTATTAAGCCAAAGCAGAGCAACCGGGAATCTGCGGTCAGAATCAAGCTTAACGTGTTAAAGGAAGCGGTAATGGGGAAGCGGGTCATCATGATCGACGATTCCATAGTCCGTGGAACCACCAGCGCCCTTATTGTCAACATGCTTCGGGAGTCAGGGGCAAAGGAGGTCCATATCCGGATCAGTTCCCCGCCATTTCTCCATCCCTGTTATTTTGGAACCGATATACCTAACGAGGATCAGCTGATGGCACATAACAGGACCATTGATGAAATAAGAGACCTTCTGGGAGCGGATTCTCTGTCTTACTTAAAGATTGAACGGTTGAATGAAATGGCAGAAGGACTTCCGATCTGTACCGCATGCTTTAGCGGAGATTATCCCATTGAGCCGCCTAAGGAGGACATTCGGGGAGAATACACGGAGTAAAAATGGATATGAATAGAGACGGGGGCCGCCGTGATGACTGGGTTTGTCCAGCCGGAGGGTCCCCGGTTTCTCTTCCCATCAAATAAAAAATATGTTACTATGAATGTAAATGAAGCCCAAGGAGGAATATAAGAAACATGACAGATAGATACCAAAGCCCGCTGTCTGAGCGTTATGCAAGTAAGGAGATGCAGTATATCTTTTCACCTGACAGGAAATTTAAAACATGGAGAAAGCTGTGGGTTGCCCTGGCGGAGGTTGAAAAGGAACTGGGACTTCCCATAACAGAAGAGCAGATAGAGGAATTAAAAGCCTATCAGGATGATATTAATTACGATGTGGCAATACAGAGGGAAAAAGAGGTCCGTCATGATGTTATGTCTCATGTATATGCATATGGCGTCCAGTGCCCTAAGGCAAAAGGAATCATCCATCTGGGAGCCACCTCCTGCTATGTGGGTGACAATACCGATTTGATCGTCATGACAGAGGCGTTAAAGCTGGTCCGCAGAAAACTCATCAATGTGATTTTAGAACTGTCCCGGTTTGCTGATTCATATAAGGACTTACCGACCCTGGCTTTTACCCATTTCCAGCCGGCTCAGCCCACCACCGTAGGGAAAAGAGCGACACTTTGGCTTCACGATCTGACCATGGACTTAGAAGATCTGGACTATATCCTCGGTTCCATTCGCCTTCTTGGCTCTAAGGGCACCACAGGAACACAGGCCAGCTTTCTGGAGCTGTTTGACGGAGATATGGACAAGGTGAGAAGGGCAGATTCCATGATTGCCGAGAAGCTGGGATTTGCCGGCTGCTATCCGGTTTCCGGCCAGACCTATTCCAGAAAGGTGGACAGCCGGGTGGTCAATGTCTTAGCAGGCATAGCCCAGAGTGCCCATAAATTTTCCAATGATATCCGCCTTTTGCAGCATTTAAAGGAAGTAGAAGAGCCTTTCGAAAAGAGTCAGATCGGTTCTTCCGCCATGGCTTACAAGCGCAATCCCATGAGAAGCGAGCGGATGGCTTCCCTGTCCAATTATGTCATGGCAGATGTGATGAATCCTATGCTGGTTTCTTCTACCCAGTGGTTTGAGAGAACACTTGATGATTCCGCCAATAAAAGATTAAGCATTCCGGAAGGGTTTTTGGCGGTTGATGGAATTCTGGATCTTTATCTGAATGTTGTGGATGGGCTTGTGGTATATCCCAAGGTAATTGAAAAGCATATGATGGCAGAGCTTCCCTTTATGGCTACGGAAAATATTATGATGGATGCGGTGAAAGCCGGCGGGGACAGGCAGGAGCTTCACGAACGGATCAGGGAACTGTCTATGGAAGCAGGCCGGAATGTAAAGGTCAATGGCCTTGATAACAATTTGCTGGAGCTGATCGCAGCAGATCCCTCCTTCAACCTTTCTTTGGAGGATCTAAAGAAAAGCATGGATCCCAAAAGATATGTAGGCTGCGCTCCGGCCCAGGTGACTGCTTATCTGGAAGAAGTGGTTAAGCCTCTTCTTGAAGAAAATAGGGAACTTCTCGGGATGAAAGCAGAGATTCACGTATAAAGGCTTGCAGGCAGACGTCAGAGATTATGAGAGGTCTGCCTTTGCTTTTTTTGATTTTTCATATCAGGAGGAAGTCATGAGCAGCAATTTAGAGTATTACAAGGTGTTTTATTATGTGGCCCAGCTTAAAAGCATCACTTTGGCGGCGGAGAAGCTGTGTATATCCCAGCCTGCCGTGAGTCAGGCTGTAAGGCAGCTGGAAAAAGCTCTGGACAGCCAGCTGTTTCTGCGGACCTCCAAAGGGGTTCGTCTGACCCGGGAGGGAGAATTTTTTTATGGATATGTAAAATCAGGTTTAGAAAACATCTGGCATGGAGAAAGTATGTTAAACAGGCTAAAAGATCTGGATACGGGCGAGGTGCGGATCGGAGCCAGTGATATGACGCTTCAGTTTTATTTACTGCCCTATCTGGAGAAGTTCCATGAGCTGTATCCTGGTATCAAGGTAAGTGTTTCCAATGGGCCTACGCCTGAAACGCTCCGGTATTTATATGACGGCAAGATTGATTTCGGAGTGGTCAGCACTCCCTTTGAGGCAAAGAGCGAGGTCATGCGGAACGATGTAAAGGAAATCAGGAACGTGTTTGTGGCGGGGGACAAGTTCCGTTATTTAAAGGATCAGGAGCTGGATTATGATATTTTAAAGGAACTGCCTTGCATATTTCTTGAAAAGAATACCAGCACAAGAACATTTATGGATGAATATCTGGCAGGCCATGGGGTCGTGGTAGAGCCGGAGTTTGAGCTTTCCACCAGTGACATGATCGTTCAGTTTGCCATGAGAAATCTTGGAATAGGCTGTGTGATGTCAGGGTTTGCACAGATGGAGTTAGAAAAGGGGAGTCTTGTGGAGCTTAAGTTCCGGGAAGAAATGCCTAAACGCCATTTTACCATTGTCACTGATATCAAAACGCCCGTATCTCCAGCAGGAAAGCGCCTTTTACAACTGATGACAGATGATATAATCTAAACTTATGTACAATATAATTAATATTAATTTTACTTATGCGTATACATGAGTTATCATAGGTAAGTAAAAGGCAATTTTTTCACTCGAAGGAGGAGCAATCATATGGTAAGAGCAATTGTAGGCGCCAACTGGGGCGACGAAGGAAAAGGTAAGATCACGGATATGCTGGCAAAGGAATCGGATATCATCATCCGTTATCAGGGAGGCAGCAATGCCGGACACACGATCATCAACAACTATGGAAAATTCGCCCTTCACCTTCTGCCGTCAGGCGTTTTCTATAATCATACCACCAGCGTCATCGGCAATGGTGTGGCATTAAATATCCCGTTCCTGGTAAAGGAAATTGAGGAACTGGTAAGCAAGGGTGTTCCAAAGCCTGACGTTCTGGTTTCAGACCGTGCCCAGATCCTGATGCCATATCACATTCTGTTTGACCAGTATGAAGAGGAACGTCTTGGTAAAAAGTCTTTTGGTTCCACAAAATCAGGGATTGCTCCATTTTATTCAGATAAATATGCAAAGATCGGATTTCAGGTCAGCGAGCTTTTTGACGAAGAATCTTTAAAGGAAAAGGTTGACCGGGTTTGTGAAACAAAGAATGTTTTAATGGAGCATCTCTATCACAAACCGGCCATGGACCCGCAGGAACTGTTTAGGACTCTTCTGGAATACCGTGAGATGGTGAAGCCATATGTGTGTGATGTGTCCAAATATCTTCATGAGGCAATCAAGGCGGGCAAGAATATCCTTTTGGAAGGCCAGCTGGGATCATTAAAGGATCCTGACCATGGAATTTATCCTATGGTTACATCATCCTCAACACTTGCGGCCTACGGCGCCATTGGCGCGGGCATTCCACCCTATGAGATTAAGAACATTACCACTGTTGTAAAGGCTTATTCCAGTGCAGTAGGGGCAGGTGCGTTTGTCAGCGAGCTATTCGGAGATGAGGCAGATGAACTGAGACGGCGCGGAGGAGACGGCGGCGAATATGGAGCAACTACCGGAAGGCCAAGACGTATGGGCTGGTTTGACGCAGTTGCATCCAGGTACGGATGCCGGATCCAGGGGTCTACAGAGGTCGCCCTCACCGTTCTTGATGTGCTGGGATATCTTGACGAGCTTCAGATATGTGTGGGCTATGAGATCGACGGAAAGGTTACCAGAGATTTCCCCACAACCATAGAACTTAACAAAGCAAAACCGGTATATAAAAGCCTTCCAGGCTGGAAATGTGAGATCAGAGGAATTAAAAATTACGAAGATCTTCCGGAGAACTGCAGGAATTATATTGAATTCATAGAGAAAGAAATCGAAACGCCCATAACCATGGTTTCCAACGGACCGGGAAGAGATGAAATTATCTTTCGCAAATGATCATACGGTAATAAATAGAAAAATAGAGAACAAAGAACTTGATTTATGAGAAAAGCTGCAGGATTTTGAAGTCCTGCGGCTTTTTTGTGTACGCCATGCATATGGTGTATCGTCAGATGAAAGCAAACTCTCCAGTAAAGATTATTTACGATTCATCGGTAATCGTCTTGCTGTCATGCTGAGTGATTTTGACTTTTGTAAATAACCTTATTGGAGGGTTGCTGAAAGAGTGCGTGCGTTTTCTTTTTTCGTTATGTTACAGTTCTTTGTTTTTTCCGGCTGTACCCGGTTCATCTTTATTCTGCCTGATCACCCGGGCGACAAGCTGAGCGGCATAAAGAAAGACGGGGACGACCACAGAAGAAAAAATAGCGGCCATCAGCCAGCTTTTTGCTTCCGGATTATGGGAAAAGGCGGATATTATGGCGATAACATACATCGAGAGAATGAGCACTACTCCGGCCATAGCCAGAAAACGTTTCCAATTCACAAGTATTACCTCCCTTTCTGAAAATTTGTTTTTTATAATTATAGCCTATAAATAGAAAAATAGGAAGGAGGGCTTTTTAAAAACATTTATAATAGCATTTTCCCTTTTTGAGTGTTGGAATGAATTGCCATAATACTTGACATGACCAAGGACTAGCCATATACTAAAATCAGCCAAATAGCAAAAAGAGGTGTATGATTATGGTAAAGTTAGTGGAAGGAAGTGATGAAAGTGATAACATCAATAAAGGTTCAACTAAAACCAAATAAAAAACAGATGACCAAATTATTCCAATACGCTAACACTGCAAGATTTGCATACAACTGGGCAATGTCCAGAGAACAAGAGTATTGCATATCTGGCGGAAAATTCATATCAGATAACGATTTGAGGAAAGAATTTACGCAATTAAAAAAACAAAAAGATTACCATTGGCTTAATGAAGTCAGCAATAATGTAACAAAGCAATCAATTAAAGATGCTTGCAATACTTATAAGAGATTTTTTAAAGGCCAGTGTAAATACCCGAAATTTAAAAGTAAGAGAAAGTCAACTCCAAGTTTTTACCAAGACAATATCAAAATCAAGTTTACAGAAACGCATGTAAAGGTTAAAGGATTTTCTTCGTCAAAGAAACTAAACAAACAGAAGTTAAATTGGATCAGACTTGCTGAAAAAGACAGAATACCTATAGATTGTAAATATACTAATCCAAGGATAACATATGATGGATTGCATTGGTGGATCTCAGTTGGAATAGAGAAGGAAGATTCTACTAGAATTCCCTTAAACGAAGGTGTTGGAATAGATTTGGGTATTAAAAATTTAGCAATTTGCTCAAACGAAAACAATTATGAAAACATCAACAAAAAACTAACAGTAAAAAAGTCAGAAAAACGAAAACGCAGGTTACAGCGTTCCATATCTCGTAAATATGAGAAAAATAAAAAGAAAGGAAAATACTGTAAAACACGTAACATTATAAAAAGTGAAGAAGAATTTTTAAAGATAAATCACCGGTTAATGAATATTCGTCAAAACCATTTACATCAGACAACTTCTGAAATTGTAAAACGAGAACCAAGTTTTATCTGTATTGAGGATTTGAATGTAAACGGAATGATGAAAAACAGACATTTATCCAAAGCTATACAACAGCAGTTATTTTATGAATTTAGGAGACAATTGGAATACAAGTGTAATTGGAATAATATCCCATTAATTATTGCAGAAAGATTCTTTCCAAGTTCTAAGTTGTGTAGTTGTTGTGGCAATATCAAGAAAGATTTGAAACTGTCAGATCGTATTTACAAATGTGAATGCGGAAATGTAATAGATAGAGATTATCAGGCAGCTTTGAATCTTAAACAATATGGAGAAAATGTTATACAATCCGTTGCATAATATTTACAAATTAATACGGATATGTACTGATTCGTTAGTCAGGAATTTACGCCTATGGAGAGTACTAGAACTTGTGAGTAGTATTTGAATTTATTCAGTACAAAAGCATACTCGTTGAAGCAGGAATGGAACATAAAAGTTTATTTTATAGCTTTTTATAAGTTTTCAGTAACGGAGTGCAATACTCTTGAGGAAACGATGGATAGCAGCAGCAAGTATCATTCTCATCATGGGAAGCATGATGACTTCCATGGCGGCGGAAGAGAAGATACAGGGAGAGGGCGAAAGCCAGCAGGCGTCAGTATCGGACTGGCAGTGGCAGGAAGACTCAGGCGGCTGGAAATATGTCAATACCGTGGGAGAATTCAGGAAGAACCGCTGGGAAGAGATTAATGGATATTGGTATTACTTTGACAATGAAGGGTATATGGCTTCTGATTGGACAAGGATCGGCGGAATGAACTACTGCTTTTCTGAAACGGGTGAGCTGCAGCTTGGCTGGTGCTACAACGACGACGAAGAGAAGTGGCATTATTATAACGAAGACGGCACTGCCCAAAAAGGCTGGTATCAGGAGAAAAACGGAAGCTGGTACTGGTTTTCCACAAAGGGGGAGATGGCTTCTTCCGGCTATAAAAACGTAGCAGGAAAACGATATTATTTCTTTGATAATGGACAGATGGCTGCAAATCAGTATGTAGGCCTTTTCTACATGGATGAAAACGGTCTGAGAAACAAGGAATTCGATATTAGTATTGATGGAAAGAAAACTTCCGCTTCCGTGTCTTCTGAAGTGAAAGATGCCTTTACAGAAGCCGCAAAGAATATTCCCAGAGATTGGATAAGGAAGTTTATAGATCAGGGCTGGGAAATCATCTACTATCCCGGAAAAAAGTATTTTTCTGCGCCTATGACGGAAAGCGGTATTTATTACGTATGCTATAAACTGGATACGAATTATAAAAAAATCAAAATATGCCAGGCGGAGGAGTTGACGGCAGCTTTTGGGGAGTACATCGGATATGCCTCCGGCTGTTATGGCAGCACCAGTCAGGATGCTACGGATCTGCTTATGAGCAGGGATTCGGTGGAGGATTTTTTGTACATCCCAGATTATTTTTCCGATGATATGAGGTTTTATTTTGGAAAGCTGGTGGCAGCATATGTAGGGAGTTCCTATACAAGAGGAGAGATGGAAGAAGAGGCGCCCCGGGTGACAGAAATATTAAAAAGGATATTGTATACATAGTAAGCCGTTTAATAAAAACGGAAAGCACAAAAAGAGATTTTCACTTTTGGATGTTTTTTGAATTTGCCGCAGGACTTTAATTGCCCTGCGGCTTTTTTCTTGACACGGCAGGAGATAAGTGGGAAATGAGTAAATTTAATAGAACTGCCCTTTTACAAAGGACAGCCCTCTTTTTTTTACGTTTATTCTGCCAGGTCTTCCCACAGCTCATACAGCTCTTCCAGCCGCAGCCGGATGGTTTCCTTTTCGTTATTAAGCTCCACTAACTTTGAGACATCGGTAAAAATCTCTTCCTTACCAAGCAATTCATCAATTTCTCCGTCTCTTGTTTCTAATTTGTGGATCTCATCCTCTGTTTTCTTTAATTCATTCTGACGTTTGCGGAGACGGGCCTGCTCTTCCTTTTGCGCTTTCCAGTCCAGCTTTGTCTCGGAGATTTCCTCTGGGGCAGCAGCCTTTGCAGAAAGAGGGGCTGTGTACAAGCCGGTCATGATCTCTTTCTTCTCCAGATAGTAATCATAATTGCCGATGTAATTGATCAGAGTCTGATTGGTTAAATCCAGGATTCTGGTTGCGGTTTTGTTAATGAAATAACGGTCATGGGATACGTACAGAATGGTTCCCGTATAATTGACCAAGGCATCCTCCAGGATTTCTTTGGAGGTAATATCCAAGTGGTTGGTAGGCTCATCCAATATGAGGAAGTTGGCTTCGGAAAGCATCAGCTTTGCCAGGGATACCCGGCCCCGTTCGCCGCCGCTTAAGTCTTTTACCCGCTTGAAGACATCGTCTCCGGTAAATAAAAATGCAGCCAGGATGTTCCGGATCTGGGTATTGTTCATGGAAGGGTAGGTGTCCTGCAGTTCATCAAATAGGTTCTTATCCATATTCAGGACCTGATGCTCCTGGTCATAATAACCGATATGTACCTTGGAGCCTAAGGAGATTTCTCCTTCATCCGGTTCTAAAATACCGTTTAACATTTTAAGAATGGTGGTTTTTCCGGTTCCGTTGCCGCCGATGATCGCTACCCGTTCTCCTCGTTTGATTTCAAAATTAACGTTTTCAAAGAGCCGGTTCTGAGGGAAGGCCTTTCCCAGCCTGCGGACGGTGAGGACATCGTTTCCGCTGATGATATTGGGCTCCAGACGGATCTGCATCTCATCGTTTATTTCCATTGGTTTTTCCAGAACTTCGATCTTATCCAGCATCTTTTCCCGGCTTTCCGCCCGCTTGATGGATTTTTCCCGATTAAAAGACTTTAATTTGGCAATGACCTCTTCCTGATGCTTGATTTCCTGCTGCTGGTTTAAATATGCTTTCATCTGGGCTTCCCGGATCATGGCCCGCTTTCCGCTGTAATCGGTGTAGTTTCCCTGATATACGGTCATAAGGCCGTTATCCAGTTCCATAATTTTCGTGACCACCCGGTCAAGGAAATAGCGGTCATGGGCAACGATGATCACACTGCCGTCATAATTGATTAAATATCCTTCCAGCCATGCGATGGATTCCATATCCAAGTGGTTGGTAGGCTCGTCAAGCAGGATGATGTCTGGCTTGGTGAGAAGTAGCCGGCCTAAGGATACCCGGGTTTTCTGGCCGCCGGATAATGACATGACAGGTTTATGGAATTCTTCTGACCTGAAGCCGAGCCCTTTTAATACCCCTGTTACTTCGCTTTGATAGGCATATCCGTTTATCAGCTCAAATTCGTGGTTAAGCCTGCTGTAGGTGGTAAGCATGGCTTCCAGCTCCTCGCCCGAGGCGTGCTTCATATCCACTTCCAGCCTGCGGATCTTTGCTTCCATTTCCATGACAGGCCGCTTGGTTTCCAGGACTTCTTCATAAACGGTCCGCTCTCCGGACAAATCCTGATGCTGAGACAGATAGCCGATGGATTTCCCCTTGGAGACAACCACATCTCCTTCATCGGCGGGAAGCTCTCCAATGATGATTTTTAACAGTGTGGATTTTCCGGCGCCGTTAATTCCTACAATGGCGGCTTTTTCGTGGTCCTCTATATGGAAGGAAGCATGCTTGATCACTTGATTGCTTCCAAATGCTTTGCTTATATTGTTGCATGACAGAATCATGTTTCATTTCCTCTTTCCTGCCTGTTTTATGGCATATAGGTATACCCTGGGGTATTTCCTCTTTCCTGCCTGTTTTTAGGGCATATAAGTATATCCGAAGGGTGTTTTCTTCCTGTATAAATGTAAGGCAATAGAAATAGTATAATATAGGTCCTTTCTTTTTTCAAGGATACAATGATAAAACCCGTTTGACATTATTTTGTCACGCAGTTATAATAATGTTAGTTAGATTCTAAGTTAAAGAAGGTGAAGAAGTGTCAGAAAAAGAAATTTCCAAAGCAGTGATAACCAGGCTTCCGAGATATTACCGGTATCTGGGCGAATTAATGGAAGATGGAGTAGAACGAATTTCCTCCAATGATTTAAGTGTACGAATGAAAGTGACCGCTT
>POVV01001108.1_pt1 | contig 11180 bp, 8 predicted proteins | sample 1560271 | NCBI WGS metagenome assembly POVV01 (sample SAMN08337232, study PRJNA429181) | Bioreactor metagenome, whole genome shotgun sequencing project. | biome: cows' rumen and soil; feature: anaerobic; isolation source: anaerobic chemostat enrichment culture, galacturonate as sole carbon source...... | reverse complement strand
ACTTCATCTCCGGCTTTAACCAGACCGGGACGCTCCATCTTAAATTCGATTAATCTCATGATATAACCATCTCCTTTTTCATTTCCAAAATTATATTATAGCGCTGTGAGAAAAAATTGTAAAGAGATGATAAGGATGCTATACTAAAAGAGTCGGTTTATAAAGAAAAATGTAAAAAGAACAGGGAATGAGCCCAGTGGTTTATACAGACGAAAGGCGGTTCATACTATGAAAGATACACCGAATTTATTAAAGAAGTTAATGGAATATGGAGAATCGGATTTTTATCCTTTTCATATGCCGGGACATAAAAGGCAGCATCATGGATCTTTTGCCATTGATTTTCCAAATCCTTTTTCCATTGATATTACGGAGATCGATGGATTTGATAATCTGCACCATCCGGAAGGGATTTTAAAGGAGTCTATGGAATGGGCTTCCAGGGTTTATGGGAGCAGCAGAACGTATTATCTTGTTAATGGAAGCAGCAGCGGAATCCTTAGTGCCATTAGTGGGACCGTATCAAGGGGTGGAACCATTCTTATGAGCAGAAACTGCCATAAGTCAGCGTTTCATGGAGTTTTCCTCAATCAGTTAAGGACGGAATATATTTATCCACAAATAATACCGGAATTCGGTATTCAAGGTGGATTACTTCCGGAAATAATTGAAAAGATGTTGATGAGTCATCGGAAGATTCAAGCGGTGTTTATTGTATCCCCGACTTATGATGGCATTGTATCTGATATTAAGGCTATTGCAGAGGTAGTTCATAAGTTCCGATTGCCTCTCATTGTGGATGAGGCTCATGGAGCTCACTTTTCATTTGGAAGAGAGGGAGGATTTCCGGTTTCTGCTTTAGAACTTGGAGCGGATGTGGTGATTCAAAGCCTTCATAAAACTCTTCCTTCCTTTACACAGACGGCTATTATGCACGTAAAGGAAGGATATGTGGATATGGGGAGATTGGATCGCTATGTGCATATGTATCAGACCAGCAGCCCCTCCTACGTGCTGATGGCAGGGATCGAGGGCTGTATACGGTATATGGCCGGGGAAGGGCTGAAGCAGATGAAACTCTTTTCCGATAAAATAGGAGAGGTCCGAGAAGTTTTGTCTGGTATGAAACACTTAAGGCTTCTTACAGATCATGAAAAGGGGATGAATGGAATCTATGACATGGACCTTTCAAAGATCATTGTTTCTACAAGAGGTACAGGAAAATCAGGAGCCTGGCTGGATGACAGACTGAGAAAGGAATATCATCTGGAAATGGAAATGTGCGGTTCAGACTATGTGACTGCCATAACGACTCTGGCTGATACGCAGGAAGGTCTTGAACGGCTGTGCAAAGCTCTGCTTCATATCGATTCCGGCCTTTCAGCGGAGGAAGGCTGTGAAGATGAGAATCGCTTATATCAGGGGCTGGAGAGAATGCCGGAATGCCGGTTGAGCATTGCTCAGGCTATGGATGAACCCAGGCGCAGGATTGCAATTCTTAATGGAGAGGGTATGATATCAGCGGAATTTGTTTACGTGTATCCGCCGGGTATACCCATCGTTGTACCAGGAGAGGTTTTAAAAAAGGAATCCATTGATCTGATTATGAAGTATAAAGAGCTGGGCCTTGCGGTGCAGGGGATGGAGGATGAGGAATCCAGAGAGCTTTTTGTGGTTGATGAAGCTGAAATAAATGTAAGATAAAATAAAAGATAAAATTAAAGATAAAGTAAAAGATAAAGTAAAAGATAAAATTAAAGATAAAGTAAAAGATAAAGTAAAAGATATAGTAAAAGATAAAATAAAAGTAAAAATAAAAGATAGGATAAAAGATGGAGCAGATAATATGGGCAAAATATTCTATGTAATGGGAAAAAGTGCTTCAGGAAAAGATACGGTTTATAAAAGACTTTTAAAGAGGCTACCCCAATTAAAGAAAGTTGTTTTATATACCACCAGACCGATTCGGGATGGTGAAAAGGATGGGGTGGAATATTATTTTACTACCAGTGATGAGCTGGAGGAATTCCGGAAAGAACACAGGATTATCGAGGAGAGGACTTATGAAACAGTCTATGGTCCGTGGAGTTATTTTACTGTTGATGACGGCCAGATTAATTTAACTGGGAAGAATGGATATTTAATGATCGGAACCCTGGAATCTTATGAAAAGACAAGGGCTTATTTTGGAGAAGACAGGTTGTTTCCTATTTATATTGAGGTTGAGGAGGGAGACCGGCTTTTAAGAGCGATTAAACGGGAAAAGGGACAGAAGACACCTAAATATAAGGAACTTTGCAGAAGGTTTCTGGCGGATGAAGAGGATTTTAAAGAAGAAAATCTCCTTAGATGCGGAATACATAAGAGATTCTGCAACCGAGAGCTGGAATTGTGCCTGGATGAGATCGTAAAAGCTGTGACCGCAGAGATATAAAGGGTCAATCGGATAACCGCAATCCGTTTTGCTGCCTGCTCACAACGTGCCCCGCTTCACCGGGCACAAGTAAGTCCCCCACTTATGCTTTCCGGCATTGAAGTGGGGGACTTATTTTAAGGTTAAGCTTTTATTTAGCTGCAAGACGTTTCGCCTTAGCTTCCATACGCGTTCTTGTTACATCGATAAATACAGCGGCGATGATAACCAGACCGATAACAATATATTGTACGGAACTGGAGGTATTTAAGAGTGTTAAACCATTTCGAATGGTAGAAATCATCAGGGCACCGATTAAAGTTCCCCATATAGTCCCTTTTCCTCCCATAAAGGAGGCACCGCCAATAATGCATGCTGCAATGGCATCCGTATCATATGGTGAGATGGCGGCAGAAGGGTTGGCAACAGCGGAGCGTCCGACTATAACGAGGGCGGCAATGGAGCACATAAATCCGGATAAGCTGTAAACAAAAATAAGTATATTATCGGAATTGATTCCGGAAAGCCGGGCAGCTTCCGGATTACCGCCTACGCAGTAAATCATTCTTCCGAGAGCTGTTTTGTTTAAAAAGAAATGATATACGATATAGATTAATATTAAAATGATAAAGCACAGGGGGATTCCAGAGAATCCGCCGGATACTTTAAATAAGTTACTGGAGCCTAAAAATGTAACGGCAGCCGGAAAGTCGGAGATTGTCTTTGTTGAGACCACCAGCAGTGCCAGTCCGCACAGCACATTTTTCATACCCAGGGTAGAAACAAAAGGATGGGGAAGATGCATTTTTGTGAGCAGGATGCCGTTTAAGAATCCAATAAAAATTCCGGTTATGATACAGACCAGGATTAAAACCAGAGAGTTTGTAATGCCGAAGGATGTTTTCAGCATACCCATCATACATGCACACAGGATTGCATTCGCACCAACGGATAAGTCGATGCCCGCCGTAATCAGTACCACCAGCATGGCTGCGGAGATCAGCCCGTTAACAGCCGTTTGTCTCAGAATATTCATCATATTATTGAGTGTAAAAAATTTATCGGTTGCCAGTGATAATATAATGAACAAAAGAACCAAGGCCAGTAAAGGAGCCACCTTTCCTATTATATCTTTCATTTTCTTCGTCTTCATCGAATTTCGCCTCCCCAAGCCGCTTTCATGATTATTTCCTGATTCAGGACATCTGTTTTTCTCGAAAGTTCTCCCATGATTTTTCCTTCCCTCATGACGATTACCCGGTCACTCATTCCTATGATCTCCGGTAATTCGGAAGAAATCATGATAACACATTTTCCGGCACGGACCAGGCGGTTCATGATGTTATAAACTTCGACCTTAGCACCTACGTCTATCCCTCTGGTCGGTTCGTCAAATATATAGATATCCGCGTTTGTATTGATCCATTTTCCGATGACCACTTTTTGCTGATTGCCGCCTGACAGCTGTCCCACCACCTCATTGGCAGTGGGAGTTTTTATTTTTAAGTCACTGATATTTTCTTTGGCCAGCTGATCGATCTGTTTTTCATCAAAGAACAGGCCTTTCGTACAGCGTCTCATATTACTTAAGATCAGGTTTGTTCGGACTGATTGAGAGAGTACAAGTCCCTGCCCTTTGCGGTCTTCTGTTAAAAATGCCATCCCGCAGCGGATACCGGCTTTTGGAGATTTTATGGCCACTTTTTCCCCGTTTACATAAATATTCCCGCTGTCATATGAGTCAGCACCGAACACAGCCCGGAATGTTTCGGTTCTGCCGGCGCCTACTAAACCGGCAAAACCGAGGATTTCTCCGTGGTTTGCATGAAAGCTCACATCTCTTAATACACCTGCGGAGTTTAAATGCTCTACCCGTAGTGCTTCCGTACCGGTCTCCGCTTCGATTTTCGGATATTGATTATCCAATGTTCTGCCTACCATGGCTGAGATCAGTGAATCGTTATCCAATTCATCCGTATTTTTTGTCAGGATGTGTTCTCCATCTCGCATGACTGTAACGCGGTCGCATAGCTCAAAGAGCTCCTCCAGCTTATGGGAGACAAACAGGATTGCGATGCCTTTTTCCTTTAAGGAACGGACTGTTTTCATTAACTGTTCCACTTCCTTTTCCCCAAGGCTGGATGTAGGTTCATCCATGATGATGAGCTTTGCATCGATCAGGACTGCTTTTGCGATTTCCACCATTTGCTGGATTCCCATACCATAGGAACCGCATTCTTTTTTTACGGCAATGTCCTGACCCAGGGAAAGCATAACTTCATGGGCTGCTTCATGCATTTTGGCATAATCCAGAAACGGGCTGCCTTTCTTTTTTATGGCTTTGTTAATAAAAATATTGTCTGTGACAGAAAGGAGCTTAACAATATTTAATTCTTGATATACACAGGCAATACCGGCAGTTGCAGCTTCATTTGGATTCTTAAATGAAACTTTGTTTCCTTCGATGTAAATGGTGCCTTCTTCCGGAATATGTACACCGGTCAATACTTTGATCAGGGTGGATTTACCGGCACCGTTTTCACCGATCAGGCCGTGGATCTCTCCAGGTCTGATTTGTAATGACATGTTTCGCATTGCTACTACACCAGGGAAGCGTTTTGTTACACCTTTCAGCTCAACCAAATAATTACTCATAATGCCAACAAACCTTTCTGTACATATTCAAATGGATTATTTCAGGTAGCCTTTCAGTGTTGTTAAGTATTCTTCTGCATTATCTGTTGTAATGACTTCACAGTCCGTATCTACGAATTTATCTACGGTCTCTCCCTTAATCGCCTTAAGGGCTGTTTCAACCGCCTGATAGCCCATGGTATAGGCAGCCTGCGCACAGGTAGCAGTGATGTTACCGTCAATGATATTCTGAACACCGCTTTGGTTTCCGTCGAAGCCAACGATAATGACGTCCTTTAAACCAAGCTGTTTTACGGCATTGGATGCACCTGCCGCAGTATCATCGTTGTGGCAGCATACGATCTGAATATCTCCGTTCTGAGCAGTTATGATATTTTCCATTACATTTGCAGCCGTATCCGGATTGGACTGGGCATACTGTATGGAAACAACCTCCACACCATTTTCTTCCAGAGCTTTGATATATCCTGCCTGACGGGCATCGCTGGTGGCATTGCCCTCGACGCCGCCGATGATAGCAGCTTTTGCACCTTTTCCGGCTTTTTTAGCCGCAAATAAACCGCCCTGGTAAGCTGCGTTGTCGTTACCGGTTCCCACGAAGGAGACTTTTCCTGGTATTTCCGCATCAGTATCTACGGTTATAATGGGAATTTTAACATCTCCGATCACACTTGCTATGGAGTCTGATTGAAGGGGGGAGATGACAAATGCATCTACGCCGCCGGAGAGCATGGTTTCGATCATATTGTTCTGTTCATCATACGCTGTTTCAGAGGCCGGACCCTGGAGATCAACCTTAACCCCTAAATCTTTGGAGGCAGCTTGAACACCTGCCGCAACATATCCCCAGTATTCACTGGAAAGTGTTTTCAGAATAACACCAATGGTGATATCCCCAGAAGCGGTTTTTTCTGTTGCTGTTGGCTGCGAAACAGTCTTTTGTTCCCCGCAGCCAGTCACGGATGCCAGTATGGCAGATACTAACAGCATGGATAAAATCTTTCTTTTCATTAATTTTAATCTCCCTTCCTACTCTCAATCGTTTTGATAGATTCAATGAATGATATGTGTTTGTTATTTTAACAGTAAAAAGAGGATGAAACAATGGTATATTTTGTGCTAAATGGGGGTGTATTTTTCGAAAACGGCCTTTTTGCAATTAAAAAAGCCTTATTTATTTAAAAAATAAGACTTTTTTATGGTTAAAGTATACAACAAGCTTTTGCTCAAAAGAGTTAATCCATTGCAATGGCTCCATTGTGAAAGGTAATATTCTTTCCTTCCATAGTGTAAGCTTCTGCAATCTGGTTCGTAATGATGATTACAGAGATTCCTGACTTCAAAACTTCTTTCAGCAGATTAATGGTGATCTGACGCATTTGAAAATCAACAGATGAAAATGGTTTTATGCATACCAGGACTTGCGGCCGAACAAAAATCCAGCGGTAATATAAAAGCTTTAGTTTGCATTCATCACTGACCGTGTATGTTTTTTTCATCAATTCCTCTTCGCTGAATATTCCATCTAATAAGTACCGGGTCATCTTTCTGTATTTTTTTCTCAGAAAGAACTTTTTTTTATTTCGCTGGATCATGAACGTCATGTGGTCTAAAACGGTCATATCGGCAAACAGCATTTCTTCCATCGGCCTTGCTTCGATGAAGGCGATGCCATCCCGGATGGACTGGTGAACGGATTGAAAGGAATATTCTTTTCCGTTTAATAAAATTTTACCTGCTTCAAATCCACATTCTCCCTGCAGAATTGGTAGGATATTTCTGCATTCTGCAGAATCCAGGTCCAATATGTTTAAAACTTCTCCCGCATTTAATGATAGGTTTAATACGGGAAGGTCGGGAAGTTTTACATTTTGGAATTCCAGAACCGTTTTTTTATCAATCTGTTTTTGTAACAGGTCATTTCTTTTCAAGGTGTTTTTTCTGGTCTTTTCAAACAGTTCCATATAAGTCTGAAATTTGGAGAAATCTTCCCGGTTCATATGGCCAATAGTCCTGCCGTTTTTGATAATCGTTATTTCATCGGCATATTTGTATAATTTGGTGGAGCTGTTTACAATGTAGAGGAACGTCATACCCCGGTCTTTTAACTTTGTCACCAAAGCAAAGAAATTTTTGAGCTGCTCTTCTGTCATGATCATTTCGATATCTGTTATAACGGCCAGACTGCAGCCGGAGACATAAGCGCGCATTAACTCGGCCTGTTTCTGCATGCCGGGGTCCAGCATGTGGGCTTTGGCAAGCAAGGGAATGGAAATATCCCAATCCTTAAGAAGTTTCGGAGCGTGTCTGCAGAGAGGATTTACCCGCCTCCAGAAGGGGACCCTGCCGCTGGCAACGAAAATGTTCTCAGCGACGCTCAGCTCAGAAAAGATTCCTTTGTTGCGGCCGATAAATGCAGTCTGCTTTAACATCTGCTCCTGAATTTTGGAGGATACTATTTTTTCTCCTTTATAATAGGACCAGCCGTAGCCTGGTTTTAAGTTTCCGTAAAGAAGCTGCAGGAAATATTTTTTTTCAATGGTATTGTTGACAATGACACAACAGATTTCTCCCTCAAACGCCCGAAAGAAGAGACCATTTAAATAAGCCTGGCCATCCATGGAACAGTGTATGTTTTCATAACGGATCACTTCTTTTTTCATCATCCAGTCCCTTCTGCCTGTTCAAACATATAAGGAAGTGTGAGGCATACTTCGGTTCCGATTCTAGGAGTGCTTAAGATGTGGATGCCATATTCGTCACCCATGAGAAGGCGGATTCTGGAATTGACATTTATGAGTGCGATTCCTCCCTTTCCTCCTTCATTGGCGGAACTGTCATTGGCATCCATTCGGGAAAGCTTTTCATTGAGACGTCCAAGCCTTGCTTCTTCAATGCCGATCCCGTCATCAACCACGGAAAGATAAAGCACGGTGTCACTGTGCTCTATGTCAATGACAATGGTTCCCCCTGAAACCTTAGGCTCCAATCCGTGTTTAATGGCATTTTCCACGATTGGCTGGAGAGTAAGCTTGGGGATCCGGGTTTTTAATATTTCTTCATCATCCCGGGGCAATTTGATTTTTAATTCCAGCTTATCATCAAAGCGGTATTTCTGAATTAAAAAATAATTCTCAACATTGTTTAACTCTTCCTGAAGGGTGCTGAGGCTCTCCATTTTTGAAGTTGTATAGCGGAAGAATACAGCAAGGGCCTCTGTGATCTTTCCGATTTCCGGGACTCCTGCCATAATCGCATCGGAACGTATGGATTCCAGTACATTATAGAGGAAATGTGGATTGATCTGATTTTGAAGAGCTAAGTATCTTGCCTGCTGTTTGGCATTTTCCATTATTTTATCCTTGTCCAGGATGGTGTGTACCTTTAAAAGCAGGGTATCTGTATCCGGCGAGATACCTTCCAGGTTTTTAAATATTTCGGTAAAAATGATCCCATCGTTGAAAAGCTCTATTTTTTCCCGGATGGTCCGAAAGGGTTCTAAAATCATAACTTTACCTATAGCAAGCATAAGGAAAAAGGAAAACAGCATACTCCATGCCATAACTGTATATACAATGGATTCCGTCAGTTCCGGCCTAAGCAGAATCAGAAAGAACAGGATCAGGGCAAGACAGCTCCATGAAATCATGGCTCTTATCCAGATCAGAATCCGTTTTTTTAACCATTGTTTTTTCAAAGGATCTCCTCCCCTTTTCAGCGTTCCAGAAACATTTTGCGGTATTCATTGGGAGAGACGCCCAGCGCTTTTTTAAACTGTTTGGTAAAAAATTTGATATCACTGTAACCAACCAGTTCGGCTACTTCGCTTACGTTCCGTTCTTTTTCCACCAGAAGCTTTTTGGCAGTCTCTATTCTTACCATCTGAATATACTCGGTCAGTGTTTTTCCTGTCTCTTTTTTAAACAGGTATGAAAAATAGGTATAGCTGAAACCGGCGTTTTTTGCCAGCTCTTCCAGCTTTATTTGAACGCCTTTGTTTTTTTCTATATAATGCTTAGCATAAGCAATCGGCTTTATTTCCCTGCTTTTTAAATGGTTAAGAACTTCAAGCAAGGCTTTTGTAAGGGTTTCTTCCAGGAGTTCAAAAGCCTGGTCAAGGTTGATGCAATGCTCATACATTTCGGAGAAATAAGCGGCTTTCCCGCTTTTGTCCAGAGATACATCAAGAAGTTCAAACCAGTCCAGATAATTATGGGCCAGCCGGAGCAGCTCCATTTTAATTTCAAGCCCGGAGATGTTTTTTTCTGTTTGCATGATTCGTTTTGCATCAGTTAAGCAGGTTTTTATTTCTTCCGGTTCAAAGGATTCCGGTCTGTCTTCTAATAGCTTTGAAATCTCTGCGGTTATGGAGTTCTTTTCTTCTGATCCGGCAGCAGGCGCATTTAAATTAGAAACCGTATTGGCATCTGTAAGGAGCCGGTTATACATGGCGATCCGGCTGTACTGTATCTGCCTGATCAGTTCTTCGTCTGTATCCACCTGCTCCGTGATGATTGCTGAAAAGTATATCTTTGGAAATAGATCCTGAAGTCCCATGACCCGGTCTCTGACATGGTTTAAGGATTTCATCAGTTCTTCCTTGTCAGTAGGTTCATGGAACAGTAGTAAAAATATTCCCTCTTCGGATGCCTCAATCGTTAACTCTCCTTCTTCAGAAGCAAATTCGACCTGCAGGATCTCAATCGTTTTATCAATTAAAAGCTGATAGGCATCTTTTGTAAAATCCTTATACTCAATATCCGGCTTCACAACCAGACACCGTCCGCCCTGGCTGGCAACCCGGGACGGATTGATTTTACGTACTTCTTTTAATACGGACTCAGGCTTTTCCTCCGGTTTTTGCTCCAATACCATTTTTAAAAATACCCGTTTAAATTCACCGGAATAGTTTCTTATGGTTTCTTCTAAGTGCATCTGGACTTCCTGGCTGCTTTTCTGCTCCAAGGTTTCTTTGACAAGTTTTTTTAACGTACGGGTCAGATCATCCTGATTAATTGGTTTCAGCAAATAATCCCGTACTCCGTACCGGATTCCCTGTTGTGCGTATTGAAAGTCCTTATAGCCGCTTATGATAATGCATTTAAGGGAAGCATTCTGCTTCTTGGCCTCTTCAATCAGCTGGAGGCCATCCATACCCGGCATTCGGATATCCGTAAGCAGTACGTCAGGTTTCTTTTCCTGAATCAGCTGAAATGCAGAAATGCCATCATAAGCAACCCCCAAAAGCTTTACCCCTATTTCATCCCAGTCGATCAAATATTCTAAAAGTTTGCAGATTTTCTTTTCGTCGTCTGCTATTATTATTCCTAAAATTGAAATCATCCCCTATTGTTTTAATTCCGATACAAATACCTTCTCTTCTCAAGTATACTTCACCGGGTTTATAATCTCAACTTAAAAGTTTTTGTGCTGAAAAATATTGACTGAAAATGTTCAAAAACGCGGGAAATGATAAAGGATTTGCCAATACTTCTTTCTTGTGGTGATAAACGTTCTATGTTATAATTAGTTAAATTCGTTTTTCCGTTTTCAGAGACAGGGAGGACGGGTTATACAACAGTGACAGGGGGGTGCCTCTATGCCAGGATTTAAGGATATCATCGGCCATGAGAGAATCAAAGAACATTTGCAAAAAGCCATTGAATCAAATCATGTTTCCCATGCGTACATTTTGACAGGGGAAGCGGGGATGGGGCGTAAGTCCCTGGCCAATGCATTTGCAATGACCCTTCTCTGTGAAAAGGGAAAGAGTGAGCCGTGTATGCAGTGCCATGCATGCAAGCAGGCCATGAGCGAAAACCATCCGGATCTGATATATCTGACCCATGAGAAGTCAGGAAGTATAGGCGTTGACGATATCAGGGAGCAGATAAATGATACCATTATGATACGTCCTTATAGCAGTTACTATAAGATCTACATTGTGGATGAAGCGGAAAAGATGACGGTCCAGGCCCAGAACGCCCTGCTAAAGACGATCGAAGAACCTCCCTCTTATGCGGTTATTATGCTGCTTACGACCAATCAGGAGGCATTTCTTCCCACTATTCTTTCCAGATGTGTGCAGTTAAAGCTTAAGCCTTTGCAGGAT
>POVV01001106.1_pt1 | contig 11197 bp, 8 predicted proteins | sample 1560271 | NCBI WGS metagenome assembly POVV01 (sample SAMN08337232, study PRJNA429181) | Bioreactor metagenome, whole genome shotgun sequencing project. | biome: cows' rumen and soil; feature: anaerobic; isolation source: anaerobic chemostat enrichment culture, galacturonate as sole carbon source...... | reverse complement strand
TTTCCCCTGCATCTCTCCTGCTTCGTTAACTTTACCCATGGCTTCATATTTCAGATTGCCCAGCTCAAAATTGAATGTGCCTGACAACGTATCATTTTTTACTGTCAGCTTCAGGTTATTTGCGATGAACGATTCAACAGGAACGAATGTCACCTTTCGACCTTTCCCTTTTATAAATTCACTTTTTCTTTGCCATTTATATTTTTCGCAATTAATCGTTACAACGCCGTTAAGCCTATTTTCCACAAATGTTGCCGTTATGACTTCCCGCCCCGACCAATTGCTCCTATCCTCTTTAGGTAGAGACCATTGTCTCTTATACTTACCATGAAGTATCTTTTTCCCTTCCGGGTTCTTATAATACTCATAAGTAATAACACAACCCGTATTCCGATCCTTAAACTCCTCTACCAGAATCTTTTGCTTAGATCCGTTCTTATCTTTATCACGGCCTTTATCTCCATCGGCATGAGTAGAGACTGCTACAAAGAGCATACACATTGATATTAAAATAATCCTACGCTTTATCATTCTATTTTATCTTTAAATTTTCCTTGCATAATAAAAAATAGGGCCACGTAAAACTTCACAGCCTGGATGGCCCCTTGGTTAAAACAAACTTAACAAACTTTATAAATGACAGTTTTTGAGTCTTTTTTCATTCATTGATATATTTTATCCGTACTCCAGATATAATTATCAAACTTATATCTACGTTTATTTCTTTTCGAAATGGTCGTTTCATTGTGTTTTATTTGCCCTTTAGCTAACCTTCCCGCTCTTGGGAAGGTTAGTTGTAGGGCTGACTACACTGGCTTCACAGCTTACATAATCACAAAAAACTTTACAAAACTACAATGTAACTCTCCATTACATTTTCTTAAATATCTTCTTCATATAATTTCCTTCCTATCTGTTATTGGGGCAGCAATACTGTCGATCGGAACAGATTTATTATCTTTATTAATGCCATCACCTTCCATCTTGCAGCTGCCATAAAAACTGGCACCAGCTTCTATTTCTATACTCCGGGTTGTTATTTGCCCTTCATAATGACTGGAGGCACGCAAGATTACTATATCTGCTACTTTGACATCACCTAATATTTTACCAATCACTTCAACAGATTTCCCGGTTATTTTTCCTTTTACACAACCGTCGGGACCAATAACTACTTTACCTCCGCTATTTATATCTCCATCTACGTTTCCGTCTATTCTTAGATCATCATCTATGCTAATCTCTCCTTTGACCGTTGACGAACTGGAGAGAACGCTGAGCGATCGCAACGCCGGATTGTTAATAAGAGAGTTTCTTTCTGTTCTATTCTTTCCTAACATTTCATTTATATTTAAAAAAGATAATGTAATGAGACAGAACATCCACTATTCTTGACGGATACAAACTGATCTCCTAGCTGTAAATCCCTATTGGCAAAACCATATTCATAATTTGCACCCAAAGCAATCTGCGGAGTAAGGTAAATTCCGGCACCTATAACAACTCCATAATCGAATCGATGACCACCTTGCCTGTATTTCAAGGAACTATCAGAATCACTATCTTTTATTTTTCCGGAGAATGAATATGATGTATACAAACCACCTTGCAAAAATGGTTTTATCCGTCCCAAAGTTGGATGCCACTCGATAGTAAGAGGTAGCTTCAGATTGTCCTCTATAAAATAATAAGTGATTCCAGTATTGTTACCCATGTCACTCTCTAAGCTAAACTCCTGATTAAAATAAAGAATAGCGGCTCTTAAACTCAACGACTCTATATTCATCGGATGCCGATAAAATATTCCACCTTCGAAACCCGCTTTCTTCTTGGTGTCAACTCCGGAATATTTTATACTGGAGGTATTTAACCGAACCCCCGCCTGTATCCCAAAATTCTGGGAATAGACTGTACAAGCACTTATAAATAACAGTATGGCAATAAAAAATAACCTCATAGATTTTATAATTAATTGAGCAACACTTCCAAATTCAGATGGTGGATACTTTGAGATTTTTCATCTTGTGTCGAATATAAATTTTCAGTAAACAATGAGATCAGACTGTCTTTCCAGTGCTGAAACCCCCAGCAGGTAGTGCGACAGCTCAAAAGGATCTCATCTTCTGTTTTTTCGAGTATCGTAAACTGTGGATTGTATAGTATTGGCGTACCATTTTTTACAATCGCAATCAGCATACTGTTTCTCTCTTCTTTCATATCCTTTATTTTAACGATATTATCTACATTGCAAACCGAAAACAGATTGAAAGCAGAACGCTCAAAGGCAAGCCAGTACATATCAATCCGATATAAACGTATTTGTCTATTGTTCTCTTTTTCCATTTCCAAAATCTGCCGAATGTCGCCCATAATATCTTTTTATTTATTGTATCATAATTTTCTCCGCTTTCGTTCTTCCATTCTCCAAGTATACTTTCACGACATAAACACCTTCTGTAAGAGATAACGATTTTGAGTAATTATCTGCATTTACATTCACTACCGAATATACCTGACGGCCAAGCGTATCATATATCTGAATTTCTTTTATGTTTTGAAGTGCTTTTACTTCCAGCGTCTTATTAGAGTATACAATATTGATGTCGGCAGCATTCAGTTCTTGTAGTTCTTCACCAGATGACAACAGACGCAATACAAATCTGTCTGAATCAATATATTTGACTTCAGAATCGAGTTGTCGTTGGGTGAAAGAATAAACATTATTCACTGTCAGATCTTGGTTTAGCCCTAGATATTTATCCACAAGTACAGGATGCAAACCGCTGGCAGCATAAAATTTATCAATATTTTCGAATGTGAGCCATTGGGTGCTCTTAGTATCAGAAGTTTTCACCCCTATACCTATTTCACGCAATCCTTCTACATATGGCTGAATCAGATTATAATCCTTATTATTAGAAGATATAAAGAACGTTTCAGGTGTAGCATGTCCTTCCGAAGAAATCATCTTCTTAACGGTTACTGCTTCTTTATTCGCTTCCTGTGTGGCAAGAATAGAATAATCGCCTTCCAGATTTAGACTGCTTTGCGCCTTAAGATATAAAGAGCGTCCTTGTATTGGAGAAACGATACCTGATGCAGCCTTTGCCAAAGCGTAAACACCTTCGAGCGGGAAAAGTAATTCGACTTCATTGCTCTTCAGTGTAACAATAAATGCCTGCTGTGATGGGATCTTTCCTGCATCCGCAAAGCTATATTGTTTCCATGTTTGAGTATTGCTATCGAATAACTGATAACCGGCTGCCTCGTCCAATTTAATACTACCGTTTACATCAAAGAACAGTTTTGCATTGATTGAAGCCATAAACGGATTACCAATCATAACCTTCAATGAGGTGCTATTTTGTCGTTTCACAGTTTGTTTATAACCAGGTACGACTGATGGTACACCTACTACATTGATATTCGCTGCAACTCCATTTACTTCATAAATAAAACGGTAAGCTTCATCTTCTCTTTTCATCTTACCTACAGGCGAATGTAACAATTGCAGGGTTTGAGGATTGAAGTAAAAGAATTTACTTTCTTTTGTGAATCTATCATAGACATGCCCTGGATAGTAAACAGATTTAGTAGTATTTTCAAAATATGGTATTTCGATTATACCTTTCAATCCTTCCAGATTGCTTTGATTGGACCAGCCTATAAGACTTCGATATGAAGCCACTTTTACTGCAATTGCATTATTTGTTTCGGTCAAAGGCACATCATTTGTCGGGAATTTCTTGTCAAAATCTCCAACTTCTATCTCGCCACCGGTAGTTCCTGTTACAGGGTTTGTCAGAGCAAAACCAGCCTGCCATGAGAAAGGATAGCCTGCGAATGCGAAATCTCCTGTAGCCATGCTTTTTAGCGGGGCTGCTAATGCATACCAAGCTTCTCTTTTCTGTACTGAAGCAGGGCTACAGGCATTACCAGACGGTTGATCTCCATAATTCACACCGGAAAGATTACCATAGTAACCCCAGTTATACTGAATGTATGCCTTCTGATAAGTCAGCTTATGCTGATAGATTAATTCCGCACCATAGGCAAATGTTATATTATTACATATCGGTGCACCGTATATATCGACAGGAGTCTTATCGGGATGCAAGGACGGATAGGTTGTAATACCTCCCGGAATATAGACGTTGGTACAAGAAACCGGTACTATATTTTGAACCACACCGGCTGCATCTGTCCAGTTAGCCGGATTATTCCAGTTACTATCTGTCGCATTCTTATTCCAATATAATGTCAATCCATCTGCTACTATATATATAGCGAATACGTTACTTAAAGTTTCTCCTCCGTATGAACTATCTATAGTTACTCTGCGGAAATAAGTAGGAGATGTGGTTAGCGATGCTGTAGGAGTATAATTCTGTGTATTGCCTCCTATTGTTGTCCAGCTCGTACCGTTAATACTTGTTTCCCATCGGTAAGTGTAATTGCCACTACCGCCGGTAGAAGCTTCTCCTTTTATCTCCGAAGGAATCTGATCTTTACATACCGAAGGATTTCCACTCAGTACTCCGGCCTTAACAGGTACAACAATTATATAAGAGCCAAAACCACCATAAGTAGCCGGAGGAACGGTCACTGTTTGGCTATGCGCATATACAACACCAGATGTTACATACCAATGGATATAATAAGTACCATATTGTTTGCTCGCAAAAGAGACTGTAGTAGTCTGATTTTGTGCATTGCTTGCAGGAATATTCATATTCACCCATTGAGAACTACTGAGTGGAGTAGCAGCCAAAGCCGTATTATAATTCGGTTCGGTGGTAATCAGGTATTTTGCTGTTACATCAAGTGGATTGTAAATGATACCTGTATCTTTGTGATCAATATTGAGTGTCAATTCCACGGTTTTTGTTGCCGGGAATGTATAATCTATAAATTCACTAGGGTTTGCAGTTACTTTGATGTAATTGTTTATCCCTGTATCGTTCTTGACAACCCGTTGCAAACCTATTCTTCGTATATAACCCGGCAATGCTATACTCTGCCACTTTCCGCTGATAAGAAGAACATCTGAATAAATGCCTATGGGCTTACCCTGTATTATAGGTAATACTATATAATATTTATCGCCTTTATTCAATGTCGTAGGTGCAGAAACTACCGTTGTACTATCCGATGCAAGAAACGTCATTCCGGTAAAGTTACTTGCTGCTCCATCCTGAAGTTGGAAAACAAGATCAGTCAGCGGATCATTGTCATTGTAGGTTATTTTTACCCGATAGGCATTATCCCTTGCTTGTTGCGCGGTATACCCTACCTCGAGCGGAACAGATGGATAGTCCGTAAAGGAGATGTCTGCTTTAAGCCGTTCTAAAATAACCTCGACCTTTTTGGTTGCATCACCTATTATCGAACTAACAACCTTAGGCATATACGGACGGCCTTCATAACCCGGATAGGTGCTGGACGCATCTGTAAAGAATGTCGTTTGTTCTTTAAATTCACCATTGAAAACAAATAGTCCATCAGTACTACCGGTTCTACCTATCCTTATCTTTTTCAAGTCATAATTTATACCCAAATTACTAAAAAGGGTCGTTAGTTTCATTGTACTAGTCGCCATCATTTCAGATAAATCGGCATAGATATCTGCATCCTTTTCGTAGTCTTCTGTTCGTACTGTGATTTGAGACTTATTCGGATCGTTCATATAGGCTACAACTTGCGATCCATTAAGTCCTAAGTTTGCCAACCTAGCTAATTCTACCGCCGTAATTTTTGTTAAATCTTTAAAGTCATTTTCTCCACCAAAAGCTGTAATTTTCGAAGGAGGCAATGATATTATCATACTGTTTTCGGCAAAGTAATTCAGTCTAACACCCTGTCCATCAGGACAACCGCTACCGATTCCAGCTGAGTGTGTTGCCGAGCGAGCATCTATGACCCCACCATATACTATGATTATTCCATCATAAAAAGTATACCATCCACCACCTATACCGGCACCATGTCCTCCCCAAGCTGTAATTGTTCCACTAGAAATAATTATATTGCCACCAGATGCAAATCTCTCTGTATATGCAGAAATATTTCCACCATTATTGTAGTATGTCTGAATTTTGCCTTGAAGACTATTTGTAGATGCATTAGCAACATTCTTAGAACCAATTCCCGCCCCTGCATTTCCATAACTTCTATTTGTACCGTCTCCAGGTTCTTTAGTTGTTGATTTAGCTATCAGCTTTCCGCTATTATTATCATTGGGATCTATAGCTTTAATATGAATCTGTGCTCCTCTATCTACCTGAAGAGCGCAATATACAGAACTAGAGTAACTGCCACTGACATTATTTGGTTGAAGGAGAAGTGTATTCTCTCCATCTAAAATAAAATTCACTTTCGTCAGAGGATTTAAGTTAGAATTTTTAGTATCATCTGTCATCGTTGTACCTGCAAAATATCTTCCTTCAACTGTTATACATGATGCTGTTGTTGCATTTTGTCCTGTTCTTTCTATTGTCAAATCCTTCAACGTAATAGTTCCATTATAACCAGCACCAACTGTGACTGTATTGGTCGTAGTCGTCCCAGTAATAATATAGTTGTCAGTAGAAGTACCAGGGATAATTAAATTTCCTGTACTAATATTGTGTGTAATAACAGTCTGTGCCTGCAACCCTGTTGCGGTAATAAATCCCATCAAAAGAATAGAGAACATCTGAACTAAACTATTTCTCATACCTTTTAGAGGAATAGATTTATCAGAAAACATTTTATGTAGGATAGTTAAGTGTTTCATATTTTTATTTATATTTTTTTACTCTCATACTTTGAAGGAAGATTTCTATTTCCTTTTATAGACTATCAAGAGATTTACTTTCTTTAGTGTATCATTCGGATGGAAAACACTGAATTCCATATATAACTTATCTTCAATTATTGTCCATTCGGCTATATATGATTCTCCCGATGGAAGATCAAATCCCAAATAATTACCATCAACTTCATATTTTATTTCTTGTGTTTCTTCACCATCGTTTTTAAGAAAAACCACATTCTCTTTGACCTCTATTTCTGCATAAAATTTACAATAGGGATTATAAAGATCAAAAGTTATTGGTTGTTTATCATCAGCAATTGAAGCTTCTTCCCATGTCCATTCACCCAACAATGAAGCCTTATCGTTTTCCTTTGTTTGTGCTATAGAGAACAGCGATATGCTAAAGAAAATAATGAGTAATAGAACTTTAGAACGTATATTTTTAGATTCCATAAACTTGTTGTTTTTTTTGAACTATCGTCCTGTTTGCTTAATCAAATACCACTTCCTGATCGATAGGGTCAGCCCAATCTTTTACCGTCACTTTTACATCGAGATAGGTTTCAGGTTCACCTCTGAAAGTAACTATGAGCTGTATAATCCGGTTTATCTTGGGCACAAAAGAAATCTCTACAGGAGTTTTCCCAAAATAACTCTGTCCTTTCAACGGCATGCTGGTACGTAACCTCAGTTTATGAGTTGTGGTGTCAATATGTTGCACGTCAAAAGCATCAGATCCTCTGTGTGCCGGAACAATGAAATTTACAGTGTCGGCCTTCAACTGACTATCGAAGTTAAAATACTCTCTAATTGGTATATTACCCGAATGGTCAGGATTATTTTTACTAGGGTAGTATCCACCCTTCCAATCTAAAGTTGTAGGTACATCGAGCAAATCCACAAAAGCAAAAGCATTCTGACCCGGATTTATTTGGTCAAAGCCCGTATAGTTTTTCAGTATGACCTGTATTTTTGCGACGTTTCGGTTCAGAGTAGCCTGCTTTTTTGTTTCCGCACTTTCGGTTATAATCGTACCCGGTAATGATTCGTACCTAAGCTCGGCTGGCGTTTGAGATAGGAATTCATTGGCTGCAGTTGTATAACCTGTTTTCCACATCGGATAGGTATTAGCTCCCGCATATGGAGGAAGTGTTATTTTACTGGATATATCCGTATTGCAGGTCAGAAGTACAAGATTCCATGTCCCGACAGGCATATAAGTAGAAAGTGTATCCCCATTTTTAACCACATTCAGTTTCTTTTCTTTAAACTTGTTATCACTGGTGAATACATATATCAAGGCATTATCCATAAATACAGGTTGAGTACCAGCTTTTAGAGTCATGGTAACATTTGTCTTGATAGAATCACCTTCATCTGTAGCACTATCGTTGTTGCATCCTATCAAGAACAACATAAAGGCGAATATGATAAATACCCCAAATACTTTCATCCGTAAATTTTTTCGATGAAAAGTTAGGCTTATAATGATATTTTTATCCATAATCATTTCTTTTTACTTATAAACATCTCCTGTCCAAGGGAAAAGGTTTTTGTCTACTGCTTCTGTTATTTCTATCCCCGGATCTGTTTCTTGCGTACTCTTCAATATTGTAGGATTTCCTCCGTACAGTTTCCCAAGACCCTTGATTATAGCAGTGATCCGATATTGATAATTACGCTTAATGTAATCGTGATCGGCTAGTTTCCCTGTTTTAGGTTCATTCACCATTACCGGATAGTAACTTTTTACAGTTTTAGCAACATTGTCTTTTGAACTTAAAAAATTGTATCTGACACCAATTACCAAATATGTTGGATACGTGCTTTCATTTTCAAAAGCATAGAACCACAATGGCGTTGCATTTGTACTGATATCGTAGTTCGGTGTTGTGATAGCTTCCTGCATATAATTAGCCTGCTGGCTACTTTGATTTAAAGTGGAAATACGGGTCGGAATATTCAGATAAGAATAACCGGCTGCATTTCCATGACCAAATTTTTCTACAAATCCGAGTTGGCTGTTAGCGGCAAATCTTGAGTTTATCTTTGTATTCAGCATGAAAACAGTATCGATCTGATAAGTATAATCACTGGAAGGGTAAGTTGCCCCTTCGAAAGGAAGACTGGCTGGTAAATTAAATTCAATTTTCTGTATAGCTATCCTCGCAACCAAACGTTCCACATAGAAAGGGTTAGTACCGTTTAATACCCAACCTTCGGTAGGACTAACTCCTGTCGGACGCCCGCTATTATCAGTATATCCTAAATAGTGATGTTCATACAAATTGTTGAAAACCACATTTTTTGTATAGTTACACATTGTAAGGTTTGTTTTCAGATTGGATGGATTTATACCACCAATCGGTAATTCTTCGTTTGGGTCAGGTGTAACATTACCCGGATGAGGGTAACGTCCTTGTGTAGATAGATCTTCATATTTAGCCAGAAATTCCTGGATATTCTGAACTGAGCTAAAGTTTTTATCCGGCGCATTCGCTATTACATATATATCGCGTTTGCCAGCTGTGAGCTTTATATCTTTTATTTCGTTTATCTCAACGTATTCTTTATCATAAGTTTGTCCGGTTACAGTTATTGTTGTACGAGGGATATATCCATATCCGTCTAGTTTACCCTCTTCTGGTTCTCCTGCAGATTTGAAAATCAAGACTTCCAAACTGTAGATTTTTTTCTCTGCATCTATATCCGGATTTCCCGATGATTTTACCGAGTCGTCCTGTGATGCATCGAGTAATACAGAAAGAGTTGTTTCCTGTCCCGTCTCGTCAGTAGCAGATATATTCTCTTCTCCGGAACATGAATACATAACTATCCCTGTCAAGGCAAGCACCAACAGGTTTATATATTTTTTCATATTCATCTTATTCATATCTTATTTTTGTTTTGGGTCAAGTTTCTGTTAATTACTGAAAGGTATAATGAATATTACACCAAGCTATTTTAGATTTTTTATCTTTCAATTGTGATAAGGTAGGTAAACCGGCATAGTTGAAAGCACCCCAACAGGTTTCGTTGTCATTCAAAACACGTTTCTTTCCTATACCTTGAAAATTCATTATACCGGTAAGTCCTAGTCTTATAGTAAGTTTATTTATATTTCCGTAAGCGAATGGAACCCATTCACCCAAACTGGAAATAAAAACTTCTATAATTCCACGGTTAATTCTATAGCTATAGAAATAATTATGGGGTATGATTTTCAGCCGGGTATCGTCAACGAAAACCAGCCCCATATCTTTATACAGATTTTCTTTCTTTTCTATTTCATCAGCCCATAGATCCGAAGGCTTAACCCCTGCGGTATCACATGTGATCGCACCCCTACGCGAGCCTGTATACATTACAAACTCTTGTATTTGCGAGTATCTGTACGATAAAACTAAAGGAATATCTATCTGTCTCATTTCTATATTATTTAGAGTTCAACTATGAAAATCCCGGCTTTATATATCTTATTATTCTACAATAGAGAATCCTGCAGTAGATCCCGTAGGTGAGATCAGTATTTCCGGTGCGTTATCCGGTTTTTTAACCGAATCTATACCTACAACCAGTTTCTTCACTCCTCCATTCTCCGGATTATGTAAAACAATACCATTGAGATTTACAGCACTGCGGTTTCCGTCTCCCCAAATTCGCAAATCGTGACGATTTGTAAATACAAAGTCTTTACCTTCATCGGCTGTCGTCTGGCTATTTACCGAACAAGAAATAGAGATATCACCTCCTGTTGCATTTGTAAGCAAAGATCCATCTGAGGCTCTTAACAGAGATACGTTAAAGAAACCGGAAACTATATTATTCATTCGGCCATGATCACCCAATGAAGTTATTGCCATATGAGCAGGTTGATCGACGATAGTCCCTATTGCACTCAACATTGAACTTTCGAAATTGATATTGGCATCGTTTATAGCATAAATCTTCTTGAAATCGATCACTACCGATTTAGGTAGTTCATAACGAGTATCTTCCAAGGTCTTTACGCTGAATTTGCCTGAAGCTGCACCTCTTCCGATATTGATTCGAGGGCTAACTCCCATATCGAAATCAAGATTATCGGCAGTACCTTTTCCGTAGATACCTTCAACTATGATATCAGACCCTGTGGCGTTAATAAGTGGTTCTCCATTTGTTTTGAAGATTCCCAATTCATAGACTACATCCTGCGCGGCCTCAAGTCCGTCACGAGTTTCCATTAGTTTTACAAATACTTCCTGATCTTCTATATCTCCTACTCCCACAGGTTTTACAAGATAACTTTGCTCTACGTTCGCCAAATGCACTTCAAACATTTTGCGTCCTTCCATCAGGTTATTTGCTTTTACAGGAACTTCTACGTCTTGTTTTATCATATAACGCGCTGTACCATCATTG
>POVV01001105.1_pt1 | contig 11239 bp, 12 predicted proteins | sample 1560271 | NCBI WGS metagenome assembly POVV01 (sample SAMN08337232, study PRJNA429181) | Bioreactor metagenome, whole genome shotgun sequencing project. | biome: cows' rumen and soil; feature: anaerobic; isolation source: anaerobic chemostat enrichment culture, galacturonate as sole carbon... | reverse complement strand
ATCCCGGCCACCCGCGCTTTCATTTCGGCAGCCGCTTTGTTGGTAAAGGTTATGGCCAGAATATTATAAGGCGCCACTCCCTGTGCTAAGAGATTGGCAATCCGGCTTGTCAGGACCTTGGTCTTGCCTGAACCGGCTCCAGCCATGATTAGGAGCGGCCCGTTTACATGGGCAACAGCTTCCTGCTGCGCCGGGTTCAAGCGGTCAAATATGTTATTCATAGCTTCCTCCAAGTGTTAAGTAGGATAAACATTAATATTTTCTCCATATGTTTGCCTTTTCCTGTTGATTTGCAGAAAAAAAACAGAGCCTGCCTATGCAGACTCTTTAAAAAATGCGGTATCAATACGCCTGTACCAGCTTGACACCTTTTTGCAGCATAACGATTCCCTTGGCCCCCAACACTTCAACAGCCTTGTCAACGTCCTGCTCCGCAACCTGGGCTGCCAAACCTTCACAAGAGGCACTCAGTTCACGCGGTACAGGCACAAGCTCGGCGACAATGCTGTGTTCTTTTAAAATCTTTTTCGCCCGGAAGGCGTGATATACTGACGGAAATGTAATTACACAACTGAGCATTTACTAACCCTTTCCCTATGCACTCGCAAAGTATACTACGATTAGATTATTTTGTTATATGGATAGTATACTCACCGCCGGCCTCAGAACATTCCGACCGGAAGTTCTGCGACTTGGCAAATTTATAATAAGTCCCTTAGATCAAATATATTCGCCACAGTCCATCAAACTCCTTTGCTTATCGGTACAATAAATATTACATGCTTATAATAATATTCCTGCTAAGGGCGTTGTTTAAGAGGAAATTGTATCTTAGTTTCCGAATTATACAGCTATACAACACACGTTAAAAATTTCATTTGGAATATCTATTTATATCTGAGGTGAGCATATGTCCTATATTCAATCATTAACCGTATTTTTACAAGTAGCCGAAGAAGGCAGCTTTTCCGCCGCTGCAAAAAAACTCGCCCTAACCCAGCCGACCGTTTCCTTTCATATCGACAACCTGGAAAAAAATTTTGGCTGCCCGTTATTTACCCGGACATCCAAAGGGGTATCACTAACCATCTACGGAGAAAAGCTATACGAAACTACCCGGACAATTAACAGCCTGGTTGCCAGCACCCATAGTGAAATTCAGGCCATGACACAAGGTTCCAGAGGCCGGATACTGCTTGGTGCCAGCACAATCCCGGCAGATTATATCCTGCCGCCGCTATTGGCCAGGTTTCTCAGCGAACATCCCGGACTGACACTGTCTTTGGTAACAGGCGACAGCCAAACCATCTTGAAAAGGTTTACCCAGGGCGAATTTCCCATTGCTGTCATCGGCTCGAAACCCGATGACAGCCTTATCAGTCAGCCCTTATGGACAGATGCCCTGGTGCTTGCCGCCCATCCGGATTTTAAACCGGTCAGCGGCACATCCCCGGTCAAAGACTGGCTGCCTGCCTTACCGTTTATTTTGCGCAAAGAATCCTCCGGTACGGCGCGCTCGGCGCTGGATGCACTGGCGCGGCTGGGCATAACAGCCGATGACCTTACTGTCGTGATGGAAGCCGGCAGTAATCAAGCAATTAAAGCCGCCATTATGAACAAAATCGGCGTGGGCTTTATCTCTGCCTGGGCCGTGGAAAGCGAGCTTGCCTCCGGTCAGCTTATTGCACTGCCACTGCCCGGTGCCGCCATTAAACGCCAATTCTATGCCCTTAGCCGTCAGCCGCTGCGCCCGGCATGTCTGGAGACCTTCTGGCAGTATTTAATCAAACAGAACTAGCAGTCCGCCACTTTGACCCGGTTGCGTCCGCTATGCTTGGCTTCATACAGCGCCTTATCGGCCCGGGCAATAAAGTCAGACGGCTTATCCTCCTGGGTTACACGGCCGCCTGCCACACCTACGCTCACCGTCACATGCGCAGCCACCGGCGAAGCGCTATGCGGTATATTGCACCGCTCAATAGCTTGCCGAATGGCTTCCGCGACCTCGACAGCACCGGCAATGGAGGTTTCCGGCAAAATAACAACAAACTCCTCACCGCCATAGCGTGCCAATAAATCACCCGGCCGTTTTAAAACCCGGCCTGCGGCTGCCGCCACCTGTTTCAAGCAATCGTCGCCTTCCTGGTGCCCATAGGTGTCATTGTAGTATTTAAAAAAATCAAGATCCAGAAACAGAACCGACAGTTCGCTGCCTGTTCTTGCCGCCCGCCGCCATTCCATATCATAGATTTGTTCAAAATGCCGCCTGTTCGCAATGCCGGTTAGACCGTCCAGCGAAGACAGGCGGCTTAATTCTCTATTGGCATTTTCCAGCTCTTCCAGAACCTTTACCAATTCAGCCTCCCGCGCTTTACGCTGATCGATTTCATATTTAATTTTCAAAGCCGAAAGCACCCTTGCTTTGAGTTCCAGCGGCTTGACCGGTTTGGTGATAAAATCCATAGCCCCGGCGGTAAATGCCCTTTCCAGCGTCTCCGTGATATCACTGGCCGTGATAACAATAATCGGAATATCTTTTAAACATCGATTGGCTTTTATCAGCCGGCAGGCTTCAATTCCATCCATGTCCGGCATAATTACATCCATGAGAATAAGATCAATGCGCGTGGATACACAGGCCGGCTGGTCCATTCCCAATAAGTCAAAAGCGGCGAATGCCGTTTCGGCGGTAATTACCTCACTAAACCCATTTTTCTCCAATAAGCGTTTAACCAATACCCGGCTGTCTGCCGAATCGTCAACAATTAAGATAGCCATCTGTGTACTCCTCCCTGCCTATTCATAGCAGATTTCAACAACCTCGAGATATTGCTTCAATTCCTGGGCTAATTCGCGGGCTCTAACCGGTTCCTGTTGTTTTCCGGCCTGTTCAATGGCTGCCCCAAGCTCGGTGATTCTGTCAAAGCCATAGCCGCCGCCAATACCTTTTAGTGTATGCCCAATCACCCGTATGGTCTCAGAGTCCTTACTATCTGCGGCAGTTACAATAGCGTTGATATCTTCCTGCCGCTTTTGCAGAAATCCTGGAATCAAATCCTCCAGATCACGATCAATAACAACACTGTATTTCACATCAGGTTCCTCCTCGCAAAATGTGCTATAGCATCCAACAGAACACGCTTCTTAATGGGTTTGGTGAGATGGGCATCACAGCCTGAATCACGTGTTTTTATGCCATCTTCCTGCAACGCATACGCTGTCAGGGCAATAATGGGTGTACGGGTACGGCCCTGTTCCTGTTCCCAGTTTCTGATGGTTCTGGTGGCCTGATAGCCATCCAGCACCGGCATTTGCATATCCATAAACACCAAATCATATTGGCGGGCCATAAACTTTTCCACAGCAATCTGGCCATTGTCAGCTATATCCAGCTTATATGGAGTCTTTTTGAGATAGGCCTCAATCAGCAGTTGGTTATCTGCCGAGTCTTCCACCAGCAAAATATTCAGAGGCTCCTGCCGGATGGCTTCAGGCGTTGGCTGCTGGCAGGCGATAAATCCGGTGCAGGACAGGTGAGCGGCTTCTGTAGTTTCATTTCCCTGACCAACTATTACGGTAAAGTAAAAAGTACTGCCCACTCCCAGCATACTTTCCACCCAAATACGGCCTTCCATTAATTCCACCAAACGCTTGGCAATGGCCAGTCCTAAGCCGGTGCCGCCATATTTCCGGGTATCGGAAGCGTCAACCTGTGTAAACCTCTCGAAAATAGGTCCGAGCTTGTCCTGAGGAATGCCAATACCGGTATCGCGCACAACAAATAGCAATTCGACAAAGCCGGCTTCCGGTTGGCTTCTTTGCGATACCTCAAGGGTAACCTCACCGGCTTCCGTAAATTTAACGGCATTAGCCAGCAGGTTGATGAGCACCTGCTGCAAGCGAACCGGATCACCAATCAGACGGGAAGGTGTTTCCGGCTTGATATGCCAGTGAAGCGCAATGCCCTTTTGCTGGGCCTGCAGCAGTATAATCTGACAAGTCTCTTCCACCGCGATAAATAAATCAAACTCGTTTTTATTTAAAGTTGGATGCCCAAGCTCTATCTTGGAAAGATCCAGTATATCGTTGATAAGATTAAGTAAATTTTCTCCGGCCGACCGGGACACCCGCACATATTTTTCCTGTTCAGGCGTAAGCGGGGTTTCTCCCAGCAGCTCGCCCATTCCTAAAATTGCATTTAACGGCGTGCGGATCTCATGACTCATATTGGCTAAAAACTGTGATTTTGCCACCGAGGCTGCGAGAGCTGCATCTCTGGCAACAGTAAGCGCCTGATTGGCATCATTCAGCGTTTCTGTTTTCGTACGGATGTTTTCCGCCATATAATTGAAAACATTGCATAGGGTTTTGATCTCCGAAACAGAAACATCAATAAGGCTCTGCTCAACCCGGTAGCTATAATCACCGGCCCGCATGGCGTCTGCCCCGGCGATCAATCGCCTGATGGGAGTTGCCAGCCGCTTTTCCAGCACCATGGTTAATGGCAGGGTCGCCAGCATTAATACCAGGAAACAGATAAGCATAATGCTGATTTGCCGGTAAAAGGACTCTAATATTTCCCCTTTTTCAACCTCGCCAATGATAATCCAGTCACGGTTAATCAGCTGGCGATAGGCACCGATAACCTCTTGGCCGCGGTAGTTGGTATAGGCGGCAGTACCTGTTTTGCCCTGGCTGACCACTTGCAGCGTTTCGCCGTTAATCGGGAAACTCAGCCTGGTATTGTCCTTGGCAACCCCGTTTTTTACCAGTTGACCGATAAACCGCGACTCGGTAATCATTAACCCCTGTTGATTAATCAGATAGGTTTCTCCCGTATGTCCAAACTGAAACTGCTTCATAATCTTGTCAATGGTGGCAAGCTTGACCGCTCCCAGCATCAGACCTTTAAATTGACGGTGTTCGTCAAAGACAGGTGCCGAAAAAACAACTACAGGCTGCCCGTCGGCGGCCCCCCGTGCTGTCAGCACATCGCTTATATATTCCTGTCCCTGGGCGGCTTTCTGATAATATGGACGGTCAGATATATCAATTCCTGGCGTCGCAAACGGGGCGGCAACCGTAACTCCCGCTTTATTTACATAAATAACAGCAGAAAATTCATCCTGACTTTGCAGGAACTGCCGGATTCTTGCATCGATAGACTCAATATCCTCTGTTTCGGCTTTAAGCACCGGCCAGTTGGCCATATCTCTAATGACGGCAGCGCGCTCATGAAACCATTTATCAATGGTATCCTGCTGCATCGTAATCATCTGCTCGAGATTCTCGGCGCTTTCCCGCTTGGTATTCTGCAGTTCGTAATAAGTAAAAATAAGCATTAACGTAATACAAGGCAGCAAAACCAGCATAAATCCCCAAAACCGCAGCAACGACTTGAGGGTATTGAGCCCAAGCAGAGCATTGATGCAATTAAACAAACGACCAAGTACCTGCATAACAGCCTCCGGAAAAAATCAATGTTTCTTACATTCAATAATTCGACAATTCCCCCTATTATTCCTGCCGTTCCGCGCCGTATTAGCTTATTTATCAGCCAGTTGAAAGAACAAATGTTTGCAGAACATATGTTCTTGTGTTATAATTGTACTAGTATTTCCGTTTACATTCGTTGAGTTTATACGCGCCGTACGTTACAATACATATTGGTGGTGAAACCATGAAAACGCTGGACCCACTGGCTAAGCTGAAGATTTTGGGCGAAGGGGCTAAATATGATGTGTGTGCCTCAACCGCCACCAGAGTAAAAAAACCCGGACAATGGAATATTGGGGCAACCGCCCCCAGTGGCATATGTCATTCCTTTACTCCTGACGGACGCTGCATTTCACTGTTTAAGGTGCTATTGACAAATTACTGTGAGAAAGACTGTGCCTATTGTCCCAACCGCGCCGGACGCGATGTCGCCCGCACCAAGTTTGCTGCCGATGAATTGGCCGGACTATTTATGGAATTTTACCGCCGCAATTATGTAGAAGGTTTGTTTTTAAGTTCAGGGGTTACCCACTCCACCGGCCATACCATGAGTGAAATTCTTAAAGTGGCGGAAATCCTCCGCAGCCGCTACAAATTCGGCGGCTACATCCATCTTAAGATTTTGCCGGGCGCCACCGATGCCGATGTGGCCGCCGCCATGCGGTTTGCCAACAGGGTATCGCTGAATATGGAGGCTCCCAGCGCCGCTCATTTAGCCCGACTTAGCAGCAGCAAGAACTTTACCGGCGAGATACTTGACGGTATGGCCAAAATCAGCCGCCACCTGAAAGAACAGCCGGGAGTCAGTCATTCCACCCAATATATTGTTGGTGCCGCCCAGGAAGCCGACCGGGATATTTTGCAGTCGGTAACCAGCCTCTACCATCAGTACAACCTGAAACGCGCGTATTTCAGCGCCTTTCAGCCGGTAGACGGTACACCGCTTGCCACCGTGGGCCAGACACCGCTGCTGCGGGAAAACCGCCTCTACCAGTCTGACTTTCTCCTGCGCCTCTACGGGTTTCGCTACAGTGATTTGGTGTTCGATACCTGCGGCAATCTGGATCAGGACCTTGATCCCAAACTTGCCTATGCGCTCCATCATCCTGAAATCTTTCCACTGGAAATAAATAAGGCCTCGTTTCAGGACTTGCTCAAAGTACCCGGCCTGGGCCCGCGCTCGGCCGCCAAAATTGTCCGGGTCCGCCGTGAATACCGCTTCACCCAGCCGGCAGAATTAAAGAATGCCGGGTTAGTGCTTAAACGCGCTTTATCCTTTATTACCATCGATGGCCGGTTTTATGGCGACCGCACCAAACTCGTCAAACCCAACCGCCAAAATTATGCACAACTCAGTTTATGGGGGGACACACGTGATCATTTGCTCACAGTCGCCATGGCCGATCATTAAAGCCGCGCTGCTGGCCCAAATACATAATGATCTGCCTTGCTTCCACAGCGAACAGGATAGTCTCGGCCTGTTTAAGGATACCACCGTATACAATGCGGATGAAGTGCCCCTGACAGCTTTACTCAAACAGGTATCTGACACCTGCGGTCTGAACGCCGCCTGGCTGCTTGACAGCCCTGGGCAGACGCTCACACGGCTGGTGGCCGCCAATCTGCGTTATCAGACAGCCGATCGGTCGGCTGTCATTTTTGCCGCAGTCGAACAGGCTATCCGTTACGGACATTCCTACTGTTTCTGCGGCATTGGCGATATCAGCCGGATGTTTCTTTCCCGCGCCAAGGTAGTATCGCACGAAGTGCATAAGATGCTGGGATTTATCCGCTTTCACCCGGCTCCTGACAATACCCTGGTGGCGCGGCCAAAGCTATTTCATCAAACCGCTGATCTCATTTTAAAAAAATTTGTTGCCCGTTACCCGAACACCCGGCTTGTTTTCCTGCTGGAAGATACGGCCCTTGTATTAACCGATGGCAAACTAACTCAGACTGCTGCCGCCCCTTACCTGCCTTATCTGGAAAATCAGGATTTTGCCGCTGCCTGGGAAACCTATTATCAGTCACAGTATATTGCCACCCGCAAAAATATTAAACTAGCCCAGCATGTCATTCCGAAAAAATACTGGAATTGGCTGGCCGAAGGCAAAATACTGGAAAGTGAGGCTTCTAAATAATTCATGCACAAGCACCTGCCGCAACCGTACTTCAGCCGGTTTGTCAGAGCAATTATCGAATTTGACATGCTCCGGGACGGGGACAAAATCCTTGTCGGCCTGTCCGGCGGCAAAGACAGCCTGTTTCTGACCTATGCTCTGGCTGTGCTCAAGGATATTTCACCGGTAAAATTTGAGCTGGGCGCCTTTACCCTTGACCCCCTGTTCACTACTGATTTTGACCCTGCACCGTTGCTGGATTTTTGTACCAGACTGGGGATTCCTTTTGGCACCAGCCAAGCCAATATTGCCGGTATCATTGAGAATAACGCCGGGAAGGACCCTTGTTTTACCTGTGCCTTTTTCCGGCGCGGTGCCGTCAATAATTATGCCAAACAACACGGCTACAACAAAGTAGCGCTGGCCCACCATCATGATGATGCGGTAGAAACCTTCTATATGGGACTGCTGTACGCCGGTCACTTAAAAACCTTTGCTCCGGTAACCTATTTAAGCCGTACCGGCCTTACCGTCATTCGCCCGCTGGTATACTTCCGGGAACAGGAACTCCGGGAAAGCGTCAGCCTGCACGGCTTAACACCCATTGCCAGCCCCTGCCCCATGAATGGCAAAACCAAACGCCAGGAAATCAAGGAACGGATTGCCGCCCTGGAAGCAGCCGACCCGGCGTTTTATGCCCACCTTGCCGCCGCCATGCGCGGCGGCAAGGCTGCCGAACTCTGGCCGGAACCACCCGACCGCCACCAACTCAAAGTCAAGCATGATGCTTTTTGGCGGCAAAACCGGCAATAAACAGAATGACTGCTAACATCTAAGAAGAAACTCGCTGGAGCGGCACAAAACTTATAGCGGCTGTTTTGTCAAAAAAGAGGAAAACTTTGGATAAGCATAGAAGAATACATCTACTTGTACTTGCAAAAATTTTCCGATTGCGGGGGATGTCTATGTTCTGGAAGAATAAACTCTGTCTATTGCTTTGTTTGCTTATCGCAGGCTTAAGCCTGCTGCCGGCATCAGCCTCGGCCAGCAGCAATGACCTTACCAAAGTAACAGTCGCGGTGAAAATTGAAAAGCCGGACTATTTCTGGCAGTATCCGTTTTTAGGAAAGCAACTCACCGGCATCACAATCACCAGCTTTGGCAAAACCTTTTCCATACCGGCCATGACTGATACCGATACCTTGGAAATCAGCGTGCCGCGCGGCTATCATGCTCGCCTCAATATCCAATTGCAGCATGATGAAATCATCCTGCAAACCCTCTCCTATGTTTCCAAGCGCAGGGTTTCTCCTAACAATGCGAATTTTAACATTGTGCTAAAAGCGCCTGAACCACAGTCAATCTCCTTTTCATCTGCCGATTTTGAGAGTTCCCGCCCCTAACCTCCTGATAAGAAAATACGGAAAATGCCCTGCCGGGTTTACGGCAGGGCATTTTCCGCTTTTATTTAGCTACCTTAATCCCATAACGGGTCTTCCTTACGGCCTGCAATGGGCAGTCCGGATGCCTGTGCCAGCTTATACCCCAGATAATAGCCAAAACAGATAATGGTCTCCACCGGTGAAAAGTATTCCACCGTGGTGTCAAATAAGAAATTGGCGTTGCCGCCAAACTCCTCATCGGCTTCCCACATCAATACCGCCAGCGGCACCCGGGGAAAAGCCTGGAAAGAGTAAGCACTATGCGCCATTTTTAGCTTCTCGCCGCCAAAGACAGCGGCGGCGCGGTCAAAGGCGGGCAAGTCATGCTGAAAGGTATTTACCAGACCGTCCAGCACCTCTTTTTTAAAGGCTGGAAAAAAAACCATACCGCCATTGGGTACTTCTTTTAAGGTTATCCATTTCCCGGACGGATCAACATCCTGGGCAAAAGCCAGATAATGCAGAATCAGCATCCCGGTGCCCAAGGCACAACGCCGGCCGGTTGCCTGCTCATAAACCTCACCGCCGGCAACATCCACCACATAAGGCTTTTGGAAAAACGGAACTACATAGGTTCCGGAAATTGCCGAATACTCGGCCACAGCATTATGACATACAACTGCCGGCTTCTTTTCTCTTAAGTCGGCGACCGCCTTATCATAGGCAAACTGATAGCTTGACGCCATCTTTCCCACCTCCGTTATTTCAGTAATTCGTTCGCATATACCAGCCGGATGCCGCCGGCTTCTATTTCGGGAATCATTTCCCGCACGGCAATAACCGTATTGGGCCGGGCATGGCCGATAACCGTCACACTGCCATTTCTTTGCGCCATTTTTACGGCTTTGCGCAGCTGCTCTTTTATCAGTTCAATATCAGAACTATTATCTAAAAACAGTTCGTTTTCCCCGGTCCTGAGCCCCAGCTGCCGCGAAGTATCGGCAGCGATGGTGTTGCCGCTGGTACGGCTGTCAATAAAGAATAGATTGTTGGCTTTGATCACCCCAAGCACGGTTTTCATTACCCGGCGATCCGCCGTAGCCTTCGATCCCTGATGGTTGTTGACGCCCTTCACACCAGGTGTGGCAGCAATGGCTTTTGCCACCTTATCCTTGATTTCCGCATCACTCATCGCCACAGTAATTACTGTTGGCTCAGTCTCTTCGGCGGCCGACAGCGGTTCCAGCGGCAAATGCAGCATCACCAGATGGCCGGCGCTCAAAGCGCGTGTTGCGGCTTCATTGCTGTACGCACGATAGGGCAGCACAGCAAAAGTTATTGGGCGCCCCATGTTGGCAAAACCGGCAATCGGTTCTCTGGTATAGCCAAAATCGTCAATGATTATAGCCATACTGCCTGATTTCCGCTCAACCTTAGGCTTGGGTTTGGGCGGCACTGCCTTTTTCTCTTTGATAATATATATCCGGTCAGTTACTAAGGTAAGCGGTTCATTGTTCAGGCTGTCTTGAATGCCAACATCAATGCGTACCGCCGGTGTGCCGTTATAGTTGTCCGGTTCGGTGCCGATGACCTTGCCGCCGGCATTGGCAGCAAGCGGCTTGATGGCTTGCTCCAGAGTTTCAGGCGATACGGTTTCCGGCAGTTCCAGCAGAATATTCCGGGTATGCCAGCGGATAATCCCCTCTACACCTGTCCGGGGAACCTCCCGCTTGGCTTCCTTTACCTCCCGGGGAGTTACCTTAGTATTTGCCAAACCGCTGTCAACCGCCGCATGAAGTTTTAATGAATGCTCGGAAAAGTCGAGTATCACCCCGGCTCCGGTTTTTTCCATATTATAGCCGGGTTCAGGAGGCTGAGCCGGCTTTTCCGGCTTTGGGCCGAACTGATAATACATAATAACTGCCAAAACACCTATAAGCGCAAGTATCCAGATAGAATGATTGCTTCGTTTCTTTGCCATTAAATTCTCCTTATATACTGTTTATCAAATTAATATACCCACATACCCACTCACCGGTAACTAAATTATATATTTGTAAACTACCTATTGTCTACTGTCTCCTAAACACAAGCAATGCCATTCTTAACATAATCTTAACATAATCTTAAAAATCCCCGGGAGGAAAACGACTCATCCTGAACTAATTCTTTTAAGGACACTAGGTAAAAAGTCCCATCCCACAAAGTATACCATAAGGAGTATAATGTGAAAAATTTCAA
>POVV01001103.1_pt1 | contig 11264 bp, 9 predicted proteins | sample 1560271 | NCBI WGS metagenome assembly POVV01 (sample SAMN08337232, study PRJNA429181) | Bioreactor metagenome, whole genome shotgun sequencing project. | biome: cows' rumen and soil; feature: anaerobic; isolation source: anaerobic chemostat enrichment culture, galacturonate as sole carbon source...... | reverse complement strand
TCGATTCCGGTCGCCGGCATTTGCCTGATAAGGCAATTAAGTGAATATGTGTGTGTAGCTCAGCTGGATAGAGCACTTGGCTACGGACCAAGGTGTCGGGAGTTCGAATCTTCTCACGCACGTACAGAGAATCTTTGTTTACAAGGGTTATAAAAAAGGCATCCTGAAAAGGGTGCCTTTTTTATATTTAAAAGACAATTCATCGCTTTACAAATTTAGCAAATTGGTGTATATTAACCATGTACCATGAAGTGCGCTGGTAGCTCAGTTGGATAGAGCGTCTGGCTACGGACCAGAAGGCCGCGAGTTCGAATCTTGTCCGGCGCATGAGAAGAACAGTTTTATTATATTGCGAAAACTGTTCTTTTTTCATATATGCTTTGGCGGATAGTGCGGAAGTCTGTTTTTATACAAATTATCGCTTGATTTTTTTCCGGAATTTATTATACTAAACTTAAGGCTTTGAGGCAGAGAGAATCAGGTGCGATGAGGTAGCTGTAGACAATAGGTGCAGTGCCTCTTTTTTTATATCAGGCCGTCAAATCAGGCTGGCAGGGAGTTTATTTATAGGTATGAAAGATGAAATAATAAAGAAGCTGGAACGGATTCCTGGAAAAATCAGTTTTTTATATGAAAATTTGAAGACAGGAAAAGGATTTGCATATCGCGAACAAGAGCCCATGATGGCGGCAAGTGTTATCAAGCTGTTTGTTATGGCGGCTGCCTTTGAAAAGAGTAAAAAGGGAACTTTCCAGATGGATGAGCTGATTGCTGTGAAAAGGGAAGACTGCGTTCCTTCCTGCGGTGCTCTTACTTACCTTCATGATGGAATTTTAGTAACAGGATTGGATCTGGTCACATTAATGATCATTTTCAGTGATAATACGGCCACCAATATACTGATCGATATTTTTGGAATAGAGGAAATCAACGAAACGATCCGGGGGCTTGGATTCAGGCAGACACTTCTTCAGAGAAAAATGTATGATATAGAAAGGTCAAACCGCGGGATCCAGAACTACATAACTGCCTATGAAACAGGCAGGCTTCTAAAAATGATATATAACGGGAGTCTTATAGACAGGCAATCCAGCGAAGCAATGATTTCCATTCTTAAAAATCAGCAGCTTTGCAGTAAGATCCCATTTTATCTGCAGGCCATTGGGGAGAGTCCGGAAATTGCCCACAAGACAGGGGAAGATACGGGGATCACTCATGATGTGGGGATTGTTTATGGAAAAGAACCGTTTTTGGTCTGCTTTTGCGGAAATGAGACGGATACCCCTGCTTTTGAAAGGGTCATGGCTGAGGTTTCCCTGGAATTATATAAGCAAGTCAATCATGAGAATCAGGAAATTGGGGGAAAGCAATGAAGATTGTAAAAATAGAAACGGCAAAGGTCAATATTCCTCTTGTGACACCATTTAAAACAGCGTTAAGAACGGTTGACAGCGTCAATGATATTGTGGTGAGGATCACAACGGATGACGGTCAGACTGGGTTCGGTGAGGCGCCTCCTACGGCAGTGATTACCGGGGATACCCATGGCTCCATCCTTTCTGCTATTGAGGAATTCATTGCTCCGGCCATTATTGGAATGGAGATTGAGAACCTGGATGGGATCATGAAAAAGCTTCATGGCTGTATACTGAAGAACAGTTCTGCAAAGGCTGCGGTGGACATGGCTGTTTATGACCTTTTTGCAAAGTCATGCAGGAAACCTTTATATAAGATTCTGGGAGGCGGACGTATGGAGATCGAAACGGATCTGACCATCAGCGTCAATGGTGTGGAAGAGATGGTGGCTGACAGCCTAAAGGCGGTATCGCAGGGCTTTCGTATCCTGAAAATCAAAGTGGGAAAAGAAAGCAAAATGGATGTGGAGCGGATTCAGGCCATTCGCCAGGCAGTAGGGCCGGATATTAAGCTTCGCATTGATGCAAATCAGGGGTGGTCTGCTAAGGAAGCAGTAAAGATCATCCGGACGTTGGAAGATATGGGAATCGTCATGGATCTGGTGGAGCAGCCGGTAAATGCCCATGATTTTGAGGGGATGAAGTTTGTGACCAGCCAGGTGTATACACCCATTCTGGCAGATGAGAGCGTTTTTTCTCCAGAGGATGCCATAAGGATTATCAGGGAGCGGGCAGCGGATCTGATTAATATTAAGCTTATGAAGACAGGGGGCATTTATGAAGCCTTAAAGATCTGTGCCATTGCGGAGAGCTTTGGGATGGAGTGTATGATCGGATGTATGCTGGAAAGCAAGATCGCGGTCAGTGCGGCAGCTCATCTGGCGGCGGGAAAGGGGATCATTACCCGGGCTGACTTAGATGGACCATCTCTTTGCAGGGAGGATCCTTATACTGGAGGGCCTGTTTTTGAAGGACCTAAGATTTTTATGAATGAAGATCCTGGTATGGGAATTATTAGGGTTCCTGCATTTGGTGAGTGATAGGATGATAGGATACTAATCCCCTATGGGTTAGAAATATTAGTAAAATGGAGGAGAATTTATGAAGAAAAGAAGATTAATGGCTGCAATCCTATGCGCAGTTCTTGCTTCCACGGCACTGAGCGGCTGTGGCGGGAAAAAGAACACAGTAGATGGTTCCCAGGCAGCAGGGAATGAAAGTGGGGCGGCGGAGAGCGGAAAGGCGGCTGTGTATACCAGATTATATGGTTCAGAAGTTACAACTTTAAATTATCTTGTTTCCGCATCAACGGAAGACCAAAGACCTGCGGCAAACTGCGTTGACACCTTAATTGAATATGACAATAAGGGGCAGATTAAACCCGGACTTTCTACGGAATGGAGTTATGATGAAGCTTCTTTGACATGGACCTTTAAGTTACGTGAGGCCAAGTGGGTGGACAATACCGGGGCCGAGGTTGCAGACGTGACGGCCCAGGATTTTGTTGATGCCATGAAATATGAGCTGACCCCTGAGTATGAAAGTGCAAACGTACAGAACCTCTTTGGAGTCATTGCGAATGCGGAGAAATATTATAATGGATTGGCATATAAAGGTGGGGCAGATAAGGACGGGAAGGTCTGGGATCCTATTGATTTTTCAGAGGTAGGAGTAAAGGCAGTTGATGACCAGACCCTTACTTATACTTTAGAAAAAGAGGTTCCATATTTTCTTTCTTCCCTGGCCTATGTAGTATATATGCCGGCTTATGGCCCGCAGCTTACGGAATTGGGAAAAGATTTTGGTACAGGCGCAGATAAGATGTATTACAACGGTGCTTTCTATCTGGAAGAATTTTCTCCCCAGGAAAAACAGGTTTATAAGAAGAACCTTTTAAATTATGATGCAAATATCGTTTATCTCGATGAAATTCAGAGGATTTATAATGCAGAATACAATACCATCGGCCCCGAGATGGTAAAACGCGGAGAGGTTGATTATGCAGAAATCTCCTCTGATATCCTGGATGATTGGTTAAATGGAGAGGATACTAAGAATTTGATCAGTCGTGAGCGGCCAAAGACCAGCTATTCTTATTTCTACTGCTTTAATTTTAACCCGCAGTTTGATGCTCAGTATGAGCCGGATAACTGGAAAAAAGCTGTAAATAACGAAAATTTCCGCAAGGCATTGTTTGCAGGTTTAAATAAGACAAAAGAGGTATCTGTTCTGGAACCGGGTACTCCTGATGATTTTGTAATCAATTCCATTACACCGCCCAATTTTACATTCAATGCGGATGGGGCGGATTATACAACTGTGGGCGATATGGAGTCCCTGAATCAGACCTTTGATGAGACAAAAGCAAAAGAATACCGTGATCTGGCAAAGGAAGAGCTGACGGCTGAAGGCGTTACGTTTCCTATAAAGGTTCTGATGCCTTATAATCCTTCTGAAATCAACTGGGATAAAGAATGCCAGGTAGTGGAGCAGCAGATGGAAAGTCTGCTTGGCACGGATTTCATTGATATCATTGTGGAGGCCGGCCCTGCGGATGGATTCTTAACGGAAGTGCGCCGAAACGGCAAGTTTGCATTGATGAAATGTAACTGGGGCGCTGATTATGCGGACCCGGAAACCTGGACCGACCCGTTCTACCAGTCAAAGGGTGAGGAGGGATATGACCTTGGATATAAATACGGAAATATTGCAAAGGCCATTGAAGAAGGTACCCCTTCTGCAGATGCGGCAGTGGAGTACTTTTCTTTGGTGGAGGCAGCCAAGGATTTAAAGGTAGATATCAATGACCGTTACGAGGCATTTGCCAAAGCGGAAGCCAGCCTGATCAACCATGCTTTTGTTCTGCCCCTTAGTATTTCAGTGAGCAGATATGTAGCTGACAAGCTGGATGTATTTGAAGGCCAGTATGCCCCCTTTGGTGTATCAAACTTAAGATATAAGGGTCAGCATCTTCTTGACCATTACGTTTCCATGGATGAGTTTAAGGCCAACAGGGAAGCGAACGAGAAATAAACGGCAGGTATATGCGCCGGGCCATTGGCGGTAAAGCTTATGGTCCGGCGGAAAAATACCGTCTGAAACGGATGTGCCGTAGGGCACGTCTTGTTCAGAGAGTATTTTTAAAAGAAAACACAAAGGAGCCGAGAAACTGATGTTAAAGTATTTAGGTAAAAGAATCGCACGTTCATTTCTTACGCTGATCATCATTCTGACCGTGGTGTTCTGTTTGCTTCGCCTTATGCCCATTGAGGGATATTTCCAGAACTTTGACAAGATGACACCTCAGCAGATCCAGGTGGGCTTAAAGGAAATGGGACTTACGGATCCTCTTCCGGTCCAGGTGATCCATTTTTTTAAAGATCTTCTTCACGGGGATTTAGGCGTGTCCAGGATTTATCGTTCCAATGTTCCCGTATCTGATATTCTGGCGGACAAGGTGCCTGTTTCCGTGAAGCTGGGTGCCTGGTCCATGGCTGTATCTCTTCTTGTGGGACTTCCTATGGGAGCCTTGATGGCGCGGTATAAATACAGGTGGTTCGACAGGATCGGAACCTTGTTCATTGTTTGTATCCAGGCAGTTCCTGCAGCTGTTTATTTTCTCTATATTCAGCTTTATGGAACCAGGTTGGTGGGAGTCGGGTTGCTTTTCCAGATCGATGATCCCAAATACTGGATTCTTCCGGTTGTGTCCATGTCCCTTGGAAACATGGCCTTTTACGGCATGTGGCTGAGACGGTATATGGTGGATGAAAGCAATAAGGATTATGTGAAGTTAGCCAAAGCAAAGGGAATGTCAGAGGGTGGAGTCATGTTCAAACATATCTTTCGCAATGCATTTGTTCCTTTGGCTCAGTATATCCCCACCGCATTTTTAAACACAGTGATCGGCTCCATTTATATTGAATCCCTGTACAGCATCCCGGGAATGGGAGGGCTTCTTGTTACAGTGATCAAAAAGCATGATAATACCATGGTCCAGGGCATTGTTCTGCTCTATGCCTGTGTAGGCGTTCTGGGACTTTTGCTGGGTGACTTGCTGATGGTAATGCTGGATCCAAGGATCAGTCTGGGAAAGAAGGAAGGTGACAGATGATGAAACAGTTTTCTTACCGCCATACAAAGGAAGCGGAATTCATGGAAAATATGGAGGAAGCAGAGCTGTTTTCCTTTGCAGGCTTTAACCAGGAGGAAGCGGAGAAGACCGGGTACAGCAATTATTCCTACTGGTACAGCACCTTCCGTGCCTTTTTAAAGAACAGGGGTGCCTTTGTCCTTCTGGTGCTTTTGATCCTTCTACTGGCATTCACCTTTTTACAGCCCTATCTGCCGGGGCAGTATGATCCAAACATGATCATCAACGATGCAAACGGGATGCAGTTTCGCAACATTCCTCCTGGAAAAGAATTTATTCTGGGGACCAATTCTATTGGACAGGATTTATGGGCGAGGATCTGGGCAGGGACCAGGACTTCTCTGATCATCGGACTGTCTGTGGCTCTTGCGGAAGCGGTCATCGGCATAACCGTTGGAGTGATCTGGGGATATGTGAGAAAAGCAGATTTCATTCTTACAGAAATTTACAATATCATTGACAACATTCCCAATACCATTGTTCTGATCCTTATTTCTTATATATTAAAGCCCAGTGTGAAAACTCTGGTATTTGCCATGTGCCTGACTGGATGGATCCAGATGGCCAGGTTTATCAGGAACCAGATTCTCATTATCAGGGACAGGGATTATAATGTTGCCAGCCGCTGTCTTGGGACACCTGTCAGCAGGATCATCGTAAAGAATCTTCTTCCTTATCTGGTGTCAGTGATCATGCTTCGCATGGCACTTACCATTCCGGCTGCTATCGGCAACGAGGTATTTATTACTTACATTGGTTTGGGGCTTCCGGTAAATATTCCAAGCTTGGGCAATTTAATCAACGAAGGGCGGGCTTTGATTACCAGCCCGGCTTTGCGCTATCAGCTGGTTTACCCAACGATCATCCTTTCCTTTGTTACCATATCGTTTTATATCATCGGCAATGCCTTTTCGGATGCCGCTGATCCCAAGAATCACATGTAAGGAGAGACAGCATGAACCAGGAAAAGATTTTAGAGGTAAACGATCTGGAAATCAAATTTGAACTGAGGGGAAAAGTCCTTCATGCCATACGCGGGATTTCCCTTGATTTATATAAGGGAGAGATTCTGGCTATTGTTGGAGAATCGGGAAGCGGAAAGTCTGTTTTTACCAAATCCTTTATGGGGCTTTTGGAGAGAAATGGGTATGTAGATGGCGGAAGTGTTGTTTATTCCGGGGCAGATGACCGGGAGAACGTTGAATTAACAGCCGTTAAGAGGGAGAAGGACTGGCTTAAGATACGGGGGCATGAGATTGCGATGATCATGCAGGATCCCATGACCAGCTTAAGCCCCTTAAAAACCATTGGAGTTCAGATCATGGAAGCAGTGCTGCTTCATCAGAAGGTGGGGCATTCAGAAGCAAAGAAACGGACGCTGAAATATTTAATGGATGTGGGAATTCAAGACCCGGAAAAAAGGTTTGATCAGTATCCTCATGAATTTTCCGGGGGGATGCGCCAACGGGTGGTGATCGCAATTGCCATTGCCTGCAATCCCCAGATCCTTATTTGTGATGAGCCGACTACGGCTCTTGATGTGACCATACAGGCCCAGATCCTGGACTTAATTAAGGAACTGCGGCATAAATACAGGCTTTCAGTAATTCTGATCACCCATGACTTAGGAGTGGTGGCTAACATCGCAGACAGGGTGGCGGTTATGTATGCCGGGGATATTGTGGAGATCGGCACCTGTGAAGATATTTTTTATGATGCAAGGCATCCTTATACCTGGGCTTTGCTTTCTTCCCTGCCTCAGGTGGGGGTAAAGGGGACGGAGCTGTTTTCCATTCCAGGAACGCCTCCCAATCTTTATGCGGAGATAAAGGGGGATGCCTTTGCTCCCCGCAATCCTCAGGCTCTTAAAATTGATTTTGTGAAAAGACCTCCTTATTTTGAGGTATCGCCTACCCATAAGGCGAAGACCTGGCTGTTAGATCCCAGGGCACCTAAGGTGGACCCGCCGCCTGTGGTCAGCAAAATCAGGAATGGAGGGCTGCTTTGATGGAACGTGAAGTACTGTTAGATGTAAGAGATCTGGATGTGACCTTTGGAGAGCGCAGAAAGAAATATGAAGCGGTAAAGAAGGTAAACTTTAAAATATACAAAGGAGAAACCTTTGGGCTGGTGGGGGAGTCCGGGTCAGGGAAAACCACCATTGGCCGTGCGATCATGAGGATCGTTCCAAGCTGCGGAGGAGATATCCTTTATAAAGGTGATAAGATCAATGGGAGAATTCCTGTAGAGCTGGACCGAAAGGTCATTAAGGAAATACAGATGATCTTTCAGGATCCCCAGGCTTCCTTAAATGAAAGGGCCAAGGTAGATTATATCATCAGCGAAGGACTGATGAACATGGAAAAGGGACTAGGGGAAAGGGAACGGAAACAACGGGTAGACCAGGCCCTTCTTGATGTGGGGCTTCTTCCGGAATTTGCAAGCCGTTTCCCCCATGAGTTTTCCGGGGGTCAGAGGCAGAGAATCGGGATTGCCAGATCTCTTATTATGAACCCGGATTTTATCATTGCCGATGAACCGATATCTGCTCTTGACGTATCGGTACGGGCCCAGGTACTAAATCTCCTTGGAGATATGAAGAAGAAACGACAGATCACTTATCTTTTTATTGCCCACGACTTATCTGTCATGAGATTTATCACGGACCGGATCGCTGTGATCCGTAAAGGTGAGATTGTGGAAATGGCAGAAACAGAGGAACTGATCACCCATGCCCTTCATCCCTATACAAGGGCGCTGCTCTCCGCAATACCCATGCCGGATCCAAAGCATGAAAAGGAGAAAAAGCTTCTGGTTTATGATCCTTCGGTTCACGATTATTCATGGGAAAAGCCTTCCTGGAGGGAAATAAGGCCAGAACATTTTGTATTGGCAAACCGGAAGGAAGCGGAAGAATATAAAAGATTGTATAAAGAGTGAGTGATAAAAGCTGCCTGTCAGCGGGCGGCGGCATAAGAAAAAACACCGGAAACATCATTTTATTGAGATGACGGTGTTTTTTTTATCAAAAGTGTAATAGCAAGAATAGGAAGTGTTTCTACATTTCCGTAGAATTGTCATCAGGAACTTCTTGACCTTGACACCGCGGAATGCTTTATGATGAATTTCAGAGGGAGGAGGTGCGACATGATAAGAATTGGTGACGCGGCAGAAAGATTTGATATTTCTAATCGAACCTTGCGATATTGGGAAGAAAGGGGGATATTGAAAAGTACCAGGGCAGAAAACGGATACAGATATTATGATGATGAAAACGCAATGCGTATCAAGCAAATTGTCCTTTTACGAAAGCTTGAAATGCCTATATCAAACATAGAAATGATTTTTATTTCAAATGACCTTGGTGTGGTCATAAATACTCTATCTGGTCATCTGAATAATCTGAGACATCAAGCCATTATTCATGACTCGCTGGCTGTGTTGATTGAAGAACTTATTCAACATATCAGATCAGAAAGAAGTCTGGAGCAAGTGTTTATGTATTTGGAGGTACAGGCACAAAGCGTCAATCTTGAGCATGAAAAGGCACTTCAAATTTTGCTCTCTGAAAGGGATAATACCGTGCCAGTAAATCAATTAAATAATGTCAGAATTGTAAAACTTCCTTCCATGACGGTAGCTTCATATCGAGCCGAAGGTACGACGCCCGAGGAAGATTGTTCCAAGGTGTTTAATAAGTTTGTGCTTGAAAATAATCTTCATGAGCGCAGCGATTTTCGGTTTTTCGGGTTTAATAATCCCAGTCCCTCTGATGGCGATCCAGTTTATGGTTATGAAATGTGGGTGACGATCCCTGATGGTTTCGATGTGCCGGAGCCGTTGGAAAAGAAGCAATTTAAAGGTGGGTTATACGCTTCTATTTCCACACATATGAATGAAATTGGAGAGCGTTGGCGGCTTCTTTATAATTGGTGCAAAAACAATGAAAAATACGATGTAGATTTTTCGCTTCAATGGCTGGAAGAATGCTGCATGGACTTTGAGACCTTTATATCGGAACGAGTGGAGGGAGGACAAAAGCAGCTTGATCTTTTAGCGCCGATAAAGCACAAATGACACAGCATACAATATAAGTATAATATGCAAGAGCGGTGGAGCGAGTCTTCACCGCTCCTATTTGCCTTCTTATGTCAGTAACCTTTACGGGTAGGAGTTTTAATTTTTTGGTATCATTGACATTCCGGATATCTGACCATATAATAATGAAAAATATAGTGTCCGGCAGTTTGATGAAAACAGGTAAACCGTTTGTGCTGTCATGAAGCGGTATAAAAAGTGACGGTAGGAATATAGCAGGAAGAACAGGAGGAGATGACAATGGAATGTTATGGGATTATAAAGATACCGGTAGCTACTATTTGGGAAGGCAGGTCGGAGATAAAAGAGAACAGCCTTGGAGAGACGGTGTCGGCCATTTCGGATGAAGGGCTGTATGGAATGGGGCTTACGATAACCGGAGCGGAAGAGCGGGGATTTTACCCGGTGAGGACATTTTACGGCTATTCCGGTTTTATCAGGAAAGAGGAAATGGAACTGGTGAGTCTGGATGAGCTGATATGCTGGGAAGAGTGCGGACTTATGGTTACAGATGGAATTTACGTGGACATTCTTTCTCTCCCAAAGGTTCAGGGAGTGCGCCTTTTAAGCCTTTTCCGTGGTTCTCTTATCAGGGTACTTTCCTTTGACTCAGAAACCGAAGGCTGGGCCAAGGTGGAGCTTTTGGATGGGCGAGTGGGCTATATGAGAAGCCAGTTTTTAAGGAAAAAGGAATTTTCCCAGTCAGGTCTGTGGACGGGGGAGCTTCCACAAAAGGAAATTGTGGATGAAGCATCATTCCGTAAGTCGGTGGTAGAAACGGCAAAGCAGTATCTGGGGACCCAGTATCGCTGGGGAGGAAGATCAACCGCAGGCATCGACTGTTCCGGGCTTACCTCGGAAAGCTATCTTTTAAACGGAATTCTTATCTACCGGGATGCCAGGATAGAACCGGGATTTCCGGTACATGAGATTCCAAAGGATGAGATGCTTTCCGGGGACCTTATGTATTTTCCGGGACATATCGCCATGTATATGGGAAATGGTGCTTATATCCATTCCACGGGAAAAGTCGGCAGCGGCGGTGTGGTGATCAACAGCCTAAATCCTCAGGCAGAGGACTATCGGGCGGACCTTGCAGAAAGCTGGTATGCGTCAGGGAGTATTTTTGGCACAGTTCCATTGATGCAAACTCCGTGCTGAGGAAAAGTATGGCTGCAAAAACAGCTGCGCGAAAGCAGCTGCGCGAAAGCAGCTACGCGAAAGCAACTACGCGAAAGCAACTGAGCAAAAGCAACTGAGCTAAAGCAATTGAGCGAAAGCAATTGAGCAAAAGCAACTACGATAAAGTGCGGGAGTCTGTCTTGCAGGCTCATTATTTCATAAGTTAAGAGAAAGGCCGGATAAAATGGATTCCAGACTGACATTAGAGAAAAGAATTGAAGCGGAGATCATGAGCTATGACGGGAAAATAGGGATTTATCTGGATGATTTCCATGGTAATGTAATTGCAATTCACGCAGATGAGGCATTTGAGACAGCAAGCACCATAAAGACCTATATACTGGCATGTCTGTTTGATGAGGTGGAAAAGGGAAACAAAAGCCTTGAGGACATGATCGAGTACAAGGAAGAACATG
>POVV01001102.1_pt1 | contig 11266 bp, 6 predicted proteins | sample 1560271 | NCBI WGS metagenome assembly POVV01 (sample SAMN08337232, study PRJNA429181) | Bioreactor metagenome, whole genome shotgun sequencing project. | biome: cows' rumen and soil; feature: anaerobic; isolation source: anaerobic chemostat enrichment culture, galacturonate as sole carbon source...... | reverse complement strand
AGGTAAATGAAATGGAACACGATGACGAGATTGAAAAGATATCGAAAGAACTAGAGGATATGCTGCGAATGACATCAGGTGAAAAAGAAATTACAACAGGGGAAAATGACTTGAAGCAAGGAAATGAAGGGGAGAAGGTGACTTCCGATCACCAAGGGGAAAAGGCAGAACAGGAATTTGACCTGGCTTCTGCACCCAGGATACGCCTTGATATTCCGGTTGACGGGATGGAGGAGCTGTATGATGGGGATCTGGATTATGAAGATTTGAATTACAGAGAAGACTTGGGGCAGGAGAAAGAGGCCGTTCCCGTCACGGATTTCATGGACATTCTTAAGGAACCGGAAGACGATGAAGCTGAGGAAGAATTGGAAATTGGGCAGTTAGAAAGCTATAAAGAAAGGATATTCGGTAAAAAAGAGGGGACAGGCACCAGCCTGGTAAGGCCCTCCGACGGGCTCCTTGCAGCTTTTTTTGTGCCAATGGTGATCATGGTCATCATATTTGCCCAGCGGGGGATTTTTCCTTTTGGGGAGGAAAGCTTTTTAAGGACTGATATGTATCATCAGTATGCTCCGTTTTTTTCTGAGTTCCGTTATAAGCTGACCCATGGAGGCAGCCTTCTGTACAGCTGGGATATCGGCATGGGCGTGAATTTTGCAGCTCTTTATGCTTATTATCTGGCAAGTCCTTTAAACTGGCTGCTGGTACTTTGTCCGAAGAATTATGTCATTGAATTTATGACCTATCTGATCGTATTTAAGATCGGATTAAGCGGACTTTCCTTTTCCTGGTATCTGCGCAGGCATAACAAAACCATGGACTTTGGAGTCGCTTTTTTTGGCATCTTCTATGCTCTGTCCGGATATATGGCGGCTTACAGCTGGAATATCATGTGGCTGGATTGCATTCTACTATTCCCGCTCATTATGCTGGGCCTTGAGAAGCTGGTAAAAGAAAAGAAATGTTTCTTATACTGTATAACACTGGGATTATCAATTTTATCAAATTATTACATATCCATTATGATATGTATTTTTATGGTATTCTACTTTATCGCCCTTCTTATATTAGAAGGCTTGAGATCCTGGAAGGAAATCTTTATCCGCGGGGGACTGTTCGCTCTGTTTTCTCTGTTAGCAGGAGCACTTTCCGCTGTGGTTCTGCTTCCTGAAATTTATGCGCTGCAGTCAACTGCTTCGGGAGATTTTAATTTTCCCCAGACCATCAGCTCCTACTTTTCCATATTTGACATGATCGCCAGACATATTCCGGCGGTGGAACCGGAAATCGGGCTGGACCACTGGCCGAATATCTACTGCGGTGTGGCAGTTCTCATGTTTTTCCTTCTTTACCTGGGCTGTAAACAGATCAGGCAGAGGGAAAAGATTGTTATGTGCTCCCTGCTGCTGTTTTTCTTTGCCAGCTTTTCTGTTAATACACTGAATTTTATCTGGCATGGTTTTCATTATCCCAACAGCCTGCCATGCAGACAGTCATTTATTTATATTTTTCTCATGTTGTTTACGTGCTATCAGGCTTATATCCACTTGCATGAGATTCCATGGAAGCATGTAGTAATGGCCTTTTTTGCTTCGGTGATCTTTGTTTTGATGGCGCAGAAGCTTATAACGGATGAGGCTTATCATTTTTCCGTATTTTATGTGGCTATTTTGTTCCTTTCCATTTATGCCGGCCTTATCAGCCTTTACCAAAGGGGGATCAGCCGGAATGTGCTGGTACTTCTGGCCCTTGGCGTGGTCTCCCTAGAAGCCGCAGTTAATACCACGGTCACCAGCGTGACGACCACCAGCAGGACCAGCTATATGAAGGATAATAAGGCTTCTTCGGAGCTGGCAGAAGGCCTGATGCCGGGTACCTCTTTTTACCGAATCGAAAAAGTCACCCGAAAAACCAAAAATGACGGAGCCTGGCTGAACTTTCCTACGGTCTCCCTCTTTTCCTCCACAGCCAATGCAGATCTTACGGCATTCTTTAAAAAGCTGGGCTGTGAAAGCTCTACCAATGCTTACAGCATTACGGGAAGCACGCCTCTAATAGATGCCCTTTTTGCGGTCAAATACGGGCTGTACTCAGAAGAAACTGAGGATGACGGTATATCCGTACCGGTTGCTTCAAAGGATGAGATGTATCTCCGGGAAAACAGCTTTGCCTTATCTTTGGGATTTCTGTTACCATATGACTTTGAAGATAACTGGCAGCTGGATTTAACAAATCCGGCGGAGGTCCAGAATGATTTTTCCGTGGTACTAGGAGCCAATCCGGTACTGTCTGAGGTTCCAAGCGAAATCACCGGAACCAGCTTTTCGTTTACACCGGAAGCGGATGGAGACTATTATGTGTTTGTCAGCAATAAAAAGGTGGAAAAGGTAAATGCCCTGTTAGGGGAAAAGACCAAAAACTTTGATAATGTGAGCCGCGGCTATCTGCTGGAACTAGGCTATTTAAAAGCAGGGGAAAAGATTACCCTGCGAAACGATGACAACGATCAGGATCTGGTAGCGGTCGCTTACCGTTTTGTTCCTGAGGGCCTTGAGTCTGTGTACAACATTTTAGACAGAAATTCCATGAAGCTTACAAAATGGACAGATACACAGATACAGGGAACCGTCACGGCAGATAAGGCCGGTCTGCTGTTTTTAAGCATTCCTTATGACAAGGGCTGGACGATAAAGGTTGACGGGAAAGTCGTAGAGCCTTATAAATTATTTGATACGTTTTTAAGCGTGCATATGACTGCCGGGACCCATGATATTTCTCTGGAATATATGCCCCAGGGACTTAAAACAGGTGGTATCATAACGGCTGGAAGTGTGGTATTTCTGCTGATACTTGCAGGTGTATCTTCAGGAATAGGGAAAAAGCGCAGACCCATGCGGGTTCATTCTACAAAGTAAACATTCGCAGCAATACAAAGGAAAGGAGAATTCTCAATTATGAAACTATGGGGCGGACGCTTCACAAAAGAAACCAATCAGCTGGTTCACAATTTTAATGCATCCATATCATTTGACCAAAAATTCTATCATCAGGATATTGAGGGCAGCATTGCTCATGTGAAGATGCTGGCAAAACAAGGACTTCTTACGGAGGAAGATAAAGATAAGATCGTAAAAGGCCTTGTGGAGATCCGGGAGGATCTAGAAAGCGGTGCCCTGGTAATAACGGGGGAACATGAAGACATTCATTCTTTCGTGGAAGCAGTTTTAACGGAACGGATCGGTGAGGCTGGAAAGCGCCTTCATACCGGACGGAGCCGCAATGACCAGGTGGCTCTTGACATGAAGCTGTATACCAGAGATGAGATCGATGAGCTTACCCTTTTGGTGGAAGGGCTTCTCTCAGAGCTTTTAAAGCTTATGGAAGAAAATCTTGACACATATATGCCTGGATTTACCCATCTGCAAAAAGCGCAGCCAATCACCCTGGCTCACCACCTGGGTGCTTACTTTGAAATGTTTGACAGGGATCATTCCCGCCTTCATGACATTAAAAAAAGAATGAACTATTGTCCCCTTGGCTCTGGTGCCCTGGCTGGAACCACTTACCCCCTGGACCGGGAATATACGGCAGAGCTTCTGGGATTTGCAGGGCCGACTCTTAACAGCATGGATTCCGTGGCCGACCGGGATTACTTAATCGAGCTTTTAAGTGCGTTATCCACCATTGCCATGCATTTAAGCAGATTCTGCGAAGAGATCATTATATGGAATACCAATGAATACCGATTTGTGGAAATTGATGATTCCTACAGTACCGGAAGCAGCATCATGCCTCAGAAAAAGAACCCGGACATTGCAGAACTGATCAGGGGAAAGACCGGCAGGGTTTACGGCGCCCTGGTGTCGCTGTTAACTACCATGAAGGGAATTCCTCTTGCCTACAACAAGGACATGCAGGAGGATAAGGAGCTGGCCTTTGACGCCATTGATACGGTGAAAGGCTGTCTTGCCCTGTTTACAGGAATGATCTCCACCATGACCTTCCGAAAGGATGTGATGGAAGCCAGCGCCAAAAACGGTTTTACCAATGCAACCGATGCGGCTGATTATCTGGTAAATCATGGAGTGGCCTTTAGGGATGCACATGGAATCGTTGGACAGCTTGTACTTTTCTGCATTGAAAAGGGTATAGCCCTGGATGATATGAGCCTGGAAGAATATAAGGCCATCAGTCCGGTGTTCGAGGAAGATATTTATGATGCCATCAGCTTAAAAACCTGTGTGGAAAAGAGAATGACCATTGGAGCTCCTGGCCAGGAGGCAATGAAAAGAGTCATTGAAATTTATAAGAAGAAGCTTGAAAAATAGAATCATTAGAAAAAACCGGAAAACAGCGAAAGAGTCAGCCGCTGTTTTCCGGTTTTTTATGGTATTCATTGCTTATCCGAAGATCTGCTTGCGTAAGCGGCAGCCAGTAGGGGTTGCGGCAAGGCCGCCCTCTGAAGTTTCCTTTAAGGAGGAAGACATAAGGTTGCCCACCTGCTTCATGGCAAAGATCACCTCATCTGCGGGAATGGCGCTAGTGATTCCGGCACAGGCAAGCTCCGAAGCAGTAAATGCATTGGCTACTCCCATGGCATTGCGCTTGATACAGGGAACCTCTACCAGACCTGCCACCGGGTCGCACACCAGGCCCATGGTATTTTTCAGGGCGATGGCGCAGCTGTCGGAAACCATCTGGGGCGTTCCGCCAAAGATTTCCGTAAGAGCAGCAGCAGCCATGGCGGACGCGGATCCCACCTCCGCCTGGCACCCGCCCTCCGCTCCGGCGATGCTGGCGCATTTGGCAATGACCATGCCAATGGCCGATGCGGTGAACAGGGACATGATGATATCTTGCTTTGGTAAGTCAAATTCCTCCATAACGGAAATGAGGGCTGCCGGTATGACACCGCAGGAGCCGGCCGTTGGAGCCGCCACGATCTGCCCCATGCAGGAATTGTATTCCGTCACGGCAAGTGCCATGCTGATGGCATTGCCAAGGAGATGGCCGTAATGGTTTTTTCCTTCCTCTACCGCCTTTTTTAATTTGGCGGCAGCTCCTCCGGAAAGTCCGCTGGAAGAACGGAGGGATTCATCCATGCCGTTTAACACAGACTGCCTCATAACCTCAAAACTGCTTTCCATGGTGGAGTAGACAGCTTCCGGGCTGGTCTCCATATCCTCGGCCTGCTGCTTTAGCACAATTTCCGATATTTTTTTATTGGAAGATGAAGCGGCGGCTACAAGCTCTTCCACGGAATTATATTTTAATTGCATAGGTTCCTCCTGGTCAGTTTAATTTTAACAAAATCGTATTGTATACATAAGGGATGGTTTGGATCTGGGAGACCAGGGACTGGTCAAAGTCAGAATCCATTTCAATGGTCATGATGGCAAGTCCCCGTTTTTCCTGCCTGTTTAAGCGGAAATTGCAGATGTTGGCATTGCCCACAGCCACCAGGTTCGTCACATGGGCGATGATTCCGGGAACATCCTGATGCATGACGATCAGGGTGGTGTTTTGCCCGGTAAAATAAACCTCCATGTCATTTACCTTGTTTATGACGATGTTGCCGCCTCCCACCGATGCTCCCTGTACGGAGATGGTGCTGCCCTGATCTGAGGTAAGGGTGACTAACGCTGTGTTTGGATGGGCATTTTCAATGGTTCCGGTGTGGATCGTGACGGATATTCCTTGTTCCTTGGCCGTTTCAAGGCTCGTTCGGATTCCCGGATCCCAGGGATCCAGTTTTAAGATTCCCCCCACAATAGCTTTGTCTGTACCGTGCCCTTTGTAGGTTTTTGCAAAGGAGCCGTGAAACAGGATATCTGCTTTTGCAACAGGAGCACCTAAAAGCATGGCAGCCGTTTTACCGATGCGGGCAGCGCCGGCCGTATGGGAGCTGGAAGGCCCGATCATAACAGGACCGATAATATCAAATACATTCATGGCAATTCTCCAATTCCAAGTATTGTTTCTCTCATTTGCTTACAGGGGTTTGAATTCCGGTTTTCGCCCGCGGAACTCCGTATAATAGGAAAATCCGCATTGCTTAAGAAGTTCCCCTGCTGTCTGAAAGTCTGCTCCTAAATCTTCCGGTATATGGGCGTCGGAACCGATGGTTATGATCTCCCCGCCTAATTCCTTATAGCGCTTTAAAATACCGGCACATGGGTTTGGCTGTCCGATCCCTTTCCGGAAACCGGCTGTGTTGCATTCAATTCCTTTGCCCCGCTCTATAATCGCTTTTAAAATGTCATCTAAAATTTCCTGGTATGCTTCGTAACTGTAGTAACGAGCTTTATTCGGGCCATAACGGACGATGTAGTCGATATGGCCTGCTACGTCATAGTTGTCAATATTTTTCACATTATCCAGTGTGGCCTGGAAATACTGAAGATATGCTTTCTGCTCCTCTCTTCCTTTAAAGAACTCCGGATAAGCAGGATCCTTTCTATTAATAAAGTGGGTGGAGCCGATGACAAAATCAAAGGGATAGCTTGATAACAATTCCCTGTAGTATTCTTTTAAATGGGTCTGAAGTCCCAGTTCGATCCCTATGCGAAGGTCGATCCGGTCTTTGTATTCTTCCCTTAAGGCAGACATTGCTTCGAAATACTGGTCCGTCTGAAGGGTAAAATCAATGACAGAGTCCACGTCATAATCGTGGTGGTCCGTAACACAGAGAGAAGTCATTCCAAGGCCTATGGCCCGTTCCAGCTGGGTCCGCATTGGGGTTTCGGAGTCTCCTGAAAAATTTGTATGAAAATGATAATCTGGCAGCATGGGGTTCTCCTTTCACAAATTAAATTCATTATAATCAATCTAAGGAAGAAAAGCAACGCAGGGAAGCGGAGTTTTTATCAAAAGGAATCTGACAAAGTAAAAATAATCACCTTTTCAGCAAAATAATTAAATTTAGTAATTCATCCACCTGGGATATACTTTAATTAAACCACCGGTATGAAAGGCTGGGATCATGAATGGAAAAGACAATCCGAACTTTCTTTTGACAACCCCAGCCAAACTCGCTAGAATAAGGGTGAAAAATCATATGAATGGGGAGGCTGCTATGGGTGGTCTGATGGATGCATGGAAGAATATGAGAATTAAGACAAAGATCCTGATTATGTATTTAACGGTCGTATTATTATCCTTTGTAATCACCTTTTCGGTCATATCTGTCATTAACAGCTCTTACACGAAAAGAGAAATTCTGGGAGCAGGCACTCAGACGGTCAGCGCCCTTAAGGGAAATTTGTCCCTGATCTTTGACAATGTGACCCAGTTCTCAAACCTGATCTATTTTGATAGAAATGTTCAGGAAGCTTTAAGAAATGTGGATAACAGAGCCATTGATCCGTCTATCCAGAGAACCATCAAGCAAAGTCTGGTGAATATGATCCTGTCAGGGGAGTATATTTCCAGTGTCCTGATTATGGATTCCTATCATAATGTGTACAGCTCCTATAAAAAGACTCCCAAGGGGATTTACGGAGAAAAGATTCTGGAGTCGGAGTGGTACCGGCACTTAAGTGAGCACAGGGGAAATGGTTTTTTTATGAAAGGCAGCGAGGGGGTCATTGAATTTTATGGAGACACCCCTTATATTACCTATATCCGGGAAATCCGGGATGAAAATACATATAAGCCTCTGGCCATCCTGCTGGTAACGGTCAACGAGGAAACGATACGCAATTACTTTAATGGGGTCAGCAATTCCAGTGACAGTGATTTTTATATCCTGGGCGATGAGGATGAATACATTGTGGCCCCTGGGAATCCCGGACAGCGGAACGGTGAAAACCGGCTTGTGATCACCCAGGACATCGGCATAGAAAACTGGAAGCTGGCCGGATCCTTTCAACTGGATAATATGACAGCCATGGCGCCTTATTATTCCACTGTGATCCTGTTGATCATGTGTATGAACGTTGCTTTTGTCTTTGTCTGCTCGGTCATGCTCACCCGTTTTATCTTCCATCCCCTGTTAAAGGTGGAAAAGCATATGATGCTTGTGGAAAAAGGCCAGTTTGATGAAATGGAGGTGGACCGGCAGAAAGATGAAATCAATAATCTGAAGCGGGTATTTAATCATATGGCAAGATCCATTAAAAATCTGATCCAAAAGGTGAAGGAAGAAGAGCAGATCATTGCAAAGGTGGAACTGGATCTGCTCCAGGCCCAGATCAATCCCCATTTCCTGTACAATACCCTTGATGCGGTATCCGCTCTTGCCCTCATGCGGGATTATGATAATTGCTTTAAAATGACTCAGGCTCTGGGAAGCTTTTACAGGAACAGCTTAAACAGCGGATTGGATTTTATTACGGTAAAGGATGAAATAAGTTGTATACAAAGCTACTTAACCATCTTAAATATCCGCTATGACAATGAAATAAAGGTAGAGGTGGATGTAGAAGAAGAGGTGAAGGATTGCAGGATATTAAAGCTGCTTTTACAGCCTTTGGTGGAGAATGCCGTCCACCATGGAATCAAGCCGAGAGAAGGAAAAGGAACCATTACCATCAAGGCTTTTTCCGATGAGGATGAAATTATATTTCTGGTGTCTGATGACGGAGTCGGCATGAGCGAGGAAAAGATCGAAGAAATCATGGAAGGCAGGACAGTGACCGGTAAGTCGGGATTCGGCCTTTATAACCTGATGCAGCGGATTACCCTCTACCATGGGATCAGGCAGCCGGTCCTTATCCACAGTGAAATCGGAAATGGAACGGAAATAGCAGTAAGAGTAAAGCGAATGGAAGCAAAGGGGGTGGAGCATGGAGATCAAGGTACTGATTGTGGATGATGAAAAACTGGAACGGGTGCTGATCAAACGGGGATTTCCCTGGGAAGATCATGGATTTTCAGTTATTGGGGAGGCCTCCTCCGGTGCGGAAGCATTGGAATTTATAAAATACAGAAAGCCGGAGTTGGTTTTAACGGATATCAATATGCCACATATGGATGGTCTGGAGCTGGCGGAACAAATTTCAGCTTTGGATGAGAGCGTTCATGTAATTATGATCACAGGATACCGGGAATTTGAATACGCCAGGCGGGCGGTAAAACTGGGTGTAGAGGATTTTCTGTTAAAGCCCATGGATATGAATGAGCTGAAGGAAATCGCTCTTAAGATCAGGGGAAAAATCATAAAGGAAAAGGACCGCCGCAAGGAGGTGGAGATGTTAAAGCAGAGTGTTTCCGCCGACCAGGACATATTAATGGAAAGCTTCTTTCAGCGGCTGGTAGAAAAGCGTACCAGTGAGGAGGAAGCAGAGAAAAAGCTTCTTGCCTATGGCTGTGAAGCGCTGTTAGAAGGGTGCTGCTGCTTAAACCTCCACTTAAAAGAGGAACGGTCAGGGGAAGCAGACGGCAGCCTCCATAAAAGGGCTATGGAACTCCTTGGCAGGGATCCCATTGATGGAACCATATCCTTTCTTCATTACATGAAAAATATCATCTTGTTTTGTACGGTCAGGCGCGTAAAGGACAGCGGGGAAATTGCACGGCAAATCCATCAAAGGCTGAGGGAAAACCGCATTGATTCCACCATTGGCATCAGCTGCAGCCATAAGGGCTATGAGGGAATTGCAGAAGCATTTGCTGAATCGGAACATGCCCTCAGCGCATCGGTGCTTTTAGGGGATAACCGGATCATCACGTACGAAGAATATATGCATATTATGGAAAAAAATCCGGATAAGCTGACCTTTGACTGGGAGGACTTCCTCTTTTCCCTGACCAATGGAATTTCCGACAGGGTATCTGCTGCAATCGGAGATTATGTGGAAGGAGTCAGGAACTCAAGGGTAACGGAAGTGGAATATTTAAGGCTTACGGTTATGGATTTAATGTCTAAAGCCGGAAGCACCCTTAATAAGTATGGGGTCAGCTTAGAACAGCTCATAGGAGAAGACCGTCTGTATGAATCCATACAATCCATACAGACGGTGGAAGAGTGCCGTCCGTTTCTGGATGAATCCATCCATATGATTTTGAACTATCATAACAGCAAGAAATCAAAGCAGGGAAATAAGGTAGTAAACGAGGCCCTGGAATATATCGATAAAAACTTTTGCGATCCCGCTCTTACTCTTACATCCGTGGCATCGGCGGTCTTTTCCAATGAAAGTTACTTAAGCAGGGTATTTAAAAAAGAGGCGGGACAGAGCCTGATTGAATATGTCCTGAAAAAAAGAATAGAAGAGAGCATCCGTCTTCTTAATACAACGGATTTAAAGGTATACGAAATAGCAGAAAAGGTAGGATTCAGAGATTCCCATTACTTTGGCATCTGCTTTAAAAAGCATGTGGGAGTAACCGTTAAGGAGTTTAAGCAAAGGTAGTAAAATTTCTAACCTTTTGGGTCAAAATATTTCATTGAGTTAAAAAAAGAGTTTCGCTATACTGATATCAGAAGGAAACAAAGAAACCCAGGAGGAGATTGAGATGAAAAAAAGCTTATTAAAAAGAGTTTCGGCCGTGGTACTTACGGCAGCCCTGGCAGCAGGTATGACAGGCTGTGGAAGCAAAGGCAGTGCGGCTCCAACAAACGCCGGCAGTTCAGGGGAGGGAAAGACGGAAAAGACCGTTTTAAATGTCTGGCACCAGTGGTCCAATGATACCAATGAACTTAAGAAAAAATACGACGAGTCGGTTGCCGCTTACTTGGCGGAAAACCCCGATGTGGAGATCAACACCCAGACTCTGGATACGGAGGCTTATAAGACGAAGATCTCCGCGGAGTTTGCAGGAGATGCAAAGGGAATCGATGTGTTCTATTACTGGGGGGCAGGAACCGCAAGAAAGATGATCAATGCGGATAAACTTCTACCTCTGGATTCCTATATAACAGATGAGGTTAGGGGGAAACTTCTGGAGGGCTCTACAGCCGCTTTTGAATACAATGGAAAAACCTATTCTCTTCCCTCCTTCTCCTGGTACATGACCTTATACTGCAATAAGGCTTTATTTGATCAGGCAGGAGCAGAGCTTCCAGATACATATGACAAACTGGTATCCGCAGTTGAAAAGCTGAAAGCCCTTGATGGGGTGACCCCTCTGGCTTCTGGCGCAAAGGATGGCTGGAATGCGGCATTCATCTATCAGGCACTGGCACTGCGGTCCGTAGGGGCAGAGGGAATCAACAAGATGCTCTCCGGCCAGGCTCCCTTTGAAGGAGATGGCTACGCGGAAGCGGCTGATAAGGTCCAGGAATTATACAAGATGGGCGCATTTGGAGCCAATCCACTGG